>Ga0209646_1000043_pt1 | contig 343652 bp, 322 predicted proteins | sample AraplaL_Col_mTSA_FD_184259 | JGI IMG/M metagenome (GOLD analysis project Ga0209646, IMG submission 184259) | Arabidopsis root microbial communities from the University of North Carolina, USA - plate scrape CL_Col_mTSA (SPAdes) (version 2) | ecosystem: Host-associated > Plants > Roots >...
GCACGGTATCGAGCAACAACGGTGGCTCCTGCCTTCCAGGAGCAAACTTGAACTGGGCTCTACTAGATGCCCCTTGGCCCTGTTACTGGGGGCAGGTCAAGTCAGCCTTTCTGTCTCAATAGACCCAACGCCAATGAAATCTCTTCCATTTGCGACTTATCAAGGAGCCAGCACACCATGGCAGATCGCTTGGCAAAATCATGGCGCAAATGAGTCGGAACGTTATCTAGCCAAGCTTGGTCGCAGAAGCTTTTTGACACTGTGGAGTTATCCCAACGTCTACACAGACGAAGGCCGACGCAATGGGACCGGTGACGGTAAGGAGCTGTGCGATCTCCTTGTTGTCTTCGGCAATCATGTTCTGATGTTCTCCGACAAGCATTGCGAGTTCACGGAACACTCAGATCCTCAAGTCGCTTGGTACCGGTGGTATAGGCGCGCAATTGAGAAATCTGCGAAACAACTTGCCGGCGCAGAGTCTTGGCTGCGTCGCTTCCCCGATCGGATCTTCCTGGACCCTCAGTGCACACACCCTCTCCCTCTGCCGCTACTCGCGGGTGATCAGGTAACGGTCCATTTGATCGCAGTCGCAAAGGGAGCATCCGCGAACGCAAGAGCATATTGGAACCAATGGGGCAAAGGAAGCTCAGGGAGTCTCTTCCTGGACACTGAAATCCAGGGAAAAGCTCACGCTGAGCATCCGTTTAAGGTTGGGTGGCCGCTAACAACGAAGCGAATGGTCCATGTCCTCGACGAAGAGACACTGGATGTCGTTCTTGGTGAGCTCGATACAGTGGCTGATTTCGTAGCGTATCTGAGCGAGAAAGAACGTCATTTCACGCGAACCGACGTCGACTACGTTGTCCCCGGCGAGGAAGATCTGCTCGCTTGGTACTTGGCGCATTTCGATCCAACCACAAAAGAGAGCCGCTTACCAGTACCGCCAGAGGGCGGCTTAGTGGTATTGCGCGAGGGAGACTGGAAGCGCCTCAGAGCAAGCCGACCATACAGTAGATACAAGAATGCGAAGCGACCTAGTTATCTATGGGACGATCTGATTGAGTACCAGACATCTCACATGCTGGCCGGCTCGGCGTACGGCATTGATGGGAGCCAGTCGATCGAGGAGATGGAGATTGTTCTCAGAGCCATGGCGGAGGAGTCCCGGCGATCTCGGATTCATCTGGGAGCGGCTCTTGATCGAGCGCGCAAAGCCCGCAACAACATGCGCTACACCATCGCCCTTACAAGTGGCATTTCGAACAAGCGCGCGTATGTAGTGCTATCGCTGCCCAATACAGGCTGGAACAACTACGATGCCTACCGCAATTCCCGTCAATATCAACTTGCAACCTATGCGGAAGGGCTCAAGCTCCACGCCCCTCACGTTCAAGAAATTATTGGCATTGGCTTTGAGCCATACGCAACAAAAGCCGTTACTGTAGATTTTCTAATGATCCATTTCAACAGTCGTGAGCTCGATGAGCGTTGGCGGCTCGATGTAGAACGGCGATTAGAACGAGAGAATATGTGGCAACCCAAGACATAGTCGCGACCAACGTGGAGGATGAATTCAGGATACCCGCCCTCACTAGCACCACGCGTGAATTTTTTCTACAAATTGAAGAAGACTAGGCTCCAACTTTTCTATCTGGTGGCACTGGCGAATAATTGGTATCCAAGAATTGAAATTAACGCCTGCTCTAGTCCACCGTATCAGGCTCACTGGGATTTCCGCCGCCACCCTTCTTGCATCCCCCTCCCTTATTCCAAATATCATTGGCCGCAGCCATGCTCTTTGAATCAGGTACCGCTATACGATTCTCCAGCAGACGATGGCATCTCTTCAAGATTTGCGCGACAGAAAGAAATAACTGAAATCCAAAATAGTACACAACCAACTCCGCCGGCCGAACCCACCAACCATTCTTCGTAAGAACCAGAAGCGAAGCAACGACCATTGTTGCGCAGATTAGGATAGCGAAAGATATGTTGTAGAAGGACTGCTCGATCAACAGCCTTTCTTTCTGATCCTCGACACCTGCCGACCTATTTTTTCCAGAAGAAACAATTGAATAAAGGAGAACCAATAAATTTAGCAAGAGTCCGGCAAAAATTGATGCTGCCGAAACAATAACGCTCACCACCCCCTCGCTCAATCGAAAATTAAGGAACAGCTGAACAAGGGGAGAAAATAACGGCAAGCCAAAGAAGAGGCATAGCTCGTACCGTGAAGTTCCTCCCTCCCCAAAGAGGGTCATCGTCTTGATTTGCCCGCGCCAGATGGTACCAACCGAGTATTTCTCTAACACTACGCACCTCCCGCCACTCCGGTGGGCCAAGACGCCTGCTGGGGAGGTAGTTCCTCAACTGTGGCAGCCGCATTGGGGAAGGGATCGCCGGTTTCAGTAATTGTTAGTTCCGGCATATCCTCAGCAACAAGATCCACATCGATCTCGGCAGACAATTGAATTTCCACCCCCTGAGCGGAGAGAAGGTCGCATGCAAAATCTCTTGCCGCCTCGATCACTTCTTCCCAGACGGGATGTCCATCATCATCTTCCGACACTTGGTCTGTAATATCGACGTTTGGCGATATTTTGAAGGGCTTCGCTATATCCATCGTGCGACGTCGACCGTTGAACTCCAGATCTAGTTTTATGGTGTCATAAGGCAAATTTGGAAGCGTCATTATCTGGCCTACATTCTTCTTACCAAGAAGAACATCTTTGAAGGCTTCCAATTTCGGCAGTAATTTCCCGCGAGCCGCACGAACAACAAACTCAACTTCGTGCACTCGCTCGGACATTCCGGCCACCCCAAATGCGTCTTCGACACCAGCCGGAAGCTTATAGCTCACAAAGCGCATACTCTTGATCAAGGCACCATCAAGTATGGTACTCGCTAACGTCCCTGGCACCAGCCGATGCACCCGCAGCTGACATCCTTTATGCGTCGCCTCGAAGTCATTAATCAATCTTGGAATAATATAATCTCGAATACCGAAGTTCTTAAATTTTTCCAGAATCAAAACTGCCCAGGATGCTTGTTTCGGAACAGCAAGCATATAAAAGAACGGAATCATCTCCGCCTCAGTGATACGGCGAACGTGGCTTACCGCATTAGCCTCGGTATCGACCAGCTCACTTTTAAAGCCATATTCGCCGGTTTGATACCGACCAAAGATTAGCGTCTGATCAGAGTTTCGGCAGAGCCGCGCGACCCGTGCAAGGCGTCGCTCGGGCTGAGGTTGTAGGGTGCCGAGTAGTGCTTCCATGTACTCAAAAAACCAAGGAGCAAAGCCTTGCTTTTCGTCGTCGGCCCACAGTGGCTTTTCTGCTCCATCAGCATGAACAGAGATTCGGTATGGCGCCAAGCTAAACATAATCCCCCCTTATATATTTCAGCCTACGTTACCGCAAAAACGTATCATGGCCTATGACCCATTTTGGGGGGGGGAGTAAGACAAAAATCTGCCTGTACTGCGCTGCCACCCGGATCTACCGGTACGGCTAATGTTGATTGGTGGGTAGCAAAAAAAAAACGGAGCCTCAGTCGAGGCCCCGTTTGTACAGTCACACGGGATAGTCCCGTGCCAGATCACTCAAACATCAATATTCCGCGCCACCAACGCATTGCTCTCAATGAAGTTCCGGCGCGGCTCCACGTCATCCCCCATCAGCGTCGTAAAGATCTGGTCCGCCGCAATGGCGTCTTCAATCTGCACGCGCAGCAGGCGGCGCTGGGTGACGTCCATGGTGGTTTCCCACAGCTGCTCGGGGTTCATTTCGCCCAGGCCCTTGTAGCGCTGGCGGCTCACGCCGCGCTCGGCTTCGGCCAGCAGCCAGTTCATGGCGGCGTGGAAGTCGGCAACGTTCTGCTCGCGCATCTTGTCGCCAGTGCCGCGGCGCACCTTGGCACCTTCGCCAATCAGGCCCTGGAAGGTGGCGGCGGTGCCCGACAAGGCGGCGTAGTCGGCGCCGGCCACGAAGTCTGCGTCGATGTGGCTCAGGCGCTGGTTGCCGTGCTGGCGGCGCACGACCATCACGCGGTATTTCTCGGTCTTCTCGTCGTACTGCATGAAGGCGTCTGCCGTGGCGCCGCCGTTGGCGTTGCTGGCGTTGCCTTGCATTTCTAGCAGGCGGGTCTTGAGTGCGCGGGCGCTGGCTTCTGCGGCGGCTTCGCTGGTCAGGTCCAGGGCCACGCCTTCGGCAATGGCGCGCAGGGCGTCGGCGTCAATCACGCGCGAGAGGCGCTCGATCACGCCGCGGCTGAGCTGGTACTGGCGCGCGAGTTCGGCCAGGGCGTCGCCCGAGATCTCGGTGCCGTCGGCCCGCACGAGCGCGGCGGTGTCCAGCGCTTGGCGCACGAGGTAGGCGGCCATCTCGTTGTCGTCTTTGATGTAGCGCTCTTCCTTGCCGTGCTTGATCTTGTAGAGCGGCGGCTGGGCAATGTACACGTGGCCGCGCTCGATGATCTCGGGCATCTGGCGGTAGAAGAACGTGAGCAGCAGCGTGCGGATGTGCGAGCCGTCCACGTCCGCATCGGTCATGATGATGATGCGGTGGTAGCGCAGCTTGTCGAGGTTGTAGTCGTCTTTGCCAATGCCGGTGCCCATGGCGGTGATGAGCGTGAGCACTTCCTGGCTGGAGAGCATCTTGTCAAAGCGCGCGCGCTCCACGTTCAGGATCTTGCCCTTGAGCGGCAGGATCGCCTGGAACTTGCGGTCGCGGCCCTGCTTGGCGGAGCCACCTGCGGAGTCACCCTCGACGATGAAGAGTTCAGACAGCGCGGGGTCTTTCTCTTGGCAGTCGGCCAGCTTGCCGGGCAGGCCCATGCCGTCGAGCACGCCCTTGCGGCGCGTCATTTCGCGGGCCTTGCGGGCGGCTTCACGCGCGCGGGCCGCTTCGACGATCTTGCCGCAGATGATCTTGGCGTCCACCGGCGTTTCCAGCAGGAAGTCGGTCAGCGCCTTGGCAACGACTTCTTCCACCGGCAAGCGCACTTCTGAAGAGACGAGCTTGTCCTTGGTCTGCGAGCTGAACTTGGGCTCCGGCACCTTGACGGACAGCACGCAGGTCAGGCCTTCGCGCATGTCGTCGCCCGAGGTGTCGACCTTGGCTTTCTTGGCGATCTCGTTGTCGGCGATGTACTTGTTGATGACGCGCGTCATGGCGGCGCGCAGGCCCGTGAGGTGGGTGCCGCCGTCGCGCTGCGGAATGTTGTTGGTGAAGCAGAGCACCTGTTCGTTGTAGGCGTCGTTCCACTGCATCGACACCTCCACGCCCACGCCGTCTTTCTCGCCGGTGGCAAAGAAGATGGTCGGGTGCAGCGCGGTCTTGTTCTTGTTGATGTACTCAACAAAGCCCTTCACGCCGCCCGAGAAGGCGAAGTCTTCTTCCTTGCCGGTGCGCTGGTCGGTCAGGCGGATGTGCACGCCGTTGTTCAGGAACGAGAGCTCGCGAATGCGCTTGGAGAGGATCTCGTAGTGGTACTCGACGTTGGTGAAGATCTCTTCGTCGGCCAGGAAGTGCACTTCGGTGCCGCGCTTGTCGGTGGTGCCCGACACGCGCAGCGGTGAGACTTCGACCATCTTGCCGTCCGGCGCTTCCATGGTTTCCAGCAGGCGGTTCTGCGGAATGCCGCGCGCGAAGTCGATGTGGTGGACCTTGCCGTCGCGGCGGATCGTCACCTTCAGCCATTTCGACAGACCGTTCACGCAAGACACACCCACGCCGTGCAGGCCGCCCGAGACCTTGTAGCTGTTCTGGTCGAACTTGCCGCCGGCGTGCAGCTCGGTCATGACGATCTCGGCCGCGCTGCGCTTGGGCTCGTGCTTGTCGTCAAACTTGATGCCGGTCGGGATGCCACGGCCGTTATCCACCACCGAGATGGAGTTGTCGGTGTGGATGGTGACCTGGATCTCGGTGCAATGGCCGGCCAGGGCTTCGTCGATGGAGTTGTCCAGCACCTCGAACACGAGGTGGTGCAGGCCGGTGCCGTCGGACGTGTCGCCGATGTACATGCCCGGCCGCTTGCGTACCGCCTCCAGGCCTTCCAGGATCTGGATCGAGGCGGCGCCGTAGCTGCTGCCGTCGGCGGGTGTGGATTGCGGTTTCTGCTCTTCGGTCATGTCGTTCTGCTCGCTGCCATGAGCACGGAAATGGTTGCTTCAGTGCACACAGCGGGGTTGCTTAAAAACGGCGAAGGGGCGGATCTTTCCGATCCAGCCCCTCGTCTTGCTTTCGATGGTGCTTATCTGGCAAACGCGTGTCAGATGCGCATCGGCATGACGACGTACTTGAAGGTGTCGTCGTCGGGCAGGGTGATGAGCGCGCTCGAGTTGGAGTCGCCCAGGCTCACCTGCACCTTTTCGGCCTTGAGGTTGGCCAACACGTCCAGCAGGTAGGTGACGTTGAAGCCGATATCCAGCGCATCGCCCTGGTAGTCGATTTCGAGTTCTTCCTGCGCTTCTTCCTGGTCAGCGTTGGTGGAGCTGATCTTCAGGACGTTGGTGTCGAGCATGCAGCGCACGCCCTTGAACTTGTCGGTCGTCAGGATGGCCGTACGCTGCAGTGCGCTTTGCAGGAACGTGCGGTCGATCGTGAAGCTGTTGCGGTAACCCTTCGGGATCACGCGCTGGAAATCCGGGAACTTGCCTTCGACCAGCTTGGAGATCAGCTCGATATTGCCGAAGGTGAACTTGACTTGGTTCGACGCCAGCTGCACCGAGACGGGATCGTCCACGTCTTCCAGCAGGCGCTGCAGTTCAAGAATCGTCTTGCGCGGGATGATGACTTCGTGGCGGCCGCCGGCGCCTGCCGGTTGCTCGCCCGTTTCCACGCCGCAGTAGGCCAGGCGGTGGCCGTCGGTAGCGACTGCCATGACTTGCTTGCCGTCCACCACCAGCAGCATGCCGTTGAGGTAGTAGCGGATGTCTTGCTGTGCCATCGCAAAGTGCACCATCGCCAGCAGGTGCTTGAGCGTCTTCTGCGGCACGGTGATGCGGGCACCGAAATCGGTGGCCTCTGCGACGGTCGGGAATTCTTCGGCGGCCAGCGTCTGCAGCGCAAAGCGGCTCTTGCCGGATTGCACCGTCATGCGCTTGTCGTTGAGCGTGAGGGCGACTTCGCCGTCGGGCATCGCACGCAGGATGTCGACGAGCTTGCGGGCGGCCACGGTGGTGGCGATATCGCCGGCGCCGGCGCCGCAATCGGCGTGCGTGGTGATCTGGATTTCGATGTCGGTGGACAGGAAGGAAACCCGTTCACCCTTCTTGGTGATGAGCAGATTGGCCAGGATGGGCAGCGTGTGTCGGCGTTCCACGATGCCGCTCACGATTTGCAGCGGACGCAGCAGGTTGTCTCGCGAGGTTTTGACCAATTGCATGAAGGCGATCCTTGCAGTTTGAGGTGACACCGCGCGCGCCCCTCATGGCGTGTGCCTGCAGGAGCATTCGCGATTAACCCCAAAGTTGTTGTAAATCAAGGGGTTAATCACAAATTATACCGCAAAGAAGGGGGCGCTGGATAGCGTCGCGCGCGCGGCAAATACAGCTATTGTGCATGAAAAGACGCCCGCATTGGAGCGGGTGCAGCGCTCACACCCATCGTTCCCGCGCAGGCAGGAACCCAGCGTCTTTATTGACTCCGCGAGCAACGCCGCTGGGTCCCCGCCTGCGCGGGGACGACAAGAGCAAGCTCAACCCTTGAGCGTTTGCTCCAGCACGTGCAACTCGTGGTTGAGCTGGGCGTCCTTGGTGCGCTCGTCGGCGATCTTGCGCACGGCGTGCAGCACGGTGGTGTGATCGCGCCCACCAAAGAGCTCGCCGATCTCGGGCAGGCTCTTCTGCGTGAGCTCCTTGGCCAGATACATGGCGATCTGGCGCGGGCGCGCGATGTTGGCCGGCCGCTTCTTGGAGTACATGTCCGCGACCTTGATGTTGTAGAAATCCGCGCAGGTCTTCTGGATGTTCTCCACGGAAATCTGGCGGTTCTGCACCGTCAGCAGATCCTTGAGCGCCTCGCGCGTGACCTCGATCGTGATCTCTTTGCCATGGAAGTTCGAGTACGCCAGGATCTTGCGCAGCGCACCTTCCAGCTCACGCACGTTCGAGCGCAGATGCTTGGCGACGAAGAACGCCACCTCTTCCGGCACGGTCACGTTCTCGGCCTGCGCCTTCTTCATCAGAATCGCGACGCGCATTTCCAGCTCGGGCGGCTCGATGGCCACCGTCAGGCCGGAGTCGAAGCGCGAGATCAGGCGATCATCGATGCCGGTGATCTCTTTCGGATACGTATCGCTGGTGATGATGACCTGCGCGCGGTTGGCGATCAGCGCCTCGAACGCGTAGAAGAATTCTTCCTGCGTGCGGTTCTTGCCCGAGAAGAACTGGATGTCATCGATCAGCAGCAGATCGAGCGAGTGGTAGTAGCGCTTGAAATCATCAAACGCCTTGCGCTGATAGGCCTTCACCACGTCAGAAACGTACTGTTCTGCGTGGATGTAGCGGATGCGCGCACGCGGGTTCTCCATCAGCATGAAATTGCCGATGGCATGGATCAAGTGGGTCTTACCCAGGCCCACGCCGCCGTACAGGTACAGCGGGTTGTACGACTTGCCGGGGTTGTTGGCCACTTGGATGGCCGCAGCGCGCGCCAACTGGTTGGCCTTACCGGTGACGAAGTTGTCGAACGTGAGGATCTGGTTCAGGCGCGAGCGCTCGTGCACGGAGTCGTCCACAGGGGCTTGCGGCGGCGTCGCCAAACCGGTTGCCACAGCAGGCCCCTGCGGCGGCATGCGATACGACTGGGCGCGCACCTCGGCAGCGTCCATGACAGGCACATCGATTTCGGCCACAGCATGACCCACGCCATGGCTGGCCGTGGCGAGCGCGGTTTCGCGGTACACCGCAGGCGCCGGGCGCATCGCCGACGCGTCGTGCGTGATGCCGCCAGCGGCAGGCACGGCAACCGGCATGGGCGGGCGGGGCTGAATCGATTGAGATGCCGGCGTTTGCATCGGCATGGGCGCCAACCCGGGCTGCAGCGCGGCCTGACGCTGGCCGGCGGTCGGGTCGAGCACGAACTGCACGTCGACCTGCATCTCCCAGTAGTCGCACGCGAGCGACTGGATGCGGCCCGAGAACTGGCTCTTGACCCAGTCGAGCTTGAAGCGGTTGGGCGCGGCGATCCGCAGCGTGCACGCCTGCTCGTCAAACGACAGCGGCGTCAGCGGCTTGATCCACGTCTTGAATTGTTGCGGCGTCAACTCACTCTCGAGCTGGGCCGATGCCGCATGCCAGAAATCCTGCATCGTTATCGTTAGGTGTTTGACCGGCGCCACACACACGTCATCGACGACGTCCCCGGGTGGGCCGGCCGCCGGGCCTCTGGCACTGACCAGAAACCGGGTGGCTTTCGTTATTGGAACGGGATTGTACCCCCGGCCGAAAGTTATCCACAAAGGATAAGTCTGTGGATAACCTGTGGACCTGCTGTGAGTAGCAGTGGACAACCCATTTTGACCACCTCCCGCAAACCCAGTCCCGACAAGCTTTTCCGCCGAGCGACGCAAGCCGCACAACGCGTTGGGGACAACTCGCCGCGGGGTGGATTATTGTCGCCGGGCGGGTTTTATCCCCAGCCAAAGAGGCTTGACAGATTCGGCAAATATCGTTTAAATGGCGGGTTCTGCGATGCGCGGCAGGGGAGCGCACGCTGGTTCGCGTCAGACGCGGCGTCGGGAGCCATTCCGGCGCGAGTCAACCGGCTTGATGCCCAAGACCTGAACAACACAGCGCACGGCGGTCTGCGTGGGCGATTTCTCCTACTGAATCGACACCAGGCCCCGGGGCAGCCCTAGGCCCGGCGCGTGCGGCAGCGTCCGCACCACCCATTAACAAGAGAGTGCATCATGAAGCGTACCTATCAACCTTCCGTTACCCGTCGCAAGCGCACCCACGGTTTCCGTGTCCGCATGAAGACCCGCGGTGGCCGTGCCGTGCTGAACGCACGCCGCGCCAAGGGCCGCAAGCGCCTGGCCATCTAAGAGTGCCACGCCGGGTGGCGGCTCTGGCCGTTGCCCACGGCGTTAGCGGCACGCTGGCGATGGGCCTGCACGCCTACCCCAAGGCCGCAAGGCTGACAAAAACGGATGAGTTTTCATCCGTTTTTGCTTTGCGGCCAGTCCGGCGTAGTCGTCACTTCGTGCTGTATGTACGCGCCAACGGACACCCACAGGCGCGTTTGGGCGTGGTAATCGGCAAGAAATTTGCCAAGCGCGCCGTCGAGCGCAACCTCATCAAGCGCCAGTGCCGCGAGCTGTTCCGCCTGCGGCAGCCCGTGCTGGGTGGGCGCGATGTGCTGATCCGCCTGCACAGCAAGTTTCCGCGCCAAGACGTGCCCACCATGGCCGCGTTCAAGCGTATCTGCCGTGAAGAACTGTCTCACTTGTTTGAGATTGCCACGCGGCCGCTGCCAGCAACGCCAAAACCAGCGCCCGTTACGACACCTTCCGCGCCCGCTGCCGGGAGCGCGCCATGACGCGCGTGCTGCTGTTTCTGCTGCGCGTCTACAAAGTGGCATTCAGCCCCTTCGTGGGCGCGCAATGCCGCTTCCTGCCCACCTGCTCCGACTACGCGCGCGACGCCGTGCTCACGCATGGGCCCGGGTACGGCAGTTATCTTGCGGCAAAACGTCTATGCCGCTGCCATCCGTTCGCACAAGGCGGGTATGATCCTGTGCCGCCCGCCGCTGGCGACGCTGTGCCCCGCTCCGCCGATCCCGCATCGACCGACGCGACCGCAGCTGACGCTCAGGCTGCGCGGCCGTCGATTCACCTTCCCAGACCGTAATCCGACATGGATATCAAACGCACCATTCTCTGGGTGATCTTCTCGCTGGCGGTTGTCCTGCTGTTCGACAACTGGCAACGCGCGAATGGCCACCAGTCGATGTTCTTCCCGACGCCGCAGACGGCCACCACCGCCAGCAGCGCCCCGGGCAGCACGCCCGCAGGCGATGTGCCGAAGAGCGCCACCGCCGCAGCGCCGGGTGCGCAATCCGCTCCGGCCACGGGTGCCCCCTCGGCCAATGCGCAGGCTCCGGCTTCGGAAAAGATCGTCATCTCGACCGATGTGCTGCGCGCCACCATCGACACCGACGGCGCCATCGTCACCAAGCTCGAGCTGCTCAACCAGAAGGACCACGACGGCAACCCGATGGTGCTGTTCGACCGCAGCATGGAGCGCACCTACCTGGCGCGCTCGGGCATCATCGGCGGCGATTTCCCGAACCACACGACGGCGTTCACGGCATCCGCTGGCCCGCGTGACCTCGGCACCGGCAACGATGTCTCCATCACGCTGACCGCCGATAAGGGCGGCGCCAAGCTGGCCAAGACCTACGTCTTCAAGCGCGGCAGCTACGTGATCGACACGCGTTTCGACGTGACCAACGACGGCGCCGCGCCGATCAACCCGACGCTGTACCTGGAACTGGCCCGCGACGGCGGCGCGATTGAGCAATCGCGCTTCTACAGCACGTTCACCGGCCCGGCCGTGTACACCGACGGCGACAAGTTCCACAAGATCACGTTCGCCGACATCGACAAGGGCAAGGCACAAGTGCCGGCTCCGACCGACAGCGGCTGGGTGGCGATGGTGCAGCACTACTTCGCCTCGGCGTGGATTCCGGCGGACAACGTCAAGCGCGAGTACTACGTCAACCGCGTCGATACCAACTTCTACCGCATCGGCATCCAGGAGCCGCTGGGCACGGTTGCGCCGGGTGCCAGCGTGTCGGCCACGGCACGCCTGTTCGCCGGCCCGCAGCAAGCGCGCATGCTCGAAGCCATCACCCCGGGGCTGGACCTGGTGAAGGACTATGGCTGGCTGACCATCGTCGCCAAGCCGCTGTTCTGGCTGCTGGAGAAGATCCACGCGCTGCTGGGCAACTGGGGCTGGTCGATCGTCGCCCTCACGGTGCTGATCAAGCTGGTGTTCTTCCCGCTGTCGGCCACGAGCTACCGTTCGATGGCCAAGATGAAGGACCTGCAGCCGCGCATGACGGCCATCCGCGAACGCCACAAGGGCGATCCGCAGAAGATGAACCAGGAGATGATGACGCTGTACCGCACCGAGAAGGTCAATCCGCTCGGCGGCTGTCTGCCGATCGTGATCCAGATTCCGGTGTTCATGGCGCTGTACTGGGCGCTGCTGTCGTCGGTGGAAATGCGCGGCGCGCCGTGGATCGGCTGGGTGCACGATCTGTCCGCACCGGACCCGTTCTACATCCTGCCGGTGCTGATGGCCGTGTCGATGTTCGTGCAGACCAAGCTGAATCCGACGCCGCCGGACCCGGTGCAGGCCAAGGTGATGATGTTCATGCCGATCGCGTTCTCGGTGATGTTCTTCTTCTTCCCGGCCGGCCTGGTGCTGTACTGGGTGGTGAACAACTGCCTGTCGATCGCGCAGCAATGGTCGATCAACCGCATGCTGGGCACCAACAAGAACGCGGCACCCGCCAAGTAAGGCGAACGCGCTTCAGCAAAAAGGGCACCCGAGGGTGCCCTTTTTTCATGCCTGTCTCACGCGCTTCAAGCCGGTGTGTGGCAGACCGCCTCGATGTTGTGGCCATCCGGATCACGCACAAAGGCACCGTAATAGTTCGGATGATAGTGCGCACGCAGGCCGGGCGCGCCATTGTCGGCGCCACCGGCTGCCAGGGCCGCAGCGTGGAATGCCTCCACCTCGGCACGCGACTCGACGCGAAATGCCACATGCAGCGGTGGCTTGTTCGGCGTCTGCCCGGCCGTCGCGGCCGAAATCCAGAACTCTGCCTTGCCCGGCGGCCCGAAGCCGGCCACATCGGTGTGGCCCGTCACGGCCGCCGGAAACTCCAGTACCTTGACGAGACCGATGGCGCCCAGCGCCTGCTCGTAGAACTGCTTGCTGGCGTCGAAGTCGCTGACGACGACGCCCGTGTGATCAATCATCCGAATCTCCTTGGTTGGAAGCTGGCGCGCAACTGCGCGGCTGCCGCACAATACCGCCCATGACCGCTGCTGACCACCCCACGACTTTGCCGAACACTGCCGACGCCTCGCGCGCGCCCATCCGCACCCTCCCCATTGCGGCGATTGCGACCGCGCCGGGGCGCGGCGGCATCGGCGTGGTGCGCGTGTCGGGCCCCGATGTGCGCGCCGTCATGCAGGCCGTCTGCGGCCGTCTGCTGACGCCGCGCCAGGCGACGTATCTGCCCTTTCTCGATGCCGACGGAAACGCCATTGATCGCGGCATCGCACTATGGTTTCCGGCGCCGCACTCGTACACGGGCGAAGACGTGCTCGAACTGCAGGGCCACGGCGGCCCCGTCGTGATGCAACTGCTGCTGCAGCGCTGCCTGGCGGCCGGCCGCGAGATCGGCCTGCGCGTGGCCGAACCCGGCGAGTTCACGCGTCGCGCGTTTCTGAACGACAAGATGGATCTGGCGCAGGCCGAAGCCGTGGCGGATTTGATCGAAGCCAGCACCGAAGCCGCGGCGCGGTCGGCGGCGCGATCGCTGGATGGTGCGTTCTCGCAGGCGGTGCATGCGCTGGTCGAGCGCGTGATCCATCTGCGCATGCTGGTGGAAGCGACGCTGGATTTTCCGGAAGAGGAAATCGACTTTCTGGAAGCGTCCGATGCGCGCGGCCAGCTTGCCGGCATTCGCACGGCGGTTGACGGTGTGCTGGCGCAGGCGCGACAGGGCGCACTCCTCCGCGAAGGCCTGCACGTGGTGCTGGCCGGGCAGCCGAACGTCGGCAAATCGTCGCTGCTCAATGCGCTGGCCGGCGCGGAACTGGCCATCGTCACGCCCATCGCCGGCACCACGCGCGACAAGGTACAGCAGACCATCCAGATCGAAGGCATCCCGCTGAACATTGTCGATACGGCCGGTCTGCGCGATACGGAAGACGAGGTGGAACGCATCGGCATCGAGCGCACCTGGGCTGCTATCGCGCACGCGGATGTGGTGCTGCATCTGCTGGACGCTGCGGACTATCGCGCCAACGGCCTATCGGCCGAAGACGCCGCCATCGACGCACGTATTGCCAGTCACGTACCGGCGGGCGTGCCGACGTTGCGCATCGTCAACAAGATCGATCTGACGAGTGTGGGCGTCGCGGGCCGCGTGGACACCGAGCCGCCCGAAGTCTGGCTGTCGGCGCGCGACGGCATAGGCGTTGAGTTGCTACGCGCGGCCTTGCTGGAAATTGCCGGCTGGCAGGGCGGCGGCGAGGGCCTGTACTTGGCGCGTGAACGCCATCTTGCTGCCTTGCGCTCGGCCAAGGAACACCTGGCGCTCGCGGCCGAGTATGCGGATCAGCAAGCGCAATCCCTGGATCTGTTTGCCGAGGAACTGCGGCTCGCGCAGGAGGCGTTGAACAGCATTACGGGGGCGTTTTCCAGTGATGATTTGCTAGGGGTGATCTTCAGTCGGTTCTGTATCGGAAAGTGATCGGCTGCCTAGGGATGCCCACGGTTGCAAAACACACCCCAGCAGACCTTTCAGCCGTTGGTCTACAAGAGGAAAACGCACTACCAATACAGCGTCAACGATCCTGATCTGATGGACAAGATCACTGAGGCCAAAGGCATCTTGGGTATCGCAGTGGCACTACAGGATGGAAGATTCCAGGTGTAGCGATCCTCATTGAAGGGCGCGCAGCAGGCGGTACTTACGCTTATGGACGGGGCGATCAGAGCGCGAGATCTTCAGCAGCAGAGAGGAACAGGAAACTCGACTTTGTGATTCCGATCTAGGTAGTAGTCGCGCCCGCCGATCGCGTTTTACTTAGAACATCTCTATCGGCTCATTTGCAGCAACAGGACAATCAATGATCAAAGTCAGTGTCATGTACCCGTATGCCCCCGGCGCGCGATTCGATCACACCTACTACCGCGAGAAGCATTTGCCGATGGTGAAACATCGACTCGGCGATGCATGCCTGTACTACACGGTGGACAAGGGCGTCGCAGGCGGCGCTCTAGGAACTGCCCCTCTTTACGTGGCCAAGGCCGACCTCATCTGCACTTCTGTCGAAGCTTTCGAGACGGCCCGCGCCCCGCATGCACAGGAGATCGTGGGCGACGTAGCCAATTACACGGATATCCAACCCGTGCTGCAAATCAGTGAGGTGGTAGTGGAGCGCTCGGAAATCTGACCAAGGCTCGGATATCGCCAAGCACCGCATCCGCGCATGGCGTAATACCCCCCTCACACGCCCACCCGAACCACCACCTTCCCGAAGTGCTGGCGCTGACTACAGATAGTCATAGGCAGCCGGCACCTCATCAAAGCGGAAGAAACGAATCGCTCAGCGGAATGCGCAGCGTGCCATCGATGCCCGATAGTCGCGGCGCGCGGTCATCCAGTAGTCACCCGACAACGCTGCGCGATTTGGACGCACATGCCTGCATCGTCTACGCCCGCGGTGCGCACCACACGCCTTGGCGCCTCCCCGGACCGGACGGCACGTTGCAGACCTATCAGCCCGCATCGCGCCTGCGGCTCGACGACCTGCTCTCCATCGCTGACGCCGCAGCAACGGGTACCGGCCTGGCATGGCTGCCCTGCTGGCTCATTCCGTCATACTTGCGCGCTGGTCAGCTCACGATGGTCATGAGCGATGAGGGCGTGCGCGATGCGGAGATCAACGTGCTCTGGCTGAAGACCCGCCACATGCCGCTCAAAGTGCGCGTCGCCATCGATGCCCTCGTCGACGAGGTGCCTCGCCTGCTGGCGCAAGTCTGAGCTGCAAAACCCAACCCATTCACCAACGGAGAAACCGGTGCGCCAGTACCGCAACTGCTTGAACAACAGCATCGTCCTTGGCCTGACGTTGCTCGGCCTCTCGGGCTTTGCTGCCGCGCAAGCCGGCTACACGCTGATGCCTGTGCACAACGGCGTCAACGCGCTGAAGCTTCGCGGCTACGACGCGATCGCCGTGCGCGCGTGGCGCGAGAACTTCAACGCGCACAGCTTCGATGTGGTGACCTTCTTTGTTCACGATGGCGCGGCTGGCCGTGCACAGCCCTGGAGCCTCGTACCGGTATTCCGCCGCAGTGAGCGTGGCGGCAATGGCGAGCAGGAGCAGCTGCACATCACAACCAGCGGCGGCGCCGACTGCCTGCTTCACGACTTCCGGCTCATGCTCGCGCAAGGCGGCAAGCCCGCCATACTCATCCTCGCCAACCGTGAAGCCGGCACCAGCTATGCCGCCGATGCCAACGTACGTTTCGACTACTACGTGCTGACGGAGAACATCGACGGCACACCGGGTTATCCGAAGCTGTCGTTCCGCTGGCAGAAGTCGCAGCCAGCACGCGCGCAATACTGTGACGTGAACCGCGCCTTCGATCAGGAGCTGCATCTGGGCACGTCCAGCGGCACCGCCAACGTGGCGGATGGGCCGTAACCGACACGAATGATCAGCACCATGAACGCCCTGTCCACCTACCCGGTCTCCATCAAAGGCGTGCTGCGCGCGCCCAGCGGCGAGATCGTGCTGCTACTCAACGAGCGCGAGGAATGGGAGCTGCCCGGCGGGCGCATTGAACCGGGTGAATCGTCCACCGAATGCCTCGCGCGCGAGATTGCAGAAGAGCTGAACCTGCAGGTTGCAGTCGGCGCGCCGCTGGATACTTATCTGCTCGAGGTCGTACCGGGCAAGCATGTGTTCATTGCCACATATCGCCGCACGCTGGTCAGCGCGTTCGAGCCGGTGCTCAGTCATGAGCACAAGCGACTGGGGCTGTTCCGTCCGGAGGCGCTACCGGACAACCTGCCGGCGGGATACCGTGCGTCGATCGCGGCAGCATCCCGCAGCACCTGACATCATGAACGCCCTGTTTATCTGTAGCCGCAACCGGCTACGCAGCCCCACGGCGGAGACCGTGTTCGCGCAGTGGCCCGGCGTGGAGACGGACTCATCGGGCCTCGCCCCGGACGCCGACGTACTGCTCAGTGCCGAGCAGCTCGACTGGGCCAACATCATTTTCGTGATGGAGCGCAGCCACCAGCGCCGCCTGACTCAACGGTTCGGCCGGCAACCGCGGGGCAAGCGTATCGTGTGCCTCGATATTCCCGATGACTATGCGTTCATGCAGCCGGAACTCGTCACGCTGTTGGAGGGGCGCGCCGGCCCGCACTTGAAAAGGGCGCAGCAAGTCGAGCGGCACCGATAGGCCACCAGAGCGGGACGCGGTCTTCGGTCACGCCCGTCAGAGCTTGCACAACATCGCGGACTCCGGTGGCGGGGCGATAATCTGGCCACTCTGGCGATGGACAGGCGCGGCGCGTTTTATGAGCGCAAGCGCCCCATCGGCAGTCCGCTCGAATCCTTTTCGCTCCATCTCCAACCATGGGCCGAGGCCGGTACTACACCTGGTGGCGCAAAGCAGGCGAATCTGCGGAGGCGCTCTTCTATGCAAACGGCTGGGCCGCCCGCATCGCTCATGCACTGCGGCTGCAAGGTCGACTCCACGTCGACCGCCGTGACGTCATGCTGCCTCTGGGCACGCCATTGGCGCAGCCGCTGAAAATCGCGTTCGCCTCCGACTTTCATGCGGGCCCGCTCACTGACCCACGCTTGCTGGATGCCGTGCGCGATGCGATCGCTGACTTTGCACCGCACCTCCTGCTACTCGGCGGCGATTTCATCTCGCTGCATCACCGTCACATCACAGGGCTCGCGGCACGCCTGCGCGAGGTGGATGCCCCCGCAGGCAAGTTCGGCGTCTTCGGCAATCACGATCTGTGGGTAGATGACGGGTTCATCCGGACGCAGATGGAGGCGGCCGGCGTGCGGATACTGGTCAATGAGGCGGTGCGTTTGCCCGCGCCGTATGACGCGCTCCACGTCTGCGGGCTCGATGAGCCCGGCGTGGGGCACCCGGATGCCGACCGGACATTTGCCGATGCCGGGCCGCGCCGGCTGCTGCTCATGCATTCGCCGCTGGGGCTGCGGCACGTGACGGCGCACCCATTCGATCTGGCATTCTGCGGCCATACGCACGGCGGACAGATCGCGCGCCCTGACGGACGCCCTATCGTGCTGCCGTCAGGCTCGGGCGATCCACGGTTCGCCAGTGGCTTCTTTGCGCTGCCGGATGGTGGTCAGTTGCTCACCAGCCGAGGGATCGGCATGAGCGATGTGCCGATTCGATTGTTCTCGCCATCGGAAGTGCATCTGTACACCGTCCATGCCGCGTCCTAGCTAGCGTGGACGACTGAATCAATCAGCCTTTCCCCCACCGCCAGCGCGGCGGCTCGCCCTTCCACCAGCACACCAGCACCAGCAACACGCTCACGCCGACGACGTACACCACAAACCCGATCGACGACGCGCGCCCGGGGCGCAGCCCCACGATGCCCGCCGCCAGCAGCACGGCGTAGATGGCCAGCACCACCCAGCCCTGCCAGCGCGCAGGCAAGCCCCATCCCCAGCCATAACGCTTGGCGGGAAACCAGTAGTCCTTGGAATCGATGGGCATGGCGGGAAGGCACTGGCGGCCGCAGTAGAGACACCTACAGCGTAGGGCAACGCCCATCAAAATGGCGTAAAGAGATGGCGACAACGCCAATCGCTGGCGCCCCATGGCCGTGCATGGGATGGAGAAGGCCACCCAAACTCGGATGGCAAACGCCAACAGCCAGCCGGTCAATCACCGCTGGCGGAAGTCGTTTGCAACAGAGATGGCGCACGTAGGCGCGCCGAAGCAGCGGAGAATGGCGCTCAGGCCATCAACCACGTCTTGCTAACTTCTGTATCGGAGAGTGGAGCATTGGCTGAATCCGGAAAGGGCTTCCGGGTGCGCCTGAAGGCGCGACAAGCCAAGCTCGGCGGAACGGAGGTCGATTGACTTCACGCCGCCAACGGCAGCACCCAGTTGGTGCTACCGCAACAATCGCGCGATCTTAGTAGAGCTTCTTCGGCAGCATTTGCGAGCGCAGGCGTTTACGCGTACGCGACACGGCAGCAGCCTTCTTGCGCTTGCGCTCGGTCGTCGGCTTTTCGTAGGCGGTGCGGGCGCGCAGTTCCTTGATCAGGCCAGTGCGCTCGATTTCACGGCGGAAGCGGCGCAGCGCAACTTCGACCGGCTCGTTTTCTTTCAGACGGATGGTGGTCATCGGGTCCCTTGCTCAGTATTCGGGTGGACGGCGAAACAGCGGATTATATACCGCCCAGAGGGCGTGCAGTGTAGTTGAATTGGTTTACCGATGCAAGACCATTGGTTGCCGTGGTGAAAAGCGCCTCCTCTGCCACTTTTCTACGGTGCAGCGTGGCCTTGATGCGACGTCGGCGGGGTGAGGAACAGCGCTTGCTGTGGGCCGGCATATCCCTGGACCTCTGCCGTGGAACGCGCTCCCGAACCCACTTCAGCGCCCGCCGCATGCACCCCCTCCGCCACGGACGCACTGCCCGAGGCGCTGCGCTACGTGGACGACACGCGCCCCGGCTACACCCGCCGCCGGCTACGCGGACGTTTCGTCTACTTCGATACGCGCGGCGAGCGCATCCGTGATCCGGCCGTCATCGCGCGCATCAACAAGCTGGCGATTCCGCCCGCGTACACCGACGTGTGGATCTGCCCGCATGCGAGCGGCCATCTGCAAGCCACGGGGCGCGATGCGCGCGGGCGCAAGCAGTATCGATATCACGCGGACTGGCGTGCCTTTCGCGATGCCGACAAGTACAGCCGGTTGCTGACATTCGGGGCGGTGCTGCCGCGGGTGCGGCAGGCCATCACCGCGCAGCTGGCAGCGCCAGGCTTGTCGCGCGAGAAGATGCTGGCGACCGTGGCCTACCTGCTGGACGTTACATTGGTGCGTGTCGGCAACGCAGCGTATGCGCGCGAGAACCGCTCGTATGGACTGACGACGCTGCGCAACCGGCACGTGGAAGTGCGCGGGAACACGGTGCGCTTTCATTTTCGCGGCAAGAGCGGCGTGGAGCATGACGTGTCGGTATCAGACCCCCGCTTGGCGCGCATCATCCAGCGCTGTGTGGACCTGCCGGGGCAGGAGCTGTTCCAGTACATCGACGAAGCGGGTGAGCGGCGCACGGTCGATTCCGCCGATGTGAATGCGTACTTGCAAACGCTCACCGGTGCCGATTTCACGGCCAAGGACTACCGCACCTGGGCCGGCAGCGTGCTGGCGCTGGATCTGCTGCGCGGGCGCACATCGAGCAGCGCGGCCGAGGCACGCCGGCAGGTGGTGGAAGCGATTGCCGCCGTCGCTCAGCGCTTGGGCAACACGCCAGCGGTCTGCCGCAAGTGCTACGTGCATCCCGCGGTGATCGACGCGTTTCTGGCGGGCGAGTTAACTGCGCTGCCGCCCGCCCGTGCCCGCAAGGGACTGCGGCGCGAGGAGGCGGCCTTGCTGCGCTTTCTCGCGCAGATGGCTCGAACGGTGGGCGAAAAAAAGCCCGCCTGAGTGGCGGGCTCGGGGTACGGCAAACGCGCGCTTACTTGCTTTGCGGCGTCATGTCCGGCGTGGCGGGTGCAACGCCCGGTGCAGCCGTCGGCTGCGCCTGTTGCGCGGCCACCGTGGTGCTGTGCTCCTGCATGCCGCCGCCCAGCGCTGTGTACAGATCGATGGCGTTGGTCAGGCGGGCCAGGCGCGTCTGGACTAGGGACTGGTCGGCGCTGAACAGGTCGCGCTGCGCGTCGAGCACGTCGAGGAAGCTCGACACGCCGTTGCGGTAGCGCTGATCCGACAGCGTCAGGCGATCCGCCGTGGCATCGCGGAAGCGCTTCTGCGCGGCGACCTGCTCTTCCAGCGTGCCGCGCGCCACGAGGGCGTCCGACACTTCGCGGAAGGCCGTCTGGATCGTCTTCTCGTAGTTGGCGACCGCGATCTTCTGGTTGGTTTTGGTCAAGTCCAGATTGAAGATGTTGGTGCCCCAGTTGAAGATGGGCAGCGTCAGGTTCGGCACAAACGACCACAGACCCGTGCCGCTCTTGAACAGATCATGCAGCGCCGTGCTGGCCGTGCCCACGTTTGACGTCAGCCCGATGCTCGGGAAGAACGCCGCACGCGCCACGCCGATGTTGGCGTTGCGAGCGATCAGCTGCTGCTCGGCCTGGCGGATGTCGGGGCGCTGTTCCAGCAGATCGGACGGCAGACCCGGCGGAATGTCAGCCACGATCTTCTCCGACGACACCGTGGTCGGCGGCGGCAGGTCGGCCGGCAGCGGCGCACCCACCAGCAGCACCAGGGCGTTGGTCGCCTGGGCGTACTGGCGCGTGAGCTGCGCCACCGACACGCGGGCCGACTCGACCAGCGTCTCGGTCTGACGCAGGTCTAACGCCGACGAGGCACCCACGTCAAAACGCTGCTTGGCGAGCTTGTAGTAGTCCTCGCGGCCCTTCAGCGTCTGCTGGGCCAAATCGAGTTGCTCGGCGTAGGCGCGCTCGTTCAGGTAGGCCTTGGCGACTTGCGAGATCAGGCTGATCTGCGCAGCGCGGCGGCCTTCATCGGTTGCCAGGTAGCTGGCGCGCGCCGACGCGGTGACGTCGCCCACGCTGAACAGGTTGACCTGGTAGTTGCTGATGCCCACGCCAAGCTGGTACTGCTTGGTCATCACATCCTGCCCGGTCTGCGAGATCGACTGCGGCGTCAGGCTGCGCGTGTACGTTGCAGACGCATTGACCGGCGGCAGCAGGTCGGCGATCTGCAGACGGTACTGCGCACGCGCGGCCTCGACGTTAAGCATGGCTACGCGCAGGTCGCGGTTGTTCTCCAGCGCCAAGCCGATCAACTTCTGCAGGCGCGCGTCGGGGAAGAACTCGCGCCAGCCGAGGTCGACGGCGCGGGGCGCATTCTCGCCGGGCTTCGCGCTGTCAGCCGGCACGGTATAGCCAGCTGGAGCTTGCGGGTAAGTGCTGGTGACCGGCGCATCCGGGCGCTCGTAAGTCGGCGCCAGCGAGCAGCCGGACAACACGCCGGCCGCCAGCAAGAGCGCCGGCAACAGCGCAGGGGTTCGAAAGGTCATCGTTTTCTGCATGTTCAGATTTCCTCGTCCAGCGGGCGATGCGCAGCATCCAGGCGGCGTTGACGCTCGCTGCCCTTGAAGATGCGGCGGACCACCACGAAGAACACGGGCACCAGCACCACGGCCAGCACCGTCGCAGTGATCATCCCGCCCATCACGCCGGTACCAATGGCACGCTGGCTGGCCGAGCTTGCGCCAGTGGCAATCGCCAGCGGCAGCACGCCAAGGATGAAGGCGAACGACGTCATGATGATCGGGCGGAACCGCAGGTGCACGGCTTCCAGCGTGGCCTCGATGAGGCCCTTGCCTTGCGCCTGCAAGTCCTTCGCAAACTCGATGATCAGAATCGCGTTCTTGGCGGACAGGCCCACCACCGCAATCAGGCCAACCTTGAAGTACACGTCATCGGGCATGGCGCGCAGCGTCACACCCAGCAGCGCACCGAGCACCCCCAGCGGTACCACCAAGATCACCGCTGCCGGAATCGACCAGCTCTCGTACAGCGCAGCCAGCACCAGGAACACCGCCAGCAGCGACAGCGCATACAGCGCCGGCGCCTGTGAACCCGAGGCCTTTTCCTGCAGCGACTGACCCGTCCACTCGTACCCGATACCCGCCGGCAGCTTGGCAGCCAGGCGTTCCATCTCGGCCATGGCATCACCCGAACTGGCGCCCGGCGCGGCTGCACCGGACAGGCGAACCGCCGGATAGCCGTTGTAGCGCACGAGCTGCACCGGGCCGACGATCCAATGGCCCTTGGCGAACGTCGACATCGGCACCATGTTGCCCTGCCCGTTGCGCACGTACAGGTTCATGATGTCTTCGGGCTGCATGCGGTTGATCTTGTCCGCCTGCACGATCACACGCTGCTGACGACCGTAGTTCGGGAAGTCGTTTGCATACGCCGAACCCAATGCCGTCGACAGCACGGCGTTGATGTCGGTGAACGACACACCCAGCGCATTGGCCTTCTCGCGGTCGATATCCACCTGGTACTGCGGCGAGTCTTCCAGACCTTCCGGGCGCATGCCCGTGATGATCTTGCTTTGCGCCGCCATCCCCATCAGTTGATTGCGGGCTGCGATCAGGGCGTCATGCCCCAGGCCACCACGATCCTGCAAGCGGAAGGTAAAGCCGGTAGCGTTGCCCAGTTCCGGAATCGGCGGCGGGTTCAGCGGGAACACGATCGCATCGCGAATACCCCCGAACAGCGCGCCAAAGGCACGGCCGGCCACAGCATCAGCAGTTTGATCCTTGCCCTTGCGCTCGCTCCAGTCCTTGAACGGGGTGAAGACGATACCGGCGTTCGGCCCATTGCCCGAGAAGCTGAAACCCTGCACGGCCACGATGTTCTCGACCGCCTTTTCGTGCTTGTAGTAGTTCTCGACCTGCTTGATCACTTCCAGCGTGCGGTTGGCCGATGCACCCGGCGGCAACTGAATGTTGGTCACGATGTAGCCCTGGTCTTCGGTCGGCAGGAACGAAGACGGCAGACGCAGGAACAGGAACACCACAGCAGCGATCAGCACACCGTAGATGACCATGTAGCGGAAGGTCTTCTTCAGCATGCGCTCCACGAAGCTTTGGTAGTGGTTCGTGGTGCTCGAGAACATGCGGTTGAACCAACCGAAGAAGCCCTTCTTCTCGTGGTGCGAACCCTTCTCGATCGGCTTGAGCAGCGTCGAGCACAGTGCCGGCGTGAGCGTCAGCGCCATGAGTGCCGAGAAGAAGATCGACGACACCATCGACAGCGAGAACTGGCGATAGATCGCGCCCACCGAACCCGAGAAGAACGCCATCGGGATGAACACGGCCATCAGCACCAGCGTAATCCCGATGATGGCGCCCGTGATCTGACCCATGGCCTTGCGGGTCGCTTCGCGCGGGGGCAGGCCCTCCTCGCTCATGATCCGCTCGACGTTTTCGACCACCACGATGGCATCGTCGACGAGAATACCGATCGCCAGCACGAGGCCGAACATCGTCAGCACGTTGATCGAGAAGCCCAACGCGTTCATCACGGCAAACGCGCCCAAGAGCGAGATCGGCACCACGATCGACGGCACCAGCGTGTAGCGGATGTTCTGCAGGAACAGCAGCATCACCAGGAACACCAGCACCATGGCCTCGAACAGCGTCTTGACCACTTCTTCGATCGAGATCTGGACGAACTTCGAGGTGTCGTACGGCACCTTGTATTCCACGCCCGCCGGGAAGTACTTCGACAGTTCTTCCAGCTTGGCCTTCACGGCCTTGGCCGTGCCCAGCGCGTTACCCGTGGGCGAGAGCTGCACACCAATGGCCGAGATCGGCTGGCCGTTGATGCGGGCAGACGTCGAGTAGGTCTGGCCGCCCAGTTCCAGGCGCGCCACGTCCTTCACGCGCACCAGCGAGCCGTCGGGCTTGGACACCAGCACGATGTTGCCGAACTGCGCTGTGGTCGTGAGCTGGCCTTCCACCACGACCGTGGCCGCGAGCGGCTGGTCAGCGACGGACGGCAGATCGCCGATCGTACCGGCCGAGACCAGTGCGTTCTGTGCGCGGATGGCGTTGTAGACGTCGGTGGGGGTCAGCTTGTAGCCGACCAGCTTGGCCGGATCGATCCAGACGCGCATGGCGCGCTCCGTACCGAACAGAACCGCCTGACCCACACCCGGCACGCGCTTGATTTCGTTCAGCACGTTGCGCGAGATGTAGTCACCCAGTGCCACTGGGTCCATCTTGCCGTCGGTGGAAGCCAGCGTGGCGAACAGCAGGAAGTTCGAGCGGGCCTTATCGACCTGCACGCCTTGCTGCGTCACCTGCGAAGGCAGACGCGCTTCCACGCGCTTGAGGCGGTTCTGCACATCCACCTGCGCCAGCGCCGGATCGGTACCGGCCTTGAACGTCACGGTGATGGTTGCCTGACCGTTACCGCCCTGGCTGACCGACTCCATATAGAGCAGGCCGTCCGCACCGTTCATTTCCTGCTCGATGATGCTGGTGACGGATTCGTCCAGCGTCTTCGCGTTCGCACCCGGATACGTTGCCGTGATGATGACCGACGGCGGCGCAATGGTCGGATACTGCGAGATCGGCAGTTGGGTGATCGAAATCGCCCCAGCCAGAATGATGAACAGCGCGAGCACCCAGGCAAAGACTGGGCGATCGATGAAAAACTTTGCCATGCGATGGCTCCTTGTTTACTGCTTGGCTGCCGGCGAGCTGGCAGCAGGCGTGCTTGCCACTGGCGCGCTGGCCGCAGGTGCTGCACCCTGACCTTGCTTGGCTTGGCCCTGAGCTTGGCCCGGGGCCGCGCCCGGTTGCCACGGCACGGCCTTCACCGGTGCGCCCGGGCGAACCTTCTGCAGGCCGTCGACGATGACCTTGTCGCCCGCCTTCAGGCCGCTGGAGACGATCCACTCCGTACCGGTCGAGCGATCTGCCTGAACCGGGCGTACCGCCACCTTGCCGTCGGCATCCACGATCATGACCGTGGCGCCATCCGGGTTGCGCGTCACCGCCTGCTGCGGCACCGTGATGGCCTGCTCGTCCACGGCTTGCTCCAGACGGGCACGCACGTACATGCCCGGCAGCAGCGTCCGGTCGGCGTTCGGAACAATCGCGCGCAGCGTGATCGTGCCGGTGGCCGGGTCCACCGTCAGGTCAGAGAAGTACAGCTTGCCGGGCTGCGCATAGGCGCGGCCGTCTTCCGTGACGAGCGTGACCTTGGCGGCATCGCCGCCGGCCTTGGCCAGCTTGCCGGCCTTCAGCGCTTCCTGCAGGCGCATCACCTCGGTGCTCGACTGCGTGAAGGTCAGATAGATCGGATCGATCTGTTGCACGGTCGTCAGCAGCGTCGCTTCACCCTGGCCGACCAGCGCGCCTTCGGTGATCTGCGCCAGGCCGGCACGGCCCGAGATCGGCGAGGTCACGCTCGCGTAGCCGACATTCAGCTTGGCGGTTTCCACGGCGGCGCGAGCAGCGGCCACATCGGCGGTGGCCTGCTTGGCGGCAGCCACGGCATCGTCGTAGTCCTGCTTGCTGATGGCGTTGGTGGCCACCAGCGGCTTATAGCGCTCGGCCTTGATCTGCGCCTGGCTCTGCGTGGCTTCCGAACGCGCCAGTTGCGCCTTCGCGCTGTCGAGCGACGCCTGATACTGCGCCGGGTCGATCTGGAACAGCTGCTGGCCGGCCTTCACGTCGCTGCCTTCCGCATACGTACGCTTGAGCACAATGCCCGCGACCCGCGCCCGCACCTGTGCTACACGCGTAGCTTCGAGGCGGCCCGGCAACTCGCTGGTCAGGCCAACGGCGTGCGGCTGCACGGTCACAACGCCGACTTCGGTCGGAGGCATGCCGGCGCCGCCCGGCCCTTGTGCCTGCTTGTTACCGCAGGCTGCAAGTGCCGCCACCATGAATGCGGCGGCAGCGAGTTGGTGATAACGGCGGGTGTTCGTCATAGATGACCCCATGTGGCGATAAGCGGGATGCCGGCGGATACCAGAGACCTGGCGCCACGCAAACGAATGCGGCGCCGGCAAACCGTCAGCGAAACCAAAAAAACACAAAAACGAAAACGTCCGATGCTAGCCGCATCTGGCGGCATGCGATATGGCCTGTGCGACGAAGTCGCAACAACGCAGGCCGGAATGCTGAGAAACAGGAGCGATCGGCGAACAATCTCCGACACTCTGGCGCCAACGACACGGTGTCAGCCCCAAAGCGCCCGCCGGCCCGGATGCGGTGCATACGACCATGGGCAAGCGGCGGAGTGCGCGCTATTATAGATACGTTCACGCATGTATGTAAAAAGGGTCCTTCGCAGGCGAAGGGCCTTTATTGCAACTTTTGCCGACTTCGTTGCAATGGCGGAACGGCGCGGAATCGCGGCAACGCACAACAATTCCGGGCCATGTCACCGCAACAGGCGGGTGCAGCGTTGTGCAGTATGAAACACTGCGTTGCGCAATTTTGTGCGGCGCACAAAAGCAAAACGAAAGAACGCCTACGGGATGTGCGGGCGTTCCTCTGGAACATCATGGTCAGACGAACCAAGGAAGAAGCACTTGAAACACGCAACCGCATTCTCGATGCGGCCGAAGACGTGTTCTATGCGCGCGGGGTGGCGCGTACGTCACTATCCGATATTGCCCAAGCTGCGGGGGTCACGCGCGGCGCCATCTACTGGCATTTCCGCAACAAGGCCGACGTGTTTGCCGCCATGTGCGAGCGCGTGAAATTGCCCATGGAGACGCTGTGCTCGCCGCCGGATGTGGAATCGGACGACCCGCTGGGCGAACTGCGCATGGTGGCCAACTTCGTGCTCCGGCAACTGGTGGAAGACGCGCACTGGCGCAAGGTCTTCGACATCATGTTCAACAAGTGCGAGTTCGTGGAAGACACGAGCCCGATTCTCAAGCGCCAGCAAGAATCGTTTGAAGAAGGCCTGGGCCGGCTGAACAACATGATCGGCCAGGCCGCACGGCGCGGCCAACTGCCGGCTGACCTCGACGTACCGCTGGCGGTGGCGCATTTTCACGCATCGTTTGGCGGCATCATGGGTGACTACCTGTTCTACCCGGATGCCTCCAGCCTCGCCACCAAGCGCGAACGCTTTGTCGACGCGTGCATCGATACGCTCAAGTACTCGCCCGCCCTGCGGCACGCGCAACCCGAACGTGCGGCGGCCAACGCATGACCGCGCCGGTGTTCGATCAGATGGTGTTTGCTGGCGGCGGCAACCGGTGCTGGTGGCAAGCCGGCTGGTGGGATGTCGTACAGCCAGAATTGGGCCTGGCGCCGCGCGTGATTGCAGGCATCTCGGCGGGCGCATCGACGGCATGCATGCTGCACGCATGGAATTCCGCCGACCTGATGGACTACTACGGCGAAGCCCTGCGCCACAACACCCGCAACGCCCACTGGGGCAACCTGTTGCGCGGTGAACGCGTGTTTCCGCACTACGGCATGTATCGCACGGCGCTGCTGACCGTATTTGGAGAAGGCCGCTTCGCACGGCTGGGACAGGCACCCGAGATCCGCATCGGCGTCGCGCACATTCCGCGCTGGATGGGTGCGCGGACCGCCGTGGCAATCGGGCTCATCGCGTACAACATCGAAAAGCACGTTCGCAAGACGCTGCACCCCACGTTGGGCCGGCGCCTGGGCTTTACGCCAGAATTCGTGCGTGCGCAGGACTGTGCCTCACCGGAAGCGCTGGCCGACCTGCTGTTGCAATCGGCCTCCACGCCACCGTTCACGCCGGTGCTGCGCCGTGCGGGGCGGCCCGTGCTGGATGGGGGCATGGTCGACAACGTGCCGGTGCATGCGCTCGATCCCACACCGGGCGATGTGCTGGTGCTGGTCACGCGGTTGTATCCGCGTCCAACATATTTCCGGCTGGACACGCCCGTGCCGGAAGGTCTGCAGCGCCGCTTCTACGTGCAGCCTTCGCGCAAGGTACCGATTTCAAGCTGGGACTACACCCGCCCGGGCGCCATGCGCGACGCCTATGCGCTCGGCCGTCATGACGGCGAAATCTTCCTGCGCGAACTTCCACGCGGGTTCGCCGCGCCAGCGGCTGCATAACCGTCGCCACTGCGCGGGCGGCGAGCCCGCCGGTGCGCCACCATGGCCGTCCGGCCAACGCTTGTTCGACGGACACCGCCATGCCCGCACGCGCGACAAACCCCTTTGACCTGATCGTGATCGGCGCCGGCTCAGCCGGCCTGGCTGCCGCGCATCGCGCCGCGCAATTGGGCGCACGCACATTGCTGGTCGATCGCGCCCAGTTGGGTGGCACGCGCGTCAACCACGGCTGTGTGCCCAAGCGGCTGCTCGGCTACGGCGCGACCTGGTCGCAAGCGGTTGCGCGCTGCCTGCGTGTTGTGCCGCCATCCGACGCGTGGGCCGACGCCATCGCCCGCACGCGTGCCGAGGTGGCACGACTGCGGGAAACCCATCTCGCCCACCTGGCCGCGGCCGGCGTGCAATGGCTGAGCGGCATGGCGTCATTGCGCGGGCGCGGCATCATTCGCGTACACAGCGAGCTCGGCAAAACCACGCTGCGCGGCCGGCAGATCGTACTGGCCACCGGCGCGCGTGCCACGCCGCTATCGGTGCCGGGCGGCGAACTTGCCGGCACGCCAGACGACATGTTGGGCTGGGACGCGCTGCCCGCCTCGCTCATCATCATCGGCGGGGGCACGGTGGCGGTGGAGTTGGCCTCCATGCTGGCGCGCTTCGGCGTGCGCGTCACCATCGTGATGCGCGAAGCGCGGCTGCTGCCGAACTTCGATACGGCGGTGTCGGAAGCGGCCGAGCGCTCGCTGGCCAACGGCGGCGTCGAGCGCTTTATCCATGCCGAGGTGGTACGCGTGGAGCGCGATGCCATCCATTGCGACGGTGTCGCGGTCTACGTCAGTGAACTCGGCCACGACACACCGCGCGTGCTGCGCGCGCAGCGTGTGGTCAGTGTCATCAGCCGCACACCCAACACCGCCGGACTCGGGCTGGACGCGGCCGGTGTCTCCCTCGATGCGCGCGGCCGCATCGCCGTGGATCGCCACTTCCGCACGCGCGTGCGCGGCGTCCATGCCGTGGGCGATGCCAGCAGCGCCATCCAACTCACGCCCGTGGCGGCCGCGCAAGGCAGCTACGTCGCCGAACGCTTGTTTGGCAAGGGCGCCAAGCTGCCCGACATGGACGCCGTGCCGATGGCGGTGTTCTGCGATCCGGCCATCGCCGCCGTGGGCCTGACCGAGGCCGAAGCCCGCACGCGCTGGCCGGAGCTGGGCAAACGCACCGCCGACACTGACAAACGCGCCACCGCCGAGCGCATCGACGTGGTGGTCCGCCGCTTTGTCTCGCTGGAGCAGCGGTTTGCGGGCACCGGCATGGAATCGCTGATCAAGCTGGTGTGCAACGGGCGCAGCGGGCGGGTGCTGGGCGCGCACATCGTCGACAACGCTGCGCCCGAGATCATCCAGACGTTGGCCGTGGCCGTGCGCATGGGCGTGCGGCTCAAACATTTGCGCACGACCGTCGGCCTGCACCCGACTGTGGCCGAAGAACTGCTGGGTGTTTGAGCGCCCGGGCGCACTTGTTCAACTTTCCTGATGCCCATCGGCAAATCCATGCACGCTGCCTGAACGCCATGGGCGCAGAATGGCAGGCATATTCTTCAGGAAATTTGACATGCTTCCCGTGCTCTATCTTTCTCATGGGTCGCCCATGCTGGCGGTTGATCCGGGCCCCGTTGGGCAGGCCTTTGCCGCAATCGGGCAAGAGATGGCCGCATTGGCCCCCCGCGCCATTGTCGTGGTGTCACCGCATTGGATGACGCGCCGCCCAGCCGTGACCGCCCGCGCGCAGCAGGAGGCGTGGCATGACTTTGGCGGCTTTCCCCCACAGCTCTACGCCTTGGAATATGCCCCGCCCGGCGCGCCGGAGCTGGCCGAACGCATTCGCGCACTGATCGACGACCGCGTCGTGCCCGGCCTGGAGGAACAAGCCTCTACCGTGCTCGACCCGCGCCAGCCGCTGGACCATGGCGCATGGATTCCGCTGATGATGATGTTTCCCGAGGCGAAGATCCCCGTGGTGCAGGTGTCTCTCATGCCGGGCCTGTCGCCCGCCTGCCAGATGGGGATGGGCCGCACGCTGGCGCCGTTGCGCGACGAAGGTGTGCTCATCGTCGGCTCAGGCAGCTTCACGCACAACCTGCGCGCGCTGATGCGCGGCCCCGGCATGGCGCAGCACGGCGTGCCGGTCGAACCGTGGGTGACGGCATTCCGCGAATGGATGATCGAGGCCATGACCGAAGGCATCCGCACGGGCGACTTCGCCACCTTCTGCGACTACCGCGCGCAGGCGCCGAACGCCGCCCACGCCCACCCCACCGATGAGCACCTGATGCCGCTGTATGTGGCCCTCGGCGCCGCCATGGGCCAGCCGAGCCAGGCCACGCCGGGCGGCGTGCAGGCTCAGCATGTGGTCGACACGGTCACGTACGGCTCGCTCGCGATGGACAGCTTCCGCTTTGACGGCGCAGGCGCCAATCAACCGCAGCTACGCGCTGCGGCTTGATCGGCAGGAATGACGGCAGGCGCTACGCGCGAATCAGCGCCGGCGCCAGCGCGGTCGGGTTGACCACGCTGTCGACATTGCCCTGCAGGACATCGAGGATGTTCTGGAACGCGATGCGGAAGTACATCTCGTAGCTGTCGCGCTCGACATAGCCGATGTGCGGCGTGCAGATGCAGTTCTCCATGCGCAGCAGGGTGTGGCCCTGCAGAATGGGTTCCGTTTCAAACACGTCAATGGCGGCCATGCCGGGGCGACCCCGATTCAGCGAGGTCACCAAGCCGTTTTCTTCCACCAGCTCAGCGCGGCTGGTGTTGACGAAGAGGGCGGTCGGCTTCATGCGCGTGAGGTCGGCCACCGTCACGATGCCGCGCGTCTCGTCATTCAGGCGCAGATGGACGGAGAGCACGTCGGACTGCTCGAACAGCGCCTCCTTCGATTCGGCCACGGCATGGCCGTCAGCACGGGCGCGCTCTTGCGAACCCTCGCGGCCCCACACCAGCACGTTCATGCCAAACGCGCGGCCGTAGCCGGCCACGAGCTGGCCGATCTTGCCGTAACCGAAGATGCCGAGCGTCTGGCCCTTCAGTACCCGGCCGATGCCGAAGTTGGGCGGCATCGTGGTCGATTTCAGCCCCGACTGCTGCCACGCGCCGTGCTTCAGGCTCGCCACGTATTGCGGGATGCGGCGCTGTGCGGCCATCACCAGCGCCCAGGTCAGCTCGGCCGGCGCCACCGGCGAGCCCTTGCCCTCCAGCACGACCACGCCCTTGTCGGTACAGGCATCCAGGTCGATATGGCTGCCCGAATCGCGCGATACGCGACCGGTCTGGCTGATGATCTTGAGTTTGGGTAGCCGATCGAGCAACTGACGCGTCACACGCGTGCGCTCCCGGATCAGCACGATGGCTTCAACGTCCGCCACACGTGCGGCCAATTGCCCCACGCCTTTGACGGTGTTGTTGAACACTTTGACTTCGTGGTCTTGCAGCAGGCTGAAGCAATCCAGCTTGCGAACGGCGTCTTGGTAGTCGTCCAGTACGGCAATCTTCATCGACATCTCACTTCGGACAATGGTGCGCAGCAAAAAACAGCGATCCCTCGCGGTGGTATTCTTCCCATCCCTCGCCGCCCGGACAATCTGTGGCGACGTTCGGAATTGCCCGCCGCGGGCACGCAAATTGCGCAGCCACGCTGGTGACGAGTCCTTATTCTTAACGTCCCGTCACTTTAGCGCACGCGGCCCCCGCCGCCCGGAAAAACCCACCTTCCGGGGGCGCACCGCTTTGTAACTGAATGTGAAATCAGCACGGCTACCGACCTTCTGCCTGCGTTGCCCCTCTCTCTGGAAATCGCGGATCCGGCGCACCCTCCTCGCGCCGTCGATCGCTTTCCAACCCGCCGCCGGGCGCGGCCTCCGCGCTGATCTGCCACCGATTTCTTTTTCACTTCCATTGGAGTTTTGGTCATGAATCAACCCGTGATGCAGGGCATGCCTGCATTGAACGTGCCCGAGTACGTCAAACATCCACGCCTGATTGCGTGGGTGGGCGAGATTGCTGCGCTCACCAAGCCGGAGCGCATCGTCTGGTGTGATGGCTCGCAAGCCGAATACGACCGCCTGTGCGCCGAGATGGTCGCCGCCGGCACGATGAAGCAGCTCAACCCGGCCAAGCGCAAGAACTCGTTCCTGGCGCTGTCGGACCCGTCGGATGTGGCGCGCGTGGAAGACCGCACTTTCATCTGCTCGCAAAAGAAGGAAGACGCCGGCCCCACCAACAACTGGACGGCCCCAGCAGAGATGCGCCAGACGCTGAACGGCCTGTTTGACGGCAGCATGCGCGGCCGCACGCTGTACGTGGTGCCGTTCTCGATGGGCCCGCTGGGCTCGCCGATCGCGCACATTGGCGTGGAGTTGTCGGACAGCCCGTACGTGGCCGTCAACATGCGCATCATGACCCGCATGGGCCGCGCCGTGTACGACGTGCTGGGCACCGATGGCGACTTCGTGCCGTGCGTGCACACCGTCGGCAAGCCGCTGGCCGCTGGCGAGAAAGACGTGCCGTGGCCGTGCAACCCGACCAAGTACATCGTGCATTTTCCGGAAACGCGTGAAATCTGGTCGTTCGGCTCGGGCTACGGCGGCAACGCGCTGCTGGGCAAGAAGTGCTTCGCGCTGCGGATCGCCTCCACCATGGGCCGTGACCAAGGCTGGCTGGCCGAGCACATGCTGATCCTGGGCGTGACCTCGCCCGAGGGCAAGACGTATCACGTGGCCGCCGCCTTCCCCTCGGCCTGTGGCAAGACCAACTTTGCGATGCTGATTCCGCCGGCCGGCTTCAACGGCTGGAAGGTGACCACCATCGGCGACGACATCGCCTGGATCAAGCCGCGCCAGGACGCCGACGGCCAGACCCGCCTGTACGCCATCAATCCAGAATCGGGCTTCTTTGGCGTGGCGCCGGGCACGGGCGAAAAGACCAACCCCAACGCGATGGCCACGCTCAAGGAAAACGTCATCTTCACCAACGTCGCGCTCACCGACGACGGCGACGTGTGGTGGGAAGGCATGACGGACGCCGTGCCCGCGCACCTGACCGACTGGCAGGGCCAAAGCTGGACGCCGGAGATTGGCAAGGAAACCGGTCGCAAGGCCGCGCATCCGAACGCGCGTTTCACGGCGCCGGCCGCGCAGTGCCCGTCAATCGATCCGGAATGGGACAACCCGGCCGGCGTACCCATTGATGCGTTCATCTTCGGTGGCCGCCGCTCGACCACCGTGCCGCTCGTCACTGAGGCGCGCGACTGGACCGAAGGCGTGTACATGGCCGCCACGATGGGCTCGGAAACCACCGCTGCCGCTGCCGGCCAGCAAGGCGTGGTGCGCCGCGACCCGTTCGCCATGCTGCCGTTCTGTGGCTACAACATGGCTGATTACTTCGCGCACTGGCTCAAGTTGGGCGACCAGCTCGCCAAGAGCGGCGCCACGCTGCCGAAGATCTTCTGCGTGAACTGGTTCCGCAAAGACGAGAACGGCAAGTTCGTGTGGCCGGGCTTTGGCGAGAACATGCGCGTGCTGAAGTGGATGATCGACCGCCTCGAAGGCCAGGCGCAGGGCGATGCGCACGCCTTTGGCGTGTCGCCGCGCTATGAAGAACTGCGCTGGGATGGGCTGAACTTCACGGCGGAGCAGTTCGCCAAGGTAATCTCGGTCGACGCTGCCGCGTGGCAACAGGAACTGGCGCTGCACGATCAGCTGTTCACGCAGTTGGCGCATGGCCTGCCGCAGGCGTTGCCCGAGGCGAAGGCGCGTTTGGAGGGTCGCCTGGCAGGGTGATCTCGCCCACCCGGTTGCAAAAAGCCCGCCTAGTGCGGGCTTTTTTGTTCGCACACCCGATCACCGCCTAAACATTGAGCAGTAATCCTAAAGTTTTAAATCGCGCGATTTACCCCCATCCACAAAACGGTCGCTTGATTTAAATGCCGCAAGATTCAGCTGTAAAAAATTCAAACATCCAAGACTCAGACGTCATTATGCCAACAACAACATAATGAGCACTGAATTATGCCAACAGCGAATCATTCGGGGCATGCTATCACGCTAAAGCGTTGTCTGACATAGCTTTGTGAAGCACGCATGTCAATCGAAGAGGCATGGAAATTTTGGTGTCGCCCAAATTTCCAAATTTTAAAAATCCCACGTGACGAATTCCGAAGGGATTCTTATAATCCGGCAAAACAGAATTCCTTTTCCTTGAGCCGGAGGGGGGATTCAACGCAAGAGGAAACGAGAAAGGCAGCAAGCCAATGCATCAAGGAGGGGGATACCCCCATCTCCACGGCGCTCGGGGGGGCGCCGGCTCGGTTTTGCGTGCGTGCGGTGCCGAACTTTATGCAAACGATTGCATAAATTGAGGCCTGCAAGCACAACGCCGAGGCTTGTGAACCCGTCTCAACACCACACACCCTGGAGTCATCTGGGGGGCTCCGCTGGGGATCGTCCGACCGGGAACAGCAACATACGACGATCAACGCCAGGCCTGTCCGGCCGGGCGGCAGCGCCCGCAAGAACGACATGCGAGCAAGCGCGCAACGCCCGCATGGCACTCATAACAACGCGCACCGCAGACAAAAAGAGCGCAGCTGCAAGGCTGCTCGCCGGAGTGTGTCGGCTGGTTAGACGGGAGGTATCACAAAGTGGGTATTCAGATCATGCTGGTCGAACAGGACCAGGCAGAGGGGGAGCGGCTGTCGTTTTCCCTGCGTGACGGTGGACACGACGTTCAACGTGTCGGCAATCCAGGGCAGGCGCAGGCAGCCATCCAGGTCGCCATGCCGGAGCTGCTTCTCATGGAGTGGACGTGGCCCGAGCGCGAGTCGATCGACATGCTGCTGGCCTTGCGCGCCAACATGCAGACGCGCGGCCTGCCGGTCATCGTGCTGTCTCGCCACGGCGATGCGCGTGCCAAGATCGCCGCACTTGACGCCGGCGCCGACGACTACGTCGTCAAGCCGTGCGACACGGGCGAGCTGCATGCCCGTATCCGCGCGGTGCTGCGCCGCCGCGCACCGCAGCAACATGGCGACGATGTGCTGCAGGTCAACGGCCTGCGCCTGGATCCGCTCACACTGGGCGTGATGGCGCAAACGGAAACCGGCCCGCGCGCCATTCCGCTCAGCCCGCTGGAATTCCGCTTGCTGCACTTCCTGGTGGCACATCCGCAACGCGTGCATTCGCGCACGCAACTGCTTGATCGCGTGTGGGGCAATCACGTGTTCGTTGGAGAACGCACCGTCGACGTGCACGTGCGCAAGCTGCGCGTGGCGCTGGCAGGCACGCCGTGCGATGGCCTGATCCAGACCGTACGCGGCGGCGGCTATCGCCTCGTCGTGGGCGCCAGCGGGGCGACGGCTGTGCACCCGGTCGATGCCATCTCCACGCAACTGGAAGCGGCAACACGCAAGACCCAGCCGATGGTGGACACGCCGTTTGCGCGCGCACCTATGCGCCCCGCGGTGGCTCGGCTGACGGCCTGACCGAAGCCTCCGGAAGCCTCTTAAGCTTCGAATGGCAACGGCGCCCAAGGGCGCCGTTTTCGTTTGGCAACAGCCGGAGCCAAAGACATCCGCTGCCCGGACGAACGCGCCGGGCGCGCAGAGCCTAGCAATGGTTTGTTAACCCAGCATAAAGACAAGGCTGTGCACTCCGGCCGATTGCTGTACATCCAGGGCTGGCCCTACGATGCGCGCCTGCATTGCAAACCCGTGAGGAGAACACGTATGAAGCCGTGGTGGAGTGGAGCCTTGCTGCTCGGTGCAGCCATTTGTGCCCAGGCTCAAGAGGTCAAGCCTGGGTTGTGGGAGGACAAGGCCAGTTATGTCGTCAACGGCAAGCCAATGCTGGTGCCCGATGCACATGGTCGGCCGGTGCCAACGATTGTCACCACAGGGTGCTTGGCTAGCAAAGACGCGGGCGACGCGCGCGCTCGGATGGAGCAAAGCATGCTCAAAGACATGCCCGGCTGTCGGCTGAGCCGCTGGGACTACGCGGGCGGCACGCTCAAGGTCAAAGTCACGTGCGACGGCGGCGCTCAAGGTGGGGCCGGCACGCTGGAGGGCAGCGGCCCACTCAGCGCGGACCACTACGACATCGCGGGTACTGGCCGCTCGCAGCATCCGCAGATGGGCGCGATCACGATCGGCTTCCGCTATCAGGGGCGACTGCTGGGCGCGTGCAAGTCGTAATCCACGCCACAACAAGACAACGGCCGGAGTGCGCTGACGCCTCCGGCCGTTGTGGTTTCTACGGGCCTGGATCAGCGCTGGGTTTCGCGCCAACGCTTGAGCCAGCCTAGCCCTTCGCTTGTACCGGCACGCGGGCGGTATTCGCAGCCGACCCAGCCGTTGTAGCCGAGCGTGTCCAACAGGGCGAAGAGGTGCGGATAGTTCAGTTCACCTGCGTCCGGTTCATGGCGATCGGGCACGCCGGCAATCTGCACGTGGCCGACATCATCGACGTACTGCTTCAGCTTGACCGACAGATCGCCCTCCATGATCTGCGCGTGGTACAGGTCGAATTGCACCTTCACGTTCGGCGCGCCCACTTCCTTGCATACGGCATGCGCCTGCGCCTGATACGTGAGGAAGAAGCCCGGCATATCACGCGTATTGATCGGCTCCAGCACGATGGTGATGCCCGCGCCGGCAGCCTCGCGCGCGGCGTAGGCGACGTTGCTCACGTAGGTGGCGTGATGGCGCGCGTGGTCGGCATCGGCTGGCAGCAGACCCGCCATCACATGCAGGCGCGTGTTGCCGAGCACCTGCGCATATTCCAGCGCCGTCGCAATGCCACGCTTGAACTCCTCTTCGCGCCCCGGCAATGACGCGATGCCGCGCTCGCCGGCCGCCCAGTCGCCCGGCGGGGCGTTGAACAGCGCTTGCTTGAGCCCGGCATCGTCAAGGCGAGCGCGAATATCCGCCTTGCCAAAGTCGTAGGGGAAGAGAAATTCCACGCCCTCGAAACCGTCCTTTGCCGCGGCGGCAAAGCGGTCGAGGAAGGCGTGCTCCTGGTACATCATGGATAGGTTGGCGGCAAAGCGCGGCATGTCAAACCCTCTGGAAACCGTTGCTTGGTTGCTTATTTATTGACCAACTTGGCAGGCGTGCGCAACACGGCAATGCAGCCGAGCACCAGTACGCCGGCCAGCGCGTACATGCCCGTTGCGGTACTGCCGGTCATGTCCTTGAGCGCACCGATCATATAAGGGCTCACGAAGCCGGCCAGGTTGCCCACCGAGTTGATGGCGGCAATGCCCGCAGCTGCAGCGGTGCCCTGCAGGAATGCCGTCGGCAACGACCAGAACAACGGCGCGCAAGTCAGCACGCCAGCAGCCGCCAGCGACAGGAACACGACCGACAAGGCCACATTGTTGCCCGCTGTGGCCACCACGGCAAAACCAACCGCCCCCATCAGCGCCGGCACAACCAGATGCCAGCGGCGCTCGCGGCGCGCATCGGCACTGCGGCCGATCAACACCATGGAGATCGCCGCGCAGATATACGGAATGGCCGAGAGCACGCCCACCATGAAGGTGTCCTTCACGCCGGCGTTCTTCACCAGCGTCGGCATCCAGAACGTCAGCCCGTACTGGCCCATGACGAAGGCGAAATAGATCAGGCTCATGCCCCACACGCGCAGGTCGGAGAACACCTTGCCGATGCCGGGATGTTCGGTCTTGCCTTTGTTGTCCGCGGCGATGTTGATTTCGAGGATCTGCTTCTCGTCTTCGCTCAGCCACTTGGCTTTGCGGATGCTGTCATCGAACTTCCACAGCACCAGCAGGCCGACCAGCACGGCGGGAATCGCTTCGATCACGAACATCCACTGCCAGCCCTGCCAGCCGCTGTGGTCGTGGAACGCACTCATGATCCAGCCCGACAGCGGGTTGCCGAAGATGCCCGAGATGGGAATCGCCGCCATGAACATCGCCACGATACGCGCGCGGCGGTGCGACGGATACCAGTACGTCAGGTACAGGATGATGCCGGGGTAGAAACCGGCCTCCGCCAAGCCCAGCAGGAAGCGCATCACGTAGAACTGCGTGGGCGTCTGCACGAAGGCGAACGCGCCGGAGATCAAGCCCCACGTGATCATGATCCGCGCGATCCAGATGCGCGCACCGATCTTGTTCATCAGCAGGTTGCTCGGCACCTCGAAGAGGAAGTAGCCGATGAAGAAGATGCCGGCGCCCAGGCCATACACCGTCTCGGAAAAATTCAGCGCCTGCGACATCTGCAGCTTGGCAAAACCCACGTTCACGCGGTCGAGATACGCGACCACATAGCACAGCATGATGAGCGGAACGATGCGACGCGACACGCGTGCGTAGACGCTGTCTTCCTTTGAAACGGCGTGCGAAGGCAGCGCCGCCGTGGTGGCGGTGTTCATGTGGTCTCCAATCTAGGTTTTATATGGGCCGTGGTGGCTTACCAGCGGGCTCCGAACGTCTGACGCAGTTCGTCAATCTGCGTGTCGGACAGCGGTGCGGGCTTCGGCTCCGTCATCAGCCAAAGCTTGGCGGTTTCTTCCAGTTCTTCCAGGGCGTAGGCCGCGCTTGATGCCGAGCTGTGCCACACTACGGGGCCCAGGCGATCGAGCAGCACGGCGCGCACGTCAGTCGCCAGTGCGGCGATCTGCGCGGCCACATTCGGGTGCCCCGGACGTTGGTATGGAATGAGCGGCACATGGCCGACCTTCATCACGTAATACGGCGTGATGGGTGGCAGCACATCGGTCTCGCGCCAGACGCCGGCCAGCGTGAGCGCTACCAGATGCGTCGAGTGCGTATGCACCACGGCGTGCGCGTCGGCATTGCGGTCATAAATGCCGCGATGCAGCGCAAGCGTCTTCGAGGGCTTGTCGCCGCTGACCCACTCGCCCGCCGTGCTGACCTTGGCGATGCGCGCCGGGTCCAGCGTGCCCAGGCATGCGTCGGTGGGCGTGATGAGCCAGCCGTCGGCCAGCCGCGCGCTGATGTTACCCGCCGTGCCGACCGTGTAGCCGCGTGCATACAGGCTCTGGCCTACGCGCGCGATTTCTTCGCGCAGCGCGTTCTCGTTGGCGGTGGTCATGCGACCGACTCCGTCGTGGCCTGCGCCAATTGCGCCAGCGCTTTCTCGAAGAAATCGACCGTGCCAAAGTTGCCCGACTTCAGCGCCAGCGCAACGGGGTCATCGCCAATGGTGGCCGTCCAGGGCACGCCCGGGTCAATCTGCGGGCCGATGCGCAACGCGCGCACGTCGAGCGCCTGCACGACCGCACCCGAGGTCTCACCGCCGGCCACGACGAAGCGGCGCACGCCATCGGCATGCAGCGCACGGGCGATGCGGCCGAGCGCCTCTTCGACCAGCTTGCCGGCGCGCTCCACACCCAGCGTCTTCTGTACCTGCGCGACGTGTTCTGGCGCGCTCGTCGCATAGACCAGCACGGTTTGACCTGCATGGCGCTGCACGAAATCGAGCGCCTCGACCACCATCGGCTGGCCTTCGGCGAGTGCGAGCGGATCAATCTGAAACGCTGGGCGCGACGCGCGCCAGTGCGCCACCTGCGCGTTCGTCGCCCGCGAGCAACTGCCCGACAGCACGATCGCCGCATCAGCGACTGCCGGTAGTTGCGCCGCATTACCGTGCTCGGTGATAAGACCGGCGCGACGGTATTGTGCCGGCAAGCCAAGCGCCAAACCCGAGCCGCCCGTTAGCAGCGGCAGATCGGCAAACGCTTCGCCCAGTACGATCAGGTCGCCGTTGGAAATGGCATCCGCGATCGCCAGCTTCACGCCGTCAGCACGCAGTTGCTGCGCCTGATTGCGCGCGGCTTGCGCACCGCGCATGACCGCGTCATAGCGCAGCAAACCGACCTTGCCTCGGCTCTGGCGCGCGAGGACGGGCACAAGATTCGGATCGCGCATCGGCGTGAGCGGGTGGTGCTCCATGCCCGATGCGTTGAGCAACACGTCGCCCACGAAGAGGTGACCACGGAAAATCGTGCGGCCGTTCTCGGGAAACGCCGGGCAGGCCAGCGTGAAGTCGGTGCCCAACTCCTCCATCAGCGCCTCGGCCACGGGGCCGATGTTGCCGGCGTCGGTGGAGTCGAAGGTCGAACAGTATTTGAAGAAGAAACGCGAGCAGCCTTGCGCGCGCAGCCAGCGCAGCGCGGCGAGCGACTGCCGCACGGCATCGGCCGCCGGAATCGTGCGCGACTTGAGTGCGACGACAATCGCATCGGCATCGGCAGCGATGGCCTCGTCACCCGCTTGTGGGATACCGATGGTCTGCACGGTGCGCATGCCAGCGCGCACGAGCATGTTGGCGAGATCAGTCGCGCCGGTGAAGTCATCGGCGATACAACCGAGCACGGGGCGGGAGGTCTGCGCTGCGCTCATTTCGATTGGCCCTCCGGCAGCGTGATGCCCGGGAAGATCTTGATGACGGCCGAATCGTCTTCCTTCGCATAACCGGCAGTGGATGCCTGCATGAACATCTGGTGCGCGGTGGCGGCCAGCGGCAGCGGAAATTTGGTCGCGCGCGCGGTATCGAGCACGAGGCCAAGGTCTTTCACGAAGATGTCGACGGCGGACAACGGCGTGTAGTCGCCGGCCAGCACATGGGCCATGCGGTTTTCGAACATCCAGCTGTTGCCCGCGCTGTGGGTGATGACTTCGTACAACGCGTCGGCTGCCACGCCTTCGCGCAAGCCCAGTGCCATGGCTTCTGCCGCAGCGGCGATGTGCACGCCGGCCAGCAACTGGTTGATGATCTTGACCTTGCTGCCCACGCCCGCCTTGTCGCCCAGGCGATAGACCTTGCCGGCCATGGCGTCGAGCACGGGGCCCGCAGCGGCGTAGGCGGCAGGCGTAGCCGACGTCATCATCGTCATCTGCCCCGAGGCGGCCTTGGCGGCGCCACCGGAGATGGGACCATCCACGTACAGGATGCCGTCTTGCGCCAGGCGCGCTTCGAGCGCGATCGACCAGTTCGGGTCCACCGTCGAGCACATGATGAACGTGCTGCCCGGCTTCATGGCGGCAGCCGCACCGTTCTCACCGAATAGCACCGCCTCCGTCTGCGCGGCATTGACCACCACCGAGACGATCACGTCCGCACCAGCAGCCACCTCGGCCGGCGTTGCACAGGCCGCACCGCCTTCCTTGGCGAAATCTGCGGCGGCGCCAGGGCGCGCGTCGCATGCGTAAACGGTGTAGCCGTTGTGGCGCAGGGTCTTGGCAATGCCCAGGCCCATGGCTCCGAGGCCGATCACGCCGACCTTCCGGTCAGCCGTCGATTGCGTCATGCAGTGCTCCTGAAATCAGTCTTGCGCAGCATCCCGGCCCTCAGCCAGGCGACGTGCGGCATTGAACATGTGGGTTTGCGCGGCGTTGCGCGCGGCCAGTGCGTCGCGGACGCGGATGGCCTCGACCATGGCGCGGTGCTCGTCGCGCACCTGGCGGGCGAAGTCTTCGCGTCGCGCTTCGTTGCTGCGCGTCACACCAATCGCCTCTTCCAGGTACTGGCTGAAGAAGCCCAGCGCCTGCACGAGGAACGGGTTGCCGCTGGCCGCCGCAATGGCGTGGTGAAAACGCAGGTCTTCGGCCACGCCGTCGCCACCGGCCGCCACGGCGGCGTCGATGCCGTCGAGCGCGGCGTCGATCTCGACCATCTGGGCATCGGTGCGGCGCTGGGCGGCCATCGCCGCGCCTTCGGCTTCCAGCGCCCGACGCAGTTCGATGATGTGCAGCACGGCATCGATCGACCCGGCCTGCGCCGCGTCGATACGCAGCGGCTTGAGCCCAGCCTGCTGCGTGACGTACACGCCGCTTCCCTGGCGTGCTTCGACCACGCCCTCATGGCGCAGGCGCGAGATCGCCTCGCGGATCACGGTGCGGCTCACGCCAAATTCCTGGCCGAGCACGGTTTCAGACGGCATGCGTTCGCCGCGGCGCAGTTCGCCGGCGTCGATCTTGTCCATCAGGGTTTGGGCCACGCGGTCCGATAGGGAGGGCGCAGCGTCGAGTTTTTCAAACATGGTGTGTCGCTTGGCAAGCGTAAATTCGTCGTGTCATCATACAAGTTGAATTGCGGAGCTTCATCCCTGTTTACCCTAGGCATCAATTAGATCGCAGGGTGCCCTACGTCCGGCCCAATCCAACAATCGAGGAGACACCATGAACATCGTCATCACCGGCGGCGCCGGTTTTCTGGGCCAGCGTGTGCTGGCGGCATTGCTTCAGCACCCCGGCCTGCCGGGCCCCGACGGCACGGTCCAGCCAATCGACACCTTCATCGTGCTGGACCAGGTGGCCGGCCAGATTGCCGACCCGCGCGTGCGCTACGTGACAGGCGATGCATCGGACCCCACCCTCATCGCCCAGGTGATCGACGGAAATGGGGATAACGACAGCGTCGGCGGTGTCTTCCACCTGGCTGCCGTGGTGAGCGGCACGGCGGAGGCCGATTTCGACCTCGGCATGCGCGTGAATCTGGACGGCACGCGTGCGTTGCTGGATGCCTTGCGTGCGCAGCAGGCCAAGACGGGCCGCGCGCCGCGCGTGTTGTTCGCGAGCTCGGTGGCGGTGTTCGGCGGCCAACTGCCGGCGGTTGTGACCGACGACACGGCGGCCACGCCGCAAGCCTCGTACGGCGTGCAGAAGCTGATGGGCGAATTCCTGGTGGGCGAGTATTCGCGCAAGGGCTACATCGACGGCCGGGCGGTGCGCATCCCGACCGTGTCCGTGCGCCCGGGCAAGCCGAATGGCGCGGCGTCGAGCTTTGCCAGCGGCATCATCCGCGAGCCCTTGGCAGGGGTTGATGCCGTCTGCCCGGTGGAGGCCGAAACTGAGCTGTGGCTGGCCTCGCCGCGCCAGGTGGTGGCTTCGCTGCTGCATGCGTACACGCTGCCGGCATCGGCGTGGGGCAACCGCCGTTCTCTCAATCTGCCGGGCATCACGGTGCGCGTGGGTGAGATGGTGGAAGCGTTGCGCAAGGTGGCGGGCGACGCGCCGGTCTCGCGCATCCGCTGGGAGCCGGACGCGCGCATCAAGGCCATCGTGCAAGGCTGGCCGGCGCGCTTCGATACCGCACGCGCGGATGCGATGGGGTTCGGGCGCGATATCTCGTTCGAGACGATGGTGCGCGAGTACGTAGAAAGCATGCAGGCGCGCTGAAGGTTGAGCGCCTAGCGCCCTTTCCCCAATTCCACCGCAAATTTCACCAGTTCCGCCTGCCCCTCGATGCCGAGCTTGCGCTTGAGGTTCAGGCGGTGCGATTCCACGGTCCGCACGGACAAGCCCAACTCATCGGCGATGCGCTTGTTGGCGTAGCCCTTGGCAATGCCGTCGAGAATGTCGCGCTCACGCGGCGTCAGGGCCTCCACCGGCGTGGGCATGACAGCCTGCTCGGCCATGCGCATCGCCAGCTGGGCACTGTAGAAGGGGCGGCCGGCCAGCACGGCATCGATGGCTTCGACCAGCTCGCTGGCGGGCGCGTCCTTGAGCACGTAGCCGCGCGCGCCGGCGCGGATCACCTGGCGCACGTACTCCAGGTTGTCGTGCATCGACAGCACCAGCACGGCGATCTCGGGAAACGCCTCGGCAAATTTCTCGGTGAGGGCGATGCCGTTCATGCCGCGCATGCCGATATCCATGAGCACCAAGTCGGGCGCCAGCGTGCGCGCGGCTTCGAGCGCGGCGGCGGCATCGCCCGCCTCGCCGACGACTTCGAAATGCGGTACAGCCTCCAGCCGCACGCGCACGCCATCGCGCACCAGCGGGTGATCATCAACGAGCAGCAGTTTGACGGACGCGTTCATACGGGTGAAGACATGGCGGCCGAAGCCAGTTGAGCGATGACAGCATGTGACAGCACGACGCACACCTCGGTGCCGTGCTCCGGGTCGTCCATGCTGGAGACGATGGTACAGGTGCCGCCCAGCGCGGCCATGCGTTCGCGCATGTTGCGCAGGCCAATGCCGTGTTCGGGGTCCACCTGCACGGACTCGACGTCAAAGCCGGGGCCGTTGTCGCGAATGGATAGCCGCACGGCATCGACGTCGTTCTCCAGCAGCACGCTGATACGCGTGGCTTGCGTGGCATGGCGCTCGATGTTGGAGATGGCTTCCTGCGCGATGCGGAACAGCGCCGTATTGCAGGCATCCGGCAACTGCACCGGCGGGCCGACACGTTCGAGTGCAATGGCAAGACCCGGCTGGCGGTCTTCATGCGCTTCGCGCGTTTCGCGCACGAGCAACTCCAGTGCCGCAGCCAAACCCAAATCATCGAGCAGCGCCGGACGCAAGTTGTGCGACACGCGCCGCACTTCACCCAGCGCGCTGTTCAGGCGATCCAGCGCGCGGCGCAGCATGCTGGCCGCTTTGTCCAGCGCGGGTGGCGTTTCGAGATGACTATGCGCCGTCTCGAGCAGCAGCTTGGTCGACACCAGTACCTGGCTGATCCCGTCGTGTAACTCACGTGAGACGCGCGCCCGCTCGTCTTCCTGAGACCGCACCACCTGCTGCGCAAGCTGCCGCAGCTTGGCGTCGGCCTCGCGGTGGTCGCTCACGTTCAGCGCCAGGCCGCTGCCGGCCACCAGCAGGATGCTGATCGCGGCAATGCCCACCACCCAGGCCAGGGTCTGGTCGATGTTGGCTTGCGCGCGTTGGTCGATCTCGCGCAAGGTCTGCTCGATGTCGTCCAGGTAAAGCCCGGTGCCGACCATCCACCCCCATTGCGGAATCGGCTCCACATAGCCGAGCTTGGGCACGCTCTGGTGCGTGGAGGGCTTATCCCACATGTAGCGCACGAAGCCGCCGCCATTCTGTGCCGCAGCCACCAGCTTCTGGATGGTGGGCTGGCCACGGGCATCGGTGAGGTCCCACAAGTCGCGGCCGACAAGTTCCGGCTGGCGCGGGTGCATGAGGTTGCGCCCGCGCAGGTCGTAGAGGAAGAAATAGCCGTCGGTGCCGAAATCGAGGCGGGCGAGGGTGCGCATGGCCTCGTCGCGCGTGGCGTCATCGTTCTTGCCGGATGCGAGCAGCGGAGCGATGGCGCTCTGCGCGAGCTTGACGTAGGCGCGCAGCTCCGTCTCCTTGGCCTGCAGATAGGCAGACTCCACCAACTGCCGCTCGTGCTTGGCCAGCGCAATCGACTGGTGCCGCACGGTCAGCATGATCGCCAGCATGGCGATGGTCAGCGGCGCAACGGCGAGCAGCAGGATCTTCTGGCGGAGCTTCATGGCAAAACGCGGCGCGTGCATTGCAGCATCGCAAGGATGCGGCGCGGTCTCGATCGGGTGTGGCGCGAATTTACGTAGAACTACGGATATGTGCTGCGTAGTCCTCCGCTTGTGGCGGGCGCTAGGGCTGGCAAATACTACACGCCCCTGTCACGGGGCAGGACTTACAGCAGGGATGAACCCACATCCCGCATTCAGTAACAACTTCGACCAAGGTTCGAGGAGACCGACATGAGCTTCATCAGGCAACACCTGATCTGGCTGGTCATCGCCATTCTTGGCGCGTCTGCCTTTGCCACCGTTGCGCTTGCGCGCGGCGAGGCAGTCAGCGCGCTGTGGGTGGTGGTGGCCGCCGTGTGCATCTACCTGATCGCATACCGCTACTACAGCCGCTTCATTGCCGACAAGGTGCTCGGCCTGGACGGCACCCGCAAGACGCCCGCCTGGGTGCACAACGACGGGCTCGACTACGTGCCCACCAACAAGCACGTGCTGTTCGGCCACCACTTTGCGGCCATTGCCGGTGCCGGCCCGCTGGTCGGCCCCGTGTTGGCCGCGCAGATGGGCTACTTGCCCGGCATGCTGTGGATCCTGGCCGGCGTGGTGTTTGCCGGCGCGGTGCAAGATTTCATCGTGCTGTTCATCTCCAGCCGCCGCGACGGCCGCTCGCTGGGCGACCTGGTGAAGAGCGAGATGGGCACGGTGCCCGGCGTGATTGCGCTGTTTGGCGCGTTCCTCATCATGATCATCATCCTGGCCGTGCTGGCGCTGATCGTGGTGAAGGCGCTGGTCGGCTCGCCGTGGGGCACCTTCACGGTGGCCGCAACGATCCCCATCGCGCTGTTCATGGGCATCTACGTGCGCTACATCCGCCCAGGCCGCATTGGGGAGATCTCCATCATCGGCTTCGTGCTGCTGATGCTCGCGATCATTGGTGGCCAGGCGGTGCATGAGAACGCTGCGCTGGCGCCGCTGTTCACATTCGACGGCAAGGCCCTCACGTGGATGCTGATCGGCTACGGCTTCGTGGCCTCGGTGCTGCCGGTGTGGCTACTGCTGGCCCCGCGTGACTACCTGTCGACCTTCCTGAAGATCGGCACGATCCTCGCGCTGGCCATCGGCATCCTGATCGTTGCGCCGCAGATGCAGATGCCGCAGCTCACGCAGTTTGCCGGTGGCGGCGGCCCGGTGTGGTCGGGCAACCTGTTCCCGTTCCTGTTCATCACGATTGCGTGCGGCGCGGTGTCGGGCTTCCATTCGCTGATCTCGTCGGGCACCACGCCCAAGCTGCTGGAGAACGAAACGCAAGCGCGCTTCATCGGCTATGGCGCGATGCTGATGGAATCGTTCGTCGCGATCATGGCGCTGGTGGCCGCGTCGGTCATCAACCCCGGTGTGTACTTTGCGATGAACAGCCCGGCAGCCCTCGTGGGTGCTACGCCGGATGCGGTGGCGCAGACGCTGTCCACGTGGGGCTTCGTCATCACGCCTGACGTGCTGATCCAGACTGCCAAGGACGTCGGCGAGAACACCATCCTCGCCCGCGCAGGCGGCGCACCGACGCTGGCTGTCGGCATGGCGCACATCCTGCACCAAGTGGTGGGCGGCCAAGCCATGATGGCCTTCTGGTACCACTTTGCGATTCTGTTCGAGGCATTGTTCATCCTCACCGCGGTGGACGCTGGCACGCGTGCGGGCCGCTTCATGCTGCAGGATTTGCTGGGCACGTTTGTGCCGGCACTCAAGCGCACGGATTCGCTGGTCGCCAACCTGATCGCCACGGCCGCGACCGTCGCGCTGTGGGGCTACTTCCTGTACCAGGGCGTGGTCGATCCGCTGGGCGGTATCAACACGCTGTGGCCGCTGTTCGGCATCTCCAACCAGATGCTGGCCGCGATTGCGCTCACGCTGGGCACCTGCGTGCTGGTCAAGATGAAACGCGACCGCTACGTGTGGGTGACGCTGCTGCCGACCGCATGGCTGCTGATCTGCACGCTCACCGCCGGCTGGCAGAAGCTGTTCGATCCGGATCCGAAGATCGGCTTCCTGGCGCACGCCAACAAGTACGCCGGCGCGATTGCCGACGGCAAGCTGCTGGCGCCGGCCAAGTCGATGGCCCAGATGCAGCAGGTCGTATTGAACGACCGCATCGATGCCTTCCTGTGCGGCCTGTTCATCCTCGTCGTGGTCAGCATCGCCTGGTACGGCGTGCGTACGGTGCTCAAGGCGCGCGCCGCGAGCCGCCCGACCGCCAACGAAACGCCGTACGAAGCGCTGGGCGCCTGAGCACCACCATGCGCGAAGAACTCGAAAACTTCGGCCGCTACCTGGGCCAGACCCTGCGCCTGATGGTCGGCGTGCCGGACTACGACACCTACGTGCGCCACATGCAGGAGACCCACCCGGACCAGCCCGTCATGACGTACGAAGACTTCTTCCGCGAACGCCAGGACGCGCGCTACGCCGGGCGCGTCGGCCGCTGCTGTTGATGCACGGCTGAATACGCTCCAGAACAAAACCGCCGGTGCATGCGCGATGCCCGGCGGTTTTTGCTTGTGCGCGTGTGGACTGGCTACATGGACTGCCGTGCCGTCGAGGGCGGGTCGCCATGCTTGGCGCGGTACGTTTTCTCCACCAGCTCGCGCAGCTTGGCCAGCGCCCCTGCGTCGCCCTGCGCTGCCGCCTTGCCGTACCAGTTCTTGGCCTGCTCGATATCCTGCGGCACCACGCCGGGCTCGCCACGTTCGTAGTAGCTGCCCACGATGTACTGCGACGGCCCATCGCCAGCCTCAGCCGCTTTCTTGTACCAGGTGAAGGCGCGCTTGTAATCGCGCGGCACGCCACGGCCAGTGAAGTAGTTGGTGGCCAGCGCGCGCTGCGCCTCGACGTGCCCGCCCGTGGCGGCACGCTCGTACCACTTGTTGGCGTCTTCCAGCGAGCGCGGTACCAGCTCGCCGCGTTCGTACAGTTCGCCGTAGGCAAACTGCGCGTGCGTCATCTGGTTGTCGGCCGCGCGGCGCAGCCATTTGACGGCCTCTTCGGGCCGGGCGACGGTGCCTTCGCCGCGCATCAGCATCATCGCGTAGTTGAACTGCGCGAGGCGGTTGCCGCGCTGCGCGGCCTCGGCAAATTCGTCGAGGGCGTGGCCGAAGTCGTTGTGCTCGTAGTGCGCGATGGCGATCTGGGTGAGGGCGGCGGCATCGCCCTGCGTGTCGGCGGGCGATGTTGCGGCGAGCGCAAACGACGTTGCTGCACTGATCGCCACACCCAATATCGCCCGCAGCATGCGCGGAACCCTGCGCTTGGACTCTCTGCTCATCGCGCGCTCCTCATCGGAAGATGGCCCAGTGTAGCGCGCCCACCTGCTGCACGTGGGTGCGGTCAAACCGCCACACCCGGGCCGCGCATAGATGCCAAGGCAATCAGCCGGCGCGTACCCGGTACACCGCCACACTGCCGCGCCAGTTGGCACCCCAGCGCACCACGCTGCCGTCGTGCAGCACCACGCGATCCAGAATCACCAGCCCAACCTTGGGCGCCAGCGCTTCAAAGTCGCGGATGGTGAGCACCCGCACGTTGGGCGTGTTGTACCACTCGTACGGCAGCGATTTGGACACCGGCATGCGCCCGCGGAAGATCGACAGCCGGTGCGGCCAATAACCAAAGTTTGGGAACGACACGATGCACTCGCGCCCCACGCGCAGCATCTCGCGCAGCACTTGCGCGGTGTTGTGGATCGTCTGCAAGGTCTGCGAGAGGATGACGGTATCGAAGCTCTTGTCTTCGAACAGCGCCAGCCCGCCTTCCATGTTCTGCTGGATGACGTGCACGCCCTTTTGCGTGGAGGCCAGCACACCCGCATCGTCGATCTCGATACCGTAGGCCAGCACGTCGAGTTCATCCTGCAGCACGCGCAGCAGGCTGCCGTCGCCGCAGCCAAGGTCGAGCACTGTAGAGCGCGGCTCGATCCAGCGGGCGATGGCGCGAAAGTCCGCCCGGTCCGCCAGAATGTTGGGCACCGCCGATGCAGCGGCGGGTGCGGCGATGGCGTTCAGCGTTTGTGTCGTCATACGCCGATCTCCTGGGCAATGCGTTCGTAATAGGCGCGTACCAGCGCGTGGTAGCGCGGGTCTTCCAGCAGGAAGGCGTCGTGGCCGTGCGGCGCGTCGATCTCGCCGTAGGTGACGGGCCGTTTGTTGTCGAGCAGCGCCTTGACCAGCTCGCGGCTGCGTGCGGGGGCAAAGCGCCAGTCGGTCATGAAACTGACGACGAGGTAGCTGGCCTTGGTGTGCGCAACCGCCTTCGTGAGGTCGCCCCCGTAGGCCAGCGCCGGGTCGAAGTAATCGAGCGCACGCGTGATCAACAGATACGTATTGGCGTCGAAGTACTCCGCAAACTTGTCGCCCTGATAGCGCAGGTAGCTCTCCACCTGGAATTCGACGTCGAACGAGAAGCGGATGTCTTCGGCCTTGAGCTCGCGGCCGAATTTCTCGGCCATGTCCTCGTCCGACAGATACGTGATGTGGCCGATCATGCGCGCCACGCGCAAGCCGCGCTTGGGCTTGACGTTGTGCGCGTAGTAATTGCCGCCGTGAAAGTCCGGGTCGGACAGGATCGCGCTGCGCGCCACCTCGTTGAAGGCGATGTTCTGCGCCGACAGCTTGGGCGTGGAGGCCACCACCACGCAGTGCCGCAGCCGCTCCGGATACATCAGGCTCCACGCCAGCGCCTGCATGCCGCCGAGGCTGCCGCCCATCACTGCGGCGAATTGCTGGATGCCGAAGCGGTCAGCCACCCGCGCCTGCGCGTTGACCCAATCCTCCACCGTCACCACGGGGAAGCGCGCGCCGTACGGTGCCCCCGTCTCGGGGTGCGGGCTCATCGGACCGGTCGAGCCGAAACACGAGCCGAGGTTGTTCACCCCGATGACGAAGAAGCGGTTGGTATCCACCGGCTTGCCGGGGCCGACCATGTTGTCCCACCAGCCGACCTCGCCTTCCGCATGCACACCCGCCACATGGTGCGATGCGTTGAGCGCGTGGCAGATGAGCACGGCGTTGGAGCGCTCGGCGTTGAGCGTGCCGTAGGTCTCGACCATCAGGTCGTAGCCGCTGATCTGCGAGCCGTTGCGCAGTGGCAGCGGCTCGGCAAAATGCATGCGCTCGGGCACAACCAGACCGAGGGCGTTGGCTGGCTTGGTTTTCTGTGCCGTGGAAGGAGGCCGGGTATCGGTACTGACCGTAGCCGCGGGGTCTGCGGCAACGGTGGGATCAGCCTGGATGTCTGTCATGGCGCCAAAGAAAAAGCCCGACCGGCAACGCTGACAACGCAACCAATCGGGCTCTGTGTGGCGCACGTGGGGCGGTGACTTCTCCCAACCCCGCGTTCTGACCGAACCTCTTTAGCCGCATTTGTAATGAGAGCCCAGGGCCACATTCGTGTGGCAAGGACTCCCGCGCGCCCGCAAGCCAGTCGTCAAATCGGCGCGCCAGAGATTGGGGATTATAGATCAGCCGGCGGCCGATGTGACGCTCGCCTAGGCACGGGCACCGGCAGGTTGTGGCGCCGCCATCCGTGCCCGCCTGTTCAGCCATGCAGCCGCCACGATCAACAGCGCGAGCAACGCCGTCGCGCCCACTTCCGAGCGATGGCCTGGCAGCATCAGCATGGTGATCAACACACCGCAGATGAACAGAATGACGGCCCACGTCAGCCACGGAAACAGCCACATGCGCAACGGCATCGCACTGGAAGACGCACCCGCCTTGGCGCGCATGCGCAATTGCGAGATCGCAATGACGAGATAGACCAGCAGCGCAATCGCCCCAGAGGTGGCCAGCAGGAACGCAAACACCTGCTCAGGCATCACGTAGTTGGCAACGACGGTAAGAAAGCCGAACGCGGTGGACGCCAACACGGCCGCGCGTGGCGTGCCATTGGCATCGGTGCGGCGCAGAGCGGCCGGCGCATCGCCGCGCACCGACAGCGAGAACAGCATGCGCGACGCCGTATACAGCGCCGAGTTCAGGCAACTCGCCACCGACACCAGCACGATCACGTCGACGATGGCCTTGGCATGCGGCACGCCAATCAGCTCCAGCGTGCGCTGGTACGAGCCGTGCGCGGCCAGCAGCGGATCGTTCCACGGCACCAGCGCCGTCACCACGAAGATCGAACCCAAGTAGAACAGGCAGATGCGCCAGATGACGGAGCGCGTGGCACGGACGATCTGCTTGGCCGGATCCGCCGATTCCGCCGCTGCAATGGTGACGATCTCGGTGCCGAGAAACGTGAACATGGTGGTCAACAATGCCGCCAGCACCGCGCCGAAACCGTTGGGCATGAAGCCGCCGGCATCCATCAGCCGCGCCGCGCCCGACACGCCCGAGCCGGGCAACAGCCCCAGCACCGCCGCGCCCCCGATGGCCAGAAAGATGACGATGGCCACCACCTTGATGAGCGCGAACCAGAACTCGAACTCGCCGTAATTCTTGACCGAAAACAGGTTGGTGAGCGTGAGCACGAACGTCACGCCCAACGCGAACACCCACGTGGCCACACCCGGAAACCACGTGTTGAGGATCAACGCCGCCGCAGTCGCTTCGATGGGGATGACGAGCACCCAAAACCACCAGTACAGCCAGCCGATGGTGAAGCCCGCCCAATGGCCGATGGCCCGATCCGCATACGTAGAAAACGAGCCCGTATCGGGATGCGCTACGGCCATTTCACCCAGCATGCGCATCACCAGCACCACCAGCAAACCGGCGATGCCGTAGGCGATGAGCGCGGCCGGCCCGGCCTTGGCAATCGCGTGCCCCGAGCCGACGAACAACCCGGCGCCGATCACGCCCGCAATCGACAGCATGGTCACGTGGCGCGGCTTCAGGCCGGAGCTCAAACCCGTCAGGCCCGTCTTTGATCCCGTCATGTCTCTTCCTTGTTCCTGTTTTGGTGTTCCCCGCCCCCCAACGGGTGCTGGAAAAAACGACGGCCGGATTCTAAAGTCCGGCCTGTCGTCTGATGCGCGGCGTACGAATGTTTAACCGAGTCCGGCCATGTTGATGTACTTGATCTCCAGGTACTCGTCGATGCCGTACTTGGAGCCTTCGCGGCCCAGGCCCGATTGCTTGACGCCGCCGAACGGCGCTTCTGCCGTCGAGATCAGCCCCGTGTTGACGCCGACCATGCCGGACTCCAACGCTTCCGACACGCGCCATGCACGGCCCAGGTCGCGTGTGTAGAAGTACGCGGCCAGGCCGAACTCGGTGTCGTTGGCAGCGGCTACCGCTTCCTCTTCCGTATCGAACGGGATGAGCGCCGCCAGCGGGCCGAAGGTTTCCTCATGTGTAAGCAGCATCCCGCGCTTCGCATCCACCACGACGGTCGGCTCGAAGAACGCGCCACCCTGCGCGGCCAGCGCGTGCGGCTTGCCGCCCACCAGCACGCGCGCGCCCTGGGACACAGCATCCTCCAAGTGTTGCTGCACCTTGTCCATCGCACGCATGTGGATCAGCGGGCCCTGCTGCACGCCGGCTTCCGTGCCGTTGCCCACACGCAGCGCGCGCACGGCGTCGGCCAGCTTGGCGGCAAACGTGTCGTAGATGCCGCGCTGCACGTAGAAGCGGTTGGCGCACACACAGGTCTGGCCTGCATTGCGGTACTTGGCGATCATCGCGCCTTCCACAGCAGCATCGACATCGGCATCGTCGAACACGATGAACGGCGCGTTGCCGCCGAGTTCGAGCGAGAGCTTCTTGATGTCGTCAGCACACTGGCGCATCAGCAGCTTGCCGACGGCGGTAGAGCCCGTGAAGCTGAGCTTGCGCACGATCGGGTTGGATGTCAGCTCACCGCCGATCGCCTGCGAATCGCCGGTGATGACCGACAGCAACCCCGCCGGCACGCCAGCACGCGCAGCCAGCTCGGCAAAGACGAGCGCAGAGTAGGGCGTCTCCAGCGCGGGCTTGACCACCATCGAGCAACCTGCGGCCAGTGCCGGCCCCACCTTGCGCGTCATCATCGCGATCGGGAAGTTCCACGGCGTGATGGCCGCTGTCACACCAATCGGCTCTTTCTGTACGACGATGCGGCGGTCGCCCTGCGGCGAGGGGATCGTGTCGCCATAAATGCGGCGCGCCTCTTCGGCAAACCATTCGATGAACGAGGCCGCGTAGGCGATCTCGCCCGCAGCTTCGGACAGCGGCTTGCCCTGCTCGGCCGTAAGGATGGCGGCGAGGTCCTGTTGATGCTCCATCATCAGGTCGGCCAGCTTGCGCAAGATCTTGGCGCGCTCGCGCGCGCTGACCTTACGCCACGCGCGCTGCGCGACTTGCGCGGCGTCGATGGCGCGGCGGGTTTCAGCCGCGCCCATGCCGGGCACGGTGCCGATGGCGCGGCCAGTGGCGGGGTCGGTCACATCGCGCGTGGCGCCGTCATCGGCGTCGGCCCACGTGCCGGCGAGGAACGCCTGCGTGCGCCACAGTCCTGGATCTTTGAGCGCAATCGGCGCCGCAGGTGCGCCCGGCAAATCGGTGCGGGTCATGGTGTTAGCCCTCCAGTGCGCGTTGCAGGATGGCAAGGCCCTCTTCGAAGATCGCGTCTTCAATCGTGAGCGGGAACAGGAAGCGGATCACGTTGCCGTACACGCCGCACGACAGCAGGAGCAGGCCGGCCTCAAGCGCACGTTGCTGCACGAGCTTGGTGAAGTCGGCGTCGGGCTTGCCATCCGGCGTATTGAATTCGACAGCAACCATCGCGCCCACGCCGCGCACTTCGGCGATGCGCGGTTGCTTGGCCTTGGCCGCGTTCAGTGCATCGACAAGACGTGCGCCCAGCGCGGCGGAACGCTCACACAGCCCCTCGTCGGCAATGATGTCGAGCACCGCATGCGCCGACGCCACGGCGAGCGGATTGCCGGCGTAGGTGCCGCCCAGGCCACCCGGCGCCGGTGCGTCCATGATTTCCGCACGGCCCGTGACGGCGGACAGAGGCAGACCCCCAGCGAGCCCCTTGGCCATCGTCATGAGATCCGGCAGCACGCCGGTGTGCTCCATCGCGAACAACTTGCCGGTACGGGCAAAGCCGGTCTGCACCTCGTCGGCGATCATCACGATGCCGTGTTCATCGCACAGCGCACGCACGGCGCGCACGAAATCAGCGGGCATCTGGTAGAAGCCGCCTTCGCCCTGCACCGGTTCGAAGATGATGGCCGCGACTTGGCGCGGGTCGATGTCCGCCTTGAACAGGCGTTGGATGGCATCCAGCGAATCCTGCGTGCTCACGCCATGCAGCGCGACCGGTGCCGGCACGTGATAGATGCTGCCCGGGAACGGCCCGAAGCCCGTCTTGTACGGCACCACCTTGCCCGTGAGCGACATGCCCATGAACGTGCGGCCGTGGAACGCGCCCGTGAGCGCAATCACGCCCGGACGGCCCGTGTGCGCCCGCGCGATCTTGATGGCGTTTTCCACGGCTTCCGCGCCGGTGGTGAAGAACGCGGTCTTCTTGGCATGCGAGCCCGGCGTGATCGCGTTCAGGCGCTCAGCCAGATCCACCGCCGAACCGTACGGCACGATCTGGAAGGCGGTATGCGTGAAGTGGTCGAGCTGCTCGCGCACGGCCTGCACCAGACGCGGGTGACGGTGGCCTGTATTGACCACGGCAATGCCGGCCGCGAAGTCGATGTAGCGACGGCCCTCCACGTCCCAGAACAGGGCGTTCTCGGCGCGCTCGGCGTAGCGGTCGGTCATCACACCAACGCCCCGCGGCATCGCAGCCAGGCGGCGGGCATTCCATTGGGCGTTCTGTTGCGGCGCTTGTTGCGGGTCTCGGGCGTTCATGGCGTTTGGGGTGCGTTGGGTCAAGAAAGATTCGATGCGAGCCAGTGTGGCGCCATTGGCTCTGTACAATAAGACCCAATCGCGTTTTTCTGATGGAGCCACTTCAGCTCCGACGCCTGCCATGGCCGACCATTCCCCCGCCCATCGCGCCAGCATGCTGGTGGACTACCTGCAACGACGCTTCGACCGCGCTGAACCGGGTGGCGAGCCCGATCACCGTCGCCTGTATCGCGTGTTGCAGGAGGGCATCCTGCGTGACGAACTGCAATCCGGTACGCGCCTGCCGTCATCGCGCCAGTTGGCCACCGAGCTGGGCATCGCACGCAACACGGTCATCCACGTCTACGAACAGTTGGGCGTGGAGGGCTACGTCTCCGCAGGCGTGGGCAGCGGCACCTTCGTCGCCGATACCGCCCCGGACCGGCTCGACACGGCGCCACCGCCCAGCGCACCCGTTGCTGCGCCGATCACCGAAGCGGCCACGCCCTCCGCGCCGATGCTGTCCACGCGCGGCCGTGCGCTGGTGCGCGACGCCGGGGCGAGTTCACGCCAGTGGGGCGCGTTCATGCCCGGCGTGCCGGAGGTACGGATGTTTCCTGCGCGGATCTGGTCTCGGCTGCATAACCGGCTGCTGCGCAAACCGTCGCCCGCGCTGCTGACCTATCCTGTGGGCGCCGGCTACCTGCCGCTGCGCACCGCGCTGGCCGACTACCTGCGCACCGCACGCGGCGTGCGCTGCGAGCCGGAGCAGATCATCATCACCGCCGGCATTCACCCGTCGCTCCAGCTCATCGCGCAACTGCTGTGCGATGCGGGCGACAGCGCGTGGATTGAAGACCCCGGCTATTGGGGCGTGCGCAGCGTGCTCACCGCCGCGGGCGTACGCACCGTACCGCTGCCGGTGGATGACGAAGGCATGCGTTTCGACGTGCCAATCCGTGCTGGCGGCCGCCAGCGCAGCAAACCACCGAAGCTGATGGTGGTCTCCCCCTCGCACCAATACCCATTGGGTTCGGTGATGAGTCTCGCGCGGCGCCGCGCGCTGCTGGCCACCGCACACGCCACCGACGCCTGGATCGTCGAAGACGACTACGACAGCGAGTTCCGCTACGGCAGCCGTCCGTTGCCTTCGCTGCAAGGGCTGGACGAAGGCGGGCGCGTGCTCTACATGGGCACGTTCTCGAAGGTGCTGTTTCCGAGCCTGCGGATCGGCTATCTGGTGGTGCCGCCCGCGCTGGCCGATGCGTTTGCGACGGGGCTGTCAGAGATGTTCCGCGGCGGGCAGATCCTCACGCAGGCGGTGCTGGCGGACTTCATTGCCGAAGGCCACTTCGTCTCGCACATCCGGCGCATGCGGGGCGTGTATGCGGAGCGGCGCGAAACGCTGCTCGCCTCCATCGCTAATGAATTCGGCGAGGCGCTGCCCGTGCATGACGGCGCATCGGGGCTGCATCTCGTGCTGGGATTACCGCCTGGCACCAACGATGTGGCTGTGGTGGAACAGGCGCTGGCCAACGACGTCGTCACGCGGCCGCTCTCACGCTATTACCAGGACGATGCACGCCGCCAGCCCGGGCTGCTGCTCGGCTATGGCCATGTGGAAACCGACACCATTGCCGCGCGCTTTCATACGTTGGCGGAAGCCATCCGCACGCAGAGTCACCCCGGCGCTGGCACAGCGCCTTTATGATGTGCCACCCGCCCGGACCTCGCCGGGATACCGCCGGGATATCGCCCTCAGGCTCACGCATGAACACACCGCGCATCCTCGTCATTGAAGACGAATCCGCCATCGCGGACACCCTGCTCTATGCGCTGTCGACCGACGGCATGACGGCCGAACATTGCGCTCTGGGCGGAGACGGCCTCGCCCGCCTGCGCGCGGCGGCGTTCGATCTGGTGATTCTCGATGTGGGGCTGCCCGACATCAACGGCTTCGAAGTCTGCCGTACCCTGCGCACGTTCAGCGATGTGCCGGTTATCTTCCTCACCGCGCGGCATGAAGAAATCGACCGCATCGTCGGCCTGGAGATCGGCGCGGACGACTACGTCATCAAGCCGTTCTCGCCGCGCGAGTTGGCCGCGCGTGTGCGGGTGATCCTGCGCCGCACCGGCGCGCGTGCCTGGGCACCCGCAGCAACGCCGTCGCCCACCCCGGCCGCCTCGGCCATCTTCACGCACGATGCGGAAGGTGCGCGCCTCGCGTACCTCGGCCAATGGCTCGATCTCACGCGCTACGAATACCAGCTGCTCGCGCTGCTGCTGCGGCATCCGGGGCGCATCTACTCGCGCGCGCAACTGATGGAGCTGGTCTGGCACGATGCGGCCGACACCATCGACCGCACCGTCGACACGCACATCAAGACCGTGCGCGCCAAGCTGCGTGCCATCGATGCGCAAGCCGACCCGATCCGCACGCATCGCGGCATGGGTTACTCGCTCGAAACCTGAGCCTCGCGCCATGCACATCGGTCTGCGCATCTTCTTCGGCTTTTTTTTGATCGTCGGCCTGGCCGCCTTTCTGACGCTGCGCGTGTTCGTGCAGGAGGTCAAACCCGGCGTGCGGCAAGCCATGGAAGACACGCTGGTCGATACCGCCAACGTGCTGGCCGTGCTCGCCACCGAGGACATGAAGCAAGGCCATATCGCCAATGGCGCATTCGCGCGCCGGCTTGCCAAGCTGCGTAATGCTTCCACCCAGGCCCCCACCGAGGCCAACATCTGGGGCCTCACCAAGCGCGACCTCGGCTACCGCGTCTACATCACCGACGCCAAAGGGATCGTGCGTTTCGACACGGCCGGCACCGCGGTGGGCAGCGATTACTCGAAGTGGAACGATGTGTACCTGACGCTGCAAGGCAAGTACGGCGCACGCAGCACACGCGCCATCGAAGGCGATGACAGCAGCACTGTCATGCACGTGGCGGCGCCCATTCGCGATGGCGACCGCATCATCGGCGCGCTGACCGTTGCCAAGCCCAATCTGGCGATGGCGCCTTTCATCGAGCGCAGCCAGCGCAAGATTCTGCTGCATGGCTTGCTGCTGATGGGCATGGCGTTTGCCATCGGCATCGGCTGCACGCTATGGCTGGTGCATGGTCTACGCAAGCTGCAGCGCTATGCACGCGCGGTGGCCGTCGGCGAGCGCGCGGAGATGCCGTTACAGGGTGCGAACGAACTGGCCGAACTGGGCCGCGCCGTGGAAACAATGCGGCTGCGGCTGGAAGACAAGCAGTACGTCGAGCACTACATCCACACGCTCACGCACGAGATGAAGAGCCCTCTGGCCGCCATCGGTGGCGCTGCCGAACTGCTACAGGAAGATATGCCGGCCGCCGACCGCGATCGCTTCGTCACCAACATCCAGCGACAGACGCAGCGGCTCGAACAGATGATCGGCAAGCTGCTCGCGCTGGCCAGCGTCGAGCAACGCCAGCGCCTCGAAACACGCGAGCCTGTCGCGCTTGTTCCGCTGCTGGGCCAATTGCTGCGCGAGCTGGAACCGCGCGCCCGGCAACGCGAGCTGACGTTCTCGCTTCGCCCTGGGGACGATGCATCGTCTGTGCAAGGCGATCCGTTCCTGCTGCGGCAGGCCTGCGCCAACCTGATCGAGAACGCGCTCGACTTCGCCCCGGCGGGCAGCACAATCGACATCACGGTGACGCAAGGCGGCGATGCAGAAACGCGGGCGCTCGTCGTTGAAGTTGCCGATCGCGGCCCGGGCATTCCTGACTACGCATTGCCGCGCCTGTTCGAGCGCTTCTACTCGCTGCCGCGCCCCGAGGGCCGCGACAAGAGCACGGGGCTCGGTCTGTGCTTCGTGCGCGAAGTGGCGATGCTGCACCATGGCGCCATCGTGCTCGCCAACCGCAGCGACGGCGGCACACTCGCCACGCTGACGCTGCCAACCACCGGCTGACACGCACTTCACACCGGCTTCACACAAGCGCAGTGCCGGCACACATTGGGCACACGGCCGCTTCGTCGTCCACACACATCGGGCACCTACGCTGGCGGCATCGACACTCCCGTGCCCGCCGCCATGAACCGAGCCTTGCTGTACAAGTCCCTGATCACTGGATTCCTGATCCTGCTGATCCTCATTCCGCTGCAGATGGTCAGCGGCCTGGTGCACGAACGCGCCAGCTACCGCGATGAAGCCGAGCAGAGCATCTGGAGGAGCTATGCCGGCCCGCAAACCCTCACCGGGCCAGTAATCGTGCTGCCGTACAAAGAGGTCACCACGCAAAAAGTCTCTGAAGGTACCGACACAGCGGCGGAAGCTGGTGCCAAGAGCGCGGGGGCCAGTGGTTCGGCACGCAGCTCGGTACGCACCACCACCCAATGGACCACCACCGACAACAAGCTGCTGATCTTTCCGCAAACGCTGCACGTCAACGCGGAGGTCACGCCCAGCGAGCGCTATCGCGGCATTCACAAAACGCTGGTCTACGAAATGCAAAGCCACTGGACGGGCACCATCACGCTGCCCTCGTCCAACAACCTGACGAAATCGGCAGGCCACGTGCGCTTCGAGATCGGCAAGCCCTACGTTGTGCTGGGCATTGCCGATACACGCGGGATCCTCACGCCCCCGGTACTGGAGCTTGACGGCAAACGGCTCGCGCTGGAGCAAGGCTCGCAACTGGACAGACTGCCCCAGGGGCTGCACGCCGCAATCGACCTGTCGCCCGCCGATGACCGCACCGTGCCCTTCTCGCTCACGCTGCCGCTGCTAGGTGCGCAGTCGCTCGCCTTCGCGCCCATCGGCGACGAGAACGATATTTCGATCCACTCGCCATGGCCGCACCCGAGCTTCGACGGCAGCTTCCTGCCGCACACCCGTACTGTGGAGGCCAGCGGCTTTCGCGCCAACTGGAAGGTCACGGCGTTCAACACAAAGGCGCCGGCCCAACTGGCAGGCAACGCGCCGATGGACGCCGGCGTCATGGACACGGTTTCCGTCAAGCTGATCGATCCGGTCAACGTCTACCTGCAGACCGATCGCGCGGTGAAGTACGGCCTGCTGTTCGTGCTGCTGACCTTTGCCGGCTTCTTTGTGTTCGAACTGATCAAGCAATTGCGCATCCATCCGATCCAGTACCTGCTGGTCGGCCTGGCGCTGGCGCTGTTCTTCCTGCTGCTGTTGAGCTTGTCCGAGCGCATCGCGTTCTGGCAGGCGTACCTTGGCGCGAGCGTCGCGTGCATTGGGTTGCAGGGCTTTTATCTGTCAGCGGTGCTACATAGCTGGCGACGCGGGCTCACGTTCGCAGCGCTGCTCTCTGCGCTGTACGGTGCGCTCTATGGCCTGCTGCTCTCGGAAGACAACGCGCTGATGCTGGGCTCGGCCCTGCTGTTTGTGATCCTGGCCGCCATCATGGTGCTGACGCGCCGTATCGATTGGTATGCGGCAAGCGCCGACCTGCTGCCCACCGCCAAGACCGTGGCCACGGCGGAACCGGCGGCGCACAACCCGCAGGCGTAACGCCGCATCCACATCAACAAGACAAGAGAACCGCACCATGCCCACCTACCTCCATTGCGCGCCAGCGCTGGCGCTCGCTGCCACGCTGGGCCGCCACCGGGTGCCGGCGAGCCTGTTGTTGACAGGCGTGGTCGCCAGTGTGCTGCCCGACATCGACATGCTCAACGTCTGGTATGGCGGCGCGCGCTACGGCGCCTTGCTGGGTCACCGTGGGCTGACCCACTCGATCGGGTTCGCCCTTGGGCTCGGCGTGCTGGCGGCGCTTGCCGCCCGGCGCTTCGGCTGGCGCGCTGGCATCGCCTTCCTGTTCGTGGCGGCCAGTGCTGTGTCGCATCCTCTGCTGGACCTGTTGACCGACCGCGGTATCGGCACGGCGCTGTTCTGGCCGTTGTCGGATCAACGCCTCACGCTGCCATGGCGGCCGCTGCCACTGACGCACGCGGGTCTGTTCGGTACAACACGGTTCTGGTTGGAATGCCAGTGGATCGGCCTGCCGCTCGCGGCAATGGCTGCGATTGGCATGTTGATGCGCTGTTGGATCGATCCAGCCACTCCATCCAGGCGCCCGCTCGTGTGCAAGCCGTCAAACAGCCAGGTCACATCAAAGTCATCCTCCAACCAGCAATCCGATGCTAGATTCACGCGGCCATTTCACTCTGATCAACGTCGCCGATCCCCATGAAATCCGTCCTTTCTGCCCTTGTGCACGGCCGCCGCGGCGCGCTGCGCCACTTGGCCAAGCTCGGCGGCCTGTTGCTCCTGCTGGCGTTGCCTTGGCTGCCACCCGCGCATGCGGGTGAGGCCAGCGCGGCAGTGCCGTTGCGCATTGCCGTCGATCCTGGTCATACGCCGGCACAGGGGGGCGCCCTCGGTATCCGGGGGCTGCGCGAGGTGGGCTACAACGATGCGTTTGCCGCCAGACTCTGCGCGGCACTGGAGGCCGCCGGCTTTCAAACGCTGCTGACACGTGCGCCGGATCAGGAGATGAACCTGGATACGCGTGCGGCGCGGGCCAACGCATGGCACGCCGATCTGTTTCTTGCCATCCACCACGATTCGGCACAGCCGCAGTATCTGGAGAAAATCCAGGCCGGCGCGCTGGAGGCCTATCGCACGCGGCAGCCCATCGCCGGCTACTCCCTGTTCGTTTCCAGGCGCAATGCCCAGTTCTTGCGCAGCTATGCTTTCGCTGAACGCCTGGGCGACGCGCTGCACCAGCTTGGCCGCGCCCCGGCGCAGCATCACGCTGAGCCGATCCCAGGAGAGAACAGGGAATGGCTAGACCGCCAACGCGGCATCTACCGCTTTGACGATCTAGTGGTGCTGCGAAAAACGGAGATGCCGGCAGTCCTGCTGGAGGTGGGGGTGATTGTGGATGCCGGGGACGAAGCCTATGTCAGCAACGAAGGTCATCAGCAGCGTATGGTGGAAGCCATCGTAAAGGCGGTGCGGGCCTATGCAGCAGACCGCATCGCAAAACCATGACGCCGCCAGTCCAGCCCTGGGGTCGTCATCCGACCGGGCTGGAAGACCTTACATTGCAGCCAACAACACCCGCAGTTGCGCTTCTACGCCCTCCATCGGCGACTTGCGGAAGCCGCTCTTGGCATACCGATGCCAGCGCCCCAGCACCGCACATACGATCAGGTTGGCACGCGAAGCAATGTCTGCATCCGCGGGCCACGCGCCCTGCGTGACGGCCACGCGCAAGCTCTGCTTGAACGACGCCTCGATGCGGTCCAGGCACTGCGCCATGCGCTCGGGCAGGCGTTCGTCTTCGCCGACGAGCGCGTCGCCCACCAACACGCGCGTCATGCCGGGGTTCTTGTCGGCAAACGACAGCAACATGTGCGCGATGGCATGCGCCTGACGCAGGCCGTGCTCTTCGCGCAGTGTGATCTGGTTGATGAGGCCGAAGACGGTCTGCTCGATAAACTCGATCAGACCCTCGTACATCTGCGCCTTGCTGGCGAAATGCCGATAGAGCGCCGCCTCTGACACATCCAGCTTGGCGGCAAGCCCGGCCGTGGTGATCTTTTCAGCACGCGGGTGTTCCAGCATGCTCGCCAGCGTTTGCAGGATCTGCACGCGGCGCTCGCCCGGGCGCGGGCGCTTGCGGACGGGTGGCGGTACTTCCATGACAGCTTCCGTGGCCAATTCAGCCGTGGAAAACCCGTTTTGCGCGTTGCTCATGACTTCCTGGCCCCTCTCCCGTTCCAAACGCGGAGTGATTCCTGCCTAGCCGCGTCGAACAAGCCTTCGTTTTAGTTGAAGCACCGATTTTACTTTCACGCTCACATAGCCGGGCCGGTTGGCGAACAAAATCGGCGCAGCGGCCGGCGGATGTGGTGAATTTGCACGCGCGCCCATTGCGGTCGCTTGCATTGGGTGCAGGGCATCGGCAGCAGCAGTCGGCTGCACGCCGGGCGCGACTGCCGTTGCTACCTTCCGCAGGTACCCCGTCACCCAAACGGTGCGGATCCCCAGGCGCCGATAGCGTTTGAGGTGAGAAAGCGTGTCTTCGACGAGGATGGCGCGCGAAGGCGCAATGCGCTCACGTGCCAGCAGCCGACGCAGCATCAGCGGATCGGGCTTCGGGCGCAGGCGCCGGTGCACCCACATGTGCTCGACAGCGATCTCGCGCATGAAGGCGCGTTTCAGGCCGATGAGCTTCACCACCTCGCGCGCATAGGCGGTGGGCGCATTGGTCAGCAGGATCTTGCGCCCCCGCAGGGCGCGCAGCAGTTGGGCGAGGCCGCGCTCGGCACGCACCATGGCGCGCAGATCGTCAAAGGTATGCGCATGGGCAAGGAAGTCCGCCGGGTCCACGCCATGATGGCGCACGAGACCGAGCAGCGTTGCACCATAGCGTCGCCAGTAATCAACGCGCACCTGGCTCGCCGTGTCTTCATCGGTGCCGAGGACGCGCGCCATGTAGGCCGTCATCAGCCGATTGATCTGCGGAAAGATCGCGTGCGAGGCGTGGTGGAGGGTGTTGTCGAGGTCGAACAGCCAGACCGGCTGCCGGGCGGGCGCGTCAGACAAGTCGCCCGCCGGCACCTCGCGCGGCCAAGTGCGCGCAGCATGGCGCACCCGGGCCGCTCGGGTATGTCGCATCAATGCGAGCGGATCATCGTGCCGAACGCCTGTTCGGTCAGGATTTCCAGCAGCAGCGAGTGCTCGATACGACCATCGACGATGTGCACCGAGTTCACGCCGCTCTTTGCCGCGTCCAGCGCGGACGAAATCTTAGGCAGCATGCCGCCCGAGATCGTGCCATCGGCAAACAGCTCGTCGATCTCGCGCGCCGACAGGTCGGTCAGCAGGTTGCCCTGCTTGTCCATCACGCCGGGGATGTTGGTCATCATGACCAGCTTCTCGGCCTTCAGGATCTCGGCCATCTTGCCGGCCACCACATCGGCGTTGATGTTGTAGGCCTGGCCCTCATCGGAGAATCCGATGGGCGAGATGACGGGGATGAACGCGTCGTCCTGCAGCGCTTTCACCACGGCCGGGTTGATCGTCTCGATGTCGCCCACGAAGCCGATGTCGATGAATTCACCCGGCTTTTCGCGGTCCGGCATCTTCAGCTTCTTGGCGCGGATCAGGCCGCCGTCCTTGCCGGTCAGCCCGACTGCCTGGCCGCCGTACTGGTTGATCAGCATGACGATGTCCTGCTGGACTTCGCCGCCGAGCACCCACTCGACCACTTCCATGGTCTCTTCATCCGTCACGCGCATGCCCTGGATGAAGGTGCCTTGCTTGCCGACCTTCTTCAGCGCTTCGTCGATCTGCGGACCGCCGCCGTGCACCACCACCGGGTTCATGCCGACCAGCTTGAGCAGGATCACGTCACGCGCGAAACCGTGCTTGAGCTTCTCTTCCGTCATGGCATTGCCGCCGTATTTGACGACGATGGTCTTGCCGTGGAACTTGCGAATGTAGGGCAGGGCCTGCGCGAGAATTTCGGCCTTCAGCTCCGGCGCAATATGCGCGAGTTCGGGGGCGAGGCCAGCAGGGTCGGGGGCAGCAGAAGCGGTCATGACGGTGACATCCGGTTGGGCAGGTATGATGGAACGCCGAATGTCGCCTGCAACACAAAAAACGAAGCAGCCCATTTTCGGCAGGCGCGATTTTACAAGAAAAGCCCGCCCGGTCCTGGCCGCAGCTTGCGTGCCCGACAAACCGTTGCAAGCGAAGAACACCCTAGGGAAACATGGCCATCGCACCCGACCAACTTAACGCCCTGCGCCCGCATCTGTTGCGCTTTGCGCAATTGCAATTGCGCGACACCGCGCTGGCCGAAGACACCGTCGCCGACACGATCCTGGCGGTGCTCGAACACCCCGAGCGCTTTGCCGGCAACGCGTCGCTCAAAACGTACGTGATCGGCATCCTCAAGCACAAGATCATCGATGCGATCCGCTCGGGGCGGCGTGAAGTGCGCATTTCGATGCTCGCGGGTGGCGAATCGGACGAGGCCGATCAACGCTCGGACGAGGCCGTCTTCGACAGCCTGTTCGCCGCCGACGGCCATTACGCCAAGCCGCCCTCCGACTGGGGCAACCCGGATGCCGCGCTGTCACGACGCGAATTTTTCGACGTGCTGCAGATGTGCGTCGACCGCCTGCCGCCGCGCGTGGGCCGCGTGTTCATGATGCGCGAGTGGCTGGAGCTGGAGACAGACGAAATCTGTCAGGAATTAGAGATCACCGCGACCAATGCCTGGGCACTGCTTTACCGCGCCCGCATGCGACTGCGCGAGTGCCTCGACCTGCACTGGTTCGGCAATCAGCCGGCCAGCGCCTGAACCGCAGACGCGTTACCGAGACCAAGATGCCGAACCGCTGGGGATTGCCCACCTGCCGAGACGCCCACCGCATGCTGGTGGCCAAGATGGACCGTGAACTGCCGACGGGAGAACGCCTGCGCCTGCGTCTGCACCTGTTTGCGTGCGATGCATGTACCCGGTTTTCGCACCAGATGGGGGTGCTGCGCCAGGCCATGCACAAGCTCGGCCAGGACGATGAGGCAGGCGACCGCCCGTGAGCGGGTCAGCGCCGAATACGGTCTGCTCGGTTTGTGGCACCGCATTACGCTGTGGCGCCATCGGCGATGGCCGCCAGCCGGACACGACGTGCTGGTGCATGGAGGAATCGCAGCTACCCGACGACGCCCTGCGCCCGGGACAAGGCTGCCTCTGCCCGCGTTGCCTGCGCGAAGCGATTGCGCAGACACGTGCTGCGTCCGAACCTGACTGACTAGTCTTTGTCCTCGTCCAGCTTGCGCAGTGCGCGACGGACATCGGCCCGCCCGCGCTGGCGTTCAGCATGACCGCCCTCAGTGTGGGCACCGGCCTTACGGCCGCGGGCCAGCGGCACCAGGAAATTGCGCGGGCGTGCACCGCTTGTTCCGGTTCGAGCCTTCGAGGAAGGCTCGATGCGGAAGGTGAGTTTCTGGCGGGTGCCGAGCGTTTTGTTAGCCATGGAGCCGTTCCTTGCGTGGCTCGCAGCAACACCCGCCGCCGCCAGCCATCAATGCTTGTGTTCGTCGCCGTGATCGTGCTTCATGGCAGGCATGTTGCCGGCCGTCAGGTCACGCACCTTGGCGTCGACTTTCTGCTCGACGACACGCTTGTCGGCGAGTTCCACCTTGAGCGTGATCGGCACGGTGGTGTCCTTGGCCAGCGGCTGCTTCAGGTCCATCAGCATCACGTGGTAGCCGCCCGGCTTCAGTTGTACGGTCTGGCCCTTGGGCAGATCCAGCGATTGGACGGCACGCATGCGCATCACGTTGCCTTCCATTTTCATCTCGTGGATTTCAGCCGTGCCGGCCACCGGCGTCGACACGCCGACCAGCTTGGCGCCGTCGGCCGCTTGCAGCGTCATGAACGCGCCGCTGGAGGTCTGGCCCGGCACCGTACCGCGCACCCATGCGTCTTGTACCGTCACCTGCGCGAACGCGGCGGCGCTGGCAAGCAGACCGGCACCCAGCAAAGCCAGACGGACAGACGTACGGATCGATCGGGACTGCGTCATGAGGGGCTCCTATCGAGGGACAAACGTGCTGCGCATTAAAGCACAGGCGCCTTGGGAAGGGTCGTTGGGTGCACAATTGTGCGGCTGATTGACGCATCGCGCCGGCCAGAACCGCGCGGTGTGCACGTTTACACTTGTCCGCCATGCTTTCCACCTTGTCTCTTGCCGCCCCGCTGCTGGATACGTCCAGTCTACGCCGCCTGTTCTGGCTGCGATGGAGCCTGCTGGCCACACAACTGGTGCTGATGCTGCTGGCGCCCATGGTGTTTGGCGTGCAATTGCCGGTGGTGCCGCTGCTCAGCGTGATGGGCCTGCACGCCCTGTTCAACCTCGCCACCGGCCTGCGCATGCGCAGCGAACGGCCGTTGCGCCATATCGAGATCACCATCCAACTGCTGGTGGATTTGAGCGCGCTGTCTGCCTTGCTGTATTTCACGGGCGGCGCGACCAACCCGTTCGTCTCGTTCTACCTGCCCGCCCTGGCGATTGCTGCGGCCATGCTGCCGCTCGTACATGTGATCGGCCTGACGCTGTACGCACTGGCCGCCTACAGCATGATGCTCGGCAACTACATCCCGCTGAAATTGCTGAACCAGGCTGATGCGGTGCCTTACCACTTGGCAGGCATGTGGATCGACTTTGTGGCGAGCAGCGCGATGATCGCTGGCTTTACCGCGCGCCTATCGGCCGCGCTGCGCGAGCGCGATGCTCAACTGACCGAAGCCCGTGAACGCCTGTTGCGCGATCAGCGCATCGAGGCACTGATGTCGCAAGGCGCCAGCGTGGCGCACGAGATGGGCACGCCGCTATCGACGGTGGCGGTCATCACCGGTGAACTGCAGCACGATGCACGGCAACCGTCTTCTCCGCTGGCACCGTACCGCGACGATTTGCGCGCCATCGAGCAGCAACTGGAACTGTGCCGCGCCGCACTCGCCCGCCTGCAGCGCAAGCCCAATGACGGCGCATCCGAGCCGCTGGGCCGATGGCTGCCCGAGTTCACGCAGACATGGCAATTGCGCCATCCGGATATCCGCCTGCACACCGAAACGTCACCGGCCGCACAGGCCGTGGAGTTGGACGCCGTGAACGTCGGCCAGATCCTGACCATCCTGCTGGATAACGCCGCCCGCAGCCAGCAGCACGCGGGGCGCGATCTGGTGCCGCTGCTGCTGAGCGCCAAGATCGACGCGACGCAGGACGTATTGCGCGATACGCCCCCGCAGATCGTGCTGTCCGTGGTCGACACGGGCCTTGGGCTGCCCGAGGACTTGCGTGGGTCGCTGGGCCGCACGCCCGTGCCCAGCCGGCATGGGGGTCACGGCATCGGCGTGTACCTGGCCGCCACCACCGCGCGCCGACTGGGCGGCACGGTGGTGCTGCGCCCGAACCCGCCGCAGGGGGCCATTGCCGAACTCCGCTTGCCGCTTGGCGGTCCCAAGGAACATTCGGCGCCGCCCATCATCGGTGCCCCCACCCTTTTCACATAAGCGACCGCGTGGGTCATGTCACCCGTACGGCTCGGAGAGAACACCATGCAACAACCCGCCCCCTTCCTGATCCTCGATGACGACGATGTGTTTGCGCAGACGCTGGCCCGCGCGCTGACGCGTCGCGGCTTCGCCCCGCAGATCGCGCATACCGGCGGCGAAGCGCTGGCGCTCGCACGCCAGACTCGCTTTGCCTACGTCACGGTCGACCTGCACCTCGCCACCAGCGACAAAGGTCTGATGCCCCATGGGGGCACCGATTCCGGCCTGCACTGGATCGCCCCGCTGCGCCAGGCGCTGCCCGACGCGCGCATGCTGATCCTGACCGGCTACGCGAGCATCGCGACTGCCGTGCAAGCGGTGAAGCTGGGCGCGGATGAATACTTGGCCAAGCCGGCCAACGTGGATTCGATCCTGCTGGCGCTCCAGGTGGGCGTGTCAGAAGCGGTCGCAGAACAAACGATGGAAAACCCCGCGCCCCTCTCCGTCGCGCGACTGGAGTGGGAGCACATTCAGCGCGTGCTGGCCGAACACGGCGGCAACATCTCGGCCACGGCGCGCGCGCTGAACATGCACCGGCGCACGCTGCAGCGCAAGCTGGGCAAGCGGCCGGTCGCCAAGTAAGCGTTACCAGCGTGTATCGCGCTCCCAGGCCTTGAGTTCGTCTTCGGCGCGTTCCTTGGTGTAGCCGTAGCGCTCCTGGATCTTGCCGGCAAGCTGGTCACGCTTGCCGCGGATCACGGTCAGGTCATCGTCGGTGAGCTTGCCCCACTGTTCCTTGATCTTGCCCTTGGCCTGATCCCATTTGCCTTCGATCTGATCCCAGTTCATCGCGTTCTCCATATCGGTTGAAACAAGATTGGGGCGACCCGCGGGCCGCCCGTGGGGCAACTTCCGTGCGGGTTACTTCTTGTACTTGGCAGCCACGTCGTTCTGGCACTTCGTCTTGGCGTCGCCCGACATGGCGTCGCAGCGCTCCTTGGCGGCCTTGTAGTTGGCGTCGTTGGTGTCCTTGGCGGCATCGCGGCGCGCTTCGCTCACGTCCTTGGCGTTACCGGTGGCCTTGGCATGGCTGACGTCTTCACTGGCCTTGGCCCGCGTGTAGGCGGCCTTGGCGTCCTTCACACAGGTGTCCTTGTCATTGCCCTTGAGCGCATCGCACTTGGTCTTGGCGACGTCGTAGTCAGCTTCGGCCTTTTCCTTGGCAGCGCGGTCGCGGGCAGCCTCGGTACCATCACGCTCTGCCTTGGCATTGGCCTTGGCGACGTTGTAATCGCCCTTGGCCTGCGCGCGGCAAACGTCGCGATCATTGCCCTTCATGGCATCGCACTTGTCCTTGGCGACCTTGTAATCGGAATCGGCCTGCTTGACGGCGTTGTCATACGCCGCGCGTTTGGCGTCGCTGGGTGCGGAAGCACCGGTAGGCGCGGGCGTGAGTTGAGCGTGTGCGATGCCCAACGGCGCGCAGGCGAGCACGCAACACAGGGCCAGGCGTTGGATCGGTTTCATTCGCGTTTCTCCTTGTCGTGGTGTTGGGATCGTGCACGCGAGGTGCACGGCGCGCATTCTCTTGCGGCACCACGCTCTTCAGCAGATAACGGACCCGACCCTGTTAAAGCCTGAGCAAACCCTTGCCGCCATTGGCTTGGCGGGCACCCAAACAAAACGGGCCGCATCGTCTCTGATGCGGCCCGCGGGGCGCCGTTGGGTGTTGAGGTTGTCGAGATTACAGCACGTAGCGCGACAGATCTTCGTTGCCCGACAGCTCGTTCAGACGCTCGTCGACGTACGTCGCGTCGATGGTCACCGTCTCACCCGACGATTTGTGCGCGTGGAACGACAGGTCTTCCAGCAAGCGCTCCATTACCGTGTACAAACGGCGCGCGCCGATGTTCTCCACCTTCTCGTTCACCGAGCAGGCGATCTCTGCCAGGCGATGAATGCCGTCTTCCGCAAAGACGAGGTCCACACCTTCAGTCTTCATCAGCGCCTGGTACTGCTTTGTCAGGCTCGCATCCGTTTGCGTCAGGATTGCGCGGAAGTCTTCCACCGACAGCGAATCCAGTTCCACGCGAATCGGGAAGCGCCCCTGCAATTCGGGAATCAGGTCGCTCGGCTTGGACAGATGGAACGCACCCGACGCGATGAACAGGATGTGATCGGTCTTGATCATCCCGTACTTGGTGTTGACCGTCGTGCCTTCCACCAGCGGCAGCAGGTCACGCTGCACGCCCTGGCGCGACACTTCGCCGCCGCCGTGTTCGCTGCGGCTGGCGATCTTGTCGATCTCGTCCAGGAACACGATGCCGTTCTGCTCGACGTTGGCCACCGCCTTCTGCTTGAGCTCATCTTCGTTCACGAGCTTGGCGGCTTCTTCGTCGATCAGCAGTTTGAAGGCCTCGGCCACCTTCATCTTGCGGCGGTTCTTCTTGCCCTGACCCAGGCCCGCAAACATCGAGCGAATCTGCTCGGTCATGTCTTCCATGCCCGGCGGCCCCATGATGTCCATGCTCGGTGCACCGGCCGACACTTCCAGCTCGATCTCCTTGTCGTCGAGCTGGCCTTCGCGCAGCTTCTTGCGGAAGGTCTGGCGCGCGGTGGAATCTTTCTCTTCCGGCTGCGCGAAACCGATGTCGCGCGGCGGCGGGATCAGCACGTCGAGGATGCGATCCTCGGCCGCGTCTTCTGCCTTGGCGCGCACCTTCTTCATCTCGGATTCGCGCGTCTGCTTGACGGCCATCTCGGCTAGGTCGCGCACGATGGTGTCGACGTCGCGGCCCACATAGCCCACCTCGGTGAACTTGGTCGCCTCGATCTTGATGAACGGCGCGTCGGCCAGCTTGGCCAGGCGGCGCGCGATTTCGGTCTTGCCCACGCCGGTAGGGCCGATCATCAGGATGTTCTTGGGCGTGATTTCCTGGCGCAGCGGGTCACCCACCTGCTGGCGGCGCCAGCGGTTGCGCAGCGCCACGGCCACCGCCTTCTTGGCCTTGTGCTGGCCGATGATGTGCTTGTCGAGTTCGGAGACGATCTCCGACGGCGTCATGGTTTCAGACATGAGAATCCTGTCGATGCGAGTTTGCGAGAGACGGCTCGGTTATTCGAGCGTCTCGATCACGAAATTGGTGTTGGTGTAGATGCACAACTCGCCGGCGATGCGCAGCGATTTTTCCACCACATCACGCGGGGCGAGATCGGTGTTCTCCATCAGCGCCTTGGCCGCCGATTGCGCGTACGAACCGCCCGAGCCGATCGCGGCAATGCCGCCTTCCGGATCGAGCACATCGCCATTGCCGGTGATGATGAGGGTGGCTTCGCGGTCAGCGACGATCAGCATCGCCTCCAGATGGCGCAGGGCGCGATCCGTACGCCAGTCCTTGGCGAGGTCAACGGCGGAGCGCAGCAGGTTGCCCTGGTGCTTCTGCAGCTTGGCCTCGAAGCGGTCGAGCAGGGAGAAGGCGTCAGCGGTGGCGCCGGCAAAACCGACCAGCACCTTGCCGTCGTAAATGGCGCGCACCTTGCGGGCGGAGCCCTTCATCACGATGTTGCCCAACGTGACTTGACCGTCGCCGCCGAGCGCGACCTGATTGCCGCGCCGCACGCTGACGATGGTGGTGCCGTGATACTGTTCCATGCGCTTGTTCCTAGGGTCCGGCCGACCCAACGCGGGCCGGCCAAAGAACTTCATACTTGGCGCCAGCCCCCAGGATTTCAAGCGCGATTTCGTCCGGGCGCGCGGTTTTTGTGCGCTGGAAATCGCTTGACGGTTTCAGCGCGTGACGTCGAAAGCGTATGTACGCTCGTCCAGACGCGGCGTCACCGTATACCCCTTGCGCGCCGCCCATACGTTGATATTGAAGTACAGCGGGACCACCCCGTTGTCGCGCATGCCGATCTCCGTGGCTTCCTGCAGGAGCTTGTCGCGCTTGGCGTCATCGATGGTTTGCAGGGCCTCGGCCAACTTGGCATCCAGCGCAGGGTTCGAATAGCGCCCGCGGTTGGATGCGCCCCAGCCGCGCGCCGGGTCATAGGTAGCCAGCAACGCCTTCAGGCTGGAGCTGGCTTCGCCTGTGTCCGCACCCCAGCCGGCCAGCATGAACGAGAAGTCCAGCTTGTTGGCACGCGTAAAGAAGGTGGCCGATGGCATGGCCTCCACCTTGGTCGCAATGCCCACGCGCGACAGCATGGACGCGACCACCTGCGCAACGCGGTCGTCGTTCACATAGCGGTTATTGGTGGCGTGCAGGGTGATGGCGAAACCGTCGGGATAACCCGCCTGGGCCAGCAGCTTCTTGGCCGCGGCCGCATCCGCCACCGGTGCCTTGAGGCCCGGCACGTGGCCGAACAGCGCGCTGTTGACGAGTTGCCCAGTCGGCTCGGCGGCACCTTCCATCACGCGGTCCACGATGGCCTGGCGTGAAATCGCCAACGAAATTGCCTGCCGCACACGCGGGTCCTTCAGCGGGTTCTTCGCCAGCGGCTTGCCTGCCTTGTCGGTCACGAACGGCGATACATCGCGGTTCGAATCCAGGTGCAGATACATCAGGCGGAACACTGGCATCTTGAACACCGACACCGCCGGATCAGTCGACAGCTTCTTGATATCGGAGGTCGGCACGTTTTCGATGACCTGCACATCGCCGGCCAGCAATGCGGCCACGCGCGACGGGTCGGCGGTCAGGATGCGCAGCGTTACGCGATCCCACTGCGGCTTCTTGCCCCAGTAGCCATCGAAGCGCGCCAGCTCCACGCGGTCACCCTTGGCGAAAGAGACGAACTTGTATGGCCCCGTGCCGACCAGCGCGCGGCCGTTGTTGAAATCTTCCGGGCCGGCTTTTTCCGCCACCTTTTTCGACACCATGTCGATGGTCGACAGATCGTTCGGCAGCAGCGGATACGGGCCGTTGGTGGTGATACGCACGGTCAGCTTGTCGACCGCCGTCACCTCCTTGAAGCCACGCGTATAAATCGTGAACGGCGACGGGCTGTTCTTGATGGTGGCCGGCCGCGCCAGCGAATACACGACATCGGCCGAGGTGAACTCGCTGCCGTCATGGAAATGCACGCCAGGGCGCAGCTTGATCTCCCACACCGTGTCGCTCACGGCCTTCCACGAGGTGGCGAGGCCGGGCTTCATATGCATCTTCTCGTCCTTGGCGACGAGCGTTTCGAACATGTGCTCGGCCACGTTCGAATTGGGCGTGACGTTATGGAAGTGCGGATCCAGCGAGGTGATATCGCCCGACAGCCCAACGACCAGCGTGGTCGGAGCCTGAGCATGGACGGCAACCGGCACAGTGGCCGTGAGGGACAGCACAGCAACCGCAGTCGCGGCGCGCAGCAGACGCAGAACCGGCATGACGACTCCCCGAAAGTTTGTTACGGAAGCAAAACGTTGGGGGATTGTCCGGACCGGACGACGCCGGTGTCAACGCCGGTGAAGCGGGGTGTTGCTGTGCTCAGTGATGGTGCCCGCAATCTCAGTCGTCACCGCGGTCGTGCGCGCCTTCGTCATCCTCGTCCTCGTGGTCATCGAAGGCCCAGGCCGGAAACGGGTCGGGTAACGCGGCCCATGCGTCGGGGCCGGCCGCCATTTCCGGTGCGCTCAGCAGGCATGCATCGAGTTGCGCGATGAGCGCCGCTTCGTCGAGGTCGGTGCCGATGAAGACGAGCTCCTGGCGACGGTCGCCCCAGGGCGCGGGCGCACCGCCGGGGGTGCCACCCTCGTGCATCTTGTCGATGATGTCGGCGCGGGCTTCTTCCTCGTCGGGCCATTCGGCCTCGTCCACGGTGGCCCACCAGGCGCCCGCGCCGCCATGGCGCATCACGCCGCCGGCTTGGCCCCAACTGCCAGCCGTGTCCATGCGCGATGCCAGCCAGAAATAGCCCTTCGAGCGCAGCACCTTGCCGTGCTCGCGCAGCCATTCGGTGTGCATCAGATCCCACAGGCGCTGCGGGTGGAACGGCACGCGGCGGCGATAAACGAAGCTGTGGATGCCCAGCGCCTCCGTCTCGGGCACATGTTCGCCGCGCAGTTCGGCCAGCCACGCGGGCGCGGCGGACGCGGCGTCAAAATCAAAGCGATGCGTGTTGAGAATCTCGTCCAGCGGCACCTTGCCGAATGACGCCGGCACGATGTGCGCACGCGGGTTCAGCGAATGCAGAATGCCCGCCAGACGCTCGCGCTCGGCCTCGCTCACGAGGTCGATCTTGTTGAGCACGATCACGTCGCAGAACTCAACCTGCTCGATCAGCAGGTCAACCACGGTGCGATCGTCATCTTCATCACGGGCCTGGCCGCGATCGGAGAGAAAATCCGCGGCATCGTAGTCGGCCAGGAAGTGCTGGGCGTCGACCACCGTGACCATCGTGTCCAGACGGGCCAGGTCGGACAGCACGTCGCCCTCGGCATCTTCAAACGTAAAAGTCTCGGCAATCGGCAGCGGCTCGGCCACGCCGGTGGATTCGATCAGCAGGTAGTCGAAGCGGTCTTCGCGTGCGAGGCGGGCGATCTCGTCGAGGAGGTCTTCGCGCAGCGTGCAGCAGATGCAGCCGTTCGACAGCTCGACCATGCGCTCTTCGGTGCGCGAAAGCTGGGCGCTCGTGGCCGTGCCGTCGCCGACGAGCTGCGCGTCAATGTTGACGTCCGACAGGTCGTTGACGATCACGGCCACGCGCTTGCCCTCGCGGTTGGCGAGCACGTGATTGAGCAGCGTGGTCTTGCCGGCGCCCAGGAAGCCAGACAGCACGGTAACGGGAAGCGAACGGGACATGGTCGGTGACCCCAATTTGTGGCCAAACAAAGCAAACAGCCCGGTGGGTCACCGGGCTGCAGATTCAAACAGATGCGACGCGCGCGTCAGTCACCCATCAACTTCTGGCGCTTTTCGCGGCGCTCTTGCGCCTCCAGCGACAGGTTGGCGGTGGGGCGTGCAAGCAAGCGCGGAATGCCGATCGGCTCGCCGGTTTCGTCGCAGTAGCCGTAGTCGTTGGCATCGATGCGGGCGATCGACTGTTCGACCTTCTTGAGCAGCTTGCGCTCGCGATCGCGCGTACGCAGTTCCAGCGCGTGCTCTTCCTCGATGGTGGCACGGTCAGCCGGGTCCGGCACCACGACGGTCTCACGCAGGTCGCTGACGGTCTGGTTGGCATTCGCGAGAATTTCGTCGCGCATTTTTACAAGCCGGTCCTTGAAGAAGGCGAGCTGCGCCTCGTTCATGTAATCCTTGTCGCTCATCTTCAGGATTTCGGCTTCGGTGAGTAGTTTCTTGCTGCTCATGGTTGCTGCAGATGATCCTGGTAAATCGCGCGCCGTCTTGGGCATCGCGTCGTCCTTGCGCGGGGATGCGTTGGACTCATTCTGGCTGGCGGCGGACTTGCCGCCCCGCGCGCCTCCTTTTGCCTGTCCCGCAGCGGCGCCCCCTGCCGCTTTTTTACGGGTGGCTGGCGCAGCCTGGGCTGCTGCCGACTCCGTTTCGGACCGCCCGGCACCGCCGTTGGCGCCGCGTCCTTCCTTGGTCTTAGTCACCATCGCCTGCTCTCCTACCGGACGTGCTTCGGACGACGTGCTTCTGAATCGACCTATTGTAGCTGAACGATATTAACTGAACTATCGGAGAAACACGGACAGGAAATCCGGCCCGGATTCTGCCCGAAAGCGCCCGGCGAGGCCACCCGAAAGAAGGGGAAAAGCGCCCGAATCAGGCCAGGCAGTTCTCCAATCCTTTCAGAATCGTTTCGCGCGGCAAGTCTACGCCGATGAACACCATGCGATTGGAAGGGGTCTCGCCGTCCCATTTGCCGCCCACGTCGCTGCCCATGAGCTGGTGCACGCCCTGAAAGACGACCTTGCGGTCGACACCTTCCATGTAGAGCACGCCCTTGTAGCGCAGCAGCTTCTCGCCGTAGATGTTCAGCACGCCGGAGAGGAACTCTTCCAGCTTGGTGTAGTTGAACGGGCGGTCACTGCGGAAAACGAACGAGGCGATGCGGTCCGTATGGTGGGCATGGCCGTGGTGATGGTGATGGCCGTGCCCATGGTGGTGGTCGTGGTCGCAATCAGCCGAGCAGGCGTGGTCGTGGTCGTGCTCATGATTGTGATCGTCTTCGCGCAGGAAATCGGGGTCGATCTCCAGCTTGGCGTTCAGGTTGAAGCCGCGCAGGTCGAAGATGGTATCGATCGGCGCCTCGCCAAAGTTGGCGGTGCGGATCGGGGCGCGCGGGTTCATGTGCAGCAGGCGGTGGCGCAGGGCATCCACGTCGTCGGCCGAGACCAGGTCGCTCTTGGTGATGAAGATGGCGTCGGCAAAACCCACCTGGCGCTGCGCCTCTTCTTGCTTGTCGAGCTGCATGTTGCCGTGCTTGGCGTCGACCAGCGTGATGACGGCGTCCAGCAGGTAGCGGCTGGCGATCTCGTCGTCCATGAAGAAGGTCTGCGCGACGGGGCCGGGGTTGGCCACGCCGGTGGTCTCGATGACGACGCGGTCGAACTGGACCTCGCCCTTGTCGCGGCGCGTGAGCAGGTCGGACAAGCCCTTCACCAGATCGCCTCGGATGGTGCAGCAGATGCAGCCGTTGCTCATCTGCACGATCTGCTCGCTGCCGTCTTGCACGAGGATGTCGTTGTCGATGTTTTCTTCGCCGAACTCGTTTTCGATCACGGCGATCTTCATGCCGTGGTGCTCGTTCAGGATGCGCTTGAGCAGCGTGGTCTTACCGCTGCCGAGAAAGCCCGTCAGGATGGTGACCGGGATCATTTTGGACATGGTGCGTTTCCTTGTGGCGAGCCGGCGCCGCAATCGGCGCAACAGCCCTTGATGGTGAGTTCAGCATGGTCGGCCGCGAAGCCAGGGGGCAGGGCGGCCTTGGGCATGGCAGGCGGTTCGGCCGCCTCCAAGCAGAAGTCGCGCCCGCATTGCATGCAATGAAAGTGGCTGTGCGAGCGGTGCGCCGCTTCGCGCGCGGCATCGTGCTCGGCCAGGCTGAAGCGGAAGACGCGGTCGGCGCCGGCCGTCTTGTGGACGATCCCGCCGGCCACCAGCCAGTCGAGCACGCGGTAAACCGTCACGCGGTCGATGCCCGAGTCGTCCGGCAACGCGTCGCACACGGCCTGGTGCGAGAGCGGCTCGGCGCCTTGCATCAGCACGGCCAGCACACGCACACGGGGCTCGGTCACCCGGCTGCCCAAGCTGCGCAGGCGGGCGCGCGCCATCGTCTCGGGCGACTCGGCTTGAGGAGTGAAGGATGCGTCGCGTGGAGCGGGGGTATTCATGCGCGGGATTGTCCCACGGTCGAACGGTTGCTGCAATTGAGTTGCAACTGGGCGGCCTTGCACCGCCCAGTTTCTGTTCTACCGACTACGTCGCAAACACCAAACACACCGGCGTCGGCACCTTCGCCACGACCACTGGTTGGTCGAGCTTGCCGGTCTGGGGGTCGATGCGCAGCTGCAGGATCGTGTCGCCTTTCTGGTTGAGTACGTAGAGGTGGCTGCCGTCCGCGGCCATCGTCATCGCGCGCGGGAAGTGCACGCCTTCGCTCCAGTACTGAAGGGGCGCGAGCCTGCCCGAGGCATCGATGCTGAACGCGGCCACGCTGTCGGCCAGCGGGTGGTCCGACTTCAGCTTGCGGTTGCTCGCATAGAGGAAGCGCCCAGACGGGTGCATCAGGATCTCGGCGCCGCTCTTCTGGCCGGTGTAGTCGGCGGGCGTGGTGGAAATGCGCTGACGCTCCTCCGATACATGGCCGGTGGCCGGGTCGTAACCGTGGCAGGCGACCGAACCCTCCAGTTCGTTGATGACGTAGAGCAGCTTGCCTTGCGGATGCAGCGCAACGTGACGCGGGCCGCTGCCGGGCTTGATCTGTGCGCGGTCACGCGGGGCGAGCTTGCCGCCTTCGATGGCGAACACATTGATGCGATCGGTGCCCAGGTCGGTGCCGATCACGTGCTGGCCGGTGGTGTCGAACAGCATCATGTGCGCGTGCGGGGCTTCCTGTTCGGGGCGCGGGCCGGAGCCGGTGTCCTTGAAGATGCCGGAGACGGTGCCGAGCTCGCCGTCTTCGCCGATCGGCAGGAGGTTGTACGCGCCGCCACTGTAGATCGACACGCACAGGGTCCGCCCATCCGGCGACACGGCCACATGCGCCGGGTTGGTGCCCGACAGCGACAGCGGCTGCCGATTGAGCAGCGTCAGCTTGCCGTCGTGCGGGTCGATGGCATAGGCCTCAGCGCTGCCGTTCGGGCGGCCTTCGTAGACCTCGAGTTCGTTGATCGCATACAGAAAGCGCTGATTCGGGTGCACGGCCAAAAACGACGGATTGGCGCTCTCGACCACCTGCACCTGCGTCCACGCATCACCACGCGGAGCGAGCACGTAGATGCCCCGCGCGGCCGGGCCGCCGGCGGTGCCGCCCGGCGCATTGAACGTGTAGGTGCCGACATAGGCGAAGCGCGGCGCGCGCATGGCGGCGGCGGGCTGCGCGCCGGACGCGGCAGGTTGTTCACCGGCTTGCGCCAGCACGGTTTTGGGAAGAGCGCCCAGCAAGGGCAGGCTACCGGTCCACTGCATGAAGGTTCGACGCGTTGGGGATTGGCGATTGGTCATTGGCGGGCTCCATCAAACACGCACGGACATCGCGTGGTGGAAGATGTTGTTCGGATCATACCGGCGCTTCACATCCTGCAGAAACGCATACAGGTCACCACTGCCGTAGTAGAGCTGTGGCCAGAACGGGTAGGCGAGCATGTCGACGTCGGGGTAGTTGATGTAGCAGCCCTCGTACCGCTCGCCGGGGTAGGGCGTGCCGCTGTGCGGAGCGGGCACGTCGGGGGCGCTGTAGACATCACGGTAGAAATCGCTGATCCAGCGCAGGTGGCCGGCATCATCGGCAGCAGACGTCCAGTACGTCTGGTACTGCAGCTTCATGATGGAGGCGCGCTGCGGCACGGCGGTATCACCGATGCGCTCGGCCTTGTTGACAGCGCCGCCGTACGAATCCACCTGCAGCAGCGATTGGCTCAGGTCCACGCCCGGCATCGTGCGCGTGAGGTGCGTGTAGATGCGCTGCGCCTCGCGCGCCGTGAAGCCGCGCTTCATGTAGGCGGACTTGTACTTGCCGCGTTGATTGGCACCCGAGCCGTTCAGGTACTGCGTGGCCGTCAACCAGTCGTATTGCACGATGGTGTGCGGCTTGGAACAGAGCAATTGCCCCATGCCTTGCCTGTGCGCAGGTCCATAGCCGGGCGGACGCCCCCTGACCAGCGCAGGCGCACACGCCTTGAACCGATCGAGAAAATCGTTGAGCACTGAGAGGTCGCGGCACGTGCCATCGGGGTTGCAAAACTGCGTGAGCAGCACGATCTGCTTGGCCGATTTATGCGTGAGCTTTAGCAGCGAGAACATGCCCCAGGTGTCGGGCTCCTTGCCACGCGTCTCCCAGTATTCGCCGTAGATGCGCAGGAGTTCGGCAAAGCGCTCGGGCGTCATGGTGGCCCAGTCGAAGGCGACGGTGGCGAGCGCCACTTCTTGCGGCGCCTCAGGCAGCTTGGCGAACGTGTAGCCGGTGATGACGCCGAAGTTGCCACCGCCTGCGCCACGGCATGCGCGGAAGAGGTCCGGATCGCGCGTGGCATCCACCGTACGCGCGGCCGCCTTGCCCGACTTGTCGACGGTGACGATGTCCACGGCCGAGAGCCAATCCACCGTCAGCCCTTGCAGCCGCGAGAGCAGCCCATACCCGCCGCCGCAGATATGCCCGCCCGCGCCCACCGAGTAGCACGAGCCGCCAGGCAGCGTCACGTTATGGCGCTTGTACAGCTCAAGGTACCCGTTCCAGTTCTGCGTGCCGGCGGGAATGCGCACCGAGCCATCGGCGTGCACCTCGGGCGCGGCGAGCAGGCTCAGATCGACAATCGTACCGTCGGGGTTGTTGGAGACGAAGTCTTCATAGCAATGCCCGCCGCTACGCACCGTCGGGCGCTGGCCCGCGTTGATGATGCGCTGCACGGCGGGCGCCACATCGTCGGCTTTCTCAACGAGGGCGATGCGGCTGGCGGCCTGTGCGTCCGTGGTCGGCCAGCGCAGGTTGAAGCCATGTTTAAGCGTGTTGTAGCGCGGGTCTTGGCGCGTCACATCCAGTGTCATCGGCGACTCCCATAAAGGGCGTTTGCGCAAGCGTTGCGCAAACAGGGTTGGATTCGGACGCGTGGCGTCCGGCGGTTCCAACTTAGTCGCTTACGCGCCCGGCTTCCATTCGATGGCGCGCAATGCTGGCTCAGCGCATCAGATGCGCAAGCCACGCCAAAACGCGTGCAGCGGTCGGCTCCCATAGCGGACGCACCAACCAGCAAGCGGCAGCCCACGCGAGCGTCACGACGATGAGGTCGCAGCGACCGCTCTTCCATAGGTTCAGGGAATGGCGCCCCCAGATCCAGGGCACGCCCAGGGGGTTTGGCCAATCGGCCAACAGGTGCATCAGCCCGCCGCAAGCAAAACCGAACAGCAGCGGCGCCCACAAGTGACCATGGCCGAGTGCCTGATACGACAGCACCAGCGCAGCAATCCAGCCGATGCCCCAGTGCGTGGCGGTACGGTGCGTGATCCAGAGCCGTCGCGCGCGGCTCCACCACGCGACCTCCATCCAGTCAGGCGCCGTGCTGCCAGCAACGGCCGCGCAAAACGCCAGAATGCAGCCGAGGTGTTCGAGAGAGGTATGGGAAGCCTGCGCGACGACGGTGGCGGCAATGACACCGGCCGCCCAGCCCGTCGCATGATGGGCAGCGTTGGATGCCATCGACGTGATGCGGAAAACAAAGGGTCCGCATCTTCGCAATTGAGGCTTGCCGGGACAAGCCAAAAATTGCGACAAATTGCTAGCCGATCTGCAGCAGCAGGCCCTTGAGGTATTCGCCTTCCGGGAAACTCGCCAGCAGCGGATGGTCCACGCCCGCCGCCAACCGTCGCTGGATGCGCGCCGTCACCTTGGCATCGGCCGCCGCGCCCGCCACGATCTTCTGGAACAGCTCCGCATCGATCGCGCCCGAGCAGGAGTACGTGAACAGCAGACCGCCCGGACGCAGCAACTGCATGCCGACCAGGTTGATCTCCTTGTACGCCCGCGCCGCGCGATCCACCTGCTGCGCCGACGCCGCAAACTTGGGCGGGTCGAGCACGATCAGGTCGAACTGGCGACCTTCTGCGCGGAAATTGCGCAGCGATTTGAAGACGTCCGCATCGAGCCACTCCGCGCGCGCCGGATCGAAACCATTCAGCGCGACATTGCGCTCAGCCACCGCCAGCGCTTCGCCCGACGAGTCGATCGACACGACGGACTTCGCGCCACCCTTGAGCGCCGCCAGCGAGAAACCGCCGGTGTAGCAGAAGCAGTTGAGCACATCGCGGTCCTTGGCCAGCGCACCAACAAGCGCGCGGTTGTCGCGCTGATCGACGTAGAAGCCCGTCTTGTGGCCCTCGCGCACATCCACGTAGTAGCGCACGCCGTGCTCGGTGGCAGACAGGTCTGTGGGCGGCTCGGCACCGGCCAGTACGCCGGTCACCTGCTCCAGGCCTTCGCGCTCGCGCACGCTCACGTCGGAGCGCTCGTACACGTTCGGGCAGCCCGTCTCCTTGATGAGCGAGGCGACGATGGCGTCCTTCCAGTGTTCCACACCCGCCGCGCTGAACTGGCAGACGAGCTGGCCAGTCTCGCCCGTGCCGTATTGATCGACGATCAAGCCGGGCAGGCCGTCCGCTTCGCCCATGATGAGGCGCACGGCGTCGGTGTCGTGCACCCACGCGCGGCGGTACGCCACGGCGGCGGCGATGCGGCGCTTGAAGAAGGCGTGGTCGATCGGCTCGGCCTCATCAAAGCTCCACACGCGGGCGCGGATCTGCGAGACCGGGCTGAATGCGGCGCGTGCCAGGAATTGGCCGCTGTGCGAGCGCACGACAAAGGTGGCGCCCGAAACCTGGCGGCCTTCCACGCGATCAATGGCATTGGCGAAAATCCACGGGTGCCGGCGCAGCAGCGAGCGCTCCTTGCCGGGCTTGAGAATCAGGGTTTGCATACGACTGGGGGAATGAGTGCGCCCCGCGACAAGAATCGGGGCAGCGCGTTACTTCTTCTTCGCGCGGGGATGCGCCTGATCGTAGATCTTGGCCAGGTGCTGAAAATCGAGCGAAGTATAAACCTGCGTGCTAGCGATGCTGGCGTGCCCGAGCAGTTCCTGCACGGCGCGCAGATCGCCGGACGATTGCAGCATGTGCGTGGCAAATGAATGCCGCAGCACGTGCGGATGCACATCGGCCGGCACACCGGCAGCGATGGCGTTGCGCTTCATGCGTAGATGAATCTGCCGCCGCCCAAGCCGTTTGCCGCGCGGCGAGATAAACAGCGCTTGCGCATCCTCCGTCGCGGCATCGGGCTGCGTGAGTTGCGGCCGCGCAGCCAGCCATGCGGCCAGTGCCTCAGCGGCCTTGCTGCCCACCGGCACGCTGCGGCGCTTGTTACCCTTGCCGAGCACCACCACCTCGCGCGCTTCCAGGTCCAGCCAGCTGGCGGATTCGTATTCGCCCGTTTTTACGTGGCGCAGGTCCAGGCTCACCAGCTCGGAAACACGCAGTCCACACGAGTACAACAGTTCGTTAACGGCACGATCGCGAATCGTATCGGCATCCTCACCGGGCACATGCTCCATCAGCGCGACGGCGTGTTCGACGGACAGGGCTTTCGGTAGCCTCTTGGGGCTCTTGGGCGCACGCACGCCATCGACCGGATTGGCGGTGACGGCCGCATCACGCAAGGCCATCCACTTGTACCAACCACGCCATGCCGACAATGCCCGCGCAATGCTGCGCCCCGACAGGCCGTCTCCGTGCAGTTGCGCCATCATGCGGCGGATGTGATGCGCCTGCAGTTGCGTGAGATCGATGCCGGCGGCGTGCTGCGCCGCCAAGCGCTGCAGCACAGCCAGCTCGTGCGCGTAGCTGCCCAGCGTGTGCGGCGAGAGCTGGCGCTCGAACTTCAGCGCATCAAGGTAGGCCGCAATCTGCGGATGCGGCGGCGCGGGTGCGTCGCGATCCTCGTGGTGAGCAGATTGCGGCATGGGGGCTGCGCTCAGTCGCGCAGGCGGTTGAGCGCAGCGGCCGCGAGTTCGCCGATCTGCGCGAGGTACGTCGTGCCCATACCGTCATGGAAGCGGCGGGCGTCGGGCGAGCCCAGCACCAGCAGGCCGAAGGCAGGGGCGCTGCTTGCATCCGCATCGCCGCGCACCGGCACGCGCAGCGTGACGATGGCGACCGACTCGATCGTCTGAGCGGTCTCCAGCCAGCCGGCGGCCTCGAAGCCCGCATTGGCGCCACAGTACGGCGCGCGCAGGCCAGCGGCGAACAAGCGCACTTCCTCGCTGACACCCTGTGCCACTTCCAGGTGCGCGAACTCTTCGCCTACCTGCCACACGCGCAGCGCCACTGCAGGCACGTCAAAGACCTCACGCAGGCCATCCTGCACCACGTACGGCAACGCATGCGTGTCGGCCTCGCCCAGCAGGCGCGTGGTCCATGCGTGCACGCGCTGCTGCGTGCGGTCGTTCTCGTTGCCGTGGCGCATCAGGTCCGACAGCTTGAGTTCGAGATGCTTGTTCTTGTCGCGCAGGATTTCCATCTGGCGCTCCTGCAGCGACACCGCGCGGTGGCTGTGCGGGCTCGTCAGCTGGATGGCGGCCAGCAGCTCGGCATGCTCTTCAAAGAAAGCCGGATGCGCTTGCAGGTAGTTGGCGACGTCTTGTGCGTTCATCGTGGAGGTGCTCATCAGGCTGCGCCGAGTTTCTTCTTCAACAGATCATTCACTTGTGCGGGGTTGGCCTTGCCGCGCGTGGCCTTCATCGCCTGGCCGACCAGCGCGTTGAACGCCTTCTCCTTGCCCGCGCGGAATTCCTCAACCGACTTGGCATTGGCCGCCAGCACGTCGTCGATGATCTTCTCCAGCTCGCCGGAGTCGGACATCTGTTTCAGGCCCTTCTCGGCGATGATCGCATCGGCATCGGCGCCGTGTTCGCCGGCCCACATGGCGGGGAAGACGTCCTTCTTGGCGGTGTTATTGCTGATGGTGCCATCGGCAATGCGTGCGAGCAGCTTGGCGAGTTGTGCGGGCTTGATGGGCGATGCACCAATCGCCAGATCCTCACGATTCAAGTACGAGGCCAGCTCACCCATGATCCAGTTGGCCGCCCCCTTTGCCTGCATTACACCAGCGTCTTTCACATCGCTGATTTGCGCGACCACGGCTTCAAAGTACGCGGCGGTCGCCTTGGTGGCGGTCAGGATGCTGGCGTCGTACTTCGGCAGGCCGTAGGCCGATTCAAAGCGGGCGGCCATGGCAGCCGGCAGTTCGGGCAGCGTGGCACGCACGCGCTCGACCCAGTCGTCGCCGATGACCAGCGGCAGCAGGTCGGGGTCGGGGAAGTAGCGGTAATCCTGCGCGTCTTCCTTGCTGCGCATGGAGCGCGTTTCCTTGCGATCCGGGTCGTACAGGCGGGTTTCCTGTACCACGGTGCCGCCGTCTTCGATCAGCTCGATCTGGCGGCGCACTTCGTAGTTGATGGCTTCTTCCAGGAAACGGAACGAGTTCAGGTTCTTGATCTCGCAGCGCGTGCCGTACGGCGCGTCCGGGCCCGGGCGCACCGACACGTTCGCATCGCAGCGGAAGCTGCCTTCCTGCATGTTGCCGTCGCAGATGCCGAGCCACATCACCAGCGCGTGCAGCGCCTTGGCGTAGGCCACGGCTTCGGCCGCGCTACGCATGTCGGGCTCGGTCACGATTTCCAAGAGCGGCGTGCCGGCGCGGTTCAGGTCGATGCCGGTCATGCCCGCAAAGTCTTCGTGCAGCGATTTGCCAGCGTCTTCTTCCAGGTGGGCGCGGGTCAGTTGCACGGTCTTCTCGTAGCCTGGCTGACCGTTCTTGCCTTCCACTTGGATGGCCAGCGTGCCGCCCTGCACCACCGGGATCTCGAACTGGCTGATCTGGTAGCCCTTGGGCAGATCGGGGTAGAAGTAATTCTTGCGCGCGAAGATGCTCTTGGGCGCGATCTTGGCGCCGATGGCCAGGCCGAACGTAATGGCGCGCTCAACGGCGCCCTTGTTCAGCACCGGCAGCACGCCCGGCAATGCCAGATCAACCGGCGCGGCCTGGGTGTTGGGCTCCGCACCAAAGGCGGTGGACGCGCCAGAGAAAATCTTCGAGACCGTCGAGAGCTGTGCGTGCGTTTCGAGGCCGATCACCACTTCCCATTGCATGTTGCGTGTGTCCTGTCGATTGTTGTGGTGTGAATGTCTAGGTACTCAGGTATTCAGATGTTTTGTGTCTTGCTGCGATCAGGGGCGCGGCGCTTGCAGCCACGCGGCCAGCTTCGTGAAGGCCGCTTCACGCGCAGCAGGGTCGCCGCCAACGGTCACAACGCCATGGCGGCGGCCATTCGGGATGCCGCTGCGCTCCCTCACCGGCGCAGTGCCATCAAAACCGTGATACGCGCCGTCGAACAACTCCAGATCAAAACGCGCTTGCGGCTGACGAGCCAGCACGGCCGTCTGCAGCGCTTGGCAGTGGTCAACGGGCGTCCAGTCGTCATTGGCGCCGGCCAGCAGCAGCAATGGCGTATTCAACCGATAGTCCGGCCGCTGCTGCGCAGAGGCGCAGCCGGGATAGAACGCCACGGCACGGTCCACCGTCGGTATATCGGCGGGCCAAGGGCGGCTGCCATCCACCGTTTCCAGCACGGCCTGGGCGCCGTTCGACCAGCCCAGCAGCACGATGCGGCGCGCATCCACACCCGGTTGCGTGGCCACCCAGCGGATCGTCGCCAGCACGTCGGCGCGCCGCACGGCCCCGTTGATGTCGCGCGCGGCGTAGCGCTCGGTGCAGATGCCATGCGGCTTACCGCGCGGCCCGAAGCTGTCGGGGAACACCACGGCATACCCGCGTGCGCCCAGCCACTGCGCATAACCACGATACCGCGCACCCAGCGCCTTCGCATCCGCACCGGCTTGCGTGTACAAACCGCTGCAACCGTGCAGGGCGATCACCACCGGCGTGCCGGCGGCGGGCGCCTTGGCCGGCGCGGCGACCCAGTAGGCGGTCAGCGTTGGCGGCGCGTCTTCAGCGTCCTTGGCTGCGCGCGGAATCTCCACCGTCTGCACACCCAGCTCCGCCGACGACGGTGCGCGTGCCGCCGGCATGTCCGGCAGCCCACCTTCGGCATTCGGCGTTGGCTGCGCGAACACGTGCAGCGCCAGCAGGGCGCAGGTCACGGCGGCCAGCGTGCGAAGCGATGTGCGCATCACCGGGCATTGCGGGCGCACTGGCCCGTTTGCGGATCGAACATCACCGGCCACGCTTCTTCGTAGATGCCGGGCGTGCAGTGGGCCTCACAGTTGGCGTGCGCCAGCGTCACGCGACGCGGGTCCTGCCACACCATCAGCGTGCAATTGCCGTTGCGCTCCCGCAGCTCGATGCTGGGGCGGCGCTTGGTCTGCTGGAATGTCGACAGATCGAACCGGCACGAGCCGCGACGGCCGACCCACAACTGCCACTGCATGGCGTTGACGGTGTTGTCGGCCACCGTCAGCGTCGCCTGCTCGCGGAAGCCGTCTTCCTCGGTCTGGCTGCAGTAACCGTTGATGTCGATGCCGCGGTCGGAAATCGGCGGCGGCGCAGTGGGGCGTCGGCTGATGCCCGGCAGCGACGGCAGCGGAATGGGGATACACGCCGACAGCGTACTGGCGACCAGTGCCAACCCCAGTGCATTGCGAATGCCGTGGTTCATGCGTGCCTCCTGCCGGACTGCGGGCGCATCGGTGCTTCGGTCGGGTGAACCTCAGGCGGCCGGCTGGCGGGTGTGCCAGTCGGTGGCCTGCTGGAACGCATGCGCGATTTGCAGCATGCGTGCCTCTTCAAAATAGTTGCCGATGATCTGCAAGCCAACCGGCAGACCGTTGGCGCCAAAACCGGCCGGCACGCTCATCCCCGGCAAGCCCGCCAGGCTGGTCGACAGCGTGAAGATGTCTTCCAGGTACATCTGCACCGGATCGTCGCTCTTCTCGCCCAATTTCCAGGCAACGGTGGGCGCCACGGGGCCCATGATCACGTCGCATTGGCGGTTTTCGCCGGCCAGGGCGTTCTGGAAATCCTGCGCGATGATGCGGCGGATCTTCTGCGCCTGCAGGTAGTAGGCGTCGTAATAGCCGTGCGACAGCACATAGGCACCAACCAGGATGCGGCGCTTGACCTCCCAGCCGAAGCCTTCGGCGCGGGTCTTGCGATACATGTCGGCCAGGTCGCGGTATTCCGCCGCGCGGTGGCCGTAGCGCACGCCATCAAAGCGCGACAGGTTGGACGAGGCCTCGGCCGGGGCGATCACGTAGTACGTCGGGATCGACAGTTCGGTCTTCGGCAGGCTGATATCGACCAGCGTAGCGCCCAGCTTTTCGAGCTCGGCCAATGCGGCGCGCACCGTGGTGCGCACATCGTCGGCCAGACCCTCGCCGAAATATTCCTTCGGCAGACCGATGCGCAGGCCGGCCAGCGGGCGCGCAGCATCCGCGCCCTGCAGCGGCTGTCCAAGCAGCCGGCTGAAATCTTCCGTATCGCCGCCACGGCCCGGTTCCAGGCTGGTGGAATCGCGCGGGTCGAAGCCGGCCATGGCCGAGAGCAGCAGGGCGCAATCCTCAGCGGTGCGCGCCATCGGGCCGCCCTGGTCCAGCGACGAGGCGAACGCGATCATGCCGTAGCGCGACACGCGCCCGTACGTCGGCTTGATCCCGGTGATGCCCGAGAACGATGCCGGCTGGCGGATCGACCCACCCGTGTCCGTACCCGTTGCAGCGGGGGCCAGATCGCCCGCCACCGCCGCCGCCGAGCCGCCCGACGAGCCGCCCGGCACATATTCGACGTTCCACGGGTTTTTGACCGGGCCGAACGCCGAGTTCTCGTTGGACGAGCCCATCGCGAACTCATCCATGTTCGTTTTGCCCAGCGTCACCATGCCGGCGGCACCCAGGCGCTCAACGACGGTGGCGTCGAACGGGCTGGTGTAGTTGCCTAGCATCTTGGAGCCCGCCGTGGCGCGCCAGCCGCGCGTCACAAACACGTCCTTGTGCACGATCGGCACGCCGACAAGCGGGCCCGCATTACCGGCCGCGATGCGTGCGTCGGCAGCCTGCGCCTGGGCAAGCGTTGCTTCGGCGTCGACATGGATGAAGGCGTTGAGGTGCGCCCCCGCCTCGATGCGCGACAGGTAATGGCGCGCCAGTTCCACCGCCGAAACCTCACGGGCGGCAAGCTGGGCGGACAGGGCTTTAATCGTGGATGCGGTCATCGAATACGTTCGGATAGGCTGCCGGCAGCGGCCGGCGACGTCGAATAAGGGGGGCTCAAGACTGGCGCCAGCGCGCCGTTTACGCGGACTACTCGCGCGGATTACTCGATCACCTTGGGCACGAGATAGAGGCCGGCTTCGGTGGCCGGAGCGCATTGCTGGTAGTCGGCGCGGCGGTTGGGCTCGGTCACGGCATCGTCACGCAGGCGCTGGGCCTGCGCCTGGACCTGCTCGATCGGGTGGGCCATCGGCTCGATGCCAGTGGTGTCCACGGCCTGCATCTGCTCGACCAGCGAAAAGAACTGGTTGAGTTGCGTGAGCGTCTGCGCGGCTTCGCCGTCAGAGACTTCGATGCGGGCCAGGTGGGCGATGCGTTTGACGTCGGAGAGTTCGAGTGCCATCGGAGTGGATCAGTGAGTGCAGCGGCGGGCGGGCAGCATGCTCGGTCGGCCAAGCGACGGGTACTGCGCGCAACGCACGCGCAGGTGGGCCCCAAGTGTGCCGATTGGCCGCAAATTTGGAGGAAAACGCCCCCCGAATACCCGCAGAAAGCACGAATTATAAGGTATGATTGCCGACTAAATTTCTAAGTCAGCAGGCGACTTCGTGCAGCCGCGGACCCTCTGATTAAGTGACCGGGAACCTCCCGGCTACGGCGCCGTCAGCATCTGGCGACACTTAATCAAAGGTTCCTTGGAACCGCCCCCTCCGGGCGGCTCACCGGCAGGATGGCCAGTGCTACGGCACCCCACCGCCGATCACCACGGAGCCCGCGACACATTCCCGGGAGCGCAGTAGCAGGATCGGACCGCATGGCACTAGCCCACGCGAGGTCCGCGCATCGGTGCAGCCGTTGCACCGCGATTCTGCTGCCGCGTCGCCCATGACTCGAAAACAGGATTCATTCGATGTTCGGCTTTTTGCGCAGCTATTTCTCCAACGATCTCGCGATCGACCTCGGCACCGCCAACACCCTGATCTACGTCCGCGACAAGGGCATCGTCCTGGACGAGCCGTCGGTGGTGGCCATTCGCCAGGAAGGCGGCCCGAGTGCCAAGAAGACCATCCAGGCGGTCGGCAAGGAAGCCAAGCAGATGCTGGGCAAGGTGCCGGGCAATATCGAAGCCATTCGCCCGATGAAAGACGGCGTGATCGCCGACTTCACCGTCACCGAGCAGATGCTCAAGCAGTTCATCAAGATGGTGCACGACACCAAGCTGCTGCGTCCGAGCCCGCGCATCATCATCTGCGTGCCGTGCGGTTCGACCCAGGTCGAGCGTCGCGCCATCCGTGAGTCGGCGCTGGGCGCCGGTGCCTCGCAGGTCTACCTGATCGAAGAGCCGATGGCCGCTGCCATTGGCGCCGGCCTGCCGGTGTCGGAGCCGTCGGGCTCGATGGTGGTGGACATTGGCGGCGGCACCACCGAGGTGGGCATCATCTCGCTGGGCGGTATGGTCTACAAGGGCAGCGTGCGCGTGGGCGGCGACAAGTTCGACGAGGCCATCGTCAACTACATCCGCCGCAACTACGGCATGCTGATCGGCGAGCAGACCGCTGAAGCCATCAAGAAGGAAATCGGCTCGGCCTTCCCAGGTTCGGAAGTGCGCGAGATGGAAGTGAAGGGCCGCAACCTGTCGGAAGGCATTCCGCGCGCCTTCACGGTGTCGTCCAACGAAATCTTGGAAGCGCTGACGGACCCGCTGAACCAAATCGTGTCGTCGGTGAAGATCGCGCTGGAACAAACCCCGCCGGAACTGGGCGCCGACATTGCCGAGCGCGGCATGATGCTCACCGGCGGCGGCGCACTGCTGCGCGATCTGGACCGCCTGCTGGCCGAAGAAACCGGCCTGCCGGTGCTGGTGGCCGAAGATCCGCTGACCTGCGTGGTGCGCGGCTCGGGCATGGCCCTGGAGCGCATGGACAAGCTCGGCAGCATCTTCTCGTACGAATAACGGGATCATGCGCCGCGCCCGTCAGCCGTTGTTTGCACACGCTGCCGCGCCTACAGCGCCAGCGGCGTTTGTAACCGCTGCGAGCCGCTGACGATGCGTTCTGCGCCGGTGCGTCGTGCCCTGCCCGCCAAGGGCCTCGGCACCGCACCAGCGACACTCCCAATCTGTTACCGGTGGGCCGCTGACGTTATCCCTAACGTTGACCGTCAAGCGCCTGCCGTGTCCATCTGAAGCGTCCGGGTCATGGATTACTCCCCGCCGCCCCTATTCAAGCAGGGCCCGTCCGCCACCGCGCGGCTGGTCGCCCTGCTTGCGCTTGCGCTCATGCTGCTGGTGGTCGATGCCCGCATGTCGGTGCTGGGCGTCGTCCGCCAGGTTGTGTCGGTGGTGCTGTATCCCGTCGAGCGCGTGGTGCTGATTCCGCGCGACACGGTCCGCGCTGCGCTGGACTACACGCAATCCTCCACCCAGCTCGCCACCGACAACCGCAACCTGCGCGAATCGGCGGTCGCCCAGGCGCAGCAATCACTGCGCGCCTCGCAACTCGAAGCGGAAAACCGTAACCTGCGTACGCTGCTCAACCTGAAGCAGCACGCAGCCGTGCCCACCGTGCCGGCGGAAGTTCTCTACGAAGCACGTGACCCGTATACCCAGCGCATCGTGATCGACCGTGGCTCCAAGGACGGCGTGCGCGCCGGCTATCCGGTGATCGATGATCGCGGTGTGGTCGGGCAGGTGACGCGTGTGTCGCTGTTCGAATCGCAAGTCACGCTGCTGACCGACAAAGACCAGGCGATCCCCGTGGAAGTGGTGCGCAACGGCCTGCGCAGCGTGGCATTCGGCGGGGCCCGGCCGGGCGCCCTGGACCTGCGCTTCATGGCCGCCTCGGCAGATCTGCAGCAGGGCGACCTGCTGGTGACCTCGGGGCTGGACGGTGTGTACCCGGCGGGCTTGCCGGTGGCGCGCATTTCGCAGATCGAGCGCAAGGCTGACACCGCGTTCTCGCGCGTGATCTGCGAGCCGGTGGCCGGCATCCGCAGCAACCGGCATCTGCTGATCGTGAAGTACGAATCGGGCTTCCCGCCGCCGACGGATCTGGCGCCGCCGCCTGCGGCCAAGGGCAAGAACGCCGCCCGTGATGCCCGCGAAGAGAAGGAACGCGCGGCGCGCGCCGCCGCCGAGGCCAATGTGCCCGCCCCCACGCCGGCACCCGACGAGAACACCACGCCGCCGCGCCCCACCGATGCCGACGGCAACCCGCTGGATACCGCGGATGCGGCCGCCAAACGCTAAGCGAGGCCATCGACCATGAACTCGCCCCAATACCTGCTGCGCCCCGTCAATCCGGGCTTCATCGCCTTCAGCTTTGTGCTGGCGTTCCTGTTCAACCTGATGCCGTGGGGCCACATGCAGTGGATTCCCGATCTGGTGGCGCTGGTGCTGGTGTTCTGGAACATCCACCAGCCGCGCCGCGTGGGCATGGTGGTGGCCTTCCTGCTGGGCCTGCTGATGGACGTGCACGAGGCGCGCCTGCTGGGCGAGCACGCGATGGCCTACACGCTGCTGTCGTATTTTGCGATCACGATTCACCGGCGCGTGCTGTGGTTCTCGGTGCTATCGCAGGCGCTGCATGTGCTGCCGCTGCTGGTGCTCGCGCATGCCGTGCCGATCGTCATCCGCCTGCTGATGGGCGCGCACCTGCCGGACTGGCAGGTCATCCTGCCGCCGCTGATCGAGGCCGCCCTGTGGCCGTTCGCCAACGCGATCCTGCTGGCGCCGCAACGGCGCCCGGAAAGCGTCGACGAGACTCGGCCCATTTAAGGCGCCCGATCTGATGCGCTGTCGGGGTCGTTCCGCATGACTGAAATCCGCAACGTCGAACAGGAGCTGTCGCGCTTCCGCCTGCGGCTGGCGGCGGCTGCGCTATTCGTGGTGGTCTGCTTCGGGCTGCTGCTGGCGCGCTTTTTCTGGCTGCAACAGGTCAAGCACGAGCAGTACTCGGCCAAGGCGGAAGACAACCGCATCTCGGTGGCGCCCATCGAGCCCAATCGCGGCATCATCATGGACCGCAACGGCGTGGTGCTGGCGCGCAACTATTCGGCGTACACGCTGGAGATCACGCCCTCCAAGCTGCAGGACACGCTGGACAACACCATCGACCAGCTTGCCCAGGTGGTCGATATCCAGCAACGCGACCGCCGCCGCTTCAAGCGCCTGATGGAGGACGCGCGCAGCTTTGAGAGCCTGCCGATCCGCAGTCAGCTCACCGATCAGGAAGTCGCCCGCTTCTCCGCTCAGCGCTTCCGCTTTCCGGGCGTGGATGTGCACGCGCGGCTGTTCCGCCAATACCCGCTGGGCGAATCGGCGTCGCACGTGATCGGCTACATCGGCCGCATCTCCGAGCGCGACCTGGACCGCATCGACAACATGAGCGATGCCAACAGCCAGCCCGGCGTGGCGTACGACCCGCGCAAGGACTCCAACAACTACAGCGGCACCGAATACATCGGCAAGGTCGGCATCGAGCAGAGTTACGAGACCGAGCTGCACGGCCTGACCGGCTACGAAGAGGTGGAAGTGAGCGCGGGCGGGCGACCGATCCGGACGCTCTCCACCTCGCAGGCGACACCGGGCAACAACCTGATCCTGTCGCTGGACATCAACCTGCAGCGCCTGGCCGAGCAGCTCTTCGGCAACCGGCGCGGCGCGCTGGTGGCGATCGAACCGGAGACGGGCGACATCCTCGCCTTCGTGTCCAAGCCGACGTTCGACCCGAACCTGTTCATCGAAGGCATCGACAGCGCCACCTGGAACGAACTGAACGGCTCGCCCGACAAGCCGCTCTTGAACCGTCCGCTGCGCGGCACGTATCCGCCGGGTTCGACCTACAAGCCGTTCATGGCGCTGGGCGCGCTGGAGCTGGGCAAGCGCACGCCGCAATGGGGCATGGCCGATCCGGGCTCGTTCACGCTGGGCAACCATACGTTCCGCGACGACGCGCCGGGCGGGCACGGCTGGGTCGACATGTACCGCTCCATCGTAGTGTCGTGCGATACGTACTATTACCGCCTCGCCAACGACATGGGCGTCAATGCCATCCACGATTTCATGAAGCCTTTCGGCTTCGGGCAGGTCACGGGCATCGACATTGAAGGCGAGCGCACCGGCATCCTGCCGTCGACCGAGTGGAAGCGCAAAGCCTACAAGCGCCCCGAGCAGCAGAAGTGGTACGACGGCGAAACCATCTCGCTGGGCATCGGCCAGGGCTATAACAACTTCACCATCCTGCAGCTCGCGCATGCGGTGTCGACGCTGGCCAACAACGGTGTGGTGATGAAGCCCCACTTGGTGAAGGCGGTGGAAGACTCGCTGTCCAAGGCGCGTGCGCTGACGGTGCCGACCGAGAGCTACCGCATTCCGCTCAAGCAAGCGAACATCGACGTGATCAAGCACGCCATGGTGGGCGTGAACCAGGCGGGTACGGCAGCCAAGGCGTTCATCGGTGCGCAGTATGTGTCGGCGGGCAAGACGGGGACGGCGCAGGTGTACTCGCTCGGCAAGAACGAGAAGTACAGCCACCACGCGCTGCCCGAAAGCAAGCGTGACCATGCGCTCTTCGAGGCGTTTGCCCCGGCCGACCACCCGAAGATCGCGCTGGCGCTGATTGTGGAAAACGCCGGTTTTGGCGCCACGTCGGCCGCGCCGATCGCACGCGCCGTCATGGACTACTACCTCACCGGCAAGTGGCCTGCGGAACTGGCTGCCACGGCACCCAAACCGCAGCCGCAACCGCCAGTGGATACGCCGAGCGTGTTCTCGACCGGCAAGACCGCCACCATTGCCAGCGCCACCGCCACCCCGCAAGCCGCGGCGGAAGCGGCGGCACAGGCTGCGTCCGATGTCGCGGTGGCTTCAGCGGTGACGGCGTCCGTACCGAATGGCACGACAACCGCTTCAGCGCCCGCTGCATCGTCGGCTGCGGCCAGCACACCGCGCGCCGCACCGGCCATGTCGCCGGACTTGGTGGCGCCCGCCTTGCGTGAGGCCGGCACCAGCGCCGAGGCCGTCGCCCCGGCCACCCTGGATGCCCAAGTGCTGCAGGCGCTGTCGCACGCCCAGCCCGCCCCGGAACTGCCACCGCGTGGACGCGGCAACGCCGCAGCGCCGGCCTCGACGCCTACGACCACGCCGAAGGGCGCGAAAGAGGCCAAACCAGGCAACAAACCCGCACCAAAGCCTGTGCCGAAGCCGACGCCCAAACCGGCGCCGGCCACGCCCTGATTCACGCGCTTGGAGACCCTTATGGATAAGCTGGACAAGCGCCGCATCTTCAACGTCATCAAGTCGCTCTTCACCGGCTTCGATGGGCCGCTGGCGCTAATTGTCTTTCTGCTGCTGGGCACGGGGCTGATCGCGCTGTACTCGGCGGCCATCGACATGCCCGGCCGGGTGGAAGACCAGGTCCGCAACATCCTGCTGTCGTTCGTGCTGATGTGGATCATCGCCAACCTGCCGCAGCAGACGCTGATGCGCTTTGCGGTGCCGCTCTACACCGTGGGCGTGGCGCTGTTGATCGGGGTGGCGGCGTTCGGGCTGATCCGCAAGGGCGCACGGCGGTGGCTCAACATCGGCGTGGTGGTGCAGCCCTCCGAGATCATGAAGATCGCCATGCCGCTCATGCTGGCGTGGTACTTCCAGAAGCGCGAAGGGGTGATCCACTGGTATGACTACCTCGCGGCGGCCGTGCTGCTGCTGATTCCCGTCGGCCTGATCGCCAAGCAGCCGGACCTGGGCACCGCGCTGCTGGTGCTGGCTGCGGGCATCTACGTAATCTACTTTGCCGGCCTGTCGTGGCGGTTGATCGTGCCGGTGCTGGTGATTGCGGTGACGGCGATCACGCTGGTGGTATCGTTCGAATCGCGCATCTGTGCGCCGGGCGTGAACTGGCCGATCCTGCACGACTACCAGCAGCATCGCGTATGCACGCTGCTGGACCCGACTACCGACCCGCTGGGCAAGGGTTTCCACACCATCCAGTCGATCATCGCCATCGGCTCGGGCGGCGTGACGGGCAAAGGGTGGCTGAAGGGCACGCAAACCCACCTGGAGTTCATCCCCGAGAAGCACACCGACTTCATCTTCGCGGTGTACTCCGAAGAATTCGGGCTGGTGGGCAACGGCATCCTGCTGTTCCTGTACCTGTTGCTGATCCTGCGCGGGCTGTTTATCGCGGCCAATGCGGGCACGCTGTTCGGGCGCCTGCTGGCCGGGTCGATCACGCTGATCTTCTTTACCTATGCCTTCGTCAACATGGGCATGGTGAGCGGCATCCTGCCCGTGGTGGGTGTGCCCTTACCGCTGATCAGCTACGGGGGCACGGCGCTGGTCACTCTGGGCATGGGTATCGGTATTCTGATGAGCATCGCCCGACAGAAACGCTTCGTGCAGACCTAGATAAACGGCCGCCAGAACTGGGCGGCCGTTTTGTTTTCAGGCGGCGAGCGCCTCTTCGCGCAGCAATCGCCGGAGGACCTTGCCCGTTGCCGTGGCGGGCAGCGCATCGTGAAATTTCACGCGCCTCGGCACCTTGTAGGGCGCCATGTTGTCGCGCGACCAGGCAATCAACTCCGCTTCCGAGAGCGTCACGCCGTTCATCGGCACCACGTGTGCGCAGACGACCTCGCCCTTGTCCGGATCGGGAATGGGCGTGACGGCCACTTGGCGGATGCCGGGGTGGCGCGACAGCAGTGCCTCCACGTCTTCCGGAAACACGCTGTAGCCGGACACCTTGATCATCTCTTTGATACGGCCCTGCCATTGCAGGTAGCCGTCGGGCGACACCTGGCCGATGTCGCCGGTGCGCAGAAATCCGTTGTGGATGGCCGCACGCGTGGCGTCGTCGCGCTGCCAATAGCCGCGAAATACGCCGGGGCTGCGGATGGTGATTTCGCCAGACTGACCCGGCGGCAGTTCCGCGCCGGTATGCAGGTCCACGATACGGACTTCGGTCTGCGGCACGATCTTGCCGTGCCAGCCCCAGCGCGGCGCATCGGCTGGGGTGATGGCGTCGCAGGTGTGCGTCTCCGAGAGGCCATACGCGGCTTCGTAGATGCGGCATTGCGGGCCGGCAAAGGCGCGCCATTGCTCGGCAATCGCCTCGGTCAGCGTCACGCCAAAGCTGGTGCACGGGTTGGCGATGAGCGATTCCATGCGGTACTGCGCGGCGTCAGGGTAGGCCATCACCGCCAGGTTCATCGGCGTCATGCTGTACCAGCGCGTGACGCGGTAGCGGTCGATGGCTTGCAGCACCGCCAGCGGGTCAAAACGGTAGAGCAGGATGGTGGGCGCGCCGGCGTACAACATCACGTTCATGCCCATCAGCATGCCCGCGATGTGCGACAGCGGCGCCACCGCCAGCATCACGTCCGACGCCTGGATGCCGCTCACCTGCACCGTCACGGCGGTCTTGTACAGCGCGTTGCGGTGCGTGAGCATGGCACCCTTTGGGCGGCCGGTGGTGCCGGATGTGTAGACCATCAGCGCCACCTCGTCGAGGTCCGCCGGGATGGCCGTCACGGCATCGCGCTCGGCCACATCCACGGGCTCGGCCAGCAATTGCATCAGATCACGCTGCAAGGCCCCGGGCTTGCTCTTGGGTGGTGGTGCCGACGAGGCATCGGCGGCAATCAACTCCGGCGGCACAGCCAGTGCTTTCCGGCATGCGGGCTGCGCGGGTTGAAGATCGGCATAGCGCGTGGTGATCACGTTGGTGACAGCGGTACCGGGCCGTGCGGCCTCGACAATCGGCAGCAGGTCCGCCGCAGCCACCAGCACTTTCGCACCGCAATCGGCCAGTTGGTCGCGCAGTTCATGCTGGCGCGACAGCGGCCCGCACGGCACGACGATGCCACCCAACTTGGCCGTGGCCAGATGCGCCAGGATGGCCTGCGGGCAGTTGTGCAGAAACAGCGCCACACGATCGCCGCGCGTCACGCCCAGACGCCGCAGTTGCACCGCCAGACGCGTTGAAAGCTGATCCAGCTCGCGCCAGCAGATCGTGCGGCCGTACCACAGCAGGGCGATCCGCTCGGGCGTCTGCTGCGCATGGTGAGCGCAGTACCGATGCAGCGGCATTTCGCCCGCCAGGTAATGGACCGGGTCGCGGTTCTGGATGGTCATGTGGTGTCTCCTGGGCTGTCGGCATCGCAGGGCGACACCTTGGCCGTGATGGCAACCCTCGTGCCGGGGCGCTCATGCGGGTCGGGTTTCGTGGCATCCATCATGCGAGTATGGCGGGGGTACGCTGCGACTGCCGCATCGATTTGCGCAAAACTGTGTTCCACTCGAAATCGGGCAGAACGTGACCTCGCGCAAGATGGACCCCACGAAAATCTACCGTTCGGTATAGAGTCTCGGCGCAAATCCGCTGCTGCGTCAATCAGGGAGAAGGCGGATGCCTCGCAGCGCCGGCAAAGCTCACAAAGTGTAGAAAACATGAGCTTCTTTACCTAAGCATGTGCTCACATCCCGCAATCACCCGTGCGCGGTAAATTGCTTAGACCACCAATAAATATTTGCTGTGTCCGCAGATTTGTTCTATTTTCGACAACAAATCATGTGAGAGGCTGGAATGGATCGTTTGCAGTCGATGCGGGTGTTCTCCAAGGTGGTGGAGCTCGGCAGCTTCGCCCGGGCGGCGCAGCATCTGTCGATGAGCAATGCCGTGGTCACGCGCTATGTGGCCGATCTCGAAGCGCACCTCGGCACGCGCCTGCTCAACCGCACCACGCGCAGCCTGTCGCTGACGGACGTGGGCGAAACCTACCTACAGCGCTGCGCGCAGATCCTGCTCGACATCGACGAGGCGGAATCGCTGGCCACATCGCGCAGCCAGGCCCTCGTGGGCGGCCTGCGCATCGTCGCGCCGGTCATGTTCGGGCTGCACGTGCTGCCGATGCTGCTGGCACGCTTCCAGCAGCTCTACCCGGAAGTCACGTTTGATGTGGCGCTGTCTGATCGCCCGATCGACATCGTGGAAGACGGCCGCGACGTCGGCATCATGGTGTCGGAACTCGGCCTCGGTTCGCACCTGGTGGCGCGCCGCATGATTTCAGCCGAGATGGTGATGGTCGCGACGCCGGCCTACCTGCGCCAGCATTCCACGCCACAGCGCGCAGAGGACATCGCCGAGCACCGCGTGATTGCCATGTGGCACCCACAACTGCGTCATGAATGGGAGATGTCAACGCCCGACGGCCAATCGATCGCCGTGCCGGTGCAGCCGTCTCTTGTCACCAGCAATGCCGAACTGATGCACCGCGCGGTACTGGCTGACATGGGCATCGCCATTTTGTCGTCGTACATGGCGCGGCCGGATCTGGAATCCGGACGACTCGTGCGCGTGCTGCCTAACTACAAGTTGCCGCACCGGTCTCTATCGCTGGTGTATCCGAGCCGCAAGTTCCTGCCGACCAAGGTGCGCACGTTCATCGACTACATGCTGGCCCAGGCGATGGAAGTGAAGCAAAGCGAGGCCCGCGCCGGCCGAGGCTTCAGCGAAGCCGCGTAAGCCGCGACCACCGATACCGCAACGCCCAAACAAAACGGGAGGACAGTGTCCTCCCGTTTGCGTTGGTGCCGATGAAACCGTGATCAGGTTTCGCTGGTGCTTTCCTCGTCGGTCTCGGCTTCGGCGGCTTTCTTGCGTGCCGGGGCTTTCTTGGCGGCGGTCTTCGTGGCCGTTTTGGCAGCAGTCTTGGCTGGCGCCTTCTTGGCCGCAGGCGTCTTGGCGGCGGCCGTCGTCTTCTTGGCTGCGGTCTTGGCGCCGGGCTTGCCCTTGCCTTCGCCGCGCGGCTCGAATTCGAAGCCGATCTTGCCGTCCGGCTGCTTGACCAGGAACGCCTTGAAGTTGCGGCCCGTGCGCGCCGACTTGAAGCCAGTCAGCAGATCCGTCTTGCCGTCGGTCAGCAGCTTGCCCAGTTGCTCGCGGCTGATTTCCTGCTGCAGGATGATCTTGCCGGTGGTGAAGTCGCACGTCTTGGGCTGCGCCACGGCGTTCTCGCACACGTACTTCAACCCGTGCTCGTAGACGCTTCCGTTGCACTTCGGGCAATGGCCAACGCTTTCCTGGCCGGTGAAGTCGACCGGTTCGCCGTCCTCTTCCTCGTTCTGGCCGAAGTCGAACGCCATCTTCCACTGGCCGTCTTCCTGCGCCAGCTTGAGGATGGCGGCAAACGGCCGGCCCATCTTGCTGCGGAAGCCCTGCAGCGGGCCGATGGTCTTGTTGATCAGCAGCTCTTCCACTTCGTCCAGCTCGAACTGGCGGCCGCCCGGGATCTTGCTGATCGAAAAGTCGCAGTGGCTGCAGGCGAAGCGGCGGTAGTTTTCCTTGACGACGTGGCCGCATTGCGGGCACGGCGTGGAGAGCGTCGCGTAGTCGCCGGGGATGGTGTCGCTGTCGTATTCCTTGGCGCGCTTAACGATCTGCTGCGTCATCTGCGCGATCTCGCGCATGAACTCGTCGCGCTCAAGCTGGCCGCGCTCGATGAGGGAGAGCTTGTGTTCCCAGCCGCCGGTCAATTCGGCCTGCGTGAGTTCTTCCACGCCCAAGCCGCGCAGCAGGGTCATCAACTGGAAGGCCTTGGCGGTCGGGATCAGCTCGCGGCCTTCGCGCACGAGGTACTTTTCCGTCAGCAGCCCTTCGATGATGGCCGCGCGCGTGGCTGGCGTACCCAAGCCCTTGCCGGCCATGGCTTCACGCAGCGCATCGTCGTCGACCAGCTTGCCGGCGCCTTCCATGGCCGAGAGCAGCGTTGCTTCGTTGTAGCGTGCGGGCGGCTTGGTGGTCAGGCCCACCGGCTCGACCTTGTCGGTCTTGACCTTTTCGTCCTTGGCGACCGGCACGAGGTTGGCATCCTCACCCTGCGCCTCACGGCCGTACACGACCAGCCAGCCCGGGTTCACCAGCACCTTGCCTTCGGTCTTGAAGTGATGCCCCGCCACCTCGGTCACGCGCGTGGTGACTTGGTATTCGGCCGCCGGGAAGAACACCGCCAGAAAGCGGCGCACCACCAGGTCGTACAGCTTCTGCTCGGGCTCCGACAGGTTCTTCGGCGCCTGCAGCGTCGGGATGATGGCGAAGTGATCGCTGATCTTGCTGTTGTCGAAGATCCGCTTGTTCGGCTTGACCCACTGGTTGGCGAGGATCTTCTTCGCGTGCGTCAGATAGTTGGGCGAGCTCTCGCCCAGCATGTCCAGCGTCTGCTTGACCGTGCCCATGTAGTCTTCGGGCAGCGCGCGCGAATCGGTACGCGGGTAGGTCAGCACCTTGTGCTTTTCATACAGCGCCTGCGCCAGGCCCAGCGTGTTTTTGGCCGAGAAGCCGAAGCGGCCGTTGGCCTCGCGCTGCAAGCTGGTCAGGTCGAACAGCGCCGGCGACATCTGCGTCGATGGCTTCGATTCTTCGGTAACGGTGCCCGGCTTGTCGCGGCACGCGGCAACGATGCTCTTGGCCTCGGCCTCGCTCCACAGGCGCGAATCACGACGCTCGGGGTCGAACTCGTCCTTCTTGAATTTCGGGTCGAACCAGCGGCCTTCGTACAGGCCCGCCGCGGCGATGAACTCGGCGCGCACTTCCCAGTAGTCGCGCGGCACGAAGCGTTTGATCTTCTCTTCGCGCTCCACCACGATCGACAGCGTCGGCGTCTGCACGCGGCCTACGGTGGTCAGGAAGAAACCGCCGCCCTTGCTGTTGAAGGCCGTCATGGCGCGCGTGCCATTGATGCCGACCAGCCAGTCGGCCTCGGAACGGCAGCGGGCAGCGTCGGCCAGCGGCATCATGTCTTCATTGCTGCGCAGCTTGCCGAACCCATCACGAATCGACTGCGGCGTCATCGATTGCAGCCACAGGCGCTTGACCGGCAGCTTGGTATTCGCATGCTGCGCGATCAGGCGGAAGATCAGCTCACCCTCGCGCCCCGCGTCACAGGCGTTGATCAGGCTGGTGACGTCCTTACGCTTGATCAGGCGCGTGAGCACCTTAAGGCGCGATTCCGACTTGGCGATCGGGCGCAGATCAAAGTGCGGCGGAATCACCGGCAGATGGGCGAAGCTCCATTTGCCGCGCTTGACCTCGTATTCATCGGGTGCGGCAATCTCGACCAGATGGCCAACCGCCGAGGAGAGGACGTAGTCGTCGCTCTCGAAGTACTCGTCGTGCTTGGTGAAGCCACCCAGCGCGCGCGCGATATCAGCGGCGACCGACGGTTTTTCGGCAATGATGAGGGCCTTGGACATGTGAGCGGATCCTGGCGATCGCAAGTAATCAGGTGAAGAAGAAGTCGCTTTCTATAGCGACCATTCGCGCGGTTTTTGTAGAGTCTTATGGCAACGCCCGCCGACTTCAAGTACCGCGGACGCTATTCAAAACACGCGCCGAAGCGGTCGTGCAACGCGCCTGCCCCAAATTTGGCCGCCAATCATAAGCGCGGTTCCTTTTCAGGCGCAATAGAGTGGCGCATGCATCGCACGGCGCTGTCAAGGCCCGCCATCACGCTAATTCCAGCAGCCAGCTTCGCAAGTCCGGCGCCGCCGTTACGGGCCGAGCGTCGTGCAAGTCATGTGAAAGCAATCCCTCGACGACGCCCGCATGCGGCAAGACCGGGCCGAAAAACAACACATCGCTCCCTCGTTGCACGAGCAGGGTCGGGAAGTTTTCGACATCGAAATCGCCCAGGGCGTCTGCATGGTCTTCCACGTCCACCCAGACAAAGCAGCATTCCGGATGCCGCGCCGCCAGTTCGGTGAATGTCGCGCGGTAGCTGCGGCACGTGCCGCACCACTCTGCGCACAGGCAAGCGACCAGCAAGTGACGAGCGTGCAGGCGCTGGTGCAGGGTGATGGCGTCGGTGTCGGGGGAGAGCAGCGGCATGGGGTCACGCGGGAATTCAGCGCGACCCATTGTAGCCAGATTGCCAAATCATGCACCGCAGCATGGTGGCTGGCTTAGCGTTTGCTACCGAAACGCGCGCAAGAATTAGATTTCGCCGCATGTCCATTCGCGTCGGGACGGGCTTCAATACCCGGTCACATCCGTGACTAGGAGACCCCGATGAAACCGAAACTGCCCGTAGCGTGGCTGGACGCGGTCACCGAATCCCGCCCGGACACTCCCGCAACCCTCGTGCGCGTGGTGGATCATCGGCCGCTCATCATCGGCAGCCTCTACAACAACCTGACGCGTCCGCCCTGGGAGCTCGGGTTGATCAGCCGCACCATCGGCAGCGGAACCAGCAACTACAACGGTATGCGCTTCGAAGACCAGCCCGGCGAGGAGGAATTCCACCTGCAAGCCGAGCGCGGCATGAACTGCCTCATCAAGAACGATGCCTCCACTCGCATCGGCAACGACTTCGAAACGCATGTCGGCAACGACGCAGAAACCCGCATCGGCAATGACTCGCAAACCCATATCGGCAACGATTCGGAAACCAACATCGGCAACGACGCCGTGACCACGATCGGCGGCGAAGCGGCGATCTCGATTGCATCGAGCCTGACGTCATCGATTGGCGGCGCGCTCATCGAGACCATCGGCGGTGGCGTGAATCAGATGATCTCCGCCGGCCTGAGCCAAGCCACTGGCGCCGGCATCAAGCAGAGCATCGGCGGTTCCAGCGAAAAAAAGGTCGGCGAGAGTGACAAAGCCACCGTGGGCGGCGCTAGCGAGAAGACCGTTGGGGCGGACTACAAGATCAGCGTGGCGGGCTCCAGCGAGAAAACGATCGGTTCAGACTACAAGATCAGCGTCAACGGCTCGGGCGAAAAGGCGGTGCAGCAGGACTACACCGTCAGCGCCGGCCAAACCCTCACGCTCAAATGCGGCGATGCCTCGCTCACACTCAAAAGCGACGGCAGCATCGAGCTCAAGGGTGTGAAGGTCAGCGTGAAGGCCGATGACCGACTCGATTTGGACGGTTCCGCCCATCCACCTGAATGCCGGCAGCGGTGGCGGCAGCGAGGGTGGCGGCAAAGATGGCGGTGAAAAGGAAGGCGGCTCGGAGGGTGACGGCGAGGGCGCCGGCGAAGCAGATGAAGCCGGCGAACAGGCCAGCGAAGCCGTGGAGAAGATGGCCGAGGAAATGAACGAGTCAGCCGGAGAAATGGCGAAAACCCTCGGGGAGGTCGCCACCAGCACCGCCGCCGAGGCGGTCAAGACCGGCGTCGAAATTGGCAGCGAGATGATCAAGACCGGCGTGGAGACCGCTTCCGAGGGGATCAAAGCTGCTCAAGAACGCGCCGCCGAGCAGCGCCATGAGGAAGGGCCGGACTCCGCCCCAAAAACCGGCAAGTAGGAGCGCTTACGGCAGCCGCAGGAAGCGCCCGCCGGGCTGGCGCTCGACGCGACCGTCCAGCTCCAGCGCAAGAAGCTGTGCAGAGAGCCCGGCAGCAGCTTGGCCGGTGCGCTCACACAAGGTATCCAGATCGACAGGGTCGAAACCGAGCGCATCGAGCAGCGTGGTTTCGGCAGCCGTTGGCGCGGGGCGGGCAGCTGGTGCTTGCTCCCCAACGGCATCCGCAGTCGGCGCGGCGCGCTGGGCGCGCGGCTTGGGCGCGGCCGCACGCCCCCAACCCAGTTCATCAAGGATATCGGCTGCGGTTTCCACCAGCTTGGCCCCTTGCTTGATCAGCAGGTGACAGCCCTTGGCCAGCGGCGAATGGATCGACCCGGGAATCGCAAACACATCGCGCCCCTGCTCGGCCGCGAGCCGCGCGGTGATGAGCGAACCCGATTGCGCCGCCGCTTCCACCACCAGCAACCCGCGAGCAAGCCCGGAGATCAGGCGGTTGCGGCGCGGGAAGTTCTCGGCGCGCGCGCCCATACCCAGCGGGTATTCGGAGATGATGACGCCGGCTTCGGCAATGCGGTGCGCCAACGCGCGATTGCGCGCCGGGTAAACAATATCGAGCCCCGTACCGACTACGGCGATGGTGCTACCCGGCCCCGCCAGACCACCTTCGTGCGCGGCGGTGTCAATGCCAAGCGCGAGGCCCGAGACCACCGTCACGCTCGCGGCGGACAGCGCCTGGGCAAAGGCCCGCGCATTGTCGATCCCGGCCGCCGTGGCGCTGCGCGCACCCACCACGCCCACTGCTGCGGCTCGCAGGAGCGACGCGTCACCCTTGGTGTACAGCAGCGTCGGCGGATCCGGCAGTTCGAGCAGGCGGGGTGGATAACCGCGATCAGCCAACGTGAAGATGGCATTGCCTGGCTCGTTCACCCACGCCACGGTGCGGGCGATGAGGTCGGCCAGCGCTTCATTCGGCTCGGCGAGCAGCGCACGCGCCTGCCGCTCGGGCAGCACCTTGGCCAGCGCCGCATACGGCTGGGCGAAGATGTCTTGCGGCAGCCCGAAGGCCGCCAGCAACTGCCGCGCGGCCACCGGGCCAACACCTGGGGTTTCAGTCAGACGCAGCCACGCGGCCAGCTCTACGGGATCGCGTGTGCAGGAGAGGGAGTCGGCGGAATCGGCCGCGGCGCGCGCCGCGACCTGTGAAGCATCGGTCAAATCAGGACTGCAGGATGAACGATCTGGGCGATCAGGGTTGCGTCATGGGGTTGTTGACGGCGTCGCCAACTTCCACGGTGTTCGAGGCGTCCGTCACCAGCGCATACGCCACGTGCGGGAACACGCGGAACACGAACACCAGGCCATAGCGCTCTTCCGGCAATTGCACACGCTCGTTGCCGGCAGTCGGGTCCTTAACCACGCCACCCGCACGCGAAAGCGCCAGCACATGCCCCGGCTCAAGCCCCTGCTGGCTGCCGATGTTCAGCACGACCACCTGATCAGCACCGCCAAAGCGCACGCCGCCCGTTACCTTGGCGACTACGCCGTGCACGTTACCTTCCGGCGCGTGTGGCACATAACGCACGGGCACGCGCGGCGGCAACGGCATCAGTTGCGTGCCCACGCCCATCTCCTCCTTGGAGGACAGCACCTCCATCTTGGTCACGGCTTGCGGGCCCGTGGCAGCGCGCACCACGCGCAGTGTGCCGAGGAAATCGGCCTCGTAGCCCAGCACACGGCCAGTGACCGGGTCTTTCAGTGGCTTGACCGGACGATAGGCCTGCCACTCGGCGCCTGGCGCGCCGCCGTCATCGCCCGGCAAGCCGCGCGCGTAGGCGGTTTCACCCTTGCCCAGATAAACACGGCTCTCGGGCAGTTCAAAGATACGCGCCGGCGTGGCCAGCGTTTTCTCATCGACGACGATGGGCTGCGTGAGGAAAGGCTCAATCGCGGCGGAGGGGATGCTCGAGATGGCGTCACCATCCTGGCCCGACACGCGGGTGTGTGGCGACAAGCGCACCGTGCTGCCGTCCGCCGAAGCCGGCGAGCTCGACAGCCAAGCGCGGCCGTTCGCGCGGTGCAGATACAGAATCTGCCCCGGATAGATCAGGTGCGGATTGCGGATCTGCTCGCGGTTCATGCCCCACAGCTCGGGCCAACGATAGGGCCGCTTGAGGTACTTGCCGGAGATCGCCCACAGCGTGTCGCCACGGCGCACGGTGTATTGCGCGGGCGCGCTGGCGGCGAGCTCCGATTCGGGGATCCCCGCCTGCGCAGCCGCGCTTGCCTGCGCCTGTTGTTCTGGAGACACAGTACGCTCAGCGGCGTGTGCTGCGCCCGTACAGAACAGCGCTGCCGCGGCAACCGCCGACAGGGCGCAAACGTAAGGCTGGCGCGCTTTCGTGGCAGATGGCATGGCGAACTTGAATAGCATCGGTGTGTTACGATGGCGCATTATTCTTTGAAGAATCGGCGAGTGGTCCGCGTGCCTGTCCGACGCCTGACCGCCGCTGCCGCGACGCGTTCTGCGTCGTAGCTGGAGGGGTAAGGCATCAAACATTCGTCAGGCTTTTTCCTAAGCCATGTGGCGGATAGCGTCCCCGATTCTGCATGACATTCCAAACGACCGCAATTGAAGGCAACCCCTCGTTAGCGTGGCCTTCTGCAACCGTTGTTGCCAAGCATCATGGCCCTACTGAATATCCTGCAATACCCTGATCCGCGGCTGCATAAAGTGGCCAAACCGGTAGCCGTCGTGGACGACCGCATCCGCAAGCTGGTAGCCGACATGGCCGAGACCATGTACGAGGCACCGGGCGTAGGCCTGGCCGCCACGCAGATCGACGTGCATGAGCGCGTGATCACCATCGACGTGTCGGAGTCGCGCGACGCACTGCTCGTGTTCATCAACCCAGAGATTGTCTGGGCAAGCGATGAGCACAAGGTGTGGGACGAGGGCTGCCTGTCGGTGCCCGACATCTACGACAAGGTGGAGCGCCCGGACCGCGTGCGCGTGCGCGCACTGAATGAGAAGGGCGAGACCTTTGAACTCGACGCCGACGGCCTGCTGGCGGTGTGCATTCAGCATGAGATGGACCATCTGATGGGCAAGGTGTTTGTCGAATACCTCTCGCCGCTCAAGCAGACGCGCATTCGCTCCAAGCTCAAGAAGCACCAGCGCGACGTGGCGCACCAACGTTGATCCGCCCTCCATGTCCGCTGACGCCGACGCGCAAGCCGGCTCCGTCCTGCTGATGCCCACAGCTCCCGCTGACGCGAGCGTGAATACCCGCACGCGCCGCCTGCCGGCACTGTTGGTCCGGCATTGGCGCAGTGTCGTCGTGCTGATGCTGTGCGCGTATTTCGTGGCAGGCACGTTCTGGCGTGCGCCGTGGAAGGCGGATGAGCCGTATTCGTTCGGCGTGGTGCTCAACATCATCGAGCGCGGCGACTGGGTCATTCCGAACGTCGCCTTCGAACCATTCGTCGAAAAGCCGCCATTGATGTACTGGACCGGCGCGCTGGCCGCTCTGGCCCTACCCGATATGCCGCCGCACGAAGCCGTGCGCGTGGCCGTGCTGTTCTGGATGGCGCTGACATGCTGGGCGGTCTGGCGCACAGGGCGCCTGCTGCGCACGGAAGCGCGTGACTGGCGCCTGCGCATCGGTGCCGATCTGACACGCGCGCGGCCCGGCCTCTCGCTGGCCGCACGCCGCGAGGCCCGTCTGGATGCCGGCGGCGCCGCGCTGCGGGACTACGCCCTGGGCGCGCTGCTGCTGTTTGCCGGGTGCATCGGGCTGGTGGAACACGTACACAAGTTCATTGCCGATGTGCCGCAACTGGCGGGCACGGCGATGGCGCTGTATGGCCTGGTGCGCTTTGTGAAAGAGAGCGAGACCGGCGGCGCAGACGGCGTCAACGTGCTGCGCCCCGCGTTGTGGTTCGGCACCGGTATCGGCGTGGCGTTCCTCGGCAAGGGCGTGCTCGTGCCGGGGCTGTTCACCCTGAGTTTGTTGGTGGCGATTGCGTTGCTGCCAGACTTCCGCAACCGCCAGGCGTGGCGGTTCTACGGTCTCTCGCTGCTGGTGGCGCTGCCTTGGCTGCTGATCTGGCCGGTCATCTTCTGGCGCGAGTCGCCGGACCTGTTCATCGAATGGTTCTGGGTCAACAACCTGGGCCGCTTCTTTGGTTTCTCCCACCTGGGCGGCGAAAACGGCTCGATCACCACGACGATCCGCTCGATCTTCCTGACCGGTACGCCCGCGGTGTGGCCGGCACTGGCGGTGCTGAGCGTGTCGCTCTACAAGCTCGCACGGCAGCGCGGACGTGGTGCGCGCATGGCGTGGCTGCTGCCGTATCAGGGGCACTTGGTCGTGGCGCTGTTCGTGCTGGTGACGATTGCCGTGGTGCTGCGGTCCGCCGTCTTGCGCGACGTGTATCTGATGCCGCTGCAGCCCGCCCTGGCGCTGTTGGGCGCGCCGATGCTGTTGCTAGTGCCGCCGGCGTGGCGTGCACGCGCCTGGAGCGCCTCGGTGGCATTCTTCAGCGTGCTTGGGCTGGTGGTGTGGGCCGTCTGGGCCGCACTGGTCTCAGGTGGTGGGGCTCTGCTGCCGGGCGGGCTGGCCAAGATGCTGGGCCGCGTGCTGCCGCTGCCCTACGACATGCTGATCCACCCCGTCGCCGTGCTGTCGGCCATGGGCATCACGATGCTGTGGGCCGTCTGCGTCTGGCTGCGGCCGGCGCGTTCTGGCGTAATCGCGTGGGCGGCGGGACTCGGCATGGTGTGGGGCCTGCTCGGCACCCTTCTGATGCCGTGGGTGGACGATGCACGCAGCTACCGTCCGCTGTTCCAGGCGATCAAGCCGGTGCTCCAATCCGCGCAGATCTGCGTGGCCACGCGCGGCATGGGCGAAAGCGAACGCGCGCTCATGCACTACGAAACTGGCGTGCGCCCCGTGAAATGGCTGCTGGGCCACAGCGGCGCGGGCGAAGCACATCGCCCGAACCCGGCGGCGCGCACCTGCGACTTGATGCTGGTGCTGGACAAATCCGCGGAACATCGCCGCAGCCCCAAGGGCCCTGACTGGGAGATGGTGTGGCGCGGCAGCCGCCCTGGCGATACCAACGAAACCTTCTCGCTCTTCCAGCGGCGCGGCAGCAGCATGACCGAGGCGCTCCCGACGCCCGAGCCCATCGTCCCGCTGACCGACACCCCCCAACGCGGCCACCGTTAAGCCCGATGCGCTACGCTTGTCCGTGGCGCTTTTCTGTTTCTCCACGCAATGACGTCCACCCTTCGTGTAGCGTTTGCCGGCACGCCTGAATTTGCGCAGATCGCCCTGGCGGCGATCCACCAGGCCGGTTTTCCCATCGTGGCTGTACTCAGCCAGCCGGATCGCCCGGCGGGGCGCGGCATGCAGTTGCAAGCGAGCCCGGTCAAGCAATACGCCTTGTCACACGGACTCGGCCCGATTCTGCAGCCGCCGTCGCTGCGGCGCGCGGGCAAATACCCGCAGGAAGCCGCCCAGGCCATCGACGCGTTGGCAGCACAACGCCCCGACGTGATGGTCGTGGCTGCCTACGGCCTGATCCTGCCGCAGGAAGTGCTCGACCTGCCGCGCTTTGGCTGCATCAACATCCACGCCTCGCTGCTGCCGCGTTGGCGTGGCGCCGCGCCCATCCACCGCGCCATTGAAGCCGGTGATGCCGAATCGGGCATCACGCTCATGCAGATGGATGCAGGCCTGGATACCGGCGACATGATTTCCATGGAACGCGTGCCCATCGGCGTGACCGACACCACCAGCACGCTGCACGACACGCTGGCCGCGCTGGGCGGCCGCATGGTGGTGGATGCGCTGACCCAACTGGCGCAGGATGGCAAGCTGGCCACCACGCCGCAGCCGACCGATGGCATCACCTACGCCGAGAAGATCGCCAAGGACGAAGCCGCGCTCGATTGGTCGCGCCAGTCCGCCGCGCTGCTGCGCCAAGTCCACGCGTTCAATCCGTTCCCAGGTGCATCAGCCGTGCTCGATGGCGTGACGATCAAGTTCTGGCAGGCGGAAGCCCTGGCCGATCGGCCGGCCGACGCTGAACCTGGTACGGTGCTCGCCGCCAATGCCGACGGCGTCACCATCGCCTGCGGCGCCGGCGCGTTGCGTGTGACACAGTTGCAGAAACCGGGCGGCAAGCGCCTGCCGGCACGTGAGTTCCTGCAGGGGCTGGCGATCCAGCCGGGCCAGCGCTTCGACTCCCGCGCATAAACCCTCGCTCCGCCGCGCTATATAGAAGATAGAAGAGGACTTCGCCATGACTACGCTGGGCATCGTCAATCTGCCGCTCTTCATGCTGGCGGTATTTCTGCTGAATGTGACGCCAGGGCCAGACACGGCGTATATCGTCGGGCGCAGCGTTTCGCAGGGGCGGGCGGCAGGGTTGCTGTCGTCGTTGGGCGTGTCGGCCGGGTGCTGTGTCCATGTGCTGGCCGTGGCGTTCGGGCTGACGGCGCTGCTGGCGGCGTCCACCGTGGCGTTCACCGTCATCAAGGTGGTGGGTGCGGCGTATCTGATCTACCTGGGCGGCCGCATGCTGCTTGCGCCGCCCGAGCGCGATGACGCACCCGCCGACGCGGAGGCCGAAGCAGCCATTGCCAAGCGCCCACGACCGCTCAAGTCGTTGTTTATGCAGGGGTTTCTCACCAATGTGCTGAATCCGAAGGTCGTGCTGTTCTTCCTGTCGTTCTTCCCGCAATTCGTCGATCCGCACGCCAGCCACAAGGCGGCGGCGTTCCTGGCGCTGGGCGCGGTGTTCATCCTCATGTCGACAGCGTGGAACAGCATGGTGGCATGGGTAGCGGCCAACGTGACGCGCCGCGTGGCGGGCAAACCCGGCATCAAGCGCTGGCTGGACCGCGTGGTCGGCACCGCGTTCATTGGGCTGGGTGCGCGGCTGGCGTTCACCACCCGCTAAGGACGCAAGCACCAACTGCGGCGAAATATCGCGCAAGCATCGTCAACATGCTTGAATTTTCAGCGATCATCGCGATCTAACAGACTCGCACCCCCTAGAACCCACAGGAGCCACGCCCCCATGTTCAACTGGATCAAGACCTTCATGCTGATGGCAGCGATCACCGCGCTGTTCATCGTCATCGGCGGCATGATCGGCGGACGCAGCGGGATGATGCTGGCGCTGCTGTTCGCGCTGGGCATGAATTTCTTCTCGTACTGGTTCTCCGACAAGATGGTCCTGCGCATGTACAACGCGCAGGAAGTCAACGAGACCAGCGCGCCGCAGTTCTACCGCATGGTGCAGGAGCTTGCCGGCCGCGCCGGCCTGCCGATGCCACGCGTCTACCTCATCCAAGAGGACCAGCCCAACGCCTTTGCCACCGGCCGCAACCCGGAGCACGCTGCGGTTGCCGCCACCACCGGCATCCTCAACATCCTCTCCGAGCGCGAATTGCGCGGCGTGATGGCGCACGAACTGGCCCACGTGCAGCACCGCGACATCCTGATCTCCACCATCTCGGCCACCATGGCCGGTGCGATCTCGGCGCTGGCCAACTTTGCGGTGTTCTTCGGTGGGCGCGACAGCGAAGGCCGTCCGGCCAACCCGATCGCCGGGATTGCGGTGGCGATCCTTGCACCGCTGGCGGCCGCGATGATCCAGATGGCGATTTCCCGCGCGCGTGAATTTGAAGCCGACCGTGGCGGTGCCACCATCAGCGGCGACCCGCAGGCGTTGGCCTCGGCGCTGGACAAAATCCACCGCTACGCCGCCGGCATCCCGTTTGCCGCTGCCGAGGCCCACCCGGCTACTGCGCAGATGATGATCATGAACCCGCTGCACGGCGGTGGCCTGGCCAACCTGTTCAGCACGCACCCGGCCACGGAAGAGCGCATCGCACGCTTGATGCACATGGCGCAGACCGGGCAGTACCCGGCCTGACAGCCGGGGCGCCGAAGCGCTTCCTTTATACTTCCGCAGTCCGCACGAGCCCGCCCATCGCGGGCTCGTTGCTTTTCACCTGCCTGATTCTTCTACGCCGATGCGCCTGCCGTCCGACTCCCTCGCCCATGCCATGTCGCTTGCAGCTGTTGCGATGGGCAAGTTGCGGCAAGGTACGGCGTTGCCGCAAGCCATCGATGCCGTGTGCCAAGGCGAGACTGGCCAAACGCGCGCCCCGGTCCGCGGCGCTGTACAGGACCTTGCCTACCGCGCCACCCGCTGGCTCGGCAGCACCGACTGGCTCATCCGCACGCTGATCCCGCGCCCACCCGCCGAAGGCGCCGCCAATCTGCTGCGCGTCGCGCTCGCCCAACTGCTCGACAGCCCGCTGCCGTACGCCCCCTTCACCGTGGTCGACCAGACCGTGCGCGCGGCCTCGGCCGACCCGAAGCTCGCGCACAGCAAGGGCATGATCAACGGCGTGCTGCGGCGGTTCCTGCGTGAGCAGAGCGAACTCGTCACCGCCATGCAAGCGGACCCAATCGCCGCCACCAACTATCCGCAGTGGTGGATCGACGCCGTGTGCAGCGCCTACCCAGACGCGTGGCAAAACATCCTCGCCGCTGGCAACCGTCGCCCGCCGATGGTGTTGCGTGTGAACCCGCGCCGCGTTGGCATCGATACGTACCTCGCCCGCTTGGCCGACGCCGGTATCGACGCTGACCGCGTCGGCGAACAGGCCGTGCGCCTCGCGCGTGCCGTCCCCGTGAGCGAACTGCCGGGCTTTGCCGAAGGCGATGTCTCCGTGCAGGATGCAGGCGCCCAACTGGCAGCGGCGTTGCTCGAGGTGACGCCGGGTCAGCGCGTGCTGGACGCCTGCGCCGCGCCGGGCGGCAAGACCGGCCACCTGTTGGAGCTCGCCGACAACCTGGACGTGGTTGCACTTGAATCCGACCCCGCCCGCGCCGTCCGCATCAACGAAAACCTCGCCCGGCTCGGTCAAACCGCCACCGTTTGCGTGGGCGATGCAGCCAAGCCCGACACGTGGTGGGATGGCCGCCCATTCGACCGCATCCTGGCCGATGTACCGTGCTCGGCCGCCGGCATCGTTCGCCGCCACCCGGACATCCGTTGGCTGCGCCGCCCAGCCGACCTCAAGGCGCTGGCAGCGCTGCAGCGCGACATCGTGCGCGCGCTATGGGCATGCCTGGCGCCCGGTGGCAAGTTGGTTTATGTCACCTGTTCGATTTTCCCGACGGAAGGCGAACACCAGGCCGGATGGTTTGAACGTCATCTGGAAGATGCGATACGATTGCACGCGCCCGGCCAGTTGCTGCCAGCCTCGCCCGCGGCCTTGTCCGATGCGGCGCCGGTTGATGGCTTCGTCCCTGGCGCCTCATCCTTGCCGCTCGATCACGACGGCTTCTTTTACGCAGTGTTCCAGAAACGGCCTTGATGCACCGACCGTTGTGACAGCCACTCTCCGCCCATCGCTCCGGCTGATGTCCGCCCGATTCCGGCAGATGCTGCATCGGCTGCTCACACTCAGCGCTCTGGGCGCACTGTGCCTGCTGTGGCCGCTGGCGTCCTCCGCACAGACCATCGAAGTCAACCGCGCTCAGCTGGAGTACGCCGAGGGCGGCTGGAACCTCTCCGCCGATTTCGATTTCGACCTGCCCGGCAATCTCGAAGATGCCGTCAACAAGGGCATCGCGCTTTACTTCCTGGTGGAGTTCGAGCTGATCCGTCCGCGCTGGTACTGGTTCGACGAGCAGGCTGTGAGTGCTACGCGCGTGGTGCGCCTGTCGTACCACCCGCTCACACGGCAGTACCGCGTGTCGACCGGCGGCCTGCAGGTGCCGTTCTCGCGCCTGAAAGACGCCGTCGATTTCATGCAGCACGTGCGCGGCTGGCGCGTGTTCGAACAACGCGCCGTCAAGGCTGGTGAAACCGTGCAGGCCGAAGTGCGCATGCGCCTGGACGTGACGCAGTTGCCCAAGCCGTTCCAGATCAACGCCGTCAACACGCGCGACTGGAACCTCGCCTCCGACTGGAAACGCTTCAGCCTACTGGTGCCGAATGAACCGCCGCCCGCACCAGCGCCGGCCGCGCCACCAGCCAGCGCACCGGCATCCGCGCTGCCCTCGTCGGGAACGTCATCCAATTCCGGCTGGGGCATGAGCGCCGGCCCAGGCAACGCAGCCTCGCTACTGGCCCCCGCCAAATGATCTTCGATCGCAGCTACAAGCGGCTGCTCTATCAGGTGGTCGCGGGCACCATCGTTTTTCTGGCGATCGTGCTGGTGGGCCTGCTGGCTGCGGCATCGGCCAACACCGAGTTCTTCGACCGGTATTTCACACTGCTCTACAAGGTCAACCTCGTCATCGGGGTGCTGCTGGTGGTCATCATCGGCGGGCTGATGCTGGCGCTGGTGCTGCGCGCGCGGCGCGGCAAATTCGGCACCCGGCTGATGACCAAGCTGGCGGTGTTCTTTGGCGTGGTGGGCGTGCTGCCGGGCGTGCTGATCTACCTCGTGTCGCTGCAATTCGTGTCGCGCAGTATCGAATCGTGGTTCGACATCAAGGTGGAATCGGCGCTGGAAGCCGGCCTGAACCTTGGCCGCTCCACGATGGATGCCGCGCTGGCCGATTTGCAGAACAAGGGACGCCTGATTGCCGATCAGCTGGGCGATAGCTCCACTTCGGCCACGGCCATCACCCTCAACCGCCTGCGCGAGCAATTTGGCGTGCAGGAGGCCACCGTCTTCACGGCCAGCGGACGCGTGGTCGCCACGGCATCAAACACCTACGACACGCTCGTGCCGACCCTGCCGGACCAGGCAGTGCTGGAGCAAGCGCGCACGCCCGGCGGCTACGCCAGCCTGGAGGGCGGCGGTGACATCGAAGGCGACAGTGGCTCGGCCTCGGGCGCACGCCCGAACAACCGCCGCCACGACCTCTACCAACTGCGCGTGGTCGTGGCGCTCGGCACGGCCGCGCGCGATATGCCGGGGTTGCGGCTGAGTACGCCCACCCCCACCCACAAGTGGGCCGGCACCGGCCTGCTCGATCGCCAGGGCGACGGCACTGACGGCGCCTCGCGCGGCTTCGGCCTGACCGGCGACTCCGGCCGCGAAGAGCGCTTCCTGCAGCTCGTCCAACCGGTGCCGCAGGCCCTTGCGCGCAATGCCGACGCTGTCCAGCGCGCGTATCAGGAGTACCAGGAAAAGGCGCTCGGCCGCACCGGCTTGCGCAAGATGTACATCGGCACGCTCACGCTCACGCTGTTCCTGGCGGTGTTCATCGCCGTGATGCTGGCACTGCTGCTCGGCGCCCAGCTGGCACGCCCGCTGCTGATGCTGCTGCAGGGCACGCGCGAGGTGGCCGAGGGCGACCTCTCGCCCAAACGCGAACTGCATACGCGAGACGAACTCGGCGTGCTCACCCAGCAGTTCAACCAGATGACGCGTCAATTGGCCGACGCACGCCGCGCGGTAGAACAGAATCGCGCGGCACTCGAGCAATCCAAGGCCTATCTTGAGAGCGTGCTGACCAACCTGACCGCAGGCGTCTTCGTGTTTGACCATCGCTTCGTACTGCTGACTGCCAACCCCGGCGCCGAACGCATCTTCAAGCAACCGTTTGGGGCCTGGGTCGGGCAGGCGCTGACCAGCATCACGCCGGTGGCGGCCTTCGCGCCGGTTGTCGAACAGGCATTCGCTGAACAGGACGCAAGCACCGCCGCCGGCGGTGCCACGGCACATTGGCAAAAGCAGGTCGAGATCCCGCTCGAAGATGAGGACGAACCTCTTACGCTGCTCGTGCGCGGCACACGCCTGCCCGGTCCGTCGGTTGGCGCGCACGGCACGGAACGCGGCTACGTGGTGGTGTTCGACGATATTTCCGACGTGATCTCCGCGCAGCGCTCGGTGGCATGGGGCGAAGTCGCGCGGCGGCTGGCGCATGAAATCAAGAATCCGCTCACGCCGATCCAGCTCTCGGCCGAACGCCTGGAGATGAAGCTCTCGCCCAAGCTGGCCGATGCCGATGCCGAAGTGCTGCGCCGCGGTGCCACCACCATCGTCAACCAGGTCGCCGCCATGAAACGCATGGTGGACGACTTCCGCGACTACGCCCGCACCCCGCCGGCCATGCTGCAAGAGCTGGATCTCAACGCGCTCGCCGCAGAAGTGCTGCACTTGTACGGCATCGATCACCCCGGCAAGCACGATCACCCGATCATCGAGGTCAAGTTGGGCGAAGGACTGCCGTTGATCAAGGGCGACCCGACGCAGTTGCGCCAGGTCATCCACAACCTGCTGCAGAACGCGCAGGACGCGGTGGCCGAGAACGAAAGTGCCGGGCGGCCCGCACCGCGTGTCATGTTGCAAACTGACACGGTAGAATACGACGACGCCTCGGGCGCGCGGCGGCAGGCCGTGCGGCTTGTAATCGCGGACAACGGCGGCGGGTTTTCTTCCCGCATCCTCAACCGCGCCTTCGAGCCGTACGTCACCACCAAAGCCAAGGGCACGGGTTTGGGCTTAGCCATGGTGAAAAAGATCATGGACGAGCACGGGGCGCGCATTGAATTGCGCAACCGCCAATCCGGCACAACATCAGGCGCCGACACCATCGGCGCGCAGGTTTCCATCCTGTTCGTAAAACTCGCGTAGCTTGGTGGGCAATCCCGCCGCACATAGAGGAAAAGCATGGCCACCATCCTCGTTGTCGACGACGAAATGGGTATCCGGGAGTTGCTCTCCGAAATCCTCGGAGACGAAGGGCACGTTGTCGAAGTCGCCGAGAACGCGCAGCGTGCGCGTGAATACCGCGCGAGCGCAACACCCGACCTCGTCCTGCTCGATATCTGGATGCCCGACACCGACGGCGTGACGCTGCTCAAGGAATGGGCATCGCAAGGTCTGCTGACCATGCCCGTCATCATGATGTCGGGCCACGCCACCATCGACACCGCCGTCGAGGCGACCAAGATCGGCGCGCTCAACTTCCTTGAGAAACCGATCGCGCTGCAAAAGCTGCTGGCGGCCGTGGAGCAAGGCTTGTCGCGCGGTAAGGAAAAGCCGCGTGCAGCCGCGCCGGCCGCCGTACCCGCAACCGGTATCGCCGGTGTGGCGCCCAATGCAACGATGCCGGGCGCGCCCGGCACTACTGATCGCGCTGACCTCAATGGCGCGCCGGCCCGCGCGGCAGAAGGCGGCGGTATGCAGTTTTCGTTCGACATGCCGCTGCGCGAAGCACGCGACTTGTTCGAGCGCGCCTACTTCGAATACCACCTGCAGCGCGAGGGCGGCAGCATGACCCGTGTGGCCGAGAAGACCGGCCTGGAGCGCACGCACCTGTATCGCAAGCTCAAACAGCTGGGCGTCGAGCTGTCGCGCAACAAAGGCGAACCGACGGCGTGATCATCAAAGTACGCAAAGACACTTGACGACAGGGGACGAACCCTGCCATACTTGCCTTTCTTTGCTTGGCCCGGTAGCTCAGTTGGTAGAGCAGCGGATTGAAAATCCGCGTGTCGGTGGTTCGATTCCGCCCCAGGCCACCAAAATTCTTCGTTCCGCAAGGTCAATCGATTTTGCGGAGCAACAAAAAAGACCTCCTCGCGAGGTCTTTTTTCATTTCTGCGCGCCCGTTCGGATGCGCGCTCATCTCCGTCTTTGCCGCATCCGCCGCCAATCTGTGGCGAAGTGTCGCGGCGACAAAAAATATACTCAAGCCTCTTGACGCGCCGCAGCTTAGGGTATACCTAGCGGCGCGAAGTGCGCCAAACTGTCGCAGGTCTCGGTATAGTGACTCAACGCTATCAAGCGGCACGCACAAGGAGACTCTCCATGGCACTCGTTGGCACCGGTCACCACCACTTCCATTTCCACGCTTTCGACGGCATCAGCCGCAAGACGCGGTTGACGTGGTTGCGCAATGCCGCGGCGCTAACGTGCCTGATGGCGCTGATCGCCGCCATGTGGGTCGGCGGCAATCTGTCGGCGCTGATGCATACGCCCCTGATGAGCGGCGTGTCGCCGCTGGGTGCGGTGATGATCCTGGCGTGCACCTGCATGGCGCTGAGTCTGCTGGGCTTGATCGCCGCCGGATTCTTCCAGTTCCGCATGGAACAACTGGACGCACCGGCCACCTGAGGCGCACGCGTCACACGTACATAACGGAGGCTGCGGCCTCCGTTTTTGTTTGCCGCAACGGCCGCGCTCCCTCGGGACGCGGCCGTTTTGCTTTGGCGAGCCGAACTGCCAATTCAAGGTTGACTCATTTGTTTCAGTTTAGTAGTTTACGAAACAGTTGATTCAAGGCGATCACCTCATGACGTTTGATGGGCTCATGCAGACGCTGCGCGACCGCGCTGGCGATCTGTCTCCGCAACTACAACGCGCAGCCGGCTTGCTGGAAACGCACCAGCACGACATCGCCTTGCTCTCGATGCGCGACCTGGCACGCCGCTGCGATCTGCCGCCGGCCACATTCTCGCGTTTGGCGCGGGCATTGGGTTTCGAGGACTTTGCCGCGCTGCGAGAGGTCTGCGTGAACCAGTTGCGCCAACAGGCCGACGGTTTCGCCGGCCGGGCCAGCGCGCTACAGGGCGATGACGCTGCGGGGGCGTCTGATGCAGAGCGCATTGGCACGGCCATCGGCATGCACCTGCAGGCGGCATTTTCGCCCGCCAACCTCGCGGCGCTGGATATGGTAGCCGCCGCTCTATGCAAGGCGCGCCGCGTCTACTTGCTGGGCGCGCGCAGTTGCCTCGCGCTCACGCATGCGTTCGGTTACGCCGCACAGCTCTTCGACGACAAGGTCACGCTGTGCACCGGTAGCGGCAATACGCTGGCGGACCCACTGCGCTTCTGCGGCACAGACGACATCGTCGTTGCCGTCACATTCGACCCGTACACGCGCGAGGTTATTGAAGCGATGCAGTACGCGCATGCGCGCGGGACGCGCCTGGTCTACGTGACCGACAGCGCCATCGCCCCCGGCGCGGAACTGGCGTGGCAGCAGCTCGTCGCGCCCGTCGCCATTCCGTCGTTTTTCCATTCGCTGACCGCGCCGCTGGCGCTGCTCGATGCGCTGCTGATGACGTGGTTCCGCCACGCCGGCCCCACCGCGCTCGCGCACTTGGCCAACAGCGACGCCCAGCTCAAGCAACAACACGCCTACGTGCGCAGCGCCCGTCGCAGTGAAGCGGCGGTCGCGGTGCCACCCGCTCAACGCTGAACCCGCCTGATCGACCATGACACCGTCCACGACCTCCGTCTTCCATCGTGACCCGCGCAAGACGCTGCCGACCGCCGTCGGTGGCGAGGGCATGACCCTCATTGATTCCGATGGCAAGCGCTATCTGGACGCCTGCGGCGGTGCCGCCGTCTCGTGCCTCGGCCACGGTCACCCGCGCGTGGTCGACGCCATCTGCAAGCAGGTGCGCGCGCTGGCGTATGCGCACACGTCATTCTTCACGACCGACGTGGCGGAAGAACTGGCCGCGCGCCTGACCGCTGCGGCACCGGGCGATCTGGATCATGTGTACTTCGTCTCCGGTGGTTCGGAGGCGATTGAGGCAGCGCTGAAGCTGGCACGCCAGTACTTCGTCGAGATCGGCCAGCCACAGCGCCAGTACTTCATCGCGCGGCGCCAGAGCTATCACGGCAACACGCTCGGTGCGCTGGCAATTGGCGGCAATGCGTGGCGCCGCGAGCCCTTCCTGCCGCTGCTGGTGCCGGCGCATCATGTGTCGCCGTGCTTTGCGTATCGCGAGCGACTGGATGGCGAGAGCGACGCGCAATACGTGCAGCGCCTGGCCGATGAGCTGGACGCCAAGATCGTCGAACTCGGTGCGGACAACGTCGCCGCCTTCGTCGCCGAGACAGTGGTGGGCGCCACGGCCGGCGCGGTGCCGCCGGTGGGCGACTACTTCCGCAAGATCCGCGCAGTGTGCAATCGCCACGGCGTGCTGCTGCTGCTGGACGAAGTGATGTCCGGCATGGGCCGCACCGGCTATCTGTTTGCGTGCGAGGAAGACGGTGTGGTGCCGGACATGATCGCCATTGCCAAGGGACTTGGTGGCGGATATCAGCCGATCGGCGCCACGCTGGTGAGCCACCGCATCTACGATGCCATCACGCGCGGCAGCGGCTTCTTCCAGCATGGCCACACCTACATCGGCCACGCCACGGCGTGCGCGGCGGCACTGGAAGTGCAGAAGGTGATTGCCGAAGAGAACCTGCTCGCCAACGTGCAGGCGCGCGGCGACCAACTGCGCGCGGCACTGCGTGCGCGCTTTGCCGACCACGCATACGTGGGCGATGTGCGCGGGCGCGGGTTGTTCGTTGGCGTGGAGCTGGTGGCCGACCGCGCCACCAAGGCGCCGTTATCGCCTGCGCGCAAAACGCACGCACGCGTGAAAGCCGAGGCCATGCAGCGCGGCCTGATGGTCTATCCGATGGGCGGCACAATCGATGGCCAGCGTGGCGATCACATCCTGCTGGCCCCGCCGTTCATCGCCACCGCGCAGGACATCGATGCCATCGTCGAGCGCCTGGGCGACGCTGTGGACGCTGCCACCGCCGACGCACTGGAGGCCGCGTGGTAACTCAGCCCATCGCCATTGCCATTGCGCCCAACGGGGCGCGCAAGACGCACGCCGATCACCCCGCGCTGCCGATCACCCCGGACGAGCTGGCCGCCTGCGCACGCCAATGCGTGGATGCCGGCGCCGCGATGCTGCATCTGCATGTGCGCCGCCCCGACGGCACGCATAGCCTGGAGCCGGATGATTACCGCCCGGCCATCGCCGCTGTGCAACAGGCGGTGGGCGATGCGCTGGTGATTCAGATCACGACCGAAGCCGTTGGCATCTATACGCCCGCGCAGCAGATGGCCTCGGTACGCGCGCTGCAGCCGGAGGCAATTTCCGCCGCGCTGCGCGAGCTGGTGCCCGATGCCGCGCACGAAGCCGAAGCCGCGCGCTTCTTCGGTGAACTCGCTGCGGCGCGCACGGCCATCCAATACATCCTCTATTCCGCCGACGACGTGGTGCGCTACCGCGACCTGCGTGCGCGCGGCGTGCTGCCCGACACCCCGCACTGGGTGCTGTTCGTGCTCGGCCGTTATTCGGCAGGCCAGCGCTCCGATCCGACCGACCTGCTGCCATTCCTGCAAGCCTGGTCCGACGGTGGTCAGTTGACGGCAAACGTGCCGTGGGCGATGTGCGCGTTTGGGCCGCGCGAAGCGGAATGCGCGCTCACGGCCGCGCTGTTGGGTGGACACGCGCGCCTGGGTTTCGAGAACAACATGGCGCTGCCCGACGGCAGCACCGCGCCCAACAACGCGGCATTGGCCACCAACCTGCGCCGGCATCTCGACGCACTGCATCGGCCACTGGCCAGCGCCGCGGACCTGCGCAGCTGGTTCCAACGCTAAGCACCAGCCTCTGCACATTCATCACCACGAAGCCAAAGCATAGACGGCCGCAACACAACAGGCCGCGCACCACAACCCTTGGAGGAAGTATGCGTTTCACCCTGCGTTGCATCCCGCTGGCGCTGGCCGGCTTGTTCGCGACCCTCGCGCACGCCGAGGCGCTCGACGGCACACTCAAAAAGATCCAGGACAGCAACACGATCCTCATTGGCGTGCGCGAATCTTCGATCCCGTTTTCGTATCGCGACAGCAAGAACCAGATCATCGGCTTCTCGGCCGACCTGTGTTCGCGCGTGATCGACGCAGTGAAGAAGAAGACCGGCAAGCCGGACCTGCAGATCCAGCAGATTCCGGTGACCTCGCAGAACCGGACATCGCTGGTGCAGAACGGCTCGGTGGATTTGGAGTGCGGCGTGACCACGCACCTGAAATCGCGCGAGCAGCAGACGGCGTTCTCGACCACGTTCTTCATCGCCGGCACGCGCTTGCTGACCCACGTGAAGTCGGGCGTGAAGGACTTTCCGGATCTGGCGGGCAAGTCGGTCATCACCAACGCGGGCACCACGTCGGAGCGCATCCTGCGCAAGATGAACGACGAAAAGAAGATGAACATGAACGTCATCAGCGGCAAGGACTACGGCGAATCGTTCCTTACCCTGCAGAGCGGCCGCGTGGCGGCGTTCATGATGGACGACGTGCTGCTGGCCGGCGCGCGCACGCTGGCGCAGAAGCCCGACGACTGGGTCGTGACCGGCACGCCGCAATCGTTCGAGGCCTATGGCTTCATGCTCCGCAAGGACGATCCGCAATTCAAGAAGCTGGTCGACGACACGATGGTCGGCGTGATGAAGAGCGGCGAGATCAAGACGCTCTACGCCAAGTGGTTCGAAAAACCCGTACCGCCCAAGAACCTGAACTTCAACTTCCCGATGAACGATCAGTTGAAGGCGCTGTACGCCAACCCGAACGACACGCCGTTCGAGTAAGTACCACGGCCGGCTTAGATGCCAGCCTGCGCGACAGCCTCGATGCGGGCCTGATGTACGGCCTGCTTGATGTGCATGGGGTTGTCGGCATAGCGCTTGGCGACGGCACCCGCGTCAATGGATGACGCGGCCTGCAATGCACGCAGCAGGCGTTCCGTTTGCGGATACGCGCGGTCTTCAAACCCAAGGCGTCCGCGTGCATCCGCCTCGCAGGCCTGCAGCGCCTGGCGGAAGCGGTCGGGCTTGCGGAGCGCGTCGCAACGTTCCAGCAATCGGACGAGTGCCGCTGCGTCAAAGCTCTCGCTGCGATGGATGTTGCCGTGCTCGCGCGCAACCACGAGGGCCAGTTCGCGGCAGTCGGTCGGTACGCGCAGGCGTTGGCAGACGTCTTCGATCATCGGCACGCTGCGTTCTTCGTGACCGATGTGGCGCGGCAGGACGTCATCCGGCGTGGTGCCTTTGCCCAGGTCATGCACCAACGCGGCAAAGCGCACCGGCAGCGATGTCCCCATCGCGGCGGCCGTCTCGATGACCATCATTGTGTGCACGCCGGTATCGACTTCGGGGTGGTAGTCGGCGCGCTGCGGCACGCCCCACAGGCGGTCGAGTTCGGGCAGCAGACGTGTCAGAGCACCGCAGTCGCGCAGCACGGCAAACATGCGCTGCGGGTGCGCTTCCATCAGCCCGCGGGCGATCTCCTGCCACACGCGCTCGGGCACCAGTGCATCGACTTCCCCGGCCTGCACCATGCGCTGCATCAGCGCGTTGGTTTCCGGTGCGACATGGAAATCGGCAAAGCGCGCCGCAAAACGCGCCAAGCGCAAGATGCGCACCGGATCTTCCACAAACGCATCTGACACATGCCGGAACGTGCGCGACGCCAAATCCGCCTGGCCGCCGTACGGATCGATGACGGGGCCGACCAGCGCGCCGTCTTCCGCCACGCGCTGCGCCATCGCGTTGATGGTCAGGTCGCGGCGGATAAGGTCGTCTTCGAGCGTGACGTCAGGCGCGTAGTAGACCGAGAAGCCCTTGTAGCCGGCGGCAGTCTTGCGCTCGGTGCGGGCGAGCGCGTATTCGGCCTGCGTGACCGGGTGCAGGAAGACGGGGAAGTCCTTGCCAACGGCGCGAAAGCCACGTGCCTCCATGGCTTCCGGCGTAGCCCCGACAACAACGTAGTCCCGATCCTGCACCGGCAGCCCGAGCAGCGCGTCACGAATGGCGCCGCCCACGGCATACACGTCCAACCCATGCGTGGCTGGATCAACGATGGCTTCCGTCTGCGTTGCGCGTTCCGTCATTGATTGGCGGCAACCAGCGTTTCTTCGTCCGGTGCGGTGCGGTAGGGCTCGTCGTCGGCGAGGAAGTCATGCTCAGCGCGCGCCCCGTCAATCCACTCCTGCATCGCGGGCAGATTGAGGATGTGATCAGCGTAGGCCTTGGCGGCTTCGGGCAGGCGCACGCCGTAGGTGGCGAAGCGGCTGACCACCGGCGCGTAGAACGCATCCGCCACCGTGAAGTGGCCGAACAGGAACGGACCTTCTGCCGCGTACTTCTGGCGCAGTTCGGTCCACATCGCAGCAATGCGGTCAATGTCGCGCTGCACCGCCACGTTCCAGCCCATGCCGGGCAGCACGGCCGTCACGTTCATCGGCATGTTGTTGCGCAGATTGCCGAAACCGCTGTGCATCTCCGCGCAGATCGAGCGGGCGTGTGCGCGGGCTTTCGGGTCCGCCGGCCACAGTTGCGCGCGCGGAAAGCGCTCGGCCAGCGTCTCGCAGATGGCGAGCGAATCCCATACGTTCATATCGCCGTCGACCAGCACGGGCACGCGGCCGGCCGGCGAATGGCGCGCCACGTCGGCGGCGAAGGTCTCGCTCAGCAGGCGCACGCGGATCTCTTCGAACGGAATGCCGGCCTGCTTGGCCAGCAGCCAGGGGCGTAGCGACCACGACGAATAGTTCTTGTTGCCGATGACCAGTTTCATGATTCCCGTCCTTGGAGAGTGCACCGCATTGTTGTGTGGGAGCTCGCCTGCATCGCGCGGGAATGCCGTGGCGCTCTACTCTTGTTGTATCGGGGGGCGAGGAGCGGCAGCGCGGGGCGAACAAATCATTCTAGCCTTGCGCTGCACCGCGACAAAATGAAACCCATTCGCCACCGTTGTTAAGGCGGCTCACAAGCACAAGCAAGGTGCGTTCCGCTAGCGATGCATGCGCATGCGCGCGGCACGCATGCCGCGATCTGGGCCGAAGCCGGCCAGTGCGGGCAGCATCACCGCCTCCATGCCGAGCGGGTGGATGCCGAGTTCCGGCGCCACCGGCTCCGCGCTGACGTTGTCCACACGCATGGAATCGAGGTTGTCGCGCGAAATGGGTGCGCCCGGCAGATGCTCGAATAACGCCGCCTGCATACGGCCCAGCCCTTCAGGCAGCGGGACGATCCAGCGCGGGTGGCCGCTGGCGCGGCCGGCAAAGCGCATCAACTCGGCCAGCGTGTACACCCGTGGCCCAACCAGCGGATACGCGTGCCGGATGGTGGCCGGGTTATCGAGCGCATTGATGAACGCGGCGGCCACGTCATCGACATAGACCGGCTGGAAGCGGGCATCGGCACACGCCAGCGGCACGAAGAACGGCGCCATGCGCTGGATACGCGCGAACAGGTTCAGGAAATGATCCTGCGGGCCGAACACCACAGAGGGGCGAAACACCGTCCAGTCCAATTCGCTGTTCATGACCACGCGTTCGCCGTCGCCCTTGCTGCGCTGGTACATCGACGGGCCCGCCGGGTCCGCACCGAGTGCGCTCATGTGCAGCAGCCGATTCACGCCATGGCGTCGGCATGCGGCCACAATGCGGCGCGGCAGGTCGACATGCGCACGCTGGAAGTTCGGGCCATACGGCATCTCGCGCGCATCGTGCAGCGTGCCGACGAGGTTGATGACCGCGCAGTGCTGGCCGCCGCGCTCGGTGAGCGCCATGAACAGCGCGTCGAGCGCATCGTCGGCATAGATGTCGGCGTCCATCACGTCGACACGTGGCAGTAGCGTGAGGTTGTGAGCGCGGGCGGATTCAGCGTCGCGCGTGGGTACGATCACCCGACCCTCGGGTAAGCCGGGCGCGGCAAAGGTTTCCGTCACGAGCCGCGACAGCAACTGCGTGCCGATGAAACCGGTACCGCCAAAGACGAGCAGATTGGAGGCTTGCATGATGCATCTCCAGACGGGGTAGGGGGCTCCACCACAATAGAACCCGAATGCGTTTGCCCCCAAGGCCATGCCGATTGGCGTGCGCCAGGCACCACCGCTGTGACGCAGGCGACGCCCGCAACAATGCAAAACGCCCGCGTTGCAGCGGGCGTTTTGCATGACCGTGTGATCGCTTACGGCAGGTCGTCCGGCGTCACCGCTTCGGGGGCGACCTTGCCCAGGCGATCCTTCAACGACTGCGGCCGGCCGGTCAGCAGCGCGCTGTAGTACGTCGCATTCGACAGCACGTTCTTCACATACGTGCGCGTCTCGTTGAAGGGAATCGTCTCGGCGAAAATCGCGCCCTCCACCGGACGCGTCAACGTGGCGCGCCAGCGCTTCGGGCGCCCGGGTCCGGCGTTGTAACCGGCGGTGGCCAGCGTCATCGAGCTCTCCAGATTGGTCAGGATCATCGAGAGGTAGGCCGTGCCCAGCAGCACATTGGTATCGATGTCGCCCATCTGCGAAACACGGAAGCCTGGCAGGCCGATCTTCTTGGCGATGTGCTTGGCGGTTTCCGGCATCACCTGCATCAGGCCCGAGGCACCCACCGATGAACGTGCGTCCATGATGAAGCGCGATTCCTGGCGGATCAGGCCGTACGTCCAGGCGACGTCCAATCCCACCGCATCGGCATTGCGCTGAACCACGTTCAGGTACGGTGTCGGAAAGCGCAGCGAGAAATCGTGTTCGCTCTTGGTCTTGTCAGCCGAGTTGACGGTGCGATCGAGCAGGCCCAGCTTGCGGCCATACTCCGCCGCGGCCAGCAACTCGCGGTCGCTCATGTTGCGCAGCTCCCAGTTCCACTCGCGGTTGCCCTCGAAGCGCAGGTTCAGGTCGTACAAACGCTTGGCGCGCGCAAAGCCCGGATGGTTGCGGCCCATCACGTCGATCTCGGTGTCGGTCACCGTCGTCTTGGGCGGCACGGTGATGCGCTGGCCGAGCTCTTCCTGCGCGAGCTGCCCGTAGAAGTTGAACTGCCCGGCAATGGACTGGAACTGCTGCTTGGCTTCGTCGTTGCGGTTGTCGGCCTTCAGCGCGCGGCCGTACCAGTAGGTCCAAGCCGGATCGCGACTGCGCAGGCTGGGGCGCATGGTTTCGATGGCCTGGCGCACCATCTTCCAATCCCCCGCACGCAGGGCGGTGCGCACGCGCCATTCCTGCGACTCGTCGGACAGCCATGCATCGCCGCCGAGCGTGATCTGGCGACGGTAGGCGTCCAGCGCATCGGGCGTCTGCTTCTTGGCTGCGTACTGGCCAATCACGCCCCAGCCCACGCCTTGCTCCTCGCGCGACAGGCCGCCGCTTTGCGACAACAAATAGGCCGTCGCCTGCGACGGATCATTGCGCGCCATGCGCGTCACGTTGGCCAGCGTGTCGTTGTCCACGCGATCGCCTTCGGGCAACACCGCGGCAATGCGCGCGGCCTGCGTGACAAGGTTCTGCTCCAGCGACAGCCGCGCCGCAAAGGCCACGTCGGCGCGGGTGAACTGCTTCGATTGCGCCAGGTAGCCGATCAGGTCGACACAGCCTTCGCCATAGCCTTTCGGATCGAGCAACGTATTGCGCGCGTCGGCGGCCACATTCTGGCCCTTCATCGCGCGCGATAGCAGTGCATAGCACTCGACCTGCGTATCGTCCTTCAACACGAAGTTGGGGTACTCCGCATCGAAGGTTGCCCAGTCGCGCTTCTTGCCGAGCACGAGCAGCCAGTCGTTGCGCAAACGGTCGGCGATCGCCTCGCCCTTGTAGCGCTGCAGGAACGAGCGAATCTCATCTTCCGGCGCATCGGTGCGCGCGTAGCCGCTGGCGTCAAACAGCTGCGGCTTGATGCGGAAATACTGCACGTACGATTGGATCGGGTAGTCCGACAGGCTGTCGGCCAGCTCCCAACTGCGCGATACATCATTGCGGCGCGCGGCGTTGCGCAACTCGACAAACGCATCGTCCGGATTGGCCGGAATGCCTTGCGGTGCCTGCCGCTTGGCGGCCACTGCCATGGGCGTCGAGCCGGCTACACCCATGCCGATCACCCCCGCAAAAGCCAGCGCGACCGCGCGATATACTGCCTTGGCCTTCAATGTCATCTCCTGCCCCATCCAATCATCACTGTTCGGTCCCTGAATTATCCCATGTCAGCCTTAGGCAACCCGCACGATCCGGCCAACCCCACCACGCCGATCGAGTCGCGCCGAACGCTGCGCGCCATGCTGCTCGATGCGCGCGCCACGCTGCCGGAGCGTGTTGCACATGACGCCGCACTCGCGCGCCACTTGGCGGATCTGCTGCATACCCTGCCCGCACAACGCCTGGCGGCCTACTGGCCAACGCAGGGCGAGTTCGACGCGTTGACCGTACTTGGCCATTGGCTGGCCGCTGACGCCCAACGCCATGCGCTGCTACCCGTGGTGACAGACAAGTTTTCACCCTTGCAGTTTCGGCGATGGACGCCCGAATGTGAAATGACGCCGGGCGCCTACAACATCCCCATCCCCCGCACGGGTGAGATGGAAACGCCCGATGCGCTGCTGATCCCGTGCGTGGGCTTTGATGCGCAGCGCTATCGCATCGGCTACGGCGGTGGGTTCTATGACCGCACGCTCGCCGCGCTGCATACTGCCGGCCATCGCCCGCGCACCATCGGCATCGCATACGAAGTGAACCGGCTGGAATCTATCGCCCCGCAATCTCACGACATCGCGCTTGACTGCATCGTCACCGAGCGCGGCGTCTACTAACCTCCCTCGGGAAGCCGCATGCCCCATACGCTGAAGACCGTTGCCGACCTTGAAGCCCTGTACGGCGCCCCAAACCCGCGCTCGCTGCTCAAGGAGATCGACCACTTGAACGAGGACTACCGCGCGTTCGTGGAAGCGTCACCGTTCATCGTGCTGTCGTCGGTGGGCACTGGCGGCACGGACGCCTCGCCCAAGGGCGACGCGCCGGGTTTCGTGCGCATCCTGGATGAACGCACACTGGCCATTCCCGACCGGCCCGGCAACAACCGCATCGACAACCTGCGCAACATCGTGGAAGACGGGCGCGTGTCGGTACTCTTCATCGTGCCGGGCGGGGGCGAGACGCTGCGTGTGAATGGCACGGCCACCATCTCGGCCGATCCGGAACTACTCGCGTCCTTTGCGGTGCGCGACAAGCTGCCGCGCAGCGTGATCGTCGTGAAGGTGCAATCGGTGTACTTCCACTGCTCGAAGGCGCTGGTGCGCTCGAAACTTTGGGAACGTGGCGCGCAGGAGGTGGCACCCGCGCTACCGACCGCAGGAAAGATCCTGCAGCGCATCAGCGGCGGCGCGTTTGATGGGGATGCGTATGACCGCGAACTGCCCGAGCGCCTGAAGACGACACTCTATTGAGCGCTCAGCGTTTGGTGGTGGTTTTCTTTGCGGCGGCCTTCTTGGTCGCCATTGTCTTTTTAGCGACACGCTTCGGCTTGGCCGCCTTGGCATTCGCGTCTCGCAGCGCGGCCTCAATCGCCAGGCGCGCCCAATCCCGCAACGGCTGCCCACCATCAAGCGCCTCCGCCGGCGTGCTCAGGTAGCCCTTCGTGCTGATGGTACGGCCGTTGCGGTCGTAACTGAACGGCGTGGATTTCTCGGCGAGAAAGCGCTCGCGTGTGAGATCGTCCACGCGCAGATAACACGTGCTGTGGAACACCAGCGCGAAGACGATGTCGTCGTAATACAGCGCTGCGCCGCCGAACATCCGGCCGGCACGGATCGCGCCAATCTGCGCGGCGAGCGGCTGGAGTTCGTCAAGCAACCAAGCGATCAGCGGATCCGGTGCGGCGGCCATGTCGTTACCCGGTTACAAGCCCAGACGCTGCCAGATGGCGCGTGTCGCGCCGGCCGCGTTGAGCGTGTAGAAGTGCAGACCCGGCGCGCCGCCTTGCAGCAGGCGATCGCACAGCGCCGTCACCACATCCAGGCCGAAGGCGCGAATCGACTCACGATCGTCACCAAAGCTCTCCAGACGCTTGGCGACCCAGCGCGGGATCTCGGCGCCGCACATCTCGGAAAAGCGCATCAGCTGCGACGAATTCGTGATCGGCATGATGCCCGGCACGATGGGCACTTCCACGCCGAGCTTGCGTGCATCGTCCACAAACTGGAAGTACGCATCGGCGTTGAAGAAGTACTGCGTGATGGCGGAATCCGCGCCGGCCCTCACCTTGCGGGCGAAGTTGTCCAGATCGTGCTTCGGCGAGCGCGACTGCGGGTGGTACTCCGGATACGCGGCCACTTCGATGTGGAAGGTATCGCCGGTTTCCTGGCGGATGAATTCGACCAGCTCGTTGGCGAAGCGGAATTCACCGATCTCGCCCATGCCCGAAGGCATGTCGCCGCGCAGCGCGACGATGCGGCGGATGCCGTTCTCGCGATACGTATTGAGAATGCCGCGGATGCTCTCGCGCGATGAGCCCACGCACGATAGGTGCGGCGCGGCCTCAATGCCTTCGCGCTGGATTTCCACCACCGCATCGAGCGTGCCCTGTTGCGTGGTGCCGCCCGCGCCGAACGTCACGGAAATAAAGCGGGGCTTGAGCGGCGAGAGTTGCGCGCGCGTGTTGCGCAACTTCTCGGCGCCTTCCGCCGTCTTGGGCGGGAAGAATTCAAAACTGAATTGACGGTCTTGCATGACAGAAACCTTAAGCCTCGCGCAGCAACAGGCTCGAGAGCAGCCACGAAATCACGCTGTACAGGATGGAGCCCAGCAGCGCCGCGCCAAAGCTCGCCACCTGAAAGCCCGATAGCAGGTTGCCGACAAACAGGAACAGCAGCGCGTTGATGATGAAGATGAACAACCCCAGCGTGAGCAGCGTCACCGGCAGGGTGAGGATCACCAGGATCGGGCGCACGAGCGTATTGACGAGACCCAGCACCAGCGCGGCGATCAGCGCGGAGCCGAAGCCGTTCACGTGAATGCCCTGGAGTAGATAGGCAACAAGGAGCAACGCCAGCGCGTTGATGACCCAGACAGCGAGCAGTCTCATGGAGCAGTCCTCGGTTGGAAAGCCGGCGGCTGGGAATGCCGCCGGCGGGTACGGCTTAGTAGCGGTAGTGGTCAGCCTTGTACGGGCCTTCCTTGCTCACGCCGATGTAGGCAGCTTGCTGGTCGGTCAGCTCGGTCAGTTGCGCGTTGAGCTTCTTGAGCTGCAGGCGCGCGACCTTCTCATCCAGGTGCTTGGGCAGCGTGTACACGCCCACCGGGTACTTGTTCGAGCCCTTCCGCGCTTCGGTCCACAGTTCGATCTGGGCGATCGTCTGGTTGGCGAACGAGCTGCTCATCACGTACGACGGATGGCCCGTGGCGCAGCCCAGGTTCACCAGGCGGCCCTTGGCCAGGATGATGATCTTCTTGCCGTCCGGGAAGATCACGTGATCGACCTGCGGCTTGATCTCTTCCCACTGGTACTTCTCGACCGAGGCGATGTCGATCTCGTTGTCGAAGTGGCCAATGTTGCAGACGATGGCCTGGTCCTTCATCTTGACCATGTGGTCGTGCGTGATGACGTGGTAGTTGCCCGTGCAGGTCACGAAGATGTCGCCGTGCTCGGCGGCGTAGTCCATCGTCACCACGCGGTAGCCTTCCATGGCGGCCTGCAGTGCGCAGATCGGGTCGATTTCCGTCACCCACACTTGCGCCGACAGCGCGCGCAGTGCCTGTGCCGAGCCCTTGCCCACGTCGCCGTAGCCGGCCACCACGGCCACCTTGCCGGCGATCATCACGTCGGTCGCGCGCTTGATACCGTCGACCAGCGATTCACGGCAGCCGTACAGGTTGTCGAACTTGCTCTTGGTGACAGAGTCGTTCACGTTAATGGCCGGGAAGCGCAGTTCGCCGCGCTGGGCCATCTGGTACAGGCGGTGCACGCCCGTGGTGGTCTCTTCGGTCACGCCCTTGATGGCGTCGAGGTTGCGGCTGTAGAAGGTAGCGTCCTTCGCCAGCTTGTCCTTGATGGCGGCGAACAGGAAGGTCTCTTCTTCGCTGGTCGGCTTGGCGATGACGGAGGCGTCCTTCTCAGCCTTCGCGCCCAGGTGCAGCAGCAGCGTTGCGTCGCCGCCGTCGTCCAGGATCATGTTCGGCGTGCCGCCGTCGGCCCATTCGAAGATGCGGTGCGTGAAGTCCCAGTATTCCTTGAGCGATTCGCCCTTGAACGCGAACACAGGCGTGCCCGATGCAGCGATGGCCGCGGCAGCGTGATCCTGCGTCGAGAAAATGTTGCACGAGGCCCAGCGCACGTCGGCGCCGAGTGCCTTGAGCGTCTCGATCAGCACGGCGGTCTGGATCGTCATGTGCAGCGAGCCGGCAATGCGCGCGCCCTTGAGCGGCTGGCTGGCAGCAAATTCATCGCGGATGGCCATCAGGCCGGGCATCTCGGTCTCGGCGATGGCGATTTCCTTGCGGCCCCAGTCGGCCAGCTTGATGTCGGCGACGAGGTAGTCGTGTTTCAGGTCGGTCACAGCGTTCATTGGATCACTCCGAAAAGATTGGGGTGACCGCACGCGGGGAGATAACTACGGGGACGAGGCCATACCTCGTGTAGATGCGTTCTCGCCATCGTGTCAGCCACGATACTGCGAGCGCCGTTTGAACTTCCGAGCCTGGCGGCCAGACTGTGCTGGTCCGTTGCAACGCTCCTCGGAATGGGCTGGATTGTAGCGGATTCAGTGCCAGTACGGCAGGTCAACACGAGCCTGCCGTGTGATGCTTAGGCAACCGACCAAACAAAAACGAGGCCGGTCAAGGCTTTCGCCCAAACCGGCCTCATGTTCAGCGTCGCGATTTCACCACCTTCGCCGCTCGAAAGCGACGCATACGGCGGCGCATGAGGCGGTCATCCCTTCCTGTACTCGGGCGGACTTGCATAGCGAGGCTCGTCGCCCGACTTGTCATCCCCGGGGAATGCGCTCGGGCCTTCCGTCGGCGACGGTTTGCCCTTTTTGTTGGGGTCGTAAAGCTCAAACACGGCGGTACCGATCACGCCAACATTGCCGGCTGCCCCGTGTTTGCTGTTGGCCGCGTAGGCGTCGTCGAGCTCAGAGAAACGGAACGCTGCCACTTCGTCCCGGCTCTTGCGGAATCCCTCCACCTGCAGGGTCTCGCCAGGCCGGAGCACATAACCATTGTTCCGGATGCTTCCCGCCTTGCCATTCAGCACATCCAGGCCATCCACCGTGGTCACGATTTCGTAGAGGGTCTGCTTCGAGTAATTGCGATACTGCAGCACATAGCGCTCACCCTTCTTGCCTTGAAGGTGGCCATTGGCTCCGTCCAGGTAGATCGACCAAGGCTCATGCCCGTCATGAAGCGCCGTCAATCCAACCCTGCCGTTGGCAAGCATGATTTCGCGGACGGCTCTGCCGTTCCCCCTGGCTTCGGAGTAAGACAACGTGTGCTGCACCAGCGGTGCATTGCTCACACGCCGCAGGTCGACCGTTTGCAGGCGCGATTCGATTCCCTCTCCCCACTGCGTACCAAGTCGCGCCGAGTCAGCACTCTTCTCCGACATCACGGGTTGCTGCGCGCATCCCGCCACAACCATCACGCCCAAGGCTGCCATGAGGCTGGCCAACATCCATCGCATTCTGTTCAGTTTCATCGCTTCGCGTTCAATTGCGGTGCTCAATAGCCGCCGGCGCTTTTGGTGGCCAGGCCTCGACGGCATTATCCACGGCCAAAATCGGCGCTTCGTTACTGAATCAACACAAACCCAATCACGGAACATTCGAGCGTCAGTGATCCAGCAGCATGTTCAACATGCGCCCCGGATTCGCCAGAAAATCCCGTGTCACCTGAAAGTGTTCCGTCTCTTCATAGGCAATGCGCCGAATGCCTTCTCCATCGCACTGATAAATCCACGCATCGGGATACGCCATCAGGATGGGCGAGTGCGTGGCGATGACGAACTGGCTTTCCGCTTTCACAAGGTCATGCAGACGCGTGAGCACCGCCAGTTGCCGCTGCGGCGAGAGCGCGGCCTCGGGTTCGTCGAGCAGGTAGAGGCCGTTGGGCCCGAAGCGGTTCATCAGCAATGCGAGGAATGATTCGCCATGCGACTGCGCATGCAGTGACTTGCCGCCGTACGCGTCGATCACCCGCCCGCCGAAGCCGGGCTCGTCGTCCATCTGCTGGATGTTGGTGGCCACATTAAAGAAGCTTTCGGCGCGCAGGAAGAATTCGGTGCGCGGCTTGCGGAAACCCCGGGCGATGCGCAGATGGGCGTGCAGCTCGGAGTGCGAGGCATGCGTGCTGAAGCGGAAGTTGCGCGAGCCGCCTTCGGCGTTGAAGCCCATCGCCACGGCAATCGCTTCCATGAGCGTCGATTTTCCAGAGCCGTTTTCGCCAACGAGGAAGGTGACCTTCGGGTGAAGCTCCAGCGTGTCGAGCGCGCGCACGGCGGGCAGGCTGAACGGATACGCGTCGAAGGTGGTGATGGTGTCGCGCCGCAGCGTGACATGGCTGACGAACTGGCGGGTGAGCATGGTCGGCAGGGGCAAATGGGAGATGCCCGCATCGTATCGCGCGTAGCGTGCCGCACACCGCACTGTCAATGCGCTGTCACACGCCAACCTTGCAATCGGGTTAGGGAGCGGCCCTCCCGCATCACGGAGGTGCAACACGCCGCCACCACAGTCCCGGGCATCGTTCAGGGAGCCAACGATGCACAACCATAAACTTACGAAGTACGCCGCCGCCATTGCGGCCGCCATCGCCATGACGGCCCTTGCCGGCTGTGGCAGCGACGGCACATCCAACGTCGGCAATGCCACGCCAGATGCCGGCACGTCCACCACCACCCCGACCAAGAACGTCGTGTTCTTCCTCGGTGACGGCATGGGCCTGACCACCATGACAGCCGCGCGCATCTACAAGGTGGGCGAAGACGGCGAGTTGACCATGGACACGCTGCCGGAAACCGGCTTCGTTCGCACGTATTCGAACAACGCGCAGGTGACGGACTCCGCGCCGTCGATGTCGGCGTACATGACCGGCGTGAAGATGAACAACGAGGTCATCTCCATGTCCGCGGACACGATGGCCTATGACGCGGGCGGCAAGGACTACCTCTCTGGCGCCGACAGCACCTGCCCGAGCGGCAACGGCAAGCCCGTCACGACGCTGCTCGAACTGATGAAGGCGGCAGGCTATGGCACCGGCGTGGTCACCACCACACGCATCACGCACGCCACGCCGGCCGCCACGTACGCACACATCTGCCACCGCGATGGCGAGAACACCATTGCGGCACAACTCACGCCGGCCGGCAAAGGCTTCAACAGCGCGCTGGGCGATGGCGTGGACGTGGTCTTTGGCGGTGGCCGCAAGCACTTCCAGCCGACCACCGCAGGCGGCGCCCGCACCGATGGCCGCGACCTGATCGCCGAACTCAAGGCCGGCGGCTACCGCTACGCCAGCAACAAGGCCGAGTTCGATACGCTACAAGCCACCGGCAACAAGGTCGTGGGCCTGTTCACCAGCAGCCACATGTCGTATGACCTGGACCGCGACGCCACCAAGGAACCGAGCCTGGGCGAGATGACCAACAAGGCCATCGACGTGCTCGCCGCCAAGAAGAAGGGCTTCTTCCTGATGGTGGAAGGCGGCCGTATCGACCACGCGCTGCACGAAACCACCGCCCGCAAGGCACTGCAAGACGCGGTGGCCTTCGACTCCGCCATTCGCGGCGCGATCGACAAGCTCAACACGATCGACCCGGGCCTGAAGAACACGCTGATCGTCGTCACGGCTGATCACGACCACACGCTGGTGCTCAACGGCTACGCCAAGCGCACGGGCCCGACCAGCGACAGCAACCCCGGCGTGCTGGGCCTGCTCAAGAGCTACGTGAACGGCAACAACGCCACCGACACGGCGGGCAACCCGTTCACCATCATCGGCTTCGGCACCGGCGAGAACCGTCCGGCCACGCGCGGCGCGCTGACCGACGCCGCCGTGTATGACAAGACCTACCACCAAGAAGCCGTCATCCCGGTCGCGCCGGGTGGCGAGACACACGGCGGCACCGATGTCTTCATCGGCGCGCGCGGCATGGGCGCCGAGCGCTTCACCGGCACGATGGACAACACCGAGGTCTTCGGCCTCATCAAGCAGGCCGTGGGTCTGTAAGAGGGAGCGGGCAAATCATGAACAAACAATCGAACCGCATCATTCGCGCGAGCCTGTTGGCGCTGGTCGCCGGAGCGTGTGCCCAAGCGCACGCCGCTGGCGAAGCCAAGAACGTGATCTTCTTCCTGGGCGACGGCATGGGCCCGACCATCGTCACCGCCACGCGCATCTACAAGGTGGGCGAGAGCGGCAAGCTGACGATGGAAACGCTCAAGCGCACCGCGCGCATCAAGACGTACTCCAACGATGCGCAGACCACCGACAGCGCCCCGTCGATGTCGGCCTACATGACCGGCGTGAAGATGAACAACGAAGTCATCTCCATGTCGCAAGACACCAAGGCCAGCGACAACACGGGCAAGGGTTATGTGACGGGCTCTGACAGCACGTGCCCCGCCGCGGGCAACGGCACGCCGGCCGTCACGCTGCTGGAGCTGGCCAAGGCGGCTGGCAAGTCGGTGGGCGCCGTCACCACCACGCGCCTGACGCACGCCACGCCGGCCGCCACGTACTCGCACATCTGCCACCGCGACGGCGAGAACCAGATCGCCGCACAAGGCGCACCGGGCAACACGCTGTACAACGCCGCGCTGAAAGACGGCGTGGACGTGCTGCTGGGTGGTGGCCGCCGTCACTACCTGCCGCAAGGCACCGCCGGCAGCAAGCGCACCGACACAACCGACCTGACCGCGCAGTTCACGACCGCCGGCTACACCTATGTGACCACCGGCACGACCCTCGCGGCCGTCAACCCGGCCACGACGAACAAGCTGCTCGGCCTGTTCAACCTCGACCACATGAACTACGAGCTGGACCGCAAGAAGAACAATGTGGACGAGCCCAGTCTGGCAGACATGACCGAGAAGGCCATCCGCGTGCTGCAGAAGAACGGCAAGGGCTACTTCCTGATGGTGGAAGGCGGCCGCATCGACCACGCGCTGCACGGCACCAACGCCAAGCGCGCGCTGGAAGATGCCGGTGCGTTTGACGAAGCCATCAAGCGCGCCCTGGCGACGGTGGATCTGTCGAACACGCTGATCGTCGTGACGGCCGACCACGACCACACGATGACGATCAACGGTTACCCGCGCAAGGGCAACCCGATCCTGGGTGTGTCGAACGACATCAAGACGGGCCAACCACAACTGGCCGCCGACGGCCTGCCGTACACCACGCTGGTGTTCGGCAACGGCGGCACCCCGCGCAAGGCCACGCGCGACAACGTCGCCGCCGTCGACACCACGGCGGACGACTACCTGCAGGAAGTGGGCGTGCAGCTCGGCACGCCCGGCTCGGAAACGCACGGCGGCGGAGATGTGATGCTGTTCTCCTCTGGGCCGGGCAGCGCACCGCTGAAGGGCACGCTGGACAACACGAAAGTGTTCGGCGTGGTCAAGACGGCCATGGGCCTCTGATTCCGGCGTTTCCATTCACGCGCATACCGAGTTGGTCGGTATGCGCTTTTTTCGTTTCTGTTTTCCTGACTTCGAATTCGCATGACCCGATCTGCACGCCTTTTCATCACGCTCACGCTCGCCGCCCTCGCGAGCACCACGCACGCCGCCGGCTCGGCACAAGCGACACCGCTGACCGCACTACGTGTCGAACACCAGATGTCATCGCTCGGCATCGACGGCATCCAGCGCGACATGCGTTTTGCCGAGCGCGTCTATCGCCAGGGTGACCGCGTCTGGATTGCGCGCGAGCTGCCGCCCGCATCGGCCCACGCCGAGCAGGACCACGCCCACGCCGGCCACAAGCACGCTGACACCGACACCGCCCCGCGCTGGATCGAGCGCGACGCCAAAGGCACGCTGACCGTGCGCGTGGTGAGCGTTTCGCAGCAGAAGAACTACGCCGTAGAGCCCGCCGAGTATTCCAACATCGGCTTTGACGGCTCGTGGGCGACGGCCTATCACCTGCTCGACCCGGCCGCGCTCAAGGGCATGCGCGCCGAGGGCCCCGTGCGCAACGGCGTGCAGACCTACAAGGCAAAGCAGGGCGAGCGCACCGTCACAGTGGAGTGGGATGTCGCCGGCCAATACCCGCGCCGCGTGGAATCGCGTAACGCCAGCGGCACGCAGCGCAAGCTCACGCGTGTGACACCGCTTGCCACGCCACCCGCCGCGCCGTGGGTGCACGCCCAGCGCTACGCCGCTGCCGACTACACCGATCTGATGGATTGACCTCGGATGGCAGTGAACGTGGTGCCGAAAGCCGTTCACGCTCAACCAAGCCGCATCAACGGCAGTGTGAGATGCGTCAACGCCGATCCGAAGCGCGTTCATGCATAAAAAAGCAGCATTCACGGCAGTCTTGGGTGTGTGAACGCCAGTCTGTGGTCCGTTCATGCCTAAAAAATCAGCATTCACGTCCATCCGAGATGCATGAACGCCAGTCCAAGGGCCGTTCATGCCTAAAAAAGCAGCACTCACAGCGAGTCGAGCGCCGTGAACGCCAAGCTGGGGGCCATGAGCGCCACGCCGACGTGCGCTCTCGACACAAAACCCAACCCGAATGCGCCAGTCAAACGTGAGCACCGCCCCCGTCATGCTGGCGCTATAGTGCGAACACTCCCCCCAACGTTCGCACCCGCCATGACGATCACCGACCCGACTCTCGCCGCGTTTGCCGCCCCCGCCTCGCACGTGCCGCGCGTGCTCACCATCGCCGGTTCGGACAGCGGAGGTGGGGCGGGCATCCAGGCCGACCTGAAAACCTTTGCCGCGCTCGGCTGCTACGGCATGTCGGCCATCACGGCCATCACCGCGCAGAACACGCTGCGCGTGACGGCGGTGGAAGCACTCACGCCGGATATCGTTGCCGCGCAGATCGATGCCGTAGCAAGCGACATCGGCGTGGACGCCGCCAAGACCGGCATGCTCGGCACGCCGCAGGTGGTGGAAGCCATCCTCTCCGCGCTGGACCGCCACCCGATTGCCAACCTCGTCGTCGACCCGGTGATGGTGAGCACCAGCGGTGCGCAGCTCGGCACCGATGCCACCGTGCAGGCCATGGCGAAATGGCTGTTCCCGCGCGCGCTGGTCGTCACGCCCAACCTGCCGGAGGCCAGCGCGCTGCTCGGCCGCGAGGTCCGTACGGCTGACGACATGCTGCCCGCTGCACGCGATCTGCTGGCGCTGGGGCCGCGCGCCGTGCTGCTCAAGGGCGGTCATCTGGCCGACGTGGCTGCAGCCGGTGAAGACGGCGTGCTGCAGGATGTGCTCGTCACCGCTGATGGCACCGAGCGCGTCTACGTCCATACCTACATCGACACGCCGCACACACACGGCACGGGCTGCACGCTGTCGGCCGCCATTGCGGCACACCTCGCCCGCGGCGACACGCTGGAAGTGGCTATCGCGGCGTCGCTCGATTACCTGCTGCATGCCATCGGCGCCGGGCGTCATCTGGCGCTCGGGCGCGGCGCCGGCCCGCTGAACCACGGCTTTGCACCGCGCCCCCTGGCGGCACCCCGTGCGCTGGAAGTGGAAGTGGATGCCGACGAGGACTGACCCCGCCTCCCAAGGAGCCACCACCATGACGCATCTGCCGATCTCGCTGGTCCTCCGCAGCCTTCCCGTGGCGGCGCTGTGCGGGCTGCTGAGCGCTTGCAACGCAAGCTTTGTCAGCGACTTCGGCAGCAACTTTTCGATTGGCGGCACGGTAAGCGGCCTGCCGGGCGGGCAATCGATCGTGCTACTCAACAACGGCCGCGACAGCCTGACGATCGCGGCCAACGGCAGGTTCGTGTTTGGCGGGCTGGTGCCGTTCAACGGCAGCTATCTGGTGACAATCAGCACGCAGCCGGCATCGGCCAATTGCGCGGTGGCCAACGCCAGCGGCACGGCGACCGGTGATGTGAACAACGTGCTGGTGAGCTGCCAGCCGCGCTAGACATCGAGCCCGGGCAAAGAAAAGCGCGGACCGTGATCCGCGCTTTGTCTTTTCTGCTGACCGATTCAGGCCGATGTGCCGGCCTGCTCCTTGGTCCACTTCTCCATGCGCTTCGCCATCTCCTCGGGCGCGACGTCTTCCACATGCGTGGACACGGTCCACACGTGGCCGAACGGGTCTTTGAGCGTGCCGGAGCGGTCGCCATAAAACTGATCCACCACCGGGCGGACTTCCGTGCCGCCGGCCTTGAGCGCGTTGGCAAACACGGTGTCGACGTTGGGCACGTAGATCATCAGCCCCACCGACGTGCACTGCAGCGTGTCGGGGCTAGCGCAGGCCATGTTGGGCACTTCATCCGACATCATGATGGGGGAATTGCCGATGCGGATTTCAGCGTGCGCGATGGTGCCGTTGGGGCCCGGCATGCGCATGATTTCGGTGGCACCGAAGGCCTGCTTGTAGAAATCGATCGCCTTTGCGGCGCCTTTGATGCTCAGGTAAGGGGTGACGCTGTGGTAACCCTCGGGGATGGGCTGGACCGCCATGTCTTGTCTCCTGCAGCTTGTGTTGGGGGAAGCCGCAGCGGCAACAGCCACAGCGGCGCACGAACAGGATAGGTCAGCCGGAAGGCGGGCGCGTGTCGAAACCCGTAGGACGTGCAGCGCGCGATGCTTAGGCGCGCACGTGCGCCGCGAAGGTCGCTTGCAGCGCGTCGACGGCGGTGGGCACATCCGCCGCCTGGGTGATGGCACGCACCACGGCCACGCAGCCCACGCCACTTTCCAGCACGCGCGGCATCGCTGGCAGATCGATGCCGCCAATGGCCACCAGCGGAGGCGCCGGCACGCGTGTGCGCATGGCCGCCGCATAGGCGAACAAGCGGCCCAGGCCCTGCGGCACCGTCGGCATGGTCTTGGTGGGCGTGGCGAACACGGCGCCGAGTGCGAGGTAGCTCGGGTTCAGCGGGGCGACGCGCAGCATCTCGGCATAGCCGTGCGTGCTGATGCCCAGGCGCAGACCGCCGGAGCGGATCGCGACCAAGTCGGCGTCGTCGATGTCTTCTTGACCGAGGTGGATGCCGTAGATGCCGCTGTTGGGCGTTTGCGCGTGCACATCGAGTGCCACTTGCCAGTGGTCGTTGATGAACAGGCGGGTGGCGCTGCCGCGTGCGGCGGCTTCGGCGCGGCGTACCTGGTCGGCCACGGCTTGCGCATCGTCGGACTTGAAGCGCAATTGCACGGTCGGGACCTTGAGTGCGACGAGGCGCGCGACCCATTCGGCATCGGGCACCACGGCATACACGCCGAGTTGCGTTGGGCACGACGCAAAGGCGATGTCCGGCGCGGTCGGACACGGCAGCGCGGGTTCGAGCACGCGGGGCAGGGCATCGAAGCGCGTGGGCCACGCGAGCGCATCGGCATGGCCTTCAGCGATCCACGCGCGGGCCACGCACAGCGCGTCGCGCGGCTCAAACGCCAGTGCGAGTGCCGCGCCGAAGATGGCGACGAAGCGCGCGTCGAGCGCGTCCCCGTGTGCCGCAGACGCGAAGCGGTATGTGCCGAGGCGGTCGTGCACGGTGTCGATGCGATCGGCGCCGTGCGTCTCGCTGAGCACGACGGCAGCGCCTGCTGCGCGAGCACGATCAGCTTGTGCTGCGTCGGTGGTCAGCAGAACGGTGGCGGCCGTGGTTGCATCTTCAGCGCGGTCGGTCACGCTCCAGGCGTGCGGCGCGCTGCCGAAGGCTTCGATATGACGATCGATGATCTGTGCGGCAATGGTGGCGGCCTCGGACCACGCGGCAGAGAAACGCAGTGCAGACAGGCTCATGCGCTTTTCTCTTCCGCGTGCCAAAACGGCAGGCCAACAACGGGCGTGCTTGCCTGCGCCACATCACGCTCGGGCATCGGGCCAGACAGGCGCGCGAGGCGACCAGCCTGCGTGGCCATCGCAAACGCCTGCGCCATCGCGACCGGATCGCCGGCTTGCGCGACGGCGGTGTTGAGCAGCACGGCGTCGTAGCCCCACTCCATCACCTGCGTGGCGTGCGACGGCACACCCAGGCCCGCATCGACGATGAGCGGCACGTTGGGCAAGCGCTCGCGCAGCAGGCGCAGGCCATATGGATTGGTCGGGCCACGGCCCGTGCCGATGGGCGCAGCCCACGGCATCAGCGCCTGGCAGCCGACGTCGAGCAGGCGGCGGCACAGCACGAGATCTTCGGTGCAGTACGGCAGCACCTTGAAGCCATCGCGGATGAGACGCTCGGCAGCGGCCGGCAGCGCCAGCGTGTCGGGCTGCAGCGTGTAGTCGTCGCCGATGACTTCGAGCTTGATCCAATCGGTCTCGAACACTTCGCGCGACATCTGCGCGAGGGTGTAGGCCTCGTCGGCGGAATAGCAGCCGGCGGTGTTCGGCAGCACTGGCACGCCCAGCGCGCGCAGCATCTTCCAGAAGCCCGCGCCGCCTTCGGGCGAGCCCGCGCTCTGGCGGCGCAGCGCGACCGTCAGCATGGCCGGGTTGGAGACGCGCACCGCATCTTCCAGCGATTGCGGCGACGGATAGCGCGCCGTGCCGAGCAGCAGGCGCGAGACGAAGGTCTCGTCGTACAGGCGCAGCGGATCAGCTTGACCGGCGAGCGCGGAAAGATTGGTAGTGGTCATCAAAAACTCCTAGCCGCCCACGACAGGCTGCACGAGTGCGATGCGATCGCCTGTGTTGAGCGCGTGCTGCGCATGGCGCGCCTTGGGCACGAAATCGCCGTTCACGGACGCGGCGAACGGTGGGGCGATCTGCAGCTGCGGCGCAGCCGCACCAATGGCGTCAGCCAGCGTGCTGCCGGCGGGCAGCGCGAGCGACAGGTCGTTGAGGGTGACGTTCAGCGTCATGACAAAACAGGTTCAGGCGATGCGCTTGCAGCGAACAACTCGGGCCATTCACTGTCGTGTGCATCGAGGGCACGGCCATCCAGCAGATCACGCGCAACGGCCACCGCAGCTTGGGTGACGGCCGGCGCGATCATGTAGCCATGGCGGTACAGGCCATTCACCGACAGCGTGCCAGCGCCATCCCAGCGCAACGCGGGGCGGTGGTCGGGCAGCGTCGGGCGGCATTGCGTATTCAGTTCCAGCACGCGCGCCTCGCCAAAGGCAGGGTGCACGGCATAGGCCGCGGACAGCAACTCCAGCGTGGAGCGCACGCTGGCGGGCGACATGTCGTCGGATTCGATTTCCGTCGCGCCGATCACGTAGACGTTGCCGGGCTTGGGCGCGATGTACAGCGGGTAGCGCGGATGCAGCATGCGCACCGGCCGCGTGAGCGACACGTCGGGCGCGTGGATGCGCGCGACCTCACCACGCAGACCGCGCAGGCGCGGCCATTGCGGCTTGGCGCCAAGGCCACGGCAATCGAGCACGAGACGGGCGCCAAGGCCCGCAGCCGCCAATGATTCGGGGCGCGGATCGACGATCTCCGTGTTCCAGCGCAGTTGCACACCGAGCGCTTCCAACTCCGTTGCCAGCGCGCCGAGCAGGGTGCGGTTATCGAGCTGGCCTTCGCCCGCCAGATACAGCCCCTGCGTGAAGCGCTGTGCGAGCAGCGGCTCCAGCGTGCCGATGCCGATGGCATCCACCGCGCGCAAGTCGGCAGCGACACGCTCCGGCGGCGCAACGGCGCGCACGCGGGAGGCAAACAGCGATGCCTCGCCACGGTCCGCCGCATGCCAGACGACCAGCGTGCCGGCCTCCTGGAAGAACACCGGCGTGCGCAGCTTCGGCAGCCACTCGCGCCACAGCGCCAGGCTTGCCAACCCCAAGTCCACGACGAAACGATCGGCCACGGCAGCTTCGGCCAGCGGCGCCAGCATGGCGGCAGCCACGTGCGCGGCGGCACTGCTGCCGTCACGCGCGCCGCGCTCCACCACGGTAATGCGTGCGGGCGGCACGCCCGCTTGCGCGAGTTGCCAGGCACACAGGCGGCCAACGAGGCCACCGCCGAGGATCGTTACGTCAAATGGAGTTGGCATGGTTTGTTTTCTCGTCGTCCTCGCGTAGGCGGGGACCCAGTGGCTTTACAAGTGCTGCAGCACGACGCTGGGTTCCCGCCTGCGCGGGAACGACGGGAATGCGTTAGCTGTAGATCTTGCTGCCGCTCTTGCGGAACTCGATCGACTTCTCCTCCATCCCGCTCACGGCGGTGGTGGCGTTGGCGTCGAGCGTGGCCGCGTAGTCGCGCACTTCCTGCGTGATCTTCATCGAGCAGAACTTCGGGCCGCACATCGAGCAGAAGTGCGCAATCTTGGCGCCTTCGGCGGGCAGCGTCTCGTCGTGGAAGGCACGTGCCTTTTCCGGGTCGAGGCCGAGGTTGAACTGGTCTTCCCAGCGGAACTCGAAGCGCGCCTTGGACAGCGCGTTGTCACGCAACTGCGCGCCCGGCCAGCCCTTCGCAAGGTCGGCCGCGTGCGCAGCGATCTTGTAGGTGATGATGCCTTCGCGCACGTCTTCCTTGTCGGGCAAGCCCAGGTGTTCCTTGGGCGTGACGTAGCAGAGCATGGCCGTGCCGTACCAGCCGATGTTGGCCGCGCCGATGCCGCTGGTGATGTGGTCGTAGCCGGGGGCGATGTCCGTCACCAGCGGGCCCAGCGTGTAGAACGGGGCCTCGAAGCAGTGCTTCAGCTCTTCGTCCATGTTGGCCTGCACGCGCTGCAGCGGCACGTGACCCGGGCCTTCGATCATCACCTGCACATCGTGCTCCCACGCCTTCTTGGTGAGTTCACCCAGCGTGTGCAGCTCGCCGAACTGCGCGGCGTCGTTCGAGTCGGCAATGCAGCCCGGGCGCAAGCCATCACCCAGGCTGAACGACACGTCGTACGCCTTCATGATTTCGCAGATCTCGTCGAAGTGCGTGTACAGGAAGTTTTCCTTGTGATGCGCCAGGCACCACTTGGCCATGATCGAACCACCGCGCGAGACGATGCCTGTGATGCGGTCGGCCGTGAGCGGCACGTAGCGCAGCAGCACGCCCGCGTGGATGGTGAAGTAGTCCACGCCCTGCTCAGCCTGCTCGATCAGCGTGTCGCGGAACATCTCCCACGTCAGGTCTTCGGCCACGCCGCCAGTCTTGTCCAGCGCCTGGTAGATCGGCACCGTGCCGATGGGCACCGGCGAGTTGCGCAGGATCCATTCACGCGTCTCATGAATGTGCTTGCCGGTGGACAAGTCCATGATCGTGTCGGCACCCCAGCGGATTGCCCACACCATCTTTTCCACTTCTTCCGCCAGCGACGACGTCACCGCAGAGTTGCCGAGGTTGCCGTTGATCTTCACGCGGAAGTTGCGGCCGATGGCCATCGGCTCCAGCTCGGTGTGGTTGATGTTGGCGGGGATGATGGCGCGGCCGGCGGCAATTTCTGCACGCACGAATTCCGGCGTGATGTCTTCCGGGCGCTGCGGCAGGTTGGCGCCATACGAGAAGCCCGGATGCTGCTTGAGCAGTTGACGGTACTCGGGCTTGTCTTGCAGCGCTTGCAGGTTCAGCGATTCGCGCAGCGCAACGTATTCCATTTCCGGCGTGATGATGCCGCGGCGCGCGTAGTGCATCTGGCTCACGTTGGCGCCCGGCTTGGCGCGGCGCGGGTTGGTCAGCTGTGCAAAGCGCAGGTGGGCGGTGGCCGGGTCATTGGCGCGCGTCCGGCCGTATTCCGACGACAGGCCGGAGAGGATTTCCGTATCGCCGCGCTCGTCGATCCACTTGGCGCGCAACGGGGCCAGACCGGCCTTCAGGTCGATGTGCACATCGGGGTCGGAGTACGGGCCCGAGGTGTCGTACACCGGGATCGGCGGGTTCAGCATCTCGCCCTTGTCGGTGCGGGTGGCGGTCTGCTTGATGGTGCGCATCGGCACGCGCACGTCCGGGCGGCTGCCGGTGATGTAGGTCTTGCTGGAGGCCGGATAGGCGAACTTCTGGTCGAGCTCGGTCTGCAGCGAGTCGAAGGATGCGGCGGGGGCGTTTTTGGCTTGGGGCATGGTCTCGTCCTTTGATTCTGTGGCCTGGTGGAGCAGGCGGTGGACGAAACCGGGAGAGGTGGCGTAACCCAGAAGGGTGGGCTGCCAGAGACTACGCGGTGTTCTGAAACTTCCCACGCCGGTACGAACCGGATCGGGTGCGAAGGGACTCTCTCAGCCGCACGGCCCATCCGTACGGCACCCCTGTTTCATCCAACGAGGCTGAATTTAAGCACAGGGCTGCCAGCGTTGCCAGCAGGAATTCCCACGGGGTGACGGCGTGACCGTCATTTCAGTCCAAACCGCCACGCAATGTGCGGCGGCACGCACCGGCACGGCCCGCCTTGATCTGGCGCAACCCCGCCGCGTTTCACCTATGCGACGCTCAATCCCTTTTCTATTGCGTTGCGGCAAGGCCGCAGGGAGTTGTCATGCTGGAGCGTCGGTTCACACTCGCGGGGCGCAGCCTCGTGCCCATCGTGCAGGGCGGGATGGGCGTGGGTATTTCGGCGCACCGGCTGGCTGGCGCCGTGGCGCGCGAAGGCGGCGTCGGCACCATCGCCAGCATCGACTTGCGGCATCACCATGCGGATCTCGTCGCTGCGACGGAGAAATCGCATGACAAGGAGGCCATCAACGCCGCCAACCTCGTCGCGCTGGATCGGGAGATTCGGGCCGCGCGCGAGGGTGCGCAAGGCAACGGCCTGATCGCCGTGAACGTGATGAAGGCGGTGGAATCACACGCAGCACTCGTGCGGCAGGCGTGCGAGAGCGGTGCGGATGCGATCGTCATGGGCGCAGGGCTGCCGCTCGATCTGCCGGAGATGACGGCGGAGTATCCGAAAGTGGCACTCATCCCGATCCTCTCGGACGCGCGCGGCGTGGGCGTGGTGCTCAAGCGGTGGATGAAGAAAGCGCGGTTGCCGGATGCGGTGGTGATCGAGCACCCGTCGCACGCAGGTGGGCACCTGGGTGCGGCGCGCATTGAGGATCTACGTGATGAGCGGTTCTCGTTTGCGCGCGTGCTGGATGAATGCCGCGAGTTGTTCGTCAAGCTGGGGCTGGCGGCGGAGCAGATTCCGATCATCCTGGCCGGTGGCATCGATTCGCATGCGAAGGTGCGGCATTGGCTCGACAAGGGCGCCGCAGCGGTGCAGCTCGGCACTGCGTTTGCAGTGACAGAAGAGGGCGATGCGCATGAGCGTTTTAAGCGCGTGCTGACCGGCGCCGAGCAGGGCGATATCGCGGAGTTCGTCAGCGTAGCGGGCCTGCCGGCACGGGCTGTGATGACGCCGTGGTTGTCGCGCTATCTATCGCGCGAGAGTGCGCTGCAAGCCAAGGCCAAGGTGCGGGATTGCCTGCAGGGGTTCGATTGTTTGCAGACATGCGGGCTGCGAGATGGCATCGGCAAAGTGGGGCAGTTCTGCATCGACCTGAAGCTGGCTCAGGCGCTGCGGGGAGATGTGGAGCGGGGGTTGTTTTTCCGGGGGGCTGGGAAACTGCCGTTTGGGGAGGCGATTCGGCCGGTGCGGGAGTTGATGCATTACTTGTTGACTGGCGAAAAACCCGTGGTGCCGTGAACCCTTGCGGTTCATCTCTTGTTTCATCCCCTGCCGGGGCTGACTCACTTTCTTTGTCTTGCCAAAGAAAAGTAAGCAAAGAAAGGCGCGCCCGATGCGGCGACTTCCCCTTGAATTTATGTCGCAAGGAGGGAGGTGAGGCAAACTCGCTTCGCTCAGGCAAGCCTCCCCTCTTTTTCCTCCTTGCAACAGAAATTCAAGGCGCCGCATAGGGCAGGAACGTCAAAAGCCAAACCGTCGCCATTCTGTCGTTCCCGCGAAAGCGGGAACCCAGCGGCGTTTTGACGATGCATGAACACCAACGACACTGGGTCCCCGCCTGCGCGGGGACGACAGGAAAACAGGCGCCAAGAGCCGCACCCAGACGGTTTGGCCGTTCCTGCCCTTGATGGCGCCTTGGATTTTTGTAAGCGGGCGGAAAAAGGAAGGAGCCTTGTCTGAGCGAAGCGAGTTTGGCTCCTTCCCCGCACGGTTACAAAAATCCAAGGGGATGTCGCCATCTCGGGCGCGCCTTTCTTTGCTGACTGTCTTTGGCAAGACAAAGAAAAGTGAGTCGGCCCCGGCAGGGGACGATACCCGGGATGGACCACAAGAAAATAACCAGCCCAACATAGAAATCCCCCTCCACCCACCCCCACCATCCCTGGTCTACCATGGGCCAAACAACACCCAAAGCCCCAGGAGACCCCCAATGCCCACCGAGGCCACGCACCGTGTCTTCAACCAGGTCCCGGACCTGACCGGCTTCAATCCCTTCACGTCCGACACGACGCTGCAGGGCGCGCTGGAGCGTCTGAACGGTGGCTGGCATGCCGATACGTTGAAAGCCTTCGGTGACCAGCTCGGCGCCCCCGAGACCCTCCGGTGGGCCGCCGAGGCCAACCAGTACCACCCAGAACTCCACACCCACAGCCGCACCGGCGAGCGCATCGACGCCATCCGCTTCGACCCCGCCTGGCACGCGCTGCTTGGCCTGATGCGCAGCCAGTGCCTGCAGGCGCTGCCGTTTGCCCAGCCGCGCCCCGGCGCCTGGGCCGCGCGCACCGCCGGTTATTTCATGCAGGCGCAGATCGAATCCGGCTCGCTGTGCCCAGCGACGATGACGTTCGCCAGCATCCCCGTGCTGCAAAAAGAGACCGCGCTCTTTGCCGATCTCGCCCCGCGCCTCTACGCCCGCGAGCACGATGCGCTCGACCTGCCGTGGCGCCAGAAGACCGCCATGCTCATCGGCATGGGCATGACCGAGAAGCAGGGCGGCTCAGACGTGCGCAGCAACACCACCGTGGCGACGCCCCTGCGCGGCGAGGGGCGTGGCGCCACATACGCCATCACCGGGCACAAGTGGTTCTTCTCGGCGCCGATGTGCGATGCGCATCTGGTGGTGGCGCGCATGGGTGCGGAAGACGGCCCGCTGTCGTGCTTTTTCGTGCCGCGCTTTCGCGACGACGGCAGCAAAAACCCGATCCAGATTCAGCGCCTGAAGGACAAGCTTGGCAACCGCTCCAACGCCAGCAGTGAAGTGGAGTTTCGCGGCGCGGAGGGCATCCTCATCGGCGAGGAGGGGCGCGGCATTCCGACCATCATCGAGATGGCGACGCACACGCGCCTCGATTGCGTGATCGGCAGCGCAGGCATCCTGCGCCACGCGCTGATGCAGGCGCTGCACCACGCGCGCCATCGCATGGCGTTCGGCCGGCTGCTGGCCGATCAGCCACTCATGCGCAACGTACTGGCCGACCTCGCGCTCGAATCGCAAGCCGCGACCCTACTGATGATGGAGCTGGGCAGCGCCTTCGAGCGTGCAGATGCCGACCCGCTCGCCGCCGCCTGGAAGCGCATCGTCACGCCCGCGGCCAAGTTCTGGGTCTGCAAGCGCACCATCGAAGCCACCGGCGAGGCGATGGAAGTCTGGGGCGGCAACGGCTACGTGGAAGAGGGCCCGATGGCGCGCCTGTACCGCGAGGCACCCGTCAATTCCATCTGGGAAGGCTCAGGCAATGTGATGTGCCTGGACGTGCTGCGTGCCATCGCCCGCACGCCCGACGACGCCCTGCGCCTGTTGCATGACATTGGCGAGCGCGCACAGGGCCACCGCACCGTGCGTGCGGAGTTGGCCGCGCTGCAGGCGATGCTGCATCAGCCGGGCGACATCCAGGAGACCTCGGCGCGCCGCATCGCGCAAGGGTTAGCGCTCACTGCGCAGGCGGCGCTCATGCTGGCGCATGCCCACCCGGACGACGCCGAGCGCTTCATCGCCAGCCGCTTCCATCATCAGCATGGCCGCGTGTTTGGCACGCTCGAGGGCAACGCGCAGGCGTTGGGCGCCATGCTGCAGCGCGCGTGGCCGGTGTAGGGCAGGGTAACCGCCACGCCAAAACGCGGCGGGAGGCCCAGCGGCGGGGGCTCGACCCATACGATGGCGGACGGATTCCGCACGGTTTGTGGGCTTTCTCCCACGGCGTTTGAGGGTATACCCGTAAATAGCGGATAATGCGCGCCCATGGCGGCGCGTGACATTGCTTGAGGTCGGGCATCCCGGGGGGGATGACGGCGCGCCCAGCCAGCGCTGCGCAGCCGGGCGGACACTGTTCCGCAATCGGGTGCGCAGAGGGCCGCGTCGAGAGGGCACCCGACGCGGTCCGGTACCTCACCAATAGAAGCCCAATTCTCTTCTAGGATCGTCAACCATGCTGTTCCCTGCGCGCACGTGGCTGCTGGCCGCGCTTGCCGTTCCCGCCGCTGTTTCCGCTTCCCTTGCAACCGCCGCCTCGCCTACGCTCGATCGCATCCGCGACACGGGCACGGTGCGCCTAGCCTACCGGGAAGATTCGATTCCGTTTTCGTACGTCGACAACAACAGGCCGGTCGGCTACACGATCGACATCTGCTCACGGCTGGTCGATTCGATCAAGACCGCGCTCAAGCGGCCCGACCTGAAGGTGCAGTACGTGCCGGTCACGGCCGTCACCCGTATGGACGTGGTGGCCTCGGGCAAAGCCGACCTGGAATGCGGCTCGACGAACAACTCGCCTGAGCGCCGCCAGAAGGTGGCTTTCACGGTTCCGCACTACATCACCAAGGGACGCATGCTGGTGAAGGCCAGCTCGCCCATCCAGCAATGGGAAGACCTGAACGGCAAGACCGTGGTGGCCACACGCGGCTCGACCAATGCCGAGCTGGCCCGCAAGCTGAACGAGACCGGCATGACCATGAATGTGGTCGATGCCAACGACCTGCGCAGCGCCTTCGCCATGCTGGCTGACGGCCGCGCGAATGCGTTTGCCGGCGACGACATCCTGCTCTCCGGCATGCGCGCCACGAGCAAGAACCCGGCGGACTACCGCGTGGCGGGCAAGACGCAGCTGGTGTCGTCGTACGCGATCATGCTGAGCAAGCAGGACCCTGAATTCAAGAAGCTGATCGATCAGTCGATGACGCGGCTGATCGTGGATGGCGAGGTGCCGAAGCTCTACAAGAAGTGGTTCCAGCAGCCGATTCCGCCCAATGGCGTGAATTTGGAAGTGCCGATGAGCTATCTGTTGCGGGATTCGTTTAATACGCCGACGGATAGCGCGGGCAACTAATGCTGCTGCGAGGGGATGGATGTTGGTGGTCCATCCCTTGTTTCATCCCCTGCCGGGGCTGACTCACTTTCTTTGTCTTGCCAAAGAAAGTAAGCAAAGAAAGGCGCGCCCGAGATGGCGACTTCTCCTTGAATTTATGTCGCAGAGAGGGGAAGGGGAAAACTCGCTTCGCTCAAACAGTTCCCCTTCCTTTTTCCTCTCTGGAACAGAAATTCAAGGCGCCATCTAGGGCATCAACGGCCAAATCATTGGTATGCCTGCGTTGGCGCCCGGGCTTAATGCACCTCGGCCGGCGCCGGCTGCGCTGGGGCGCTGGCCACCACATTCAGCGTCGGACGGCTGCCTTGGCGCATCAGGTCTGCGGCGCGCTCGGCAATCATGATGATCGGGGCGTTGGTGTTGCCGCCAATCAGGGTCGGCATGACCGAGCCGTCGATCACGCGCAGGCCTGTGACGCCGCGCACGCGCAGTTCCGGGTCGACCACGGCCATGGCATCGTCTGCGCTGCCCATCTTGCAGGTGCCGACGGGGTGGTAGATGGTGTCGGCGTGCTGGCGGATCAGTGCGCGCACGGCTTCGTCGTCGGAGCCATCGCCGCGGATATTTCCCGAATACAACTCTCGCCCGCCCAGGTCGGCCAGCGGCCGCTGCGCGAAGATGCTCTTGACCGCACGGAAGCCGGCGAGCATGCCGTCCATGTCGTCCGGGTCGGAGAGGAAACGCGGGTCGATCAGCGGTGCCTCGCGCGTGTCGGCAGAGGCTAGGCGCACTTCGCCACGGCTCTTCGGGCGCAGCACGCACACGTGGCACGAATAGCCGTGGCCGTAGTTGAACGTGCGGTTGTGGTTGTCGGCCATGGCGACCACGAAGTGCAGTTGCAGATCGGGGTCGGCCAGATTGGGGCGGCTCTTGATAAAGCCGCCGGCTTCCGCAAAGTTGGTGGCCAGCATGCCGCGACGCTCGCGCCGGTAGCGCAGGATCTCGCCCAGCATGTGGGCGCTGCCGCGCAGGGAATAGCCGAGCAAGTCCAGGTTGAAGACCTTCTTGTGCAGGATGATGTCGAGGTGGTCCTGCAGGTTCTGGCCGACACCGGGCAGGTCCTGCACAACGGGAATACCGAGCGAGCGCAGATGCTCCGCAGGTCCCACGCCCGAGGCCATCAGCAACTGCGGCGAGCCGAACGCACCGGATGACACGATCACCTCGCGGCGCGCACGCAGTGTTTCGGTGCGGCCGGCACGTTCCACCGTCACACCCACCGCGCGCTTGCCTTCGAAGACGATGCGCAGGGCCTGCGTGTCGGGCAGTACCGTCAACTGGCGGCGATTGCGGCTGTAGGTGGTGTCCGCTTTGTCGCCGCCGTGCAGGTAGGCGCGCGCCGCGTTCCAGCGTTCGCCGTTGTACTGCGTAACTTGGTACAGGCCGACGCCTTCCTGGTCAGGGCCGTTGAAATCGTTGTTGCGTCGGTAGCCTGCAGCCACGCCGGCATCGACAAAGCGTTGTGCGATGGGGTTGCCGGTGCGCAGGTCGCTCACGTGCAGCGGGCCGGTGCCGCCGTGCAGCGCGTCGTCATCGCGGCCGGCAAAGCGCTCGTTGCCTTCGGAGCGCTTGAAGTAGGGCAGCACGTTGTTCCAGCTCCAGCCGGTGCAGCCAAGTGCCGCCCAGTGGTTGTAGTCGTTGGGCGTGCCGCGGATGTAGATCATCGCGTTGAGCGACGAGCTGCCGCCCAGCCCGCGCCCGCGCGGCTGATAGCCTTGCCGCCCACCCAGCCCCGGCTGCGGCACGGTCAGAAAGCCGTAGTTGCGCTTGTTCTTGAACGGCAACGACGCCGCACACCCCGCCGGCACCCATACCGAGAGGTGATGGTCGTGCGGCCCGGCCTCCAGCAGCGCGACGGTCACGTCCAGGTCTTCGGTCAGCCGGCTGGCGAGCGCGCAACCGGCCGAGCCGGCGCCGACGATGACGTAGTCGAAGGTGAGGGAATCAATGTCCATGGGTGTCTCCGGAGCGGTCTTTTTTGGACTCGACCTCACATCGTAGGCGCCATGGGTTGTTTCAAACGGTGGGGGTTACCCCGCATTAGAGGCATCGTTCGATGTCATGCAGCACAGTCGGCGCGCGCTGAGCAAACGTTCTTGCTGCAAGGCAATGAGCCGAACCTGCCTTCAGGGTTGCCACATGGGCAGAATGGAAGCCGCCAACAGCGCACCCAGCACAGCGTTCAACACGCGCCATTGGCGCTGCGTCTTCAGCAGCCGCGCCAGCACGATGCCGGCCGCGCACCACAGCGACAACGACAGCAGTGCCGCCAACCCGAATGTCGTGCCCAGCAACGCCGCCAGTTGCAGCGGGCCGCTCGCCAACATCGCGAACGAGGCCGCCGCACCCAACGCCATGGCCCAACCCTTCGGGTTCAGCCACAGCAGGCATGCGCCCCCCAGCAGCGTGGTCGGTACAGCGCCTACGGCATTCAGATTCGGCGGGCCACTGCGCGCCACCTTCCACGCTAGCCACAGCAGATACGCCGAGCCCGCCGCCTTCATGGCAAGCAGCAGCCCCGGCGCGGCCATCAGCAACCCGGCCAAGCCGGCAGCCGCACCCGCTGCCAACGAAGCTAAGCCGACGGCAATCCCGACCATGAGCGGAATCGAGCGCCGAAAGCCGAACTGCGAGCCCGAAGCCGTCGCCAGCGTCGTGGCGCCCCCCGGGGACACCGTGGACACCACGGCAAACAGCACCAGCGGCGCAATGGACGGAAGGGGAAGCGGGTCGGGCATGGACAGCACTCCAGATCACATGAGGGAAGACCACTGTAGAGCGCCGCAAATCATTAGCAAATCGAAGGTTTTTGATGGCATGCATTAGCACCTAGAATGCATCGATGGCCAAGAACCTCGATATCACCCTCGTCCGCACCTTCGTTGCCGTGGCGGAAAACGCCAGCATGACCGTGGCGGCCAACGCGCTGCACCTCACGCAGGGCGCCGTCAGCCAACAGATCAAGCGGCTCGAAGACGCCTTCGAATGCCGCCTGTTCGAGCGCGACGGTCGCCGGCTCGAACTCACCCACGCGGGTGAACGCTTCCTCGGCCGGGCCAAGCGCTTGCTTGCGCTCAATGACGAAGTCTGGGCCGACATGGCTGCGCGCCCGCTGCAAGGCCCGGTGCGGCTGGGCGTACCGTATGACTTGGTCGGCACCGTCTTCCCGCCCATCTTCAAGGCGTTTACCGAGGCGGGGCCGTCGGTGGAATTGAGCATCGTCTGCGGCACCTCGCCCGAGCTGGCGGAAGGCATTGCGCGCGGCGAACTGGACGTTGCCGTAGTCGAAGCTCCGGTGGACGAGGCGACCGGCGAATGCCTATGCGTGGAACGTCTGGTGTGGGTGGGCGCGCGCGGCGGCAACGTGCATGCGAAGCGCCCGCTGCCGCTGTCGATGGTGGACGAGAGCTGCGCCTTCCGCGCCCGCGTGCTCAAGGCGCTAGGCGAACACCGCATCGAATGGCGCACGGTGTTTGAGAGCGGCAACATCGAAGCGACCACCGCCACCGTGCGCACCGGCTTGGCCGTTACCGCGTGGTTGACGCCGACGGTGCCGGCGGACTTGGACATCCTCGGGCCGGAAGCCGGGTTGCCGGAGCTACCGATGTTTGCGATCAGTCTGCTGCTGCCCGCGCAAGGGGCGAGTGCGGCGGCGCAGGCGTTGGGGCAATGTATTCGTGACGGGTTTTCTACGCGGCAACGGGTGGCAGAGCGGCGCGCCGCCTGACCCGTTGTCGGTTACAGGCCGCCACCTTCGATCTGCACCTGCCCATTCGGGGTATCGAGCACGAGCGTCAATGCCAGCCGCGCCGCATCGACAAATTCCACATGGCGGTTCTCGGGGGCGGAAGCATCCCACCCCAGCCCATCAAACTTTGCGCGGATGACGGCCATGTCCGGATGCGCGAGTTGGAACCGGTTCAGGCGGATGCCGACATCCTGCATCTTGTCGGCAGGGCTCTGGCCTCCGGCCCAATCGATCATGGCGGGCCAGCACCCGCTTGCCTCCGCTTCACCGTCTTTGCGGTGGAAGAAGTGCCATCGCAAGTCACCACGGGACACTTCAAGCAGTTCGTGTTGCGGCGACCGGATGGCAGTGTTGCGCGCCAGATTGGGAAGACTGGCTACCCAGCCGAACAACCGCGGCGCATCTTCCAGCTTGCCCTCTTGCGTCAGACGGTCCAGTGCAAACCAGCGAGTCCGGTTTGGCGCAGGCGCCTCAGGGTCAATGGCAATGAACTCGAGGAAGATGCCCGGCGCGATCCGCGTCACCAGATTGTGCGTTCCCATCAGAGGATGCTTGCCTCCTGCAGGCAACTCCACACCAAGCAACTGCGAGGCATACGCGTTGGCCTGGTCGAGGGATTGCGCGGCGAAGGCGATGTGATCGATCTTCAAGACAGCTCCCGTTGGACTGCGTCAGAAATCTGCGGGGCTCAGGATGCCACAGGGCACGTCGAGGCGCTTCTTGGGTAGCCGTTTTGGCTAGCGGCTTGTTGCCGGCATCCCCGCCCGTCTCGGGGATACGTCCTTCTGGTTCTTATTGGCTCTCGCCAGCCCGCTCTACGGCGGTGAGCACTTCCCACGTTTCAGGGTTCACCTGACAGCCCTCCAACGTCATCAGCACAAACGCGCCGATGGCGTCCAGAAAGCCCGCCCGGTACTCGGGCGGGTGCATGCCCGAAAACGCCAGTTCCCAACGCAGCACATTCGGCTCGTATCGCTGATGCCGGTGCAAGTCGGATTGGGTGCGGCAGAGAAAATCCCGTGCCGCCAGTGCGCCGGTCAGGTAGATGCGGCGTTTGCTGGGCGTCATGGGTGGCCTCCCTGTGTGGGAAGTAACGAACGACAAGCGGGTGGGGAAGGGTAAGACGCGAGGCGATGCCCGCTGAGTGAGGTAGCCATGTGGCCTCCTGTGGTGATTGCAGGAGACCCGCCATTCGCTGCGAACGAGGGTGGCGGGCCCGACGACAGGGTTCGCAGACCGGCCACCACAGGAAACCGGCAGACCCGAGGGTCTCCCTGCCCGGCCCGCCGCAGAAAGCATAGGCGTGCGCAAGCACCGGACATGAAAACGCCGCGCTAAGGCGGCTGTCCGTCTGTGGTGTGTGTTGGATGGGCTGCGAAACCCGGCCACCGCAAAGGCGGTGACGGTGGGAATTATATGTGCCCGGCTTCGAGGTGGAAGCCCTACACAGAAGTTTGCGGCCAATTCCGATGGTGACGGCCAATGTCATTGGCTAAGTTGCGGTCTCTATCCCATCAGTGAGTGGGCCAACTCAATCTATACCACCAAGTGGTATAGTTACTGGGCTGCATCATGACGCCATCGGCACAGCGTGTATTCAAAACGAAGTGGTTTAGCAAGGCAGCGAAAGCTGCTGGCATTTCCGACATCGACTTGTGTCGCGCGGCAAAGCAATTGATGCAAGGCATGGGGGACGACCTGGGCGGCAACGTCTGGAAGAAGCGCCTGGACCAGAACCGCAGACGCGGCATCGTCGTCAACAAGGTCGGCCATTCCTGGTTCTTCGTCTTCCTGTTTGCCAAGAGTGACCGCGACAACATCGATGACCGGGAACTGAAGGCATTCCGGAAGCTGGCCGCTGATTTTGGTGGGCTTCGGGAAGCAGAAGTGGACTCGTTGATCGAGCTAAAAGAGTTGGTGGAGATCTGCCATGACTAAGACACGTTTCAAGAGCGACGCCGCTGCAGCCATCCACAGCGCCGCGGCTGGTCTGCATCGCGCCAAGCTCATCGACAAGACAACCATGCGCGAATACGACGCACTCTGTATCGAGCCCGTGCCCGAGTTCGACGCGCAGGCAATCGCGCGCATTCGCAAATCGGTCAACGTCAGCCAGAGTGTGTTTGCCATCTATCTCAACACCACAACGTCGACGGTGCGGCAATGGGAGCAGGGTGACAAGAAGCCCAGCGGTATTGCGGCGCGCCTGCTGCAGCTTGTGCAGAAGCACGGGCTGGCAGTGTTCTCCTGAGCAACGTCTCCACACAAACAAAAACCCCGCCAACCGGCGGGGTCCCCCAAATCCTTTTGAGCCTGCAAGCAAACTCAAGCCTGCGGCGCGGCTCCATCTTCCGGAGCCGCCTCGGCGCCTTCGGCCTTGGCTTCGTCTTTCTTTTCCAACATCTCTTCCAGTGCGCCCGCGCCCTTGAAACCGGCGACGGCGGCAACGGCCTTGGTCAGCAGGCCGGCATCCGGATCGACTTTCTCGGCGGCCTCAACGGCGGCGACTGCGCCGGCGATCTTGCCCACTTCATCCAACAGTCCCATGGTCACCTCCGCGTGATTGAACGGGAGAGCCATCTTCCCACCGGCAAGTGGTGGGAGTGCAAGCGAAGTTAAAAAATTTCCCAGGGCGTTCGTTTGCGTACGCCGTGCATCACTCCGCTTCGGCGCCGGCCGGGGCGATGGTGAGGGCAGCGAGGCGCTGTCGCGCGCTATCGGTCATCGGCGCCGATTGCCGCGTGCTGACGTCGATCTGCACGATCACGGATTGCGAGGTGGCGGCGCAGCGGCCGTTCTGGAAGATGGCCTGTTCGAGCTTGACCGAGCTGCGCCCGACGCTCGCCACGCGCGTGCCGATCTGCACCGAGCCGGGCCAGAGGATCTCGTGGCGGAAGTCGAGTACGAGTTGCGCGATGACGAACTCGCATCCGGGCGCGGCCAGCGGGTTGTCCGGCGTGAAGAGCATCTCGACGCGGCCCGTTTCCAAGTACGTGGCGAAGACAGCGTTGTTGATGTGGCCCTGGCGGTCGGTGTCGCCGTAGCGGAGCTTGTCGGTGGACAGCAGCGGGAAGTCGTTGATCGACGGGAGCGTCATGGCGATGTGGGGTGAAGCGAGGATGTGGGCATTGTGCCGGGCTTTGCCTGCTGGCGCAGATTGCGCCTCACCCCAAGGCCCGCACCGACGTGCTGATCGCCCGTGCGCACTGCAGCAGCGCGGGGGCGAGCTTGGTTTCCATCTCTTCCGGCGTCCACCGTCCGGTGGGGGCGACAAGGTGAATCGCCCCCAGCGCGCGCCCGTTGCTGCTGACGATGGGCGCGGCGATAGTCATGTCGCCGAGGAACAGCTCTTCGCAGTTGGTGGCGTAGCCACGTTGGCGAGCCTGGCGCAGCGTTTCCATGATGTCGGCCACGTCGGTGCGCGTGTGCATGGTGTGCGCAACTCGCTGCGATGCTTCCACGATGGCCTGCGCCTCGGGCACGGGCAATGCGGCCAGGTAGGCACGGCCCGATGCGGTGCAGTACATCGGGATGCGGCTGCCGATAGGCATGTGCACGGGCACGAAATGCGCGCTCACAAAGCGGGCCACGTACACCATCTCGTCCTGGTCGGGCTCGGTCAGGCAAGACGTTTCCGTGGTCACCTTGGTCAGCTCGGAGAGGAACGGGTTGGCCACATCGATGAGCGTGTCGGCCGCCAGGTAGTTGAAGCCGATCTTCATGACCGCCGGGGTGAGCTGGTAGCGGCGCGTCTGCGGATGCTTGCGCAGGTAGCCGAGCTGCTCGAGCGTGTAGACCATGCGCTGCGCCGAGCTTTTGTTGATGCCGGCAGCGGCCGCCACTTCGGCAATCGTCATGGTGCGGCGCTGCGCGTTGAAGGCGCCCAGCACGGCCAGGCCTTTCTCTAACGACTGGTTGAACAGCAGGTCTGGGGTGTCGTCCGTGTCGGTCATGAAAAGTGGCGCCTCAGTGGCAAATCAACGACTAAAGAATCGCATATCGATTCAGATTCGTCGACTAGTGGTTTTCCACAATTATAGGTCGATGCAACACGTTCGAATATTGGCACACGCATTGCATGAGGCTGAGCCAAGCCCCGTGGATTCACATCCGCGGTGCGTCTTCTTTTCATTGCCTGGAGGGTTGCCATGTCTGTCGTCACCACTTTCCGCCGCGCCGCACTCGTGTTGTGCATGCTCGGCACCGCATCGTTCGCCTGGGCGCAGGGCGGTACGCCCACCTATAACGTGGGCGCCACGGCCACCGGCGTGCCGTTCACCTTTCTCGATGTGAAGACCAATTCCATCCAGGGGATGATGGTCGACACCGTGACGGCCGTGGGCAAGGCGGGCGGCTTCAACGTGAATGTGCAGCAGACGGTGTTCTCGGCGCTCATTCCGTCGCTCACGTCGAACAAGATCGACATCATCTCGGCGGCGATGCTCAAGACGCCGGCCCGCGCGCAGGTGGTGGATTTTTCCGACCCGGTGTACTCATACGGCGAGGGCCTGATCGTCAAGGCGGACGACGCCAAGAATTACGCCACGCTCGACGACCTGAAGGGCGAAGTGGTGGGCGCGCAGGTGGGCACGGTGTTCCTCGACATGCTCAACAAGAAGGGCATCTTCAAAGAAGTGCGCAGCTACGACTCCGTGGCCGACATGACGCGCGATCTGGCGCTGGGCCGCATCAAGGCGGGCCTAGGCGACCAACCCATCATTGCGTACCAGATTCGCCAGAAAACCTTTGAAGGCGTGAAGCTCGCGCCCAACTACAAACCCGCCAACGTGGGTGACGTGTGCCTGGTGGTGCGCAAGGGCGATGCCGAAACGCTCAACCGCATCAACAAGGCCATCGCCAAGATCAAGGCCGACGGCACGCTGGCGGCGATCGTGAAGAAGTGGGGCATCTGAGCGGGTGACGCGCAATGAGTTTGGCTACGTTTGTTGAACACGCGCAGGACTTTCTGCCGATCCTGCTGAAGGGGGCGGTGGTCACGGTGGAAGTAACCGTGCTGTCGTTCCTGTTGAGCAGCGTGATCGGCCTGGGGCTGGCGCTGATGCGGTTGTCGCCCATCAAGGCGGTGTCGGCGGCGGGCGCCACCATCGTCAACATCATCCGCGGGCTGCCGATCATCGTGCAGCTCTTCTACATCTACTTTGTGCTGCCGGACATCGGCATTCAGTTGAGCGCGTTTCAGGCGGGCGTGATCGGGCTGGGCATTGCGTATTCCGCGTATCAGGCCGAGAACTTCCGCGCCGGCATCGAGGCGGTGGACCCCGGCCAGCGCGAAGCCGCCGAAGCGATGGGCATGCGCGGCGCGCTCATCATGCGGCGCGTGATCCTGCCGCAGGCGTTTCGCATTGCGCTGCCGCCATACGGCAACACGCTGGTGATGATGCTCAAGGATTCGTCGCTGGTGTCCACCATCACCGTGGCGGAAATGACGCGCGCCGGGCAACTGATCGCCTCGTCCACGTTCCAGAACATGACGGTCTACACGCTGGTGGCGCTGCTGTACTTGGTGATGAGCCTGCCGCTGGTGTTTGGCCTGCGCAAGCTCGAACGCCGCATGGGCGCAGGGAGGGCCAAGCCATGATCGAGATCCGCGATCTGCAGAAGCACTTTGGCGACCACCACGTGCTGCGCGGCGTGAGCCTGCATGTGAACAAGGGCGAAGTCGTCTGCTTGATTGGCCCGTCGGGTTCGGGTAAGTCGACGGTCCTGCGCTGCATCAACGGCTTGGAGTCGTACGACGGCGGCGAGATCCGCGCCTTCGGCGAGCGCGTCGATCAACACAGCAAGACCATCCACACGCTGCGCAGCCGCATGGGCATGGTGTTCCAGCGCTTCAACCTGTTCCCGCACCGCAGCGTGCTGGAGAACGTGATGGAAGGCCCCGTCTACGTGAAGGGCGAGCGCCCTGAAGCTGCGCGCGCGAAGGCGATGGCGCTACTGGAAAAAGTGGGCTTGGCCGCCAAGGCGCAGGCGTACCCCGCGCAACTCTCCGGCGGCCAGCAGCAACGCGTGGCCATTGCGCGTGCGCTGGCCATGGAACCGGAGGCGATGCTGTTTGACGAGCCGACGTCTGCGCTCGACCCGGAACTCGTCGGCGATGTGCTGGAGGTGATGCGCGCGCTCGCCCGCGAAGGCATGACGATGATCGTCGTCACGCACGAGATGGGTTTTGCGCGCGAGGTGGCCGACCGCGTGTGCTTCCTGCACAGCGGCACCATCGTCGAAGAAGGACCGTCTGCTCAGGTGTTGGGTGCGCCGCGCCAACCGCGCACGCAAGACTTTCTGCGGCGCGTGCTGCACAAACCTGCGGATGCGCCCGCCGGAGACCTCGTGCCATGACGCAGCCGCAACTCGACATCGCTGCCGGCGAGCCGCTGCCGCCGTCGCTGTGGGCGGCCACTGCGCCGGCTGCGCCACCCGCGCCGCCGTTGGTGGAATCCATCACCACCGATGTGCTCGTCATCGGCGGTGGGTACACGGGGCTATCCACCGCGCTGCATCTGGCTGAGCGCGGTACGCAGGTCACCGTGCTCGACGCCAATGACCCCGGCTGGGGTGCCTCTGGGCGCAACGGCGGGCAGGTCAACCCGACGCTCAAGCATGACCCGGATGAACTGGTGAGCCTGTTCGGTGCAGCGCGTGCCGAGCCGTTGATCGATGCCGTCTCGCGGTCCGCCGATCTGGTGTTCGATCTGATTGAGCGGCACAGCATCGACTGCCAACCCGTGCGTGCGGGCTGGCTGCAGCTCTCGTATTCCGACAAGGCGGTGCCGGCGCTGCATGCGCGTGCCCGGCAGTGGGAACAGCGCGGCGTGCCAGTGGAAGTGCTGGATCGCGCGGCGGTCGCCACGCGCGTTGGCACCGAGGCATTTGCAGGGGCATGGCTCGATGGTCGCGCCGGTGCCATCCAGCCGATGGCCTATGCGCGCGGCTTGGTGCGCGCCGCACAACAAGCGGGCGCGGCCGTGCATGGCCACACCGCCGTCACCGCGTTGGAACGGCAGGGCACGCAGTGGATCGCCACCACCAGCACGGGCGCTGTCGTGCGGGCGCAGCGCGTGGTGATCGGCACCAACGGCTACACCGGCGCACTGTGGCCGGGGCTGGCACAAACCGTGCTCTCCGCCAACAGCTTCATCGTTGCCACCAAGCCGCTCAAAGCGGTGGATGCGCAAGCCATCCTGGCGCGCGGCGAGACGGCTTCCACCTCGCAACGGCTGCTGCTGTATTTCCGCAAAGACGCAGCCGGGCGCCTGCTCATGGGTGGGCGCGGCTTCTTCACCGAGCCGCGCAGTGCGCAGGATTTTGCACACCTCGAACGCTCACTGGAGTTGTTGTTTCCGCAGTTGGGGCCCTTGGAATATGAATACCGCTGGAGCGGCCGCATCGCCATCACGCGCGATTTTCTGCCGCACATTCATGAGCCCGCGCCAGGGGTGACGATGGCGCTCGGCTGCAACGGGCGCGGCATCGCGTTGTGCACCAGTCTGGGCCAGCACATCGCTGCGCGCCTCACGGGCAGTGGAGCGGTGTTTCCGTATCCCGTGTCACCCATCACGCCGATCCCACTGCACGGCTTGCAACGCTTCTACATTGCGGCGGGCGTGGCGTGGTACAGCCTGCTCGACAAGCTGGGGGGCTGAACGACGCGGCGGCTATGGGTCATCTAAGTCTGCCTCGGCAGACTGATGCGCACTCTCCCTCCACGCCGCAGGAGAATGCGCATGACTCACCCCGCACAAACACACGAACACGCCCTCGCGCGCAGCAAGCTGCCCGAGATCACCCTGGCGTTCTGGATCATGAAGATCTGCGCCACCACCCTGGGCGAAACTGCGGGCGATCTGCTCTCCATGACGCTCAAGATCGGTTACGCCGCCAGTTCGGTGCTGCTGATCGGCGCCTTTCTCGTCGCCCTGACGGCGCAACTGCGCAGCAAGGCGTATCACCCGCTGCTGTATTGGGCAGTCATCCTCGCCACCAGCACGGCCGGCACCACGCTGTCGGACTTCATGGACCGCACGCTCGGCCTGGGGTACGCCACCGGCTCGGCCATCCTGGCGAGCCTGCTGTGTGCGGTGCTCGTCTATTGGAAGCTCACGCACAAATCGCTCTCGGTCACGCGGGTGCGCGGCGGCGGGCAGGAGCTGCTGTACTGGTGCGCCATCCTCGTATCCAACACGCTGGGCACGGCGCTGGGCGACTTCCTGGCCGATTCGTCGGGGCTGGGTTTTGCCGGCGGCGCGCTGCTCATTGCCGGCGCGATTGCACTGATTGCGGCGGCGTATTATCTGACCGGCATTTCGCGCGTGGCGCTGTTCTGGATGGCCTTCGTGCTGACGCGGCCGCTCGGTGCCACGGGCGGTGACCTGCTGACCAAGCCCGTCAGCGCCGGTGGCATGAATCTGGGCACAGCGGGCGCATCGGCGGTGCTGCTGGCGATCCTGCTGCTCACCATCGGCTATACGAGCTGGCAGGCGCGGCGCCGCAGTGGCGATACGCTGCAGTCTGCCTAGCCCTTCACCGCATCAACCTGACACCGCATGCGAGTCCTCCTCGTTGAAGACGACCCGATGATCGGCGCGGCCGTAGAAGCCGCGCTGCAGGACGCCGCCTATGCGGTGGACTGGGTGCGCAACGGCCAGACCGCGCTGGACGTGGCCGCACATCAGCACTACGACGTGCTCCTGCTCGACCTCGGCCTGCCCGGCAAGGACGGCCATGCGGTACTCAGCAGCCTGCGCACCCGCGACAACCCGGTGCCGGTGCTGATCCTGACGGCCCGGGATGCGGTGGATGAGCGCGTACGCGGCCTCGATGGCGGCGCAGATGATTACATCCTCAAGCCCTTCGAGATGGTCGAACTGCTCGCCCGCATGCGCGCCGTCCTGCGCCGCAAGGGTGGGGCAGCGAGCCCGGTGCTGACCAACGGCGTGCTGACGCTCGACCCCGCCGCGCACGAAGCGCGCATGGGTGACGCCGAACCGGTGCAGCTGTCCGCACGCGAATTTGCGTTGCTGCAGGCGCTCATGCTGCGCCCGGGCGCCATCCTCTCGCGCACGGAGCTGGAAGAGCGCATCTACGGCTGGGGCCACGAGGTGGCCAGCAACGCGGTCGAGTTCCTCATCCATGCGTTGCGCAAGAAGCTCGGTGCGCAGGCTATCAAGAACGTGAGGGGCGTGGGATGGATGGTGCCGAGGGGCCAATGACCGCGCCCGCTTCCACGGCTGCCTCTGTGCAGCAAGGCTTGTCGGTGTGGCTGTCGGCGATCATCGTGGTAGTGGCGTTGCTGGCCGGCGGCTTTGCGTTTGCCTCGGCGTTCCGCGAAGCCTATGCGCTGCAGGACGACGTGTTGCGCCAGGTCGGGGCGATGTTCGACCCCACGCATCTGCCCGCACCTGGCAACCCGGCCGATGCACCCAAAGTCTCGGACAAGGAGGCACGCGTGATCGTGCAAGTGCTTCCGCCAGCCGGTAGCGCACCCACGGCCGATCTTCCCGCGCTGGCCAACGGAATGCAGACCGCGCGCCTGGGCAAGCGCGACTACCGCGTGTGGGTCCGCACGCTCGCCAATGGCCAGCGCATCGCCGTCGCGCAGGAAACCGCGGTGCGCGACGAAACCGCCCGCGACAGCGCCATCCGCACCTTGATGCCGTTCCTGATCCTCGTGCCGATCCTGCTGGTGGCCGTGGCCCACGTGCTGCGCAAGATGTTCGCGCCCATCAAGCGCCTCGCCCACGAGGTCGACCAGCGTGACGAGCGCCAGTTGCACGCCATCGCGCCCGAAGCCGTGCCCGAAGAAGTGCGGCCGTTCGTGGTGGCGATCAATCGCCTGCTGGCGCGCGTGCAGCAATCGATGGACGCGCAGCACCGCTTCGTGGCCGATGCCGCGCATGAACTGCGTACGCCGCTGACCGCGCTATCGCTGCAGGCTGAACGCCTGGCGCAAGCCCCGATGTCGGACGAGGCACAGACGCGCCTGACCACACTGCGCCACGGGATCGAACGCAACCGCAGCCTGCTTGAGCAGCTGCTCACCCTGGCCCGTGCACAAGAGACCGTCGACGCCCCAACAGGCGCAGTGTCCGTACAACGCGTATTCCGGAGCGTGCTGGAAGACTTGATGCCGCTGGCCGACGCCAAACAGCTCGATGTGGGCGTCACCGCCGAGGCCGATGCGCAGGTCCGCGCCAATGAGCTGGACCTCTTCGTCGTGGTGCGCAATCTGGTGGACAACGCCATCCGCTACACACCCGAAGGTGGCAGCATCGACCTGTCGGTCACCAGCGGGGCGGGCATGGTGTCGATCACGGTGCAGGACACCGGCCCGGGTATCCCCGCCGATGAACGCGCACGCGTGTTTGATCCGTTCTACCGTGTACTCGGCAATGGAGCCACGGGCTCGGGGCTGGGCTTGTCGATTGTGGGCACCGTGGTGCAGCGCCTGGGCGGCCAGACCGTGTTGGGCGAGGCTGAGGGAAGTGCCCGCGGATTGCGCGTGACAGTCCGCCTGCCCCAGGCGAATTGAAGACGTCGCCTTACTTCAAATACGACTTGATCACTTGCAGCACAGCATCCAGGTCTTCCTGCCGCTGCGCTTCGGCCGGCTCCTTGACCACGTGATCCGTCAGGTGGCCTTCGATCACGGCTGCCATCAACCCGTTGACGGCACCACGAATCGCAGCGATCTGCTGCAGCACGGCCGTGCAATCCCCCTCGTCAGCGAGTTGTTTTTCCAGGGCGGCCGCCTGCCCCTGAATGCGCCGTACGCGCGCCAGGAGCTTGGCTTTGTCGCGGATGGTGTGGGCCATGGTTCGGGCTGTGTTGCGGGTTTCAGAATCGCCGGAGGGTAGCACCCAGATACTAGGGGGGAGTATACTGCGCCGACTTGGAAACCGCCACGAATGGCCCACCCATGACCGCGTTCACCACCCTGCTGCAGCAAGGCAATGCCTGGCTGTTTGTCCCCAGCGCCATCCTGCTGGGGGCGCTGCATGGTCTCGAGCCGGGGCATTCCAAGACGATGATGGCGGCGTTCATCGTCGCCATTCGGGGCACGCTCGCGCAGGCGGCGCTGCTGGGGCTGTCGGCCACGGTGTCGCACACCGCGGTGGTGTGGGCGGTGGCCATGGCGGGGCTGTACTTCGGCCGCCATTGGAATGCGGAGACCACCGAGCCGTACTTTCAGGTGGCATCGGCCGTGCTGATCGTGGCCGTGGCAGCCTGGATGATGTGGCGCACGTGGCGCGGCACGCGCGGGCATAACCCCGATCACCATCACGCGCACGATCACCATCACGACCACGACGAAGCCAAGTACATCGACACAGGTCACGGCACGGTCCGGCTGGAGGTGTTTGAAGATGGCGTGCCGCCCCGCTTTCGGCTCACGCGCGAAGGCACACGCGGCCATGCCTGGGCCGCCGACCACGTGCAGGTGGTGACCGAACGGCCCGACGGCAGCCGGCAGACGTTCGCGTTCGTGCAACGCGATGGTTTTCTGGAATCCGCGCAGACGATTCCCGAGCCGCATGCCTTTGTCGCACGGCTGTCGCTTGGGCATGAACACCATCGGCATGACTACGACGTGGAATTCGTTGAGCACAATCACACGCATGCCGACCACCACAGTGGGCTGGACGTATCGTCCAACGGTTATCAGGACGCACACGAACGCGCGCACACCAACGACATCCGCCGACGCTTCGCCAAGCGCGAGGTGACCACGGGCCAGATCATCGTGTTCGGGTTGACCGGCGGTTTGATCCCGTGCCCCGCGTCGATCACCGTGCTGCTGCTGTGCCTGCAACTCAAGCAGGTGACGTTGGGCGCGGCGCTGGTGCTGTGCTTCAGCATTGGGCTGGCGTTGACGCTGGTCGCTTCCGGCGCGTTGGCAGCGCTGAGTGTGAAGCATGTGTCCCAGCGCTGGGACGGCTTTGGCGAATTCGCCCGCAAGGCGCCATATCTGTCGGGCGTGCTGATTACGCTGGTAGGGCTCTACGTAGGGTGGCAGGGCCTGCACGGCTTGATGCGACAGGCGTAACCAGTGCCAGCGCGAGCTTCGCCACGCGCACATTTTCGCCGTACTGCATCCACTGCCGCACGCGCTGCGTATCTGTGGATACAGGCCGGCGCGGAATCTTTCTTCACCGATGCAGTGTCAGGTTTGCATGACCACCGCGACCAACCTGTGAGGTTGAGACGGCCAAGCGCCGTCAACGACCTGATGGCGTGCCATGTTGGATGGCACGCGTTCACAGAACCAGGAGTTCATCATGCACACCCGCCGCCTCTCGCTGGCATGGCTTGCCACGCTTTCCGCTTCTGCCGCGCTGTTCGCAGCGCTTCCGGCTTCGGCAGCCCAACCCAAATTCGATCCCTATACGCAAGGCGCCGTCGACAAGACCGACCCGTTCACGCAGGGCGCGGATCGCCAGGCCGACACCCGTGGCACGCTGTCGTGGAAGTACGATCGTTATGACCCCTATGGACAAGGCGCAGATCGCCAAACCGGCACAGATGACCTGCTTGCATGGCGCGGGGATACGCGCTATCCGAGCAGCGCGGAGGGGGCTCGCGGCTGACGGGTCATGCGCGGGGGTGAGAGGGCCGGTACGTCGGCACGGGCCGGTCTCCTCGCCGCGGCATCAGTTCGCGGGCGTGGCGCCCTCGGCAATGCGGTCATACAACGCACGCGCAGCCGGCGACAACTGCGCCGCCTTGCGTGTCACCAGTACCAGCGTGCGCGAGACCACCGGCTCTACCAGTTCAATCGTGCGGATCATCGGGTACGCATTCTTCTGGATGGCGAGCTTCGGCACTACCGCTGCACCCAATCCCTCAGCCACCAAGCCCAGTGCGGTGGAGCTGCGCTGCACTTCGTAGAACGAATGCAGCGTCACGCCGCTGTTTTTTAGCGCGCCGTCTAGCAGGCTGCGGTTGCCGCTGACCTCGCCTGCAAAGATGAGCGGATGCGGCTGTAATGCTGCCCACCGAATGCGCCGCCGCTTGGCAAGCGGATGATCGTCGCGGCAGACCAGCACATACGGGTCGCTCGTCAACGGCACGCTCATGAGTTCCGGGTGCTGGTCGCCCGCGATGCTGATGCCGAATTCCGCCTCGCGGCGCAGCACCGCTTGCAGTACCGACGCAGAAGCATGATCGAGAATCTTCACGCGATCATGCGGCCGGTGTTCAGAGAACGCGCGCAGGATACGCGGCAGGTATTGCACGCCCACCGTCGGCACACAGGCGATGGTGATGTCGCCGCGCTGGCTCAGGCCCGTCTCGCGGATCTCCGTCAGCGCATCGGACAACTCCCCCAACAGCCGCCGCGCCTGCGGCAGAAAACGCTGGCCGATTTCCGTCAGTTCCGTGCGGCGCGTGGTGCGCTCGACCAACGCTACGCCCAGAAAGGCTTCCAGCTTGCGCAAGCGCTGCGTGATGGCGGTCTGTGTGACGTGCAGCATCTCGGCCGCTTGCGTAAAGCTGCCGCACTCCGCAATCGCCACAAAAGCCTGTACGCCCAGCGTGTCGATTTTCATCAGTGTTTTGAATCAATCCCGAAATTGAATTCATTTTACTGATCGGTTCTCGCCCTACACAATCCAGCGTCAGGCAAACAACGATAAGGAGCACATCGTGACGACCCCACACGATTGGTACGCCAAGCAATACGTGCAATTTGAAGACGAACGCACACGGCCCATCCGCGACTTGCTGGCCGCCGTGCCACCGACGCCCATGCACGTGGCCATCGACATCGGCTGCGGCCCCGGCAACTCCACCGAAGCCTTGATCGCACGCGCGCCCGCCGCTGCCGTGCGCGGGATCGATGCTTCCGCCGACATGATTCAGGCCGCACGCAAGCGCCTGCCGGAGGTGCGTTTCGACATCGCCGACATTGCGACCTGGGACGAACCCGGTGCGTATGACCTGATCCTCGCCAATGCGGTGCTGCAATGGTTGTCCGCGCACGACACGCTGTTTCCAAAGCTGATCAGCAAGCTCACGCCGGGCGGCCACCTTGCGGTGCAGATGCCGGACAACCTGGATGAGCCCGCGCACCGCCTGATGCGCGAAGTGGCCGCCTCGGGGCCGTGGGCAAACAAGCTCAAGGGCGTGGAGCGGACCGAGCGGTTTAATGCGCGCGACTACTACGGGCTGCTCGCGCCGCTATGCGCGCGCGTGGACGTGTGGCGCACCACGTACCACCATCCGCTGCGCGGTGGTGCCGATGCGGTGGTCGAATGGTTCAAGGGCAGTGCGCTGCGGCCGTTCCTTGCTGCGTTGGATGACGACACCGAACGCAACGCCTTTCTCGCGCGCTACCGCGATGCCGTCGCGCAAGGCTATCCGGCACAGGATGACGGCACGGTGCTGCTGCCGTTCCCGCGCTTGTTCATCGTGGCCACGCGCAAGTGAGGAGGGCAGCGTCAGCGCGCCGCCAGCATCAGCCCGAGGTTCTGCACTGCCGCACCCGACGCCCCTTTGCCGAGGTTGTCGAACACGGCACTCAGTAGGACTTGCCCGTGGTCGTTGGCGAAGACGCTCAGGCGCATGTCGTTGGTGCCGTTGAGCGCTTGGGGGTCCAGATGCGACAGCGCCGACGCGGCGGCTAGCGGCATGACTTCGACATGCTCGGCGCCCGCATAGTGGCGGTCCAGGCACGCGTGCAGCGTGGCCGCATCGGCGCCGGGCGCCAGCAGGCGCAACTCCAGCGGCACCGTCAGCACAATGCCTTGGCGGTACGCACCGTATGCAGGCACGAACATCGGGCGCTGCGTGAGGCCGGCGTGCTGTTGAATCTCCGGCGTGTGCTTGTGCACCAAACCCAACCCATACACCTGAAATGGCAGCGCGTTGCCGGCATCGGGGCCCTCGTACGCTTCCACCGCCGCGCGGCCACCACCGGAGTAGCCCGACACCGCGTGAATGCTCACGGGGTAGTCCGTCGGCAGCAAACCAGCCTGCACCAGCGGACGCAACAGGCCGATTGCCCCAGTCGGGTAGCAGCCCGGATTGGTCACGCGCGATGCCGTGGCAACGCGCTGCGCCTGCTCGGCGGCCATCTCAGGAAACCCATACGTCCAACCCGGCGTGGTGCGATGCGCTGAGCTGGCATCGATCACGCGCACACACGGGTTGACGATGGACGCCACCGCCTCGCGGGCCGCCGCATCGGGCAGGCACAAGATGGCGATATCGCACGCGTTGATGGCCTCGGCACGGCGGTGCGGGTCTTTGCGGGCGTCCGCAGGAAGCGTCAGCAGCTGCAGATCCTGCCGGCCGCGCAGGCGTTCGTGAATCTGCAAGCCGGTGGTGCCTTGGTCACCGTCGATAAAAATGAGGGGCGTGGACATGGCGGAGTCCTCTGCAGTCGGGGTGTGTGCGATGTGTGTGAGCCCCCATCTTCGGCTCCCGCCTAGAATGTGAAAAGTTGAATTTCCCAACTTCCACATTCAGCGTTTCTGAACCATGCGACACATCAGCCTCGACCGTCTGCGCACCCTGGTGGAGGTGGCCGACCGCAGCTCTTTTGCCGAAGCGGCCCGCGCGCTGCATCTGGCGCCGCCCACCATCAGCCTGCACATTGCCGAGCTGGAAAGCCGCGTGGGTGCGCCGCTGCTCTCGCGCAAGCGCGGGCGGGTGCAGCCGACCGCCATCGGGCAGGTGATGGTTGAACGTGCCCGCAAGCTGTTGGCTGATGCCGAACAGGCCCTGGACGACATCCAGCGCCAAGTGCAAGGCCTGAGCGGGCGTGTGCGGCTGGGGGCCTCCACCGGCGCGATCGCCCACCTGCTGCCGCAGGCGCTAGACGCGCTGCGACAAGACCACCCCGGCATCGACGTGCAGGTGGCCGTGCTGACCTCGCAAGAAACACTGGCCAAGCTGGCGGAGGGTGCATTGGATGTCGGCTTGGTGGCGCTGCCGCAATCGCAAGTGGCGGGGCTCAGCATCAAGCCGTGGCGCCGTGACCCGGTCATGGCCTTTCTGCCCGCGCACTGGGCAAGCCCCGCCCGCATCACGCCTGCGTGGCTCGCAGCGCAGCCGTTGATCCTGAACGACACCACCACGCGGCTCTCGCGGCTGACGACCGAATGGTTTGCGGCCGACGGCCACCACCCCGCGCCGCGCATCCAACTCAACTACAACGATGCGATCAAGAGCCTGGTGGCCGCAGGCTATGGCGCCACGCTGTTGCCGCACGAAGCCTCCGACGCACCGGCAGACACGCGGATCACCATGCGGCCCCTGCGGCCTGCCTTGTGGCGCGAACTTGGCGTTGCGCATCGTGCCGGGCATGTTGAGCGATCGACGCAGCACGTATTGGATGCGCTGTGGGCACTGCGGGCGAAGTAACCCGGCCCGCCAACTTCAGCCGAGCAGGTACTCGCGCGTGAGTTGCCGTGCCCGGTGCAGGCGGCTCTTCACTGCCGCGCGGCTCTCGCGCAGTTGGTCGGCAATTTCGCTGATGGTCATCTCGTTCAGGTCGCGCAGCACGATGATCTCGCGATAGTGCGCGGGCAGGGATTCCAGCGCGGCGGCTACGTCGTGGCGCAGGTCGTCAACGGGTTGGCGTGCAAGCCAGGCCTCCACCTTGTCGTCATCCCAGGGGTCGGTGGAAAGCGCCTTGCGCGCCATGCGGTGGCACTCGCGGCGCACGATGGCAAACAGCCAGCTGGAGAACGCCGCCGCCGCGCGCAGCGAGCCCACCTTGCGTGACAGGACCAGCAGGCTTTCCTGCACAGCATCATCCACGTCGGAAATCAGGCAGTTGCGCTGTGCGTAGCGGCGAATGTCGGGCTGGCAGACGGCCAGCAGACGCTCGATGGCCGATACGTCACCCGCGCGGGCAGCATCGAGCAGGGGCTGGTGACGGACGAGATCCATGGCTCAGTTGCGCGGGGGTTGTTGCAGCTTGCGGCCGACCAGCGCACATGCCGGGCAGAAGCCGACCACGCCCGTCAGGCCAAATCCGGCACCGGCGGCGGCCAGCAGCCAATTCCACGGCGCGGCCGCCAAGGCCAGCCCGCCAGCGATCACGGCCAACGCCAGCACGATGCGCACGGCGCGCTCCCAGTTCGGCACATTTTTCACATACAGCGCGGATTTCAGAAACGACATGATGTTCTCCAAAAGAAGGGCGGACGAAAAGTGAGGGAAGGTCCTCGCCCCCCAAGAGGCGCCGTTGGGCCGAACGGATTCGCGCCCCCCAAAAAAATGTGCCACCCAGAGACGGCAGGCGCGGGAATGGCCTCGCCCGCAGGCGGCTCACGCAGAATCAATTTGACTTTGTAGGGGGCAATTACTATCTTACGATATGTTTTTAGACACAACACAGTGCGCCATCCGGTCAGACGGTTCCGGCTGCGGATGCGTGCGCCCTCTCATCGGTTTCTCCGCCTCCGCTCATGCCCCTACTTGAACCCACCCGCGAGCGCCGCCTGCTCTGGCTGCTCGCCCTCACGCAGTTCACCGTCATCATGGATTTCATGGTGATGATGCCCCTCGGGCCGCAGATCATGCACACGTTTGGCATTGGTCCGGCGGCGTTTGCCACAGCGGTGTCGGTGTATTCGTTGTGCTCCGGCGCCTCAGGCCTGCTGGCCGCCACCTACACCGACCGCTTCGACCGGCGCCGCCTGCTGCTGGCCGTCTACGGCCTCTTCACGCTGGCCAATCTCGCCTGCGCGCTGTCCAACAGCTACGCCATGCTGCTATTTGCGCGTGCGTTTGCGGGCGTTACGGGCGGCGTGCTGGGCTCGATCATCATGGCGGTGCTGTCTGATGTGATTCCGCCCGCGCGGCGCGGTGCGGCGACCGGCGTGGTGATGTCGTCGTTTGCGCTGGCGGCCATGGCCGGCGTGCCAGTGGGCGTGGCGCTGGGCGCCCACCTCGGGTGGACGGCGCCGTTCTTCCTGCTGACGGCGCTGACGGTGCTGATCTGGCTGGGCGCACGCCAGACCGTTCCACCTTTGACCGCCCACCTGAGCGGCACCAGCCAAACGCCGCGCGAAATTCTCGTCGGCCTGTGGCGGTTGCTAACCCATCCGCGCCATCTGCGCGCCTTCCTGCTGACCTTCGTGATGATGGGCTCGCACATGCTGGTGATTCCGTTCATCTCGCCGGTGCTGGTGGCCAACCACGGCGTGGCGCCGCAGGATCTGGCGTGGCTGTATGTGGCGGGCGGGGCGGCCTCGTTCTTCAGCTCGCGCGCGGTCGGCAAGCTGGCCGATCGCTACGGCCGTCGCCGCGTGTTCGTGGCGGCTGCGCTGCTGGCATTCATCCCGGTGCTGGTGATGACGCATCTGCCCGACTGGCCGTTCATCGGCATGCTGCTGTTCTTCCCGTGCTTCATGGTGGTGCTGTCCAGCCGCATGGTGCCGATGCAGGCGCTCATGACGACCGTGCCCAACCCGCAGGTGCGTGGCGCGTTTCTGTCGGCCAACAGTGCGGTCATGTCCGTGGGGACGGGCGTGGGCGCATGGGTCGGCGGGCTGCTGCTCAGCAACGGCGCCGGCGGCCACATTGAAGGCTACGGGCTCAACGGCTGGCTGGCCGTGGCGGCGGGGCTGTTCTCGGTGTTCTGGGTTAGCCAGGTGAAGGGGTCTGACGAACGCGGTGATCCGTCGCTCGCCACGCCTGCGGCTCCGCAAACGGTGCCGCATGCCGTGCCGCAAGCCGCACAGAGCGATAAGGTGTAAGGCTGGGTCTGAGCGCGGTCAAACGCGCACGCAAGCCTATTCCGCTTCGAGCACCGTCTTGAGTTTCACCAAATCGCGCTGCACCCACTCGGCATCGGCGTCGAATTGCGCGTCGTCCATGTTGGGCTGCTGAAACAGCGTGAGCGAGACGGTGGTGCCGGCGCCGTTGCGCACCACGCGCAGCGGCACGTACACCACACTGCCGTTGGGCAGGCGCACCCAGTGGTCGGCAATGCCGAAGGTGTTGGGCGGGCTGAAGCGGATGAACACGGCGCCTTCATCGCTGCCTGGCGCACTGGCAATCCATTCGTCAGGCGCCGCGCCCGAGCCCTGTGTGCCGGGTGCGAGCCCATCCGGCAAACCCGTCGCCCAGGTCGGAAAGTTCAGCGGCTCGGCCAAGAAAGCGGCCACGTCATCAAAGTGACGTTCCACGTTGATGCTGAGGGTGCGGACGTTGTGCAGCATGGGGCCTCCGTGTGCGGCGCGCGCCGGTGCTGCGGAGTATAGGTGCCACTCAACTCGGCAGCTTGCGGAAGCTGATTGCCATCCGGTTCCACGTGTTGATGGTGCACACCAGCAAGGTCAGGTCGACCAGCTCTGCATCAGAGAACTGCGCGCGCACGGCCTGCCATACGTCATCCGGCACGCGGGTTTCGCCGACCAGCGTGACAGCTTCCGTCCACGCCAGCGCGGCGCGTTCACGGTCGGTAAAGAACGGCGTTTCGTGCCAGGCGGAGACGGTGGCCAGGCGCCGGCTGTCTTCGCCGGCCTTGCGCGCGTCGGTGGTGTGCAGGTCGATGCAGTAGGCGCAGCCATTGATCTGCGACGCGCGCAGACGCACGAGTTCGGTCAGCGGTTTTTCGAGCGTGCTTTTGCTCAGCGCCTTTTCGAGACCGAGGACGGCCTGCATGGCAGCGGGGTTGCTCTTGTTGTAATCGAGGCGAGGTTCCACGGGCGGCTCCAACGTTTTTGGGGTAGCAGATGACGCCAGCGTAGGCCCTTAGGTGGCCCCGGAACAGCGCCAATCTCCGCAACTTTCAGGTAGCCACATTGCCGAGCGCTTCGGCCAGCCGCATGAGGCCGGCGTCGATCTCTGCTGGGTTGACATGGCCATAGCCGAGCAGCAGGCCCGGCTGCGGCGGCTGCGCCACATACATGCGGCCCGTACCGTAGAGGCCCACGCCAACGCGCTGCGCCGCCTGCAAGACCGTCGCCTCCGACAACGGCGCATGCAACTGCGCTGCCATGTGGATACCCGCCGCCGACGGCAGCGGCGCCATCCAAGCGCCAAGCGGCCCACGCAGATGCCGCAGCAGCGCATGGCGGCGCGCGGCGTATTCCTTGTGCATACGGCGCAGGTACTTGGCGAAATCGCCATCGAGCATGAACTTGGCCAGCGCCGCCTGCATGAGCGATTCGCTGTGCCAATCCGCCACCTGTTTGGCGCGCCGCAACGGCACCAGCAGCGAGGCTGGCGGCACCACGTAGCCGATGCGCAGTTCAGGGAAGATCGTCTTGGAGAACGTGCCCACGTAGGCGACATAGCCGGCGGTGTCCAGGCTCTTGAGCGATTCCATCGGCCGGCCGTCGAAGCGGAATTCGCTGTCGTAATCGTCTTCCACGATCAGCGCATCGTGGCGCCGCGCCCAGTCGAGCAATTGCGCGCGGCGGGCGAGGCTCATCGGCATGCCGAGCGGAAACTGGTGTGATGGCGTCACGTAGACCAGCTTGGCCTGCGGCGGCAGCGCATCGACGATGAGCCCCTCAGCATCCACCGGCACCGGCACCACGTTGGCGCCGAGCGCTTGCAGGGCAATGCGCACAGGCGGATACCCCGGGTCTTCCACCGCCACCGTTTCACCCGGGCGCACGACCACGCGCGCGAGCAGGTCGATGGCCTGCTGCGCCCCCTGTGTGACAACAATATCGGCCCACGCACACACCACCGCACGGCTGAACGCCAGGTAGCGCGCAATGGCCAGCCGCAACGATTGATCGCCCGCCGGATCGTGATAGCCGCCACGCCCGCGTGCCTGCTGCCGTAGCGCATGGGCCACGCAGCGACGCCAGGTATCAAAGGGGAACAGGCGCTTCTCCGTTACGCCGCCGACGAAGTCGTAGTCCACGCTCGCACGCGGCATCGGCAACACGTCGGGCAGGTCGTTCCACGGGGTGGGGAATACGTGCGCAGGCGGTGTGGGCGCAGCGAGTTGCTCTGCAGGCGAGACTGCGGGTGTCCGCCCACGCAGCCCTTCAGCAGCCTGCGCCACGAAGGTGCCCGAGCCAGCGCGCGGCTGCAGATAGCCCTCGGCGATCAGGCGCTCAAACACATCGAGCGTGGTCTTGCGCGACACGCCAATCTGCAAGGCCAGATCGCGCGTGGAGGGCAGCCGCTCACCCGGCGCGAGACGGCCTTCGAGGATAGCGGTGCGAAGCTGTCGGTAAAGCTGGCCGGCAAGGTCGTGCCGGCCGTGGATCGTCAGGTGGACATCCATCGTAGGCAGAATGGGCGCAAAAAAAGGGGCGGAGGGGCTGCGCCATTCTACGGAAGCCGCCGATGCGGCGGATAGCGCGAATTCAGCCGTCGCGGCCGTCGGCGCGCGGGGCCATCAACCACGGTGTGTAGCGCCACAGGTAGACCACAAACGCGGCCACCCAGAGCGCGCTTGCTGCGCCGATCCAGAGGTTGCGCGGCACCAGCATCGGCCCCGCCAAGCGCACCAGTGGAGCCAGCGCGACGGCGGCGTAGGCAAAGTTTTCTGCGCGGCCCGCGCGCAGCAGCCGGCCCGTATGGCCGAGTGCGGTGCGGGTGATCATCGCCACGATGGCGCAGCCGATGGCGCAGCCGATGGCGCCCGCCGTGAGCGCGTGCAGGGCAGTAGAACGATCGCCCCAACCCAGCGCGGCAGCAGCCAGCAAGGCGAACCCGATGGGCAGAAAGGCATACGCCACATGCAGGATGGCGACGATGGGTGTGCGCAGCGTGCGTCGCGCATCCCAGCCCAGCCAGCGCGCGCCCTGCACCACCGCGGCCGCAGCGAAGACAACGGCCGGTACGACGCCATCCACGGGCACGGCGAGGGCCACCACAGCCAGCACCGTCAGCGGCACCATGGCGCGCTCGGCCCACGCAAAGCGGCGGATGCGCACGCCCGGAATGGCGTTGGTGGTGAACATCGGGATGACGCGCCCACCGATGACGGCGACGAACACGCACACCAGCCCGGCCGCGGCATCCAGGCACCGTAGGGCGGCAAGCGGTGTGTCCATCGCCAGGGTGGCATGGAACGCCGCGTTGATAGCGCCCAGCACCAGCAGTGCGATCGCCAACCCGTAGTTGCGCACGCTCTTGGCGCGCCGCAGGACGCGCAGGAACACCAGACCGCACGTCGGCAAGAAGGTCACGTCAAGGGCAACCGCCACTGGCAGTGGACCGGTCCACATCAACACGCGCGCGGCGAGCCAGAGCGCAACCAGCGCGGCCAGCGATTTGCCCTGGGGCGTCTGCAGGCCCGTCCAATTCTTGCCCGCCGTGAAAAGGAAGCCAACCACCACCGCCACCGCAAACCCGAACACCATTTCATGCGCATGCCAGAACAGAGGAGCCAGCGCGGGGCCACGCTCAGTGGGCAGCACGCCGATCATCAAGCCTGCCCACAACGCCATCGCCAACGCTGAAAACGCAGCCGCTAGCAGGTAGAACGGCCGGAAACCGAGCGCAAATACGGGATGCCCCGCATAGGGCACACGGCTGGCAGGATCGGGCTGACCGATGGTGAGTAGCGGCGCAGGGCGGGGCATGGCGGTCTCCGATGTGAGGCTTAGAGGAGGTCGTCCAGCAGATCAGGGCCGAACACCTCGCGGTGGATACGTTCGGCCGGCACGCCGTTGGCGAGCAGCGCCGCACGCTGCGCCTGCATGAACGGCAGCGGGCCGCAGAGGTAGAAGTCCGCATCGGCGGTGTCATCAGCCACAAACGCGTCGACCGACATGCGGCCTGGCTGTGCAGGGCGGGCCGCAAACTCCGCGTCCTCCCCCGACTCCAGGAACACATGCGCTTCGAAATCCGGCAGGACTTGCGCGGCGTAGGCCAGGTCATCGGCATGGGCGACGTGCCCGGCGGTGCGATCGGCATGGCTGAACACGATCTTGCGCGCGCAGCCGTGCAGCGTTAACGCATTCAGCGTGGCGATCATCGGCGTGATGCCGACGCCGGCCGACATCAGCACGATCGGGTTGTCGGTGGCCAGTTGCGGCACGAAGTCGCCATACGGCTGGCTGACCAGCAGCACCGCGCCTTCGCGTGCGTCGGCATGCAGCCAGTTCGACACGGTGCCGGCAGGGCGGTCGGCGTTTCCGGCGTCGCGCTTGACGGAGATGCGCCACGTCCGGCCGTTGGGGGCATCCGATAGGCTGTATTGACGTTGCTGCAACACCCCCGGCGACAGCTCCACCTGCACCGAGATGTACTGCCCCGGCAGGAAGTCGGCCAGCGGTGCCTCCCCCACGGCTTCTAGCGTGAACGAGACTACGTCTTCGGCTTGCTGACGGCGCTCCACAATGCGCACCGGCTGGCGGTGGTCGGGGCCGCTACCCGCATTTTGGTACAGGCGTGCTTCAGCGGCGATCAGTTCAGCGGCGAGCAACCAATAGGCTTCGTCCCACGCGGCAATCAGCTCGGGCGTGGCGGCATCGCCCAGCACGTCGGCAATCGCGCCGAGCAGATGGCGCGCGACGATCGGGTAGTGGCTCGGCTTGATGCCCACGGCCGCATGCTTGTGCACGATGCGGTTGACCACCGGGGCCAACGCAGCGTTGTTGCCGTGGTTGGCGGCATACGCAAACACGGCAGAGGCGAGCGACTGCTGCTGCGATCCATTGGCCTGGTTGCCCATGTTGAACACGTTGGTCAGCTCGGGGTGGGCGGCGAACATGTTGCGGTAGAAGGTCTGCGTGATCGTCAGACCGTGCTCGCGCAGCACCGGAACGCTGGCATCAATGAAAGGCTTGGACCGCTCGGACAGCATGGTGGACTCCAAATATGCATGATTAATGCAACAAATAAGACGGGGGCGCCGTCATGCTTTGTTGTGTTGCGTTGCCCGGCAGTGAGGCAATCGCTTGCAATGGAGTCTATTAAACATGCATTTGCAAAGCAACAAATTGACCTGCGGCAAACCGGCGCATATCCCCCGCAACTTCCCGATAAGATGTAGATATCTTGAATGTTTTCTTGCGGCACCACCGCCCCCCGTCATGCGACTGACCGACTACACCGACTACGCCCTGCGCACGCTCATCTACGTGGCCGTGCACCCGGACGAACTGGTCACCATTCAGCGCATTGCGGACGCGTTCGACATCCCGAAGAACCACCTCATCAAGATCGTGCAGCAGCTCGGCCAGGACGGCTTTCTGCACACCGTGCGCGGGCGGGCAGGGGGCATCACGCTCGGCCGCCCGGCCATCGAGATCAACCTGGGCGACGTGGTGCGCGCCACCGAGCCCGATTTCCGCATGGTCGAGTGCTTCCACGGTGAGGACAACCACTGCGCCATCACACGTGTGTGCGGATTGCGCGGCGTGCTGCGCGCTGCGTTGCAGGCGTACTTTGAGGTGCTGGACGGTTACACGCTGCAGGATCTGGTGGATAAACCCAACGCCGTCAACCGCGCGCTGGGCGAGACCACAGCGCTGCCCATGCCGCGCGTGCGTGCCAAGCCGGCGTCGCGCGCGTAGCGTCACCGCCTCTCGCATCTCTGCCCGTTTCATTGCGCTTCGCAGGCATGTTCGCTGCTGCGAACGCGTTGTGGGCCGTGCCATTTTCCGCGCGCGGTCCGTTCAACCGACCTGCGGAGGTGTCATGAAATCGACTCGCGACAAGCGCGCCAGCAGTGCGCACAAGCACGCCCCATCCCAATCGACGTCGCATAGCCACGCCACGGGTGGCGGCAAGCACGACAGTCCATCCAAGACGAAGCAACACAGCGGACGCACCGAGCATGGCGGACACAGCTCCACCGAGCGTTCGGGCGCCAAGTCGCACGAGCGCGGCACGCACAGCGGGGGGCAGGAGCATGCGACGCATTCGTCCATCGGCATCCAGAAGGCCTTGAAGGGCGCGTCGTACCCGGCCAAGAAGCAGGACCTGCTCGATACCGCGCAAGCCAACGGTGCCGACGACAGCACCCTGCAGACCCTGCGCGATCTGCCCGACGACGAGTACGACACGCCGGCCGCGGTGTCCAAGGCCGTCGGCAAGGAAATGTGATGACCGCCCCGCACTGGAGGACGATTCCCATGCAACACCAACGATCGAACCACCGTTTCAGCATGCGCCGCGTTGCCGCGTTGTGCCTCGCTGGTGGGCTGGGCTTTTTCGGCACACTAACGGCCGCCACCGCCGCTGCGGACAAAGCCGACACCATGTACGTCACCAAGGCCGCCGCTGCGGGCATGATGGAAGTCCAGGCCAGCCAGGTGGCCATCACGCGCGCGAGCAACCCCGACGTGCGCGCCTTCGCACAGCGCATGGTGAAGGACCACACGGCCGTCGGCGACGAACTGAAAACGCTCGCGGGCCAAAAGGGCATCACCGTGCCCGACAGCCTGCCGGCCGATGAGCGCGCCAAGGTCGACAAGCTCAATACGCTGGAAGGCGCGAAGTTCGACAGGACCTACGCCGACGAGGTGGGCGTGAAGGCGCACAAGGAGGCGGTCTCGTTGTTTGACCAGGCCTCGAAGCACGCCAAGGACCCCGACATCAAGGCGTTCTTTACACACAATCTGCCGGCGCTGCGCGAGCATCTGCAGATGGCGCAACAGCTCAAGTCGGCCAAGTAACTCACCCGCTCCCCACGATTCGGCCCCGCTATGGGGCCGTTTCACTGCGCGCGGTCGGATCGCCCAGACGGTTCGGCGCGCGCGACATCGCTTCGCGGCTTCCTGCCCCAGATTCACCAGATCGTCATGGTTCGCCGCCAAGATGCGGCCTCGCAAACGTTTAGTTCTGCAAGAACCACCCACACGCATGGGCGGTCGGCCGCGTTTGCTCGACCTCATCATCTGTTCGACAGGAAACCACAATGCTTTCAACCAAGAAGACGCTGCTCGCGATGACAGTGCCGGCATGCTTGACCCTCGGCCTGTACGCCTGCGGCGGCAGCGACGCGCCCACCACTACGACGAGCACGGATACCACGCCGGCCCCCACCGCACCGAATACGCCAAACCCGCCCGCCAAACCGCAAGGCATGTGGACCACCGGTGACCTCCATGTACACACGGCAGAATCCGCAGATGCCGTCACGCCACTGGCGACGGTGCTCGACCACGCCTTCAACCTCAACAGCCTGGACTGGATGGCGGTGTCGAACCACCTGCGCCCCTCGCCGCGCGATGCGACCGGCGCCACGCTCACGGGCGGCTCGATTGCCGCATCGGCCGGCATCATGCAATACGAAATGCCGGCCATTGCGCAAGCACAAGCCGCAGGCAAATACGCGGGCAAGCTGATCTTCTCGGCGGCCGAGTGGGACATGCCCACGCACGATCACCTGAACGTCGGCATCTTTGACGGCACCAACACCCTGCAGACCTCGGGCAAGGGCCTGAACAAGTTCGAGTACTTCTTCACGCAGCAGGCCGCCTCGCTGTTTGATCCGAATGACGTGACTGCCTGGCAGCAGGAAGGCCCGCGCGCCGGCACCACGCATGCGGATGTGGTCAACGCGTTCAAGTGGCTCAAGACGAACTACCCGAACACCAGCTACGGGCTGATCAACCACCCCTCGCGCAACCCGGGCAAGTACACAGTGGCGGATTTCCGCGAGTTCAACGACACCGCGCCCGACATCATGTTCGGCATCGAAGGCATGGTCGGCAACCAGATGGAGCCCGACCGCGGTGGCTACACCAGCGCCTACATCGACGCCAACCTCAAGAACCGCACCTACGGCGGCGTCGACTACGTGGTCGCGCAAGTGGGCGGAGTGTGGGATGCCCTCCTGGGTGAGGGTCGCCGGATCTGGAACTTTGCCGATTCCGACCACCATTTCGAAGTCGACGCCACGCAGCAATTCAGCAGCGGCTACTACCCCGGCGAATACGCCAAGACCTACATCTGGCTGCCGGGCGCCCCGGGTGCCCGCACGGACCTGAAGACGCTGCTGGGCGCCATGCGTTCCGGCAAATCGTTCGCCGTGTTTGGGGACCTCATCAACGCGCTGGACTTCCACGCCGACACCGCCGCCGACACGGCCGACATGGGCGGCACACTCACGGCCAAGGCGGGCGACGAGGTGACGATCACCATCCGCTTCAAGAGCCCCGATCACAACAACTACGAGTTCCCATTGGGCAGTGGCCTGAAGGCCAACATGCGCCCGGTGGTCGATCATGTGGATCTGATTGCCGGGGATGTCACCGCCAAAGCCGCGCCCGGCACGCCGGAGTATGCGAAGGCCACCAACGACTCCACCAAGGTCGTCGCCACTTTCACCAAGACCGACTGGAAGGTCGATGCGGATGGCTACAACAGCATCACGTTCACCACCACGGCCGGCAAGAACCAGTATTTCCGCCTGCGCGGCACCAATCTCGGCATGAACGTGTCGGGCGAGACCAGCAACGGCAACCCGCTGCCCGATCAGAAGACGGTGGTGACGGAAAACGTGGCGCGCTTCAACGCCATCAATGACCGCAACTACAACGACCTGTGGTTCTACTCGAACCCCGTATTTGTGTCGGTGCAGTAACGCAGCGGCCGGTGCGGTGACTCACGCGGCGGCCGGCGCGTCCGACCGCCGCAGCCACACCGTCACCGCCAACCCCGCGCCACCGGGCCCAGGCGCCAGCGCAATGCGCCCACCCATGCGATCGACAATCTGCCGCACGATCGCCAAGCCCAGCCCGCTGCCTTGCGTGTGGGCGGCCAGCCGCGTGAAGCGCTCGAACACGCGCCCATACGCTTCGGGCGGAATGCCCGGGCCGTTGTCGGTCACGGTCAGCCTGGCCCAACCCACATCCGCCGACACCTGCACCGTAACGTGGCCGCCTTCCTGCGTGTAGCGCACCGCGTTGTCGACGAGGTTGAACAGCAAGGCTGCCACCAGCGTGCGGTTGCCGGAGGTCCACACGGGCTGGTCGATTGGCTCCATGCCAAGGTCGATGGCGCGACCGTCGGCCAGCAGGGCGAGGTCTTCCAGCACGGTGCGCGCCACGAGGGTGAGGTCCACCGCCTCGCTCGTGGCAGCCGACGCTTCCGCCTGCGAGAGCAGCAGCAGATCGTTGATCAGGTCCGCCAGATTGCGTGTGCTGGTGCGCGCGGCCGTGAGCACTTCATGGAGCGCGGCATCCGCATTGGTTTGCGCGGCCACCTGCATCTGCGTGTTGAGGATCGCCAGCGGCGTGCGCATCTGGTGCGCAGCATCGGCAATGAAGCGCTTCTGCGTGAGCGCGTTGTCGGCAATGCGCTGCAGGTACTGGTTAAAAGCACCGGCAATCGGCTGCAGTTCGCGCTGCAGGCCAGTGGGATCCAGCGGCGCGAGGTCCGTCGGTTCGCGCGCCGACACGTTGCCGGCCAGCCGCAAGATCGGCCGCAACTCCAGCGTCAGGCCGATGAGGATCATCGCCAGCGCCAGCCCCACCAGCGACAGTTGCCGGACGGTGGCGGGCCACCACAACTGACGGATCATCGCGTCGCGGCCGTTCATGGTTTGCGCGACGCGGGTGACGACGCGCTCGGTGCGACCGGCGTCATACATGGTGCGCACCACAGCGGCCACGTGCACGGGCTGGCCTTCCATGGTGTCGGTGTAGGTGCCTGCGTCTGGCTTGCCGGTAGCATCAAACGCGGGGCGCGTACCAAAGTCGAGCCGCCCCGCCAGCAGGCGGCCATGCTCGGTGCTGACCTGGTACGCCACCTGGTCGCGCACGGGCGTCTCGGGCGCAGCAAACACGGCCAGCGCGGCAGGCGGCACCGATACACGCAGGCGGCCTTCGTCCCACTCCACCTGGCCGTTGATCATCTGCGCGGCGGTATCCAGCGCGTGAAAGTGCACAAGATCGGCGTTGTGACGCGCGGCGGCTAGGTCGAGCCAGCCATCCGCCGCAACATAGACCACCAGCGGCAACGCCAGCCACAGCACCAGCCGCGCACGCAGGCTGCGCGCACGCGTGGGCGGGGCGGCCTGCGCCAGTTGATCAGGATTGAGCGACTGAGGCATCGCGCAGCAAGTAACCAAGGCCGCGCAGCGTGACGATGGTGGCGGACGAATGCTCCAGCTTCTTGCGCAGGCGATGGATGTAGATTTCGATGGCCTCGGGGCTGGCTTCATCGTCCAGCCCGAACACGCCGTTGACCAGCGCCGGCTTGGACACCGTCCGCCCAAGCTTCTGCATGAGGATTTCCAGCACGGCGTGCTCGCGCGCCGGCAATACCAACGGTTGGCCGGCCAACGTGAAGGTGCGGCCGCCGGTGTGATACGTCAGGTCCCCGCACTGCAGCTCGACGGACTGATCGGGCGTGCTGCGCCGCATCAACACCTGGATGCGCGCGATCAACTCTCGGATCTCGAACGGCTTAACAAGGTAGTCATCGGCACCCGCACCGAGGCAGGCGACCTTGTCGTCGATCCCACCGCTGGCCGTAAGAATGAGCACCGGCACCGGGTTGCGCCGGGCGCGCAAACGTTGCAATACGCCTTGCCCGGACAGCGTCGGCAATTGCAGGTCCAGCAGCACCACGTCGTAGTGTTGCGTGAGCAACAACGTGTCAGCCGATTCCCCATCGGTGGCATGATCCACCGTGAAGTGCGCGCGGCGCAGTGCTTCCGACAGCCAGTGCGCGAGCGGGGCGTTGTCTTCGATCAGGAGCAGTTTCATACGAAGGCGGCCGGGGTGACATGTAGGCCTGCCACCTAATGAAAGCGATTTGTGGGTGGCCGCTTCCTAGAATGGGGGCGGCTGCCTACGCACGCCGGATGCATCACTGCGTGAATCCGGACGACGCGATACCGATATCTACAAAAGAGCCGGAGACAACTCAATGGGTGTTTTTACCTGCAGGAGCGCGCGCGCACGCGGCCTCCGAGGCTGGATCACAGCGTTGCCGAAGTTGGTCACCTCGGCTTGCCTAGCAGTGGCAACCTCGCATGCCCTCGCGCAAGACCCGACGCGCCTGACCCTCATGGTCAGCGGCACGGCCAAAATGATCTACCTGCCGGCCACGCTGGCACAGCGCCTGGGGTATTTCCGCGACGAGGGGCTCGACGTGGAGCTGCTCTCGCAGCCCGCCGGCGTGGACGCCGAGAGCGAACTGCTCACAGGCTTCGCGCAGGGCGTGGTTGGCTTTTACGACCACACGATCGACCTGCAGGCCAAAGGCAAGGAGGTGCGCGCCATCGTCGTGTTCAGCCAGGTGCCCGGCGAGGCGGAGGTCGTCTCCACGCGGGTGGCTGCTACGGTGCAGAGCCTGCATGACCTGCGCGGGCGCACGCTGGGCGTAACCGGGCTGGGGTCGTCCACCAGCTTTCTCACGCGTTACCTGATGGCGCAGCAGGGTCTGTCGGCGGCGGACTACACCATGCTGCCGGTCGGTGCGGAACAGAGCTTTGTCAGCGCACTGCGCAGCGGCCGCATCGATGCCGGCATGACCACCGACCCGACAGCCTCGCGCCTGGTGCGCAATGGTGAGGCCCGCATCCTGCTCGATCTGCGCACGCTGGAGAGCACGCGCGCCGCGCTCGGCGGGCCATACCCTGCGGCGTGCCTGTACTTGCAGACCGAATGGCTGGAAGCCCATCCGGATGTGGCCGCCAAACTGGCCCGCGCCTTCGTGCGGACCTTGCGCTACCTGCACACGCACACGGCGGACGCTATCGCCGCCCACATGCCGGCTGAATTCCGGCGCGATCATCCCGAGCTGTACGTCAAAACGCTTGCCGCCGCGTTGCCCACCTTCAGCGCCGACGGACGCATGCCGGACGACGGCCCACCCACCGTCCTGCGCGTCCTCGCCGCCAGCAATGCCAACGCGCGCGACAAGCACATCGACCTCTCGCGCACCTATACCAACAAGTTTGTCGATCAGGCGCGCGAGCCCCGCTAAGCGCTCCGATCAGAAGCGCGTGCGCATACCCAGGCCGAACTCCGTCTGGCTGTTGTGGCCGTTGGTGCTGCCCACGATGTACTGATCCTTCAGCTTCATGTAGTCGGCCGCCACGTAGAACTCCGTGCGCTTGGACACGTGGTAGAACACCGAGCCGTACAGGGTGTTCTTGCGGCCGCTGCCCGCTGCCGTGGCGCCCACCACGCTGGAGTACGCGTTGAGTGTGTTGCCGTTGGAATCGAACGCGGCGTTGCCGGCCTTCATGATCTGATAGCCGATTTCGTAGTCGAAGGCGCCTTGCGGGGCGATCTTCAGCGACACGGTGTAGGCGTCGTCCTTGCGGTTGCCCAGCGCGGCCGGTTGCTCGCCGGTGTAGTGGAAGTAGCCGGCATTCACGCGGAACATGCCGAAGATCACGTTGCCGCCCACCGAGTACGAACGGTCCATGAAGCCGCCAACCTTGGCCTGCTGCGCGAAGCCCGCCAGGTGGAAGTTGTCGCCGTTGTAGCCCAGCGCCAGCGATTCGGTGGTGCCCTGCGTGAACTGGCCCGGCACTTCGCCAAACTGATAAGCCAAGCCGGTAAAGAAGCGGCCGTCCCACAGCTTTTTCCACACCACGCCGTTGTTCAGGCGCGTGCCCGTGGCGCTGCCTGCGTAGAAGATCAGTTGCTTGAAGTTGTTGACGTTGGTGTAGCCGCCTTCGTCCAGCGTCACCTTCTCGCTGGTGTACGGGTCGCCGTAGATGCCGGACACATCGCGCGCAATCGCGTTCTGGCGGCCGAAGGTCAGCTTACCGAGCGATTCGCTCGACAGACCCACCCACGCATCACGGTTGAACAGCACCCCCGGGGTGTCCATGTTGCCGGTGGGCGTTTCGAATTCCGATTCCAGCTTGAAGATGGCCGAGGTGCCGCCGCCCAGGTCTTCCTTGCCGGTCAGACCCCAGCGGCTGCCCGAGAACCAGGGCACCTGGAAGCCGGTCAGGCGCGAGCCCGCAGCATTGGCGTTGCTGACGGTGCTGATGGTGGTGTCGATCAGGCCGTAGAGCGTCACACTCGACGACTGGGCATGGGCGCCGGTGGCCAGGGTGGCCGCGGCAGCTGCAGTTGCCGCGAGGGCAAACTTGATGCGGGACATTGAAGTCTCCTTCCTTGTGGGTGATGGTGTCCGGTCGTGATGCCGGCTTGGATAACGCGCAAGAACGGTGGGTCAGACCGCTCGATGCAATCGCTGGGCGAGCGTAGAAGGGGGCACCTTTCTGGAGCCTTTCGCGTCGGCGTACGCGCAACGAGGGTTGACCCGCATTGGCGGCGTTATTGCGCGGCCCGTTGCAACGCATTGCAGTCGCGGAAACCCGGCTCGCGGTAGAGTGTCGACTCGCCCCAACCTCGGACCCTCATCCGGTTTTCCCATGCATCCATCCCAAATGACCGGCCTGCAATTGCTGCAGGCCATGTCGCGCGGTGAGCTGCCGCGCGCGTCCATCAGCGAAACCATTCCGATGACGATGGAAGCCATCGATGCCGGCACCGTGCGCTTTGGCGCCAAAGCCGACAAACGCCACCTCAACCCGCTGGGCGGCGTGCATGGCGGCTTTGCGGCCACGGTGCTGGATTCCGTGACAGGCTGCGCGGTGCACTCCACGCTCGAAGCGGGCGTCGGCTATGGCACGGTCGATCTGAACGTGAAGATGGTGAAGGCGGTGCCGGTGGATACGCCGCTGGTGGCCGAAGGCCGCGTGCTGCATGTCTCGCGCACGATCGGCGTATCGGAGGGCACGCTCAAGACGCAGGACGGCACGTTGCTGGCGCATGCCACGGCAACGTGTGTCATCCGCCGTCCGTAATTCATTGCCTGGAGTGATTGATGTCTGAACCGCAACAAACCCTGTCCGCCTTGTCGGCGAAAACCACCGCGCTGGTGCTGATCGACCTGCAACGCGGCATCCTGCCGTTTGCGCAGGGGCCGTATTCGGCGGAGCAGGTCTTGGGCACCTCGGCCAAGCTGGCGAAACGTTTTCGTGCGCTGGGCGCACCCGTGGTGCTGGTGCGCGTGGGCTGGGCACCGGACTACGCCGACGCACCGAGCCAGCCGGTCGACCGCCCCGCGCCCACCCAACCGGGCGGCCTGCCGCCGCAATGGTGGGAGCAGCCTGCAGAACTGGAAGTGGCCTCCACCGACATCCAGATCACCAAGCGCCAGTGGGGCGCGTTCTACGGCACGGAGCTGGACTTGCAACTGCGCCGACGCGGCGTCAGCACCATTGTGCTGGGCGGCATCTCGACACATGTGGGCGTGGAATCGACCGCGCGCGCTGCGTGGGAACACGGCTACGCGCTGGTCCTGGCCGAAGACGCGATGAGCTCGAACGATGCAGCGCTGCACCGCTCATCGGTGGAGCACATCTTCCCGCGTCTGGGCCGTGTGCGCGACACGGAGACCATCCTCGCGGCGCTGACGGCCTAAGCCCTGACCGCTTACGCGCCGTCTTCCATCGGCACGTACATCACCAGGCGCAGGCGCGGGTCTTCCATCACCGGCAGGCCGATGTAGTCGTAGCGAACGACCTTGCCGCTGGGCGTGCGGATCAGCTTGTGCTCGGCGCGCGCGGCACGCACCTCGTGCTGGCGCCACCAGGTGTCGAACTCGCGGCTCTCGGTGCGTAGCCGGTCGACCAGCGCGACGAGGACGCGGTCGTCCGCATGCGGGTCGTACACCGCGCGAAACTTCGCCAGCATGCGGCGCGCCTCGCTTTCCCACTCGACAAAGCGCTCGCGCGCGTTGGCATACAGGAACATGTAGACCAGCGCGTTGCGATCTTCCGGCGGCATTGTTCCGAAATCCATGAAGAGCTGCGAAGCGGCATCGTTCCAGCACAGCAGGTCGGTGCGGTAGCTGCGCACGTGCGCGGGCAGGGCCATGCCGGCGACGGCGCGGCGCAACACGTCAGGCACCGCATCGGCGGCAGACTGCCCTGGCACTGCCGGGAAAACCGCTTCCGCACGCGCCAGACCGCGCATGTGCGCGCGCTCATCCGATGACAGCTTCAACGCCCGGCCGATCGCCTCGATGGTCGCCACCGACGGCCGCACGTCGCGCCCCTGCTCGATGCGCACATACCAATCGATGCTGATGTTGGCGAGCTGCGCGACTTCCTCCCGGCGCAGGCCGGCGGTACGGCGGCGCCCGCTGCCCTCAGGCAGGCCGACATCCTGCGGGCGCAACTGGCCGCGGCGGCTGCGCAGGAACTCGCCCAGCTCGTTGCGGGGCGCGGCGGGGAGGGGGGCAAGGTCGGCTGTGAAATCGTCCATGGGGGCATTACACATAACGGCGCGCAAAGGTGGGAGGGACAACGCAATCCTAGGTTAATCCTAGCTCTGCATCGAATCGGCTCGGGTGCCTACGCTGCGCTCATCCCTCTTTCCGGAGCCCATCGTGACCCACGTTTCCTCTACTTCCTCCGCGTCCGAACCTCGCCGCTGGCTCGCCTTTGGTGTGATGGTGACGGCGCAATTCATGTTCATCGTCGATGCGTTCATCGCCAATGTGGCGATCCCGAGCATCCGCACGAGCCTGCACGCCACACCGGCGCAATTGGAAGCCGTGCTGGCGGTGTACCAGCTCGGCTATGCCATTTTGCTGATCACCGGCGGCCGCCTGGGCGATCTGTTCGGGCGGCGGCGCGTGTTCCTGCTCGGCCTGGTGGCCTTTACCGCCACCTCGGCCGGCTGCGGGCTGGCGGGCAGCGCGGCAGCGCTCATCGCGTGGCGTTTTGCGCAAGGGCTGTCTGCCGCGATGATGGTGCCGCAGGTGCTGGCGAGCGTGCAGGCGCTCTTTGCCGGCGCCGAGCGCGACCGCGCGCTGTCGATCTTCGGGCTGGTGATGGGCACTGGCGGCGCGGCAGGGCTGCTGGTGGGCGGCGCACTCACCAGCGCAGACATTGCCGGGCTGGGCTGGCGCTCGGCCTTCCTGATCAACGTGCCGGTGGGGCTGACGGCTGCGCTGCTCGGCTGGCGCTGGATTCCGCATCCGGCGCCCAACGCCACGAAGGTCCACCTCGACAGCGCAGGCGTGGCGTGGATGGCCATCAGCGTGGCGGCAGTGCTCGTGCCGTTGCTGTTCGGCCGCGAGCTGCACTGGCCGACGTGGAGTCTTGTCTTGCTGATCCTCGGGCTAGTCGGCATGGCAACGTTCCAGCAGCTTGAGGCACGCGTTGACCGCGCAGGCGGTACGCCGTTGCTCCCGCCCACCTTGCTGCAGCATCGCGCCTTCATGACGGGCCTGACCGCCTCGGCGCTGCATTACATCGGGATGATGGCGTTCTTCCTGGTGCTCACGCTGTATCTGCAGAACGGGCGGCATCTCTCGGCGCTGCACATGGGTGTGGTCATTCTGCCGCTGGCGGTTGCGTTCCTTGTCACCTCGCGCATGGCCAATGCGCTGGTGCGGCGGTTTGGCGTACGTGCGCTGCTGGGCGGCCTCGGGCTGATGGCGCTCGGGCTGCTGGTGCTGCTGTCGGGCTTCGGCACACCTTTCGGCGCAAGCTGGGCGCACCCCACCACCCCCGGCATGACGCAGGTCGGCATTGCCGTCACGCTGTACGGCGCGGGGCAAGGGCTGGTCGTCGTTCCGTTGATCGGCCTGGTGCTGACCGGCGTGGCGCGCACGCAGGCCGGCGCGGCGGCGGGTCTGCTGATCACGGCGCAGCAATTGGCGGGCGCGCTAGGCGTGGCATGCATCGGCGGGCTGTATTTCATGTTTGCGGGGGACGGCAGCGCCGCTGGCATGGCACACGGCACGATGGCCGGATGCCTCGCCATGCTGGCCGCGCTGGGTGCCGCAGCCGCGGGATTTGCACGGTTGGGCGCGCAGCAGCGGCACTTGGAGGCAACCGGCGCCGCCAGCGCCGCCTGAGCGCCGGTCCTGTCATTCGATACCGCGGCGCGCGACACAAGCGCGCCGCAGTGCATTGATCGGTCGGTACAGAGATTCCACACTCGCCCGCGTGATGCGCTCGGCATCGATCCCTGTCTGCTTTCTGCTCGCGCATGGCCACCGTCTCCCCACTTCGCCCGTCAACGTCACTGGCCACCGATGCACCGTCCACCGTGCCGCTCGCACGCCGCCTCGTCGCGGAAGGGCTAGGTACAGCATTGCTGATCGCGGTGGTGATCGGCACCGGCGTCCACGCCAGCCGCCTCTCCGGCGGCGATGCCACGTGGACATTGCTTGCGCAATCGCTCGCAGGGAGCGCGGGGTTGTTTGCGCTGCTGACGATGTTCGGGCCGGTGTCCGGCGCGCACCTGAACCCGGCGGTCACGCTGTCGGCGGTGCTGCGAGGCAGCCTGCGCGGGCGCGAGGCGTTGGCCTATCTAGTGGCACAAACCGTGGGGGCCGTGCTAGGTGTCGCCGCCGCGCATGCCATGTACGGCATGCCGGTGTGGGCGGCAGGTACGCATGCCGCCACGGGGCCCGCGCTATGGTGGAGCGAGGCGCTGGCCGCGTTCGGTCTGATTGGCGTGGGGGTCGCGTGTGGGCGGCATGCGCCCAGGCAACTGCCGCTGGCTGTGGCGGCCTATATCGGGGCGGGGTATTGGTTCACCGCTTCGTCGTCGCTGGCCAATCCAGCGTTGGCCTTGGCATGCATGCTCACCGACGGCCCATCAGGCATTCGCCCCGCTGATGTGCCGGGCTACGTGCTCGCGCAATTGGCGGGCGCCTTGCTGGCAACGCCGCTGTTTCATTGGCTGATGCGCACGGAAGCATCGCAACCGTCGAACACCTTGCATGCTGCCGCGGCCATGCCCGCGCTGGGGATGCCTGCCCGCCGCCGCGCCGGCTAACGCAGAGGCCCGGTCACCGCAGGAAGGACAGCCCGCTGGTGCGCGCGTAGTGGAACAGCTCCGTCTCGCGGACGAGGCCGAGCTTGCGCAGTGCCGTCGTCTTCTGCGTGCTGACGGTCTTGATGCTGGAGCCCAGCCGCTGCGCGATGTCCGATACCGCCATGCCACTCGCGTAGAGGCGGACCACCTCACGCTCGCGCGCGCTCAGGGTCTGGACGGCCTCTCGCTCGTTGATATGAAACCCGGCCTCTTCAAGAATGCGCGGGCTGAAGTACTGCACCCCGCGCGAGGCCGCTGAGATGGCGTGACCGACATGGGCCAGGTCGTCGCTCTTGCTCACGATGCCGAACACGCCGATCTGCCGCATGGTGCGCAGCAGCGCCGGATTGTTGACCATGGTGCAGACCACGATGGGGCGTTTCGGATACCGCTTACGCAAGCGCACCAGCAATTGCATGCTGTCGTAGGCCGGCTCGCCGTTCAGGTTGTAGTCGGTGACGATGACATCGCAGTCGACATGCTTGAGCACCTGCATCAGCTCGCGGCCATCGTGCGCCTGCGCGACGATGCGCTGCTGCGGAAACTGTGCAATGGCGGACGTCAATCCCATCAGGATCACCGGGTGGTCGTCAGCCACCACGATCGACAGGAACGGAGACATGGGGCGCGCCCTCATGCGAGCGCAGCCTGTGCCTGGCCTTGTGCAAGGCGCTGCCAGTCGTTGACGAGTGCGCGACGCTGGTTCGGGGAGGCGAAGACGAAATGATCGATCTGCGAAAGCAACATCGCCTGGGACGCTGCATCCAGCTTGGCGAGCATCAACAGAATGGGATAGATCGGGGCCGACATGGGAAGGGGGAGGACCGACGGAAAGTTGGCCCGTACCATACGCACCCAACGTCACCTGGGGCATCAGACGTTTCTTAGTTTCGACGTCTCGTAACCTTTCGGGGCAGAAGCTATTTCAATCAGTGCTGCGAGAAACTAAACCACTGCGCAGCATCCCCGCGCTAGGCGGCGGCCTGCACGTGCGCCAGGAACGCCGTTGTCGACAGGGGCGCCGCCCACAGGTAGCCCTGTCCCGTCGCACAGCCCAGTGTCCGTAGGGTCTGGCGCTGCGCGTCGGTTTCCACGCCTTCGGCAATGCACTCGAGGTGCAGCGTGCGCGCCAGTTCGATCATGGTGCGGCAGATCACGCCGCGCTGGCTGGTCTGGTCCACCGCCGCCGTAAACGAGCGGTCGATCTTGAGGATGTTGAAGGGCAAGTCTGCCAGCAGCTTGAGCGTGGCGATGCCCACGCCAAAGTCGTCGATGGCCAGTGGATGGCCCAGCAGACGCAGGCGGTTGAGCACGATGGCGAGCTGCGTGGCATCGGGCACCGGTGAATCTTCCGTGAGTTCGATGGCGATGGCGGCAGGCGAGATGCGCGCCTCGCGCACGATCACCTCGATGCGCTCGATGGTGCCGGGGCGGCTGAGCGTCGCGGCCGAAGCATTCACGCCAATTGCCACCGGATGCGCATGTGCCGCCAACGCGTGCTGCACGCGCACGCAGTGTTCCAGCACATGGAAGAACAGGCCATCGGCGAGCCCAAGCGCCTCCAGGCGCGGCACGAACGCCGCCGGCGATACGCGCCCATGCACCGGATGCATCCACCGGCACAGCGCTTCGGCGCCGACGATCTGGTTGCTGGCGAGATCATGCTGCGGCTGCAAAACGACCTCGATCTGCTCGGGCGTATCGCGGATCAGCGCGGCGAGTTCGTCATCGGAAACATGCGGCAGGCTGGCCTGCCCAGCGGGCACCGATTCGCGCGCGCGCGCAGCGGCTTCCTCCAGCAGCGGCAGCACGTGCGCGGGGCGCAGCGGCTTGTAGATGCCATGGGGGCGCGCCAGGCCAATCGCGTCAGCCAGGCTCACGTGCGATTCGACAATCGGCGCATCCATCGCGCTAACCCACGCCCATACGGGCGCCTGCCGCGGAAAGACCTGGCCGGCGCGCAGCCGCATCTGCTCCATCAGTTCGGGGCCGTTCATGCCGGGCATGTCGATGTCGCACAGGACGAGGTCGACATGGCAGAGCTGGAGCAGGTAGAGCGCCTCGCGGCCGTCGCAGGCGGTCAGGATCTGCTGGACACCCAGCGTGTGGAGCAGTTGCCGGGCGGCGGCCCGTTGCACGGGGTGGTCGTCTACCACCAGCACGGCGAGTTGCGCGAAGCCTTCCATCGGCCAGTCCTTATTCTTGTTGGTATGGGGCGGAGCGCATCCCGTTTGCGTTTCGTGACATCCGCCGTGAGCCGACATTGAAACACCGTGCGCAGGCGTTGTCAGGTTGTCAGGCAGCGCGCCGAGCGCGGCGTCAGAAAAACAAAACCCGCGCAGCTTTTCAACTGCGCGGGCTTTGCGTGATTTCCCCCAACCTTTTGAGCTTTCCGGCGCCGGTGTCGACGGCGTCGGGATGTCGGAAATCGTGCCCGAAAAAAATGAAGCCCGCAACAGGGGCGGGCTCAAAAGGGGGGGAGTGCTCTCTAAAGAGAGAGCAAGGTGAAGTTTAGTGGAGGGGCCTTTGTCGGACTGTCCGGGCTTCGCCGAATCGCTTGTAGGACAAAGGCTGACGCAGATCCGCGATGTTAGCGGCATAAAGCGCGTGGTTGCGCACACATCCCCCATGTACGCGTGCTTCGAACGGCGCTTGGAGTATCGTGAATCACCACGACCTCGATGTGACGGAAAAACCACCCAAAACGCGTGCTTGAAAAAAATGCCCGTTGCGATCCGGCAACGTGGCGATATGTCAGAGCAGAGGAAATCAGCTTAGCCGGAATCGGCTGGGAGGCAAGGCTGCGCAATCGAGGAGGGAATCGGGCGCGCCAAAGAAAAAAGCCCGAGCACCAGGTGCTCGGGCCACAATCCACCAAGGAGGGTGGAGGAGACAGTTCCCACTATAGCGAATCGTTTGCTGCGATGCAATAAGGTAGAACTACTTAATGTAGCAAGCGTTGCCAAGGCGCCACGCTGGCGAAAACGATTGCAAGGGCAACGGGATGGCGCAACGCAACAAAACGATGCGGCGCGCCCGGAAGCTCATGACTCCCGTGGCGCGCCGCGCGCAGTTTCCGAAGATTTGGCGAAAGTATTCGCTTACTTTTTAGGCAGCATTAAAACGCCGGCAGGATCGCGCCCTTGAACTGCGTGTCGATGAACTTACGCACCTCTTCCGACTGGTAGGCGTGCACCAGCGTCTTCACCCACGGCTGGTTCTTGTCTTTCTCGCGCACGGCGATCAGGTTGGCGTACGGGCCCTGGCGATCTTCCAGCGCAATCGCGTCCTTGGTGGGCGACAGGTTGTTCTTCACCGCGTAGTCCGTGTTGATGGAAGCGGCGTCCAGGTCATCCAGCGAGCGCGGCAGTTGAGCCGAGTCCAGCTCGATCAGCTTGATCTTCTTGGGGTTCTCGACCACGTCGCGCGGGGTGGCGTTGTTGCCATTGGTGCCGGCGCCAGCCTTCAGCTTGATCACGCCCGCCTTCTGCAGCAGGAGCAGCGCGCGGTTGCCGTTGGACGGATCGTTCTGGATGCCGACCTTGGCGCCTTCTTTAAGCTGCGCGAGGGACTTGATCTTCTTCGAGTAGAAGCCCATCGGCGCCACGTAGGTCAGGCCCACGTTGACGATCTTGTAGTGGCGCGCCTGAATCTGGCTGTCGAGGAAGGGCTGGTGCTGAAAGCCGTTGGCGTCCAAGTCGCCCGAATCGAGCGCGGGGTTGGGCTGGGCGTAGTCGTTGAACTCGATGACCTTGAGGTCCAGGCCGTCCTTTTTGGCGACCTTCTGCACGACTTCCCAGATCTGCGCGTCGGGGCCGCTCATGGTACCGAGCTTGATCTGTTTGGTGTCGGCGTGGGCAGCGGTAGAAACGGTGGCAGCGGCGGCAAGCGCGATGGCCGGTACGGCAAGGCGGGCCAGACGGGAGAACAAAGACATGGAGAAACCTCGTGGATTTATTGTGGATGCGTGAACGAATTCCGCCCGCGGGTAGCGGGCGGTGTGACGCAATCCTGTCATACGAGGGGCGCGTAACAGAACGACTTTTTCGGCATGTCCATATGCCCCGCAACAGTGCAGGGTTAAGCCGTTAGCGCTCCGTCTTCCACACGCGGCGGCTCGGCGGCGGGCAGGGCGACGACGAAGCACGCCCCGCCATCGGCCGGCGCCTCCACCCAGATACGCCCGCGATGCGCGCTGACGATGGCCTCGCACACGGCCAAGCCCAGGCCGACGCCGGTGGTAGCCGATTCCTTCTCGCCGCGCGTGAACTTCTCGAAGATGGTCCGTACCGCGCCCGCCGGCACGCCGGGGCCGTGGTCGCGCACGCGCAAGTGCAGTTCGTTGCCGTGGCCACCGTGGCCCTCGTCGTGGACGATCTCGCCGGAGATGCGCACCTCGGTGCCGGCGGGGGCAAACTTGCCCGCGTTCTCCAGCAGGTTCGACAGCACGCGCTCCATGAGCGGGCCATCGCAGCGGATGAGCGGTAGGGCAGCGAGGTCATCCACTACCACGCGGTGCTCGGGCAGCGGCACCGCCTGCAGCGCCGCGCCAACCAGCTCTTCGATCGACTGCCACTCTGGCCGCAGCTTGACGTCCTCGTTCTGCAGGCGCGCCATGTCGAGCAGGTTGGTGACCATCGTACGCATGCGCTGCGCCTGCTGGCCAATCGCAGTGGCGGCCTCGGCCTGCAGCGCGGGCAAGGGCGGTTGAGTACGGGTAAGCGTCTCGGCCATCCCCACCAGGCTAGTGAGCGGCGTGCGCAAATCGTGCGACACCGCGGCCAGCAGCGAATTGCGCAGCCGCTCCGATTCCATTCGCACCAGTGCGTCGCGGGCCACCTCCACGTAATGCACGCGCTCGATGGCAATGGCGATGAGCGTGGCGCAGGCGTCGATCTGGCGGCGGTTGTCGGGCTGCGTGAGCACCTGGAAGGTTTCGGGCTCCACCGCCAACACGCCGCGAATGGCCATCGGCGCCTTCAGCGGCAGATACAGCACCGACCCCGACGGCAGCGTGTGCGTGCCCGTGCCGGCGGGCTGGCCGTGTTGATACGTCCAATCGGCCAGTACGCGGTCGAGGTTGGGCATGCCCGAGGGGGCCGATTCTGGCGCACCGGCGGCGCCTTCGGGCTTGGCGATCTGCGGCGCGCCCAGGCGGCCATCCAAGCCAACGAAGAAGAACGCACAGCGCCCGCCAAACGTCGCATTGACGAAGCGCCCGCCGATGCTGACGATCTGGTCCAGCGTGAGGGCAGCCGACAACTCGCGCGCCGCCTCGTACAGCGCATGCGCGGCGGCCTCGCGCTGCACGGCCACTTCGGCCTGTTCGCGCAGGCCTGCGGTGAGCTGGCCCACCAGCATGCCGACTGCCAGCATCACCGCGAAGGTCAGCAGGTACTGCACATCACTCACGGCAAACGAATAGCGCGGCGGCACGAAGAAGAAATCGAACAGCGCCACCGACAGCACCGACGCCAGCGCTGCCGGCCCGCGCCCATGGCGCATCGCCACTGCCACCACGGCGGCCAGGAAGACCATGACGATGTTGGCGAGGTCAAACACCGGGCGCAGGAGGCTGGACAGCACCGTCGCCAAGCCCACATAGACGCATGCGGCCACGTAGCCCGGCTTGAACACGGCTGCCTGCGCATCGGCGGCACGTTGGGCCTCGCTGCGCACGTCCGCACGGCCCACCTCTGCGGCACGCGGCATGAGCTGGATATGCGCCGGGTCCGCCGCCGCGCGAATCACATCCACCTCTGGGCACTGCCGCGCCAAGGCTTCGGCAAAGTCGCCGCTGGGCAGACGACGCTCCAGCCCGATCGCCAGCCGCAGCGCGACGATGATCGCGCGCGCCGAGCGCCAGCGCTTTTCCGGCGGCCGCCCGATCACAGCCTTGGTGATGTTGTGGCGGCGGATGTAGCCGGTGATGGCCTCCACCGCATTGGTGCCCGCCAGTGTCTCCACCTTGGCACCCGCGTCTTCGGCCAGCTTGAGCAACGCGTGCAAGCGTTCGGTGCGCGCATCGGCGGCACGCAGATGCGGCATCACCACCGCCACGGCGTGCCAGTCGCATTCAAGCTGCGCGGCCAGGCGTGCGGCGCTGCGGATCACCTGTTCGCCATCGCCCTGCGGGTCGAGGCACGCGACGATGGTCTCGCGCGTGCGCCAGACGTTTTCGATACGGCGCGCGCGGCGGTAGGCCTGCACGTCGTCGTCCACGCGGTCGGCCGTGCGGCGCAGCGCCAGTTCGCGCAGCGCGATGAGGTTGCCCTTGCGGAAGAAATTGCGCGCCGCGTGCTGCGCCTGCTCGGGCATGTAGACCTTGCCCTCGGCCAAGCGGCGCAGCAGTTCATCGGCGGGCAGGTCAACGAGGATGACTTCATTGGCGCTGTCGAACACCGCGTCGGGCACGGTCTCCCACACGCGGATGCCGGTGATGCTGCCCACCGCCTCGTTCAGGCTATCGAGGTGCTGGACGTTGACGGTGGTCCACACGTCGATGCCGGCGGCAAGCAAGTCTTCAATGTCCTGCCAGCGCTTGGGGTGGCGTGAGCCGGCCACATTGGAGTGCGCGAGTTCGTCGACGAGGATAAGGGCGGGCTTGCGCGCCAGCGCGGCGTCGAGGTCGAACTCGGGGAGGGTGCGGCCTTTGTATTCGATCTGGCGGGTGGGGAGGTGCTCCAGGTCGGCGATCAGCGCGGCGGTTTCTGATCTGCCGTGGGTTTCGACCAAGCCGATGACGGCGTCGATGCCTTGTGCACGTGCCGCCTTTGCTGCGGAGAGCATGGCGTAGGTTTTGCCTACACCCGCTGAGGCGCCGAAGTAGATGCGCAGTTTGCCTCGGGCGGCCTGCTCCTTGCCGGAGTTGAGTTCGGCTAGGAGTTGGTCTGGGTTCGGGCGTTGGTCGGCTGGCATGCGCTGTATTTTGGTGTTTTTGTTCTTGTGGTGCATCCCCTGTTTCATCCCCTGCCGGGGCTGACTCACTTTCTTTGTCTTGCCAAAGAAAGTCAGCAAAGAAAGGCGCGCCCGAGATGGCGACCCATCCCTTGAATTTCCGTAACCGGGCGGAGACGGGAAAAACTCGCTTCGCTCAAACAGTTTCCCGTCTTTTTTCCGCCCGCTTACAAAAATTCAAGGCGCCATCTAGGGCATCAACGGCCACACCATCGCAGTTTCGTCGTTCCCGCAAAGGCGGGAACCCAGCGGCGTTTTCGGGGCAAGCAACGACACTGGGTCCCCGCCTGCGCGGGGACGACGGTGAAAGAAGCGTCGTCGGCAGTGCACCAGCGGTTTGGCCGTTCCTGCCCTAGATAGCGCCTTGGATTTTTGTTGCGGGGAGGATAAAGAGAGCGGGCCTGTCTGAGCGAAGCGAGTTTGCCTTCCTTCCCTCCCCGCGACAAAAATCCAAGGGGAAGTCGCCATCTCGGGCGCGCCTTTCTTTGCTGACTTTCTTTGGCAAGACAAAGAAAAGTGAGTCGGTCCCGGCAGGGAACGAAAGGGGGATGGACCACCAGCATCAAAGCCGGTGGTCCACACACCTCACTTCAAATCATCCAACGCCAAGTTCAACTCCAGCACATTGACGGTCGGCTCGCCAAACACGCCAAGGATCGGCCCCTTGGTGTTCTCAGCCACCAGCTTCTTCACCGTCTCGACCGGCATATTGCGCGCCTTCGCCACGCGCTCCACTTGGTACGCAGCAGCAGCCGGACTGATCTGCGGGTCCAGCCCACTCGCAGACGCCGTCACGAGGTCCGCCGGAATCGGCGCCGCATTCGTCGGGTCGGCCTCCTTGAGCGCCGCAATGCGTGCCTTGGCCGCCTCCGTCAACGCCGGGTTGCTCGGGCCGAGGTTGGAACCGCCCGAAGCCTGCGCGTTATACGGATTCGGCGAGGTGGCCGAGATACGCCCCCAGAAATACTGCGGCGTATCAAAGTTCTGCCCGATCAGCGAAGACCCCACCGCCTTGCCATGGCGCTCGATGATCGAGCCGTTGGCCTGCGCCGGAAACAGCCCCTTGCCGATGCCCGTCACCACCACCGGATACAGCACCCCGGTAATCAGCGACAGCCCAACGAAGACCACCAGCGCCGCGCGCAGCAGCCCACCTTGTTGCGGCACGTCGGGCTGCACAGGTTGCGTTGTTGTGGTTGCCATGAATGCACTCCTTCCTTACACCCAGCCCATTGCGGCCAGGAACATGTCGATGATCTTGATGCCCGGGAAGGGCAGCAGCAGGCCGCCCAGGCCGTAGATCAAGAGGTTGCGGCGCAGCAGCGTGGCGGCACCCAGCGCGCGGTACTTCACGCCCTTCAGTGCCAGCGGGATCAGGAACACGATAATCAGCGCGTTGAAGATCACCGCGCTCATCACGGCCGACGCCGGCGTGGCCAGATGCATCACGTTCAGTGCGGCCAGCTGCGGATACGTGGTCGCAAACGCGGCCGGGATGATGGCGAAATACTTCGCCACATCGTTGGCGATCGAGAACGTGGTCAGCGAGCCGCGCGTCATCAGCATCTGCTTGCCGATCTCAACAATCTGGATCAGCTTGGTCGGGCTGGAATCCAGGTCGACCATGTTGCCGGCCTCCTTGGCGGCCTGCGTGCCGCTGTTCATGGCGACGGCCACGTCGGCTTGCGCAAGGGCAGGGGCATCGTTGGTGCCGTCACCCGTCATGGCGACGAGGCGGCCTTGTGCCTGCTGCTCGCGGATGAGCGCCAGCTTGGTCTCGGGCGTGGCCTCGGCGATGAAATCGTCCACACCGGCTTCTGCGGCGATGGACGCGGCGGTCAGGCGGTTGTCGCCGGTGATCATCACCGTCTTGATGCCCATCTGGCGCAACTCGGCAAAGCGCTCGCGGATGCCGGCCTTCACGATGTCCTTCAGCTCCACCACGCCGAGCACGCGGTCGTTGTCGGACACCACCAGAGGCGTGCCACCCTGACGCGCAACGTCATCCACCGCCGTCGATACGGCTTCCGGAAATTTGCCGGCCAGCAGCGTCACGTGCGTGCGGATGGCGTCTGCTGCGCCCTTGCGGATCTGGCGAGCCTCGCCGTTCTGCCCGACGTTGATGCCGCTCATGCGCGTTTGCGCAGAGAAGGCGACGTACACCGGTTGTGTCTTCGCCAGCGCCGCTTCATCGATGGACGCCTCGCCCAGGTTGCGTGCGAGCGTAACGATGCTGCGGCCTTCCGGCGTTTCATCGGCCAGCGACGACAGCCACGCCGCCTCGGCCAACTGCTTGGCCGTCACGCCCGGCGCGGGAATGAAACGCGACGCCTGACGGTTGCCGTGCGTGATCGTGCCGGTCTTGTCGAGCAGCAGCACATCCACGTCACCGGCGGCTTCCACCGCGCGGCCCGAGGTGGCGATCACGTTGGCCTGCATCATGCGGCTCATGCCCGCTACGCCAATCGCGGAGAGCAGCCCGCCGATGGTGGTCGGGATCAGGCACACCAGCAGCGCCACCAGCACCGTAATCGTGATCGGGCTACCAGCCTTCATCGCTTCCACCGAGAACAGCGAGTACGGCAGCAGCGTCACGGTCGCCAGCATCAGGATGATGGTCAGGCTCACCAGCAGAATCGTCAGCGCCAGCTCGTTGGGGGTCTTCTGGCGCTTAGCGCCTTCCACCATCGAGATCATCCGATCCAGGAAGCTCTCGCCCGGGTTGGCGGTGATGCGCACGATGATCCAGTCCGACAGCACACGCGTGCCGCCCGTAACGGACGAGAAGTCGCCACCCGATTCGCGGATGACCGGTGCGGATTCGCCCGTGATGGCGCTTTCATCCACCGAGGCCACGCCTTCGATCACCTCGCCGTCACCGGGCACCATGTCGCCGGCTTCGATGAGGACGATGTCGCCACGGCGCAAGGCGGTGGCGGCACGGGGTTCGACGCGGTCACGGCGGCGCGCATCGGCCAACACCTTCGCTTGCACCGTGGTCTTGATACCGCGCAGCGATGCGGCCTGCTGCTTGCTGCGGCCCTCGGCCAGCGCTTCGGCAAAGTTGGCGAACAACACCGTGAACCACAGCCACACCGACACCGCCAGGATGAAGCCCGCAGGGGCCTCAGCCTGGCCGCGCAAGGCCATGACCCACAGAATGGTGGTGAGAATGCTGCCGATGTACACGACAAACATCACCGGGTTCTTGGCCTGCGCACGCGGCGAGAGCTTGCGGAAGCTATCGACAATGGCCGGCTTGACCAGCGCGGACGAGAACATCGACAACTTGCGCACTTCCTTCGCGGACAGCGGTGCATGCGGGGCCGCTGCGGTGGCCGTAGCCGCCGCACTCGGTTCAAGCTTGTGCTTGACCGTGCGCACAGCCGGTTCAGATTCGGGATAACGGATCGCCATAAGGCACCTATGGGTTGAAGTCTTTGTCGTTCCCGCTCAGGCGGGAATCCAGTGTCGTCAGCGTCGCTGGGTCCCCGCCTTCGCGGGGACGACAAACAGTTAGCGTGCGAGGTGTTCCGCAATGGGGCCCAGCGCCAGCGCCGGGATATACGTGAGTGCGCCCACCAGCAGCACCGAGCCGATCAGCAGCACCACAAACAGCGGCCCATGCGTGGGCAGCGTGCCCGCCGTCACGGGCAGACGCTTCTTGGCGGCAAACGTGCCCGCCATGGCCAGCACCGGCACGATGATCCAGAAGCGGCCCAGCCACATCACAATGCCCAGCGCGATGTTGTAGAAGGGCGTGTTAGCCGACAGGCCCGCAAACGCGCTGCCATTGTTGTTGGCGGCCGACGAGAAGGCGTACAGCACCTCAGAAAAGCCATGCGTGCCGGGGTTGAAGATGCCCGCCTTGCCACCCGCAGCCAGCACGGCCACGGCCGTGCCCACGAGCACCAGCAGCGGCGTGACGAGGATCGCGATGGACGTCATCTTCATCTCGAACACCTCGATCTTCTTGCCGAGGTATTCCGGCGTGCGGCCGATCATCAGGCCCGCAATGAACACGGCCAGGATGGCGTACACCAGCATGCCGTACAGGCCCGAACCCACACCGCCAAACACCACTTCGCCCAGTTGCATCAGGAACATCGGCACAAAGCCGCCCAGCGCGGTCAGCGAGTCATGCATCGCATTGACCGCACCACACGACGCCGCCGTGGTGATGGTGGCAAACAGCGACGACGCCACGATGCCGAAGCGCGTTTCCTTGCCTTCCATGTTGCCAATGGTCTGATCGACACCGAGGTTGGCGAGCATCGGGTTGGCATGCAACTCAGCCCACGCCAGGAAGATGGCGAGCACCGCAAACAGCACCGTCATCGCACCAAGCACCGCCCAACCTTGCCGACCATCGCCCACCATGCCGCCAAACGTAAAGCACAGCGCCGCCGGGATGATGAAGATCGCCAGCATCTGCACGAAGTTCGTCAGCGCATTGGGGTTCTCATACGGGTGTGCCGAGTTGGCGTTGAAGAAGCCGCCACCGTTGGTGCCGATCATCTTGATCGCCTCTTGCGAGGCCACCGGGCCCATCGGCAAGGTCTGCGTTTGGGTGGTCGCTTTCTCGGTGACGGGGTTGCCTTGCGCATCCTTGATCGGGTTGCCGCTGGCGTCCATCTTCGGATTGTCGTACGTGGTGGCGGTGACGGTGGTCACCTCCTTGTAGCCATCGAAGTTCTGGATGGCGCCCTGGCTGATGAAGAACACCGACACGATGATCGACAGCGGCAGCAGCACGTACACCGTGGCGCGCGTGAAATCGACCCAGAAGTTGCCGATGGTCTTGGCCGAGTGGCGTGCAAAGCCGCGGATGAGCGCAATCACCACCGCAATGCCCGTCGCAGCAGAGAGGAAGTTCTGCACCGCCAGGCCGAGCATCTGCGTGAGATAGCTCATCGTGCTTTCGCCCGAATAGCCTTGCCAGTTGGTGTTGGTGACAAAGCTGACCGCCGTGTTGAACGACGAATCGGGCGTGATGGCGCCAAACGCCTGCGGGTTGAGCGGCAGCCACTGCTGCGCGCGTTGCAGCGCATACACCGCCAGCGCACCCAGCACGTTGACTACGATGACGGCCAGCGCATAGCGCTTCCAGCCCATCTCCGCCTGCGGGTTCACACCGGCGAGGCGATAGAACAAACGCTCAACAGGCCCGAGCCAGTGCGTGCGCGACGGTTTGTCGCCAAACACACCAGCCATGTACGCACCCAGCGGGCGCGCGAGAACCAGCAACACGACCAAGTAGATCGCAAGCTGGAGGAGGAACGCATTCATGATGTGCCTCGCGTTGTTGTTAGAAGCGTTCGGGCCACAGCAAGGCCACGAACAGATACACGAGCAAGGCCACCGTGATGGCCCCGGACAGGACGTAGAGCCAGGTCATTGCTGTTTCTCCATCGCGTGCGTGGTGGGCTGGTCTTTCGTGGCGAGGCGGCCCGAGAGGGCGAGCAATCCGCCCACTGCCAAGGCCAGCACCGCAAGGCCGGCGAGATAAACGAAGTCCATGTGCGCTCCCCTTTCTCTTTCAGGTCGTGGTGATCAGAACGTCTTGGTCACGGCCAGCAGCGCCGTGGCCTTGCCCATGTAATTGCCGCGCGTGTTGGTGTAGGCCAGGCGCGAAGCGTTGGTGTCGATATAGGACAAAGAAGCCGTCCAGCCGCTGCCGAAATCCTTCGTCACGCCCACTTTCCAGTCGGCATAGGACGTGCGCACCACTTGATGCGGCACCTGCTGATAGCCCACGTGCAGGTTCAGCGTCAGGCCCCAGAAACCGGTATCGAAATTGCCCGACAGATCGAAGTACTGGCTGTGGTGGCTATCCGCAAAACCAAACAGGTTGGAGAACGCGTGTGAGTACTTGAACGAGACCGGCCCGTAGCCGATCTGTGCATAACCCTCGGTGGTGTGCGGGCGGGTGTACCCGTCGGGGTAGCTGCCGGGGTAGTAGTACTGCAGCACGCCCACATCAATGGGCACATCCTTCATCAGCTCGGTCTTGTAGCCGCCGTAGAAATCCATCTCGATGGGGGCCGACACGTTGGGGTTGGAATCCCCCAGCCAGCTGATCGACGAGTTCCAGTTGCCGACGTAGAAGCCGTTGGGCAGTGCGTAATCCACACCGCCTTGAATGGCGGGCTTGTTGTTGGTCTGCATGAGACCGCGATAGCGGTACTGGCTGGCCAGCGTGACGTTGGCGGTCAGCGGGCTGGCGGGCGCAGCAGCGGGCGCCGGTGCAACGTCAGTGGATTGCGCAAAAGCGGCCGTGCTGGAGAGCGCTGCGGCACAGACAGCAGAACAAACGACAACGCCACCCATGACGGTGGCGCGCAAAGAAACCTGCTTGGCTTGCATGGACCTTTCCCTTGTTGTTTTAGGTGCCGCCCGGCCCGGCGCATGTGTGCGTCAACAGGGGCCGGAAGCGGCGTGCAGGCAGGCTCCCGTCACAGGGCCTGCGTGCAGTGCAACATTAGGGAAAGGGGGGTAAAAACGGGGTAAAGGTTGGGGGGAGGGGTGTAAACGGGGTGTAAAAATGAGCAAATCACACCGAGTGAGCTAGTGCGCTTATGTTTGAGTAATCGGCTGCAGCACCTATCCGCCCTGCAACGGCGAGAACGGCTGCAACACAACTGCTCGCTCGGGAACCTGAATCCTGGAAATATCAGGGAACACAAACCCAAGCATAGCTATGCCGGTGTTGAACTCCGTAAGGAATACGGCTGCGGGTATATCCGCGCCTGCAATGGCGAAGCCGTAACGGAATTGATCGCCTAGTGAAGTGTTTTGGCGCGTAAGTTCGGGGAAGCCCTGCCATATTGGTGCGAGCATATTGACCGGCGGTCGCCTATCTGCCGGCGTCGCGTTCGAATAGCTCAACAGTAGTGAAACGCTATGTCTCGAACGGTCTGCCCATCCGCTTCGGAGATATGCCCGTCCACGAGAAAGGGCGTCAGACCAGCAAGAATTTCCTTCACCGGCACATCGCGCTGGCTCACAAGCGACTCCAGTTCGTCACGAGCGACCGGGTTCGTCACATAGGTTTCGATAAGCAAAAGCAGTTTGCTGCGCAATTCTTCGATCGTCATTCTCAGCTGCCCCAAATCAGTGGAAGGCGTCGACTCCTTCCACAGCAATCCCTACCACCAGCGGTCGAATTGCGTGACCTGCCTTCTTACATATGCCAGATCGTCTAGGTCAATGAGTGACCGATGGGCGAGAACGCAGACAGCTCCACTCATATCGACGTGTTCAAGGCGCAAGGAAATCAACGACGCTCCGGACTCGAGTCCAAGCCGCAAGACGAAGCGGCCGCCCATATCGACAAGTTCGGCCGCTGTCTCTTCGATGCTGGCGAGACCGGAAGCAAACGCGTCCCACACGTAGCAGTCAAACCACAGGCTCCCTCGATAGTCGAACCGGTGCCCAAACTGCTGCATACCGACGGAGACGCGCATATGCATCGATGGGATGCGGTCGTCTGTCTCAAGAACATCCAAGTGCAAGTGAAACGGCCTTTTTAGCTTGAGCTCCATCTTTCCATCCTGTCTGTGGGCGGATACTCGTCTCCACTCATACGAAGCTGCACGTACAAGCTGGTCTCGCGCGCGCTCCGTGAGCCAAGGGAAGTGCTTCTGTAGCGCCAAGCCTGTATCTCGCGCGCCATCCCCATGCGACCAATGGCGTGCATCACCCGCTTCCTGCCAGACTTTCTGCACCAGCTCGCGGTCAGCAGAGGTCAACGTAGGCCGCGCCATCACGTCATCCAAGAGCGTCCAAGGCTGAGCCCATGCGTCAAATGCTTCGATGGCGGCAATGATGTTTGCTTGCATGGCCAACCACTAAGGCTTGAACGTAAGAACAATCGTCCTGCCGCCAACCTGCCCGGGCTTCTCCAAGGGCAACGGAGACGAGCGCTCTATTGCCCTGAGCACCGCATCGTCATAGGTCTTCACGCCACTGGATTTTTGCAGCGTAGTGCGCAATACCGCGCCGTCTGGACCGAGCAACACCCTGACCACCGCGCTGATGTCACCGGGCAGATCGCTCTCAGAAACCAAGAGATTTGACCTCACCTTGGCGCGAACCCTTTCGGCGTACGCAAGCGTTGCCGCTGACAAGCCCGGGGATAAGGCTGCCGTGCGAATAACAGTGCCGTCCACGCTGAAGACAAAGGGTTTCGAGAAGGCAACGCGCATTGCTTGCCCCGTTTCAGGGTCTTTGAACGGCGCACACCTGGTCGACTGAACGGCATGCAGCGCAGCCCCATCAAGCAGGGTGCTGCCAGAAGACTCACTGACCTTCGCTTCCGAGACCATCCCATCTGCCTCGATGACGGCAGAGACAACGACCCGGCCTTCGGCCCGAGCTCGTTGCGCTTCAGCCGGATAGACCGGTGGAGGCTCGTTGCATCCGCTGGCAAGCGCCTTGACGTCCACCAGCCGTGGCGGCGGTGTGGCGCATCCCGCCAGTAGTACAAACGGCACGATGCAAGCAAGTCGCTGCATGCGATACGACATGATTCCTCCCAATTTTTTGCCCGGCATTTATCTAATTGTTCTGCTGTGCGACTGGAATCCTAGCCGAGGCGCGTGACGGAGCCACTCAATCGATTCTTTGTCTATTCACAAGGTACTGAAGGTGGCGGCGTCGCACGCTTCCGTATCAACCCCGCCCGAAAGCGTTGACGCCAACTGGCAAGAAGTGGCCTATCGTGAATGGCTATTCAAACTCGATGGAAAAAGCGCTCTCGTCGGAGAACTGATCTCTTAGGTCAGTCAGGACCGCCTTCACAAGCGCATCGGCAAGTGCGAGACGCGATTCGAGCGGCACACCATTGAGATGTAATGAGAATCGAAAACCCGACGAGATGCCGACCCACGAAACGAAGAGATCGTCACACGGCGATTTCCAGAACTGAACGTTTTCTGCGCCGACATCTACGATCCCTTCGCGCGATACCGGAAGTTGCGTACCGTCGTTTGTCCAGTACGTTATTTTTCCGCTGGCCGGATGCTCAAGCTGAAACCCGCAAGTCCGAATCAGAGCTTCGACATAAGTCAGGCATGGAAGGAACTGCCCCTTCAGCAATATCGTAAGTACGGGCTTTGTCATCTGCGGCAACACACGTGTTCGTACCGCCATCCCTGTTAGGGATGAACCGGTTTCATTGCCTTTTCCATGAAACTCGCTTTTGAACGCGCCCGATCCGTAGCAAGTTCATCCCTGTATATCGCCTCGAACTTGTCGCTCACGTCGACCTTTTCCTTTAGCGCGTTGTAGAAAGCGTTCCCGCACACCTCAGCGAGCTGGGCCTCGTTTTGATGCACAAGTGCCGGATTCTCTTGGCTAACTGAAATCGCGGCTTCCGTGGCTACCTTGTAGGCTGCATCAAGCGTGTCCGGCCCGAGCATGCGGGCGATCTCGCTGTACACAAACCGCTGGGCATTTGCCTTATCAATGGCGTCCCACGCGGCTTCAGCATCAACCCGATCTAGGCTACCGTGCTCGGTGCTAGCCGACGATAACGCTGCGCTTCTAGCGCCCATTCCATACCAACAGAGCAAGGCGCGCACTTGTGGATTAGCCGCTGCGTAACGAGGAAAGTAGCCTTTGTTTAGGGCGTCCTGTTTCGACGATGCGGGAGATTCCGCATACGCGCCAACGGTAGTCAAGAACGTAGCAGCAGCAACGGCGGAAGCGCAGCGCCGGACGATCTGAGAGGGGCCCGACCTCTTACTCATGATGCTCGCTCATCTGATTTTTTCGAGAACACTCCGCTGTTGCCAGGCGAGTCCGGCGTATATGCGACAAACATGTTGTCCTCTACGGTTTCCAGATGCACCCGTCCGCAAGCACTACATTCATACGCCGTTCGCCTTAACTCTATGAACCTTGCATGAATGTGGTCATAGAGCACGTTTCCATGGTCTAGTCCAAGAGCTATGTAGTCCTCAGAGTAGCCACGGCTCAGCAACCAAGAATGCGCCTCGCCGCGTTCTACTGCGGCTACGTAGCTCTGCACTTCACCGACGAACCAGTCGGAGAATGGCTCGCAATGCATGTCTTTTAGGAAGGCTGCCTTGTAGGGCAAAGATGACGTGTTGTCTCGGATGGTGTTACCGCACGTGCATAGCAATTTGCTCATGGCACCAACGCAATCTTGAGAATGGACGCCACATGATAGGGCCTCCCGCAAAGGCTCAGCATCGATGCCTAGCAGAGAGACATCAACGCGGGCCGCTGCCCTCCACCACATCCACCCCATCCCAAACCGTCAACGCCGTATACGCCCCCTCCGCATAATCCAAACACGTCCACAGATACTCCGCCTGCCGCACCTCATCCATCGCGCGGAAATGCTCGAAGCCACCCGCGTGCAGCATGCTCAAAAACGCCCGCAGCTTCGACAGCTTGTCGAACAACTCGGCATGCGCTTGATAGCGGCGAATATCGGGAACGGCTTGGGGGTCTGTCATGGCGATGTCTCCGTCGAATTGAGGAAACTCGCCACCCGGGGGGAGGGTGGGCGAGCACTGACAAGGTTGGAAGCCGAGTGACGTCACTCGATCGGCGCGAGGCCGTCCCTGCCAGGCTCGCCCATAAGGGAGAGCGGCCACGGGAGATTGACGACAAGGACCTATGCTCGATCCCTGCCGGACGTCAACGAGGCTTCCATTCCTCGGCCGCTTTCTCTCATGGCACGAAAGCGGCACCGGGAGTCTACGGGGCCGCCTTCCGATGAAGCAATGCAAAACGGGACAAATCAGAGTTTGCTGATGCGCTGCGTCCCGTGGAGCACGAGGCGCGCATTATCGCGCAGTGGCGTGGTCGCGCTGGAAATTGCCCATGCGGGCGAGGCGATGGCTGCCAGACAACCTCCTAGTCAGTCGCCAACCTGGAATACAGCGCGAAATCCCCCGGGGTTCCCCGCACCATTCGAAACGAGCGCAGCAGTCCTTCGTATCGGAAGTGGCAGCGCTGCAGCACCTTCGCCGAGCGCGTATTTGCTTGCAGCACCGTCGCTTGCACGCGGAAAAAGCCGTAGGTCGAAAACGACCACGTCGTGACCGTCGCACATAGCGAGCTTGCAATCCCTCGCCCCCAATAGTGAGGGGACAGATCATAGGCAATCTCAGCCGTTCGATGCACGGAGCAAACCGTGTGAAAGCCAATGGTGCCAATCAGTTCTTGGCTGCGGTTCTCCACGATGGCCAGACGCCGCGCGGAGTCGGCCGAAGCCGAATCGAATTCATCAAACAGAGGAAGCAGATCGTCGCGTGACAGCAAGTTCCAGCTCGTATGCTGAAACACTTCCGGGCGCTTCAAGTACGCATACCATGCATCGAGATCGGACCGGGCTAGAGGCCGAAGTAAAACATCCGGGTGTTCGGAACGGGGCAGAGCGTCGATTTTCATGTGGTCACCCGCGTGCAGCCCGATCAAAACGCCGCCGATCGGCACATCTTTGCGAGGTCGTAGATTTCGCTTCGGAGCCTGTCGAAGCGCTGGTTATCGTTGGAACCCATCTTCACGCCAGTGCCATTGGTCCACGGCAGAACAACGTCGTTCAGGCTGCCCATACCGCCATACGCGTAGAGCAGGTGTTCGATGCCGTAGCAGTCTTGGGAGCGAATTCGCTCCGCGTCCTTAGCCAACCAATCCGCCCAATGAGTCTGCTCGTAAGAGCGAAGTAGCGCTTCCGCTTCATCGAGCAAATTGGCGAGGGTTTCTATATTCGAAGACATTCACACCCCTGTACTTGAGCGCTCCCACGGAGAATCGTTGGTCTCGCTGCCGCGATGCCGGTTGTCAGAGCGGCGCTGGTTCGCCGGCGGTGGGAAACGTTTGATGTGCTTGCCAGCCACCGTCCTTTCGTGTCAGTCGGACGGAATTGAGGCCCAGAGGCGCTGGTGCGACCCCCCGCATGAGCGACCACAGTTCAATCCAGATAGGCCCGCAGGTCACAGTGACCGCATGGGGGTCGTCCGGCCCATTGGGGAACCACCTGCGCAGTGACTCTTTCCAGATGCGTTGCTTCAGTGCGGTCTCCCCAGAGACTATCGGGGCAGTTCCGATGGTGACGTATCCCCCGTCGGCCATGCTGAGGAAGGACAGGCTGATCGTCTTCCCTTGGCGAATCTCCGACGCTTTGCGAGTTCTCGAATCGGTCATGAACCGAATAGAGAGGTCTTGCTCGACCTCCAATATCTCGACGACTCTGGAGTTGATCTGACCGGAAGCGTCGATCGAGGACACAAAACAGAAGCTGCAATTGCTAACGATTTCGTGTGCGTGCTGCAGGAGCTGACTGGCATTCATGATTGAATCGCCCCGGCTTTCGAGGAGGCTGGTTGGTTTGAGTTGAGACCGTTGCGGTGGTCTCGCTGGCAAGTTGCCGCCAGCAGTTTGCCTCAGCTTCTGCCGGCGGGATGTACCCGATGGGCCAAGCAGTCGGATGTGATTAAACCAATGCGCCCATTGCAGGATGCCCTGAAATCGGGGTTGACCAGAGGCGGTAGCGCGATAACGAAGCGCGAACGTCCATCGCTTCTCCATACGGTGATGCCGATGTTGGCGATCTCCGCAATCCCGCATCACACCTGCTCAGCCTCGTCCTCCTTCCGCTTCGCCCCCCGACTAAACCGCACCGCCAACGCCTTCCTGGCCGCATCCAATCCTTCCCCCTGGCCGGCGACTTTGAGAAAGGCGTACCCCTCCATCGCGCCGCTCATTACATCGCTGCCCAGGGCGAGCTGTGAGTCCGACATCCGCTCGAAGATGCGCGCCACGCGCACGAGGCGGCTGCGGAGCTGATCGAAGCCGGCCAGGTCGCGGCGCAGTTCGGCCAGATCGAAGTTGCCGGGCAATACGTTGGGGTTGTTGGCCAGCACCTCCACGGCCTTGCGGGCGAAGGCTTCGGATTTGTCGCCCATCTTCACCAGCGCCCGGCGTTGCTCCGGCGACAGGTCGATCAGGGTGGCGAGTCTGTCTTCCAGCGTTTTGAGCGCGCTGTCGACGGCGGCCAGATCGGCGGGGGTGAGCTGAAACGAGATCAAGTTCTGCGGCATCGGATGTCTCACGGATCGGTTGGCAAGGCCCTGCATGGAGGGCACGACGGCGGGAGGTTCGCCGCTGCCGCGCCAACACGCAATGGCGGAAGGCCGTTCTGAACGAAGAATCCGAAAAGTCCTATGCCGACTTCAGAGCTCGGCGCGTGGAGCTTTTTTCTCGGCGGTTCGAGTTCTGAGCTCGGCGCGCGGAGAAATTTTCTCGACGGCCCGAGCTCGGAGCTCGGCGCGTGGAGCTTTTTTCTCGACGGTCCGAGTTCTGAGCTCGGCGCGTGGAGCTTTTTTTCGGCGGTTCGAGTTCTGAGCTCGGCGTGCGGAGCTTTTTTCTCGACGGTCCGAGTTCTGAGCTCGGCGTGCGGAGCTATTTTCTTGGCGGTCCGAGTTCTGAGCTCGACGTGCGGAGAAATTTTCTCGGCGGTCCGAGTCCTGAGCTCGGCGTGCGGAGTCTTTTTCTCGGTAGTCCGTGGCAGATGCCTAGTTGCCGAGCTGGCTGATCATGGCATCAAGCAGCCTGCGGTCTTCTGCGTCGTTGAGCTTCGCGCGATCCGCTTCGAGCCTCTGTCGAAGCTCTTCCTTGTAGAACGGTTGGAATGCCCGCTTCAGGGTCGGCAACGTGTCGGCCATGGCCTTGAGCACCAGCGATCTGCCTGCTGCAGAAAAGCCGTGTTCCGCGGTAAGCATGATTTCGGCATCCCCCAATGTTGACGAGTAAGCGGTTTGCATATCCTTCATGCTGGCGACTCGGGTTGCGTACTTCTCATCTTTCGGGACGGTGGATATCAATGCGTCCATCAGGCCTAGGCCCGCGACGGCGACACGAAGCCGGTAGGCCACGAGCGCGGCGGTTTCAAGCTGCGTCTTCCCAGCGCTGTCGCGAGGCGAATCCACGTACATCGTCGACAGCGTATTGACGCCGATGGAAAGGGCGAGGTAGTCCCCATAACGCGTCTCCAGCGGCAACGAGGCATTGCGGTAGAAGCCCAAGTTTTCCACGGCCGTCATGCGGTTGAGCACCGCCGCCCCATTGCTATCCGAGAACCGGGGTAGGGGCGAAGCACCCGACTCCAAGACATTCACGGCTTGGGTGTAATCGGCGCCTGTCCATGCGCGCGATGGCGCGGGGAGTCCGGCTTTGACGTAGGGCGAGGGGGTATCGGTCTGCCCGATTGCGGGCTGTGTGATACCGAGTGCGAGGGCGGTGAGGAGGGTGGTGAGACGCATGGTGGGGTAGATGTTGGTTCGAGTTCCGATGGCTCGTGCCTGCCAGAAACCCCGCTCGACGACCGATTCCACATCAAGGCTGGTCGTAGACCCACACCGAGCCATCGCCGAGTTGGGTGGCGATACGCAATTTGCCATTCGCGTCGAGCGCGCTCACAAAGTCCGTCGGTGTGCCACTGGCTGGCCACGCCACCGCCGTGGTGGCGCGGGTGTCCGTATTGACGAGCACAAACGAAGACGTCGACAGCCCCACGAGGCCATGTGGAATGGCACTCAGCGTGGTCAAGGGCGGTGCAGCAGCCCACAGGGTGGTATAGCCATTGACCCAGATCGTAGTCACGATACCCAGACTGCTTGCGTAGCCATAGACCGGTGCAGAGGTGTCTGCCGCGCCTGTGGCAACCGCACCAAGACTGAGGGGGGCACTCGTCCGCAAAAGGGTCATTGTGGTCGACCCAGACGGGTATAGCAGCAAGACGGCGCCGTTACTGGCAATGGCCAAACTGCCGCTGCCGTCCAGGTAGGGGCGCGCGCTGATTACCGTCGCAAACGGGCCAGTAACAGAGGTGACCGTCGGCGCGCCACCGACCATCTGCCACGACCAGTCACGCGTATTCCCACACCAGCCGGTGGCGGCAATTCCGGTGCCGTTGGTCGTCTTGACGAACGCACGTCCGGCGGTTGCGCCACAACCCCACAGGGCGACGTCTGTGCGCGCCCCCGCAAGCTCCGCATCGATGCTGCCAAACGGCACGCTGGAGCCGTCCGGGCCGAGTTGCACCATGACGGCTGAGTTCGTCGGGTCCGTGGCCGCTGCCAACCAGATACCTTGCGCCGCAGCCGGCAATGCTGCAGCAGGTTCGCGCGGTGCCTCACCCACAACACCAAAGCGCTCCAGCCGTGCCGGCTGGCTGCCATCGGCCGTCAGACGCCACACACGTGTACCGTCAATCGCCAGGCTGGTGACCGAGGGGCGGGCAACAGGCGCATCTGGAAGGCGTGACCACACGCCGGGCGACGATAGCGGCAGGGTGCTGCTGTTCGTGCGACCATCCGGATACGTTGCCGTTATCGTCAATGTCGCTGTGTAGGCGGCCGTCTGCGTACTGTCCGAGCTGATCGTCACGCTGGCGCCGTTTGCCGCGCCAGCGATGGAAGCTGCTGTGCCGCTCTGCTGGATCGACCAAGCCAGTGTCGCCTGGCTGGCAAGGTTGGCGCCCGGCGCATCGGTGAGCGTTGCCGACACAATACCGGTGCGCCCCGGCTTCACGGTGAGCGATGTCGCGGACAACGCAATCGACGGCAGCGGCACCACGGGCCTTGCCAGCGCTGCATTGGCACACAGGCGGTTGCCCGCGGGTGTACTGGCGCATGCCGTCAGCTGGCCCGTACCCGCGAGCGTGCCGGTGGTAGAGACTTGCGCCGAATGGTTGTCCGATGCCGGCACCATGGCAAACGTGTTGTTGTCCACCGTCCATGACCAGCCAGTCAGATCCGCCGCACCATCGACGCCATCCGAGCGCTGCACTACGGCGGTCACCCGTTGCGGTGCCGAGCCATTGTTTACCGTCAGCGTGGACGGAGACAGCGACAGCGTATAGGTCTTGGCCGCTTGCACGCTTAGGTGGCTGGTGCTGGTGGTTTGGCTGCCGTCCGGCAGCGTGGCCGTGGCGATGATGTCAGCGTTCCCTTGTGCCAGCAGGCGCACCACGGCATAGGTACCGACCTGCGGTGCCGTGCTGGCCTTGGTGGGCGCCAGGTCCGAAGCCGACACCACCACGGCGACCGCTTCGTTCGACGACGACCACGCAAACTTTGCACCTTTGACCTCTTGGCCGTCCGCGCCCAGCAGCGTGGCCTTCAGCGTCATCGTGTCACCCTGCGCTGGTGCGGCCGTACCGGTATCGAGTACGAGTTGGCTGCTAGACGCCTGCGTAGCGGATGAGGATTGAGCGCTGTCGCTCCCGCAGGCTGGCAACAAACCCACCACCAGCGATAGCGCCAGCGATAGCAGAGCGGCCGTGCGAACGCGCTCACCGGCGTGAAAGCGATGGAACATGTGACCCTATCCGTTTTGAATGTTTGGAATGACATAGCGCCGGCGGGCCAATGACGGCCTCCAAGCGACGGCATCGGGCACATGCGTTATGCGCTGGCGAATCTAGCAGCCGCCTCAGGCTCCAATCAATCCCCCTTCGGGGCTAGTTGTATCTGCCGTCCATGCAAACAGGCTACCCACCGCGATGTTGCTCACGACCCGCACTGGCTTGGCTCCTCATCATGGGTTTATCGGTGGACTTCTTTACTTCCCCACAGGCCGCAACTCCCACATCGGCAGGTAGTTCATGATCGGCCGCTCAAACGTGCCGCCCTTGTCGAGAAAAGGCTTGCCCGAATCCAGCATCGGCTGGAACGTGTTCAGTTGCTTGGCTGCGTCCAGGTCGGTCCACAGGCTGACGTTCGATAGCGACGACGTCGACTCGTCTTCGCCCACGTAGAAAGCGATCAATCCGCGCATCGCCTCGATACCGGGCCGGAGCACCGGTTCGAGATCGTTCATCATCTGCCGCATCTCGGCAAACTTGTCCGGCGGGCACCGAAGAATCGAGACTCTGACGATTGGCTGCATTGGAAAGTCCTCTCTCGTTGACGTGCGTTGAAAGACAACTCAAGCCCCACGCGGCCATCGTGGCAACGCGCGGTGTGGATCATTACCGGCACCATTCAGAAAACGAGATCATCGTGGCGCGGGCTCAATCTACCCGCGTTTTGGCAAGCCTGCCATGCTCCAGTTAGCCCACGTTCATCGGCAACAACACCATTTGTTTGCCTTGCACGTGTAGCCGCGTCTGGATTTCGAGCGGCGTCTGGTTGTGCAACCAGGCGGTCAGGAAATTGACCTGTTTGAAGATGAGTTTGCTGGCAAAGCACACGCTGTTCGGGAAGGCGTCCATCGTGGTTTCGGCCAGGCGGGTGAATTCCGCAATCGGGTGTGTGCCGAAGGCGATGCGGTAGTCCGCCGCCATGCCATGGCGCCGGCAGTGCGCCACGTAGTACGCCAACGATGCGCTGATGGTCTGACGCAGGTGGTCCAGATGTTCGGCGCCTTCATAGCTCTGTGCGTCCACCTCACCCACGGCCAGGAAGATCACGTTCTTGAAGTGCCCCGGAAACAGCCGGTTCACCCACAGCAGCGCGTGCATGCTGGCGCCACGGTGCTTGCCCACCAGCAGGATGGCCGTCGGCTGTGAAGGGTCTGGCTTTGCCGGGGCGCTGCTTTCGTCCACCGCAGGGGGCGCTCCGCCAAACAACGCATCCTCCTTGGCGATCAGTGCGCGCGTTTCGTCGTAGTGCCTCCGGATCAGGAAGCACAGCGCCACGACCGCGCTGGTAACCAGCACCGTCAGCCAGCCGCCCGCCGTGAATTTCTCAACCAGCGTGATGACCAGCACCGTGCTGGTAACCGACAGGCCCAGGGCGGACAGTGCGAAGTGCTTGAGCCAGTTGCCGCTGTCCTTGCGGCGGCGCCACCAGTACGTGCACAGGCCCAGCAGTGACAGGCTGAACGTGAGGAACACGTTGATGCTGTACAGCACCACCAGCACAGCCACCTCGCCGTGCGTCCACAGCAGGATGACGACGCTGGCCACGCCCATGACGATGATGCCGTTCTGCCGCACCAGCCGCGTCGACAGATCACGGAAGTGCCGCGGCACCCAGGAGTCTTGCGCCATGTTCGACAGCACCGCAGGGCCGTCCAGAAAACCCGTCTGCGCGCCCACCAGCAGCAAGCCCGCCTCGAACGCCAGCACGGCTGCCAGCAGCCCACTGCGCGCAAGGGCAGAGTCGAGCCCCATGTGGTCGATCACGCTGCCAAACACCACCGCGTTGAGCGTCTGGCCCTCCACCGGTTTGGCGTGCCACAGCATGTACAGCAGGATGATGCCGCCCGCCGTAAAGGCCAGCGACGTGGCCATATACAACATGGTGCGTTTGCCGGCAGGCACGCGCGGCTCGGCCAGCATGTTGACGTTGTTTGAGACGGCTTCCAGGCCGGTATAGGTACCGCCGCCCATCGAGAACGCGCGCATCAGCAAGCCGAGCATCACCAGTGGCCCGAGCGCCTGTGACATGCCGTGCGCCTCGTTGACTGCGTCCGGTACTACCGTCACCAAGTGATCGCCGTGCACGGCCACGCCATAGACGATCAACCCGAGATGCAACACCACAAAGCCAATGAAGATCGGCAGCAACACCAGAATGGATTCACGCATGCCCCGGAAATTGAGCCCGGTCATCAACACGACCAACACGATTTCAGTGCCCAGCTTGAACGCTTGCGCGCTCACGGGCAGCAGGCTGAAGAATGCGTCCACGCCGCTGGCCAATGAGGTGGCGACGGTCAACACGTAGTCCACCAGCAGCGCCGCCCCGGACACCAACCCCGGACGCGGCCCGAGCAATGCCGTGGCGACCCGGTAGCCGCCCCCGCCGGTCGGGAACAGCTCGATCACCTGGTTGTAGCCCAGCGCGATGATGAATACCGTAGCAGCCGTGGCCAGCGCCAGAAACAGCGCCAGCGGCATGTGCTGGCCCAGCGCTAGAAAGGCTTCTTCCGGGCCGTAGCAGGAAGAAGACAACCCATCCGCCCCCAGCCCGACCCACGCCAGCAACGGCGTCACCGCAATGGCATGGCGTGTGCGCGGGTCCAGCGGGTCCAGTGGCTTGCCGACCAGCAATTGCCACATCTTGGTCATGCTCGCCATGGTGTCTCCGTGCAGCGGGTGGTGACAGCGCCCGAACCGCCGGGTAGCGAGTGCTCTTGTGGGCCGGGTTGTCTGTACTGCTCAATCTAGAGCAGCCTCCGCATAAATTCCACCAATGCCTGCCAAGGCGGCATTTGCCCGTGAATTGGCTTAAACAGGGCATCCAGGGTGGTTTGTTTACGCGTTTTTTTCACGCACGGGTGATCTCTCTACACGTTTTTGATGATCGACTGGCTACGCTTCAGATGTCACCACTACGCAGGCGCCATGCGCCATCACCGAGATGGAAATCCTAGCCAGATGGTTGCTCGGCATCAGCGCCATGGTCGCCGTCATCGCCTTGTTCATCGCGGTCTACCTCACGGATCGGCGCGCGGAGGAACGCTATGGTCGCGCAATCGACCAGCATGGGGCCTCGGACTCGAACACGGCGGACCTGTCTTAACGAAGCGCTCAGAGCCCAACTTATCCCGGCACCCGCAGGCAATCACCCGACTCACCCTGCCGCCGGCCAATCAACGTGATCAGACCTTGCCATGCTGAAACTTCTCGTGCCGGTTAACGGCTCCCACCACGCGCTGGATGCAGTGCGCCACGCCGCCTTCCTCTGCCAGGACCGCTGTGCGTCGGACATTGTGCTGCTGAATGTGCAGTCGCCAATCGAAGGCGGTCGCGCCAGCGCTTACCACTCGCTGGATGCGCTGCGCCAGCTTGAAGAACAGGACGGAGAAGCCGCGCTTCGGCAAGCCCGCGCCATTCTGGACGACGCCGGGGCGCACTACGTGGCGCAGGTCCGGATCGGCCGCGTTGCCGAAACCATCGTGCAAACCGCAGCCGCCAACCAATGCGACATGATCGTGATGGGTTCGGCAGCGCGCACACCATTGGGCTCTCTGATGCGGGCCAGGCTGTCGAATCAGCTGATGCGCCTGTCGCGCATTCCGGTGACGCTGGTGCGCTGAGTCAGTGGGGTGCGGTAGGACACATCGGCGGATTTAGCCTAAAGGCTCGATGCGCGAAGGTTCAGGCCTATCACTACTCAGCCGTTCAGCATCAGCCGTGGCAGTACGCCAACACAGCAAAATGCCCAACGAATGCGCGGCATATTCTCAAAGCCTCAGCCTCCCAGGACGGGTCTTCCTTCTCATAGGTTGCCTTGCTGCGGTGCCAGTCGCCATGTGGAGTCAGCACGGAATCAGTGATGCCTTCGGCAGTGAATTGATCGACGGGAAAGACAACCAGCGGTTGCGCTTGCGGAATGCCTGCATACGCGGAATAACTCAACGGGCTTTGATCCATCCACGCTTTCGTGCAGCACCAGTAGTAATCCCACCGCGCATTCGCAATCGGCGTGTCGTCTTCCCACATCTTGAAGGGGCGCATCATCTCTGCGGCGGCCGCTTCTACCGACTTCGTGTCTAGAGGGTTGATCTCGTTCGGCAGGATGATGAGCGCAAAGAATTTCATGATGAATGGCATCCATCCCGAAGCGGACTTGTCCTGCGCGGAGGACGCAAACGGCTGATCGCGAGCGAAGCGCAGGGCGGATGCGGAGATTACCGCTACTGCGCGAGGAATTTAACGACAGCGCCCACCGTAGCCTGCGTCTGCTCCTCCATCAACCAATGCCCCGCATCGGGAATCACCAGCGCTTGCACATTGCTGGCCGCATTGCGCATGACGATGGCTTCGTTCTCGCCGAAGGATTTGGCGCCGCCGATGGCGAGCACCGGCATGGGCAGCTTGGTGGCGAGGGTTTTCTGGTTGTCTTCCGCGTCTTGCGGGATCGACAGGAATTGCGCAAATGCGGAATGCATGGCGCCCGGCTTGGCGTAGAGGCGGGCGTAGTGGACGCGCGTGGCTTCGTCGATCTTGGCGGGGTTGCCGGCAAACTCATTCCAGAACCGGTCGAGGTAGATGCGCTCGCGGCCTTTGACGAGCCGCTCGGCATCGGGCCCGCCGAACGAGAAGTGCCACAGCTTGGGCGAGCGGACGATCTGTTCCCATGGCGGCACGCCCGGCACGGGGGCGTCCATCACCACCAGGCGCGTCGTCTTGTCCGGATAGCGCGCCGCGTAGGCGAAGGCCACCATGGTGCCGATGTCGTGGCCGACCACGTCGGCCTGGTCGATGTTCAGCTTCGTCAACACGGTGCGGATGTCGGCGGCCTGGGTGCGCTTGTCATAGCCGCCTTCGGGGTGCGATGACAAACCCATGCCGCGCAGATCCGGCACCACCACGGTGTGGGTGTGCGCCAGCTTGGCGGCCAGCGGCGCCCACATGTCGCCCGTGTCGCCAAAGCCATGCAGCAACACCACGGCAGGCCCGCTGCCGCCCACGCGCACATACAGGGTGGCGCCGTCGGTCTGGATGTTCTGGTGGCGGAAACCCGACGGATACGGCTTCACCTGGGCTTGCGCAAAGGGCGCCATGGCCAACAGGAGCGCAACGGCTGCAACGAGGTTTCGCATGGCGTGTTCTCTGGGGGAAGGGAGGGACAGCCGGGGGCCGATTGGGAATCGGCCCACTGACATTGGTCGGGCCGTATGACAGGGCGCTGCGCGGACTCGTCAAGCGTAGTACGCGCCCCGCAGGGTGCAAGGATGAAGGCGAGGGATACCCGCGTAGGGCAGAGGGCGCAGCCGATATTCACCCGGCCTACCCGACGGCTCGCCCCATCGCGATGGTTGATCGGTTGACGTCTGTATGTCGACAGATCGTCGCCATCGAAGCTGTGGATAAGTCCTGTGGATAGGTGCAAAAAACGCTTTTGCATCAAGACCTTGCAGAACGGGCACCCGATCGGGGAGGGTGTGCTGTTACGTGGATGAATCCGGGGGATCGTGTCTCCCCCTTTTTTTGCAGGCGCGCGTTATTCGAGCGCCGTAGGCAAGCCTCCCCCGCAGAGTCAGCGCGTTGTCCCCAGGAGTTATTCACAGGGGCGGGTGGAGTTATCCACAGCGGAGCGGCAAGGGCAAAGCGTGCCGGGCGCCCGGTCCGACTAGTGCGGGTAATACTCCAGTTCGGCAATGCGCGCGCGAATGGCTTCGACGTTCAACCCTTCAATGTCGGGGCTCGCCATGGAGCCGCGATCTGCGCGCCACGTTGCGTTGTCGGCCGCCTTCTGGGCGTTTCGATAGGCCAGCCAGGCACGTTGCGCGTTGCGGATGGCCTCGCGCGATGCCGGGTCGGCCGTGCGCAGTACGGCTTGATAGAGCGTGTTCATCTGCCGGTCGTAGGCCTGGTAAGCGGTGTGCGTGCACTCGGTCATGCCGGCCGTCGTCTCGCCGCGCGGGGTCTTCAGGCATTGCTCAAGCGCGGTGTCGATGGGGTCGGCAGCCCATGCAGCCGAGGGCAGCAGTGCGGCCGCGAGTGGGAGTGCTAGCGCGCGGACGATTTGGCGTACATCCAGGGCAGCGGCGGCGCGTGGTTGGCGGGTGGGGCGGTTGGGCATCGGCAGGGCCATGGCGTACCTCAGGGTGGTCGCATCGGGGGTGCTTGCCATGGTAGGAAAAGTCTTTCCGTGCCGCACCGGCGCAGGGGGGACGACAGTGACCATGTGCGATAAAGCGCACCGCGCGCGGCTTGGTTCCCGAGCACAATGCCGCACACGCTCCCACTCGATACTCAAGAGGTCATCCCATGACGCCATTTCGCGGCATCGCCGCCATCGCCTTTGCCTTCGTCTTGCTACCCACCGTTGCGCAGGCCGCCAGCTTTGATTGCAGCGCGGCACGTAGCCCGATCGAACACGCCATCTGCAATGACGCGCAGCTCTCGGCGCTGGATGGCGAACTGGCGGATGCATATCGCGCAGCGCTGAACAAGCGGGGCGCCGACACCGATGCGTTGCGGGCCGCCCAGCGGGACTGGTTGAAACAGCGTGCGCCGTCGGGCGCCATCGATGTGGCGGCGCTCAAGGCTGCGTATCGCACACGCATTGAAGAGCTGCAGGCCCAACCCGACTTTCCGGACCCTACCGAGGCAGTGGGTGGCCCCGTCTTTCCGCTGAAGACCATCGCTAAGCAACACGACTTCGTGCTTCGCCTGTTGCAACCGTGCTCAGGGGACAACGACAAAGACGACACGACATGCGAAGGCCCCGCCCAATTGCTCATCTATGCCAAGGGGCAACGCAGCGTGCGCCAAGTCATCAACTTTCCGACCGTCTTTGTCATGGTGCCCAGGGGAAGCAAGGAGCCGCTTGTCAATTCGACCCGGCTCTACGACTTTCAAGGCGTCATCAACGTTGGCGATTTCAACTTCGACGGCCAAGAAGATTTCGGCATCCAGACCGGCAATGAAGGCAGCTATGGCGGCCCCAGCTACGACGTCTATCTATTCGATGCACGCACGCAGCGCTTCGTGCCCAATGGCGAGATGACATCGCTGATCCGCTCGACACTCGGCTTCTTTGAAGTCGACCCTAAGAACAAACGTCTGCACACCTACGCGAAAGGCGGTTGCTGCTATCACGAGACCACGACGTACCGAGTCGACCGCGATGTGCCCGTTGCCATCGAGCGGCACATTGAAGAGGTTCTGCTTTCTGGCGACAAGATGAAAATCACCGAAGAAAAAGTCGTCAACGGCAAATGGCGCACCAAGGTGTATTACGAGCCGATGCCCAAGTGAGGCCGTGCGATTCAACGCATGCCATCGCCTGCCCTGAAACCTTATCCAACACCATGAAGCACAACCACCTCACCCCTCTGCTGTGCATTGCCGGCCTGCTGCTGGCCGCACAAACCGCCCACGCTGCTGAAGATGCCTGCACCACGCAGGTGGAGAGCGCGATCAAGCGGGCGTATCCCTCGGCAAAACGCACCGACGAGGGTTACAAGATCGATGGCGCGTGCATCCAGTTGTCGGAAGCATTCAACCCGCACGCGGTCGTGTGCCGCACGTGGCCTGCGCACCCAGAACTCACGCTCATGGCCGTGCCGCTGATGCAGAAGGAAGACGCTGGCGACAACGAGGGCGATCTGGAGCTGTTCGTGCTCGACAGCAGCAACGCCACCATCCGCCAACGACTGCGCCTGCCCGGTCGCATGTCGGACGATGCGGTGCGTATCTCTTCCATCGCGTTCGATACCGCGCGCTACCAGGTGGCGCCAGGCCAGACCGCATTCGGGCTTCGCATCACGAAGGAAAACAACTCGCGTGCCAATCCGTTCGGCGAGACCGACCTGTGGCTCTACACCTTCAACGGCAACCAGTTGAAGCCGGTCTTGAACGGCATTGTTGTGGATACCAATGGCGGGGAGTGGGATACCAACTGCGCTGGCTCCTTCAGCCAGACCAAGCGCACGCTGGCCATGGCGTCGGCTGCGCACAATGGCTACGCCGATATCACCATCACGGAAGCGAAGTCGTCGTCCACCAATATGGTCGACAAGGCCGGCGAGTGCCAGTCGCACGATGCCAAGCCGCTGCGCACGACGTACCGGCTGGCGCATGACGGTAAGCAGTACGTGGTGCCCAAGGTGTTGGCGCCGTTGGAGTGAGCGGCGCAGCGTGCTTCGCTATGCGTATTTGTCCCCCACCGCGCTGCGGATCGGATACGTGTCATAGACGATCACCATCCGCTCAATGCGCCCCGCCGCATCAAACTCAAACACGTCAACGCATTCAAAGCGAGCGGCCGAGCCGTCTTTGAATCCCCAGTCGTAGATGAAATAGCCGGTGGCGCGGGGGGCGCCCAGCGTGCTTGCGCAAATGTCGATGGGCGTGATCTTGCTGGCGCCCGATGCTTCGCTCACTTTTGCGAAGAACGGGGCTGGCGTCATCCACCCCAGGAATGGCGAGAAGATCTGTGCGTCGGGGGTGAACAGCGCGCAGATTTCGGCCACGTCGCCGCGCTCAAGCGCCTGCAGATAAGCCTGGATTTGCCGCGTGTATAGTGCTTGCGCCGATGCGTCCATGATTGTTCTCCATGCGTGGGATACCGGCACGATAGCGATGCAGCCATGACCACACCATCGAATTCTTCGCAAGCAGGGTATGCAGCCGATGCATATACGCTGGCGGATCTGACGCGCCCTTTGCCCTCGGTCACGGCGTACCAGGCGTTTGTGACGGCGGCACACCTGGGGAGCGTCAGCAAAGCGGCGGACCACCTGTGCCGCACGCAGGGCGCGGTCAGCCGCCAGATCCAGCAGTTGGAGGCGCACTATCGGTGCGCGCTGTTTGTGCGTCACGCATCGGGGTTGACGCTCACGGCGCAGGGGCAAGCGCTGCTTCCCGTGGTGGTGGATGCACTCTCGCGGTTGATGCAGCAGGCAGACGCGCTGGCGGGAACGCAGTCGACCCTCACGCTCCGGTTGCCGTCCACCTTTGCAGTGCGATGGCTGCTCCCCCGCCTGCCGGAGATTCATGGAGCGCTGAGCGGCACGGCGTTGCGCATCTCGACCTCAGCAGACGACACGCCGGAGTTTGGCGCACCCGACATCGATGCCATGGTGGTGCGCGGCGTGGGGCAGTGGCCCGGCCTGGAGTCTGTGCCGCTTTTTTCGGAAACGCTGACGCCGATGTGCACCGCGAGCCTGGCCACATCGCTCCAGTCGGTGTCTGACCTTGCACATGCCACGTTGCTGCATCCGGGCGCTGGCCATCATGAATGGCGATGCTGGCTGGACAGCGTGGGGCCCGCGCCAGTTGATGTCACCGCAGGGCTGGTGTTCGATACGCTCGAACTCACCCTCACCGCTGCGGCGCAGGGGCATGGTGTCGCCATCGGCGATCCGCGCATGGCAATGAGCCGGTTGCAGGACGGCACGCTCGTCGCACCGTTCCGGCACTGGGCGCACAGTGGCCTAGGCTACTTTCTCGTCTATCCAACGCAGCGTGCAGGTCAACCCAAGATTCGCGCGCTGGCAGACGTTCTGGTCAAGCTGGCGCAAGCGGAGCCGCTGCCGTTCGGCTGAGGCCCATCTATAGCGAGCGACATGCCGTCCACAGCGGCGCATCTCTGTCATTGCTATTCAAATAAACTGAATATCAGTCCTAGGGTGGGAAATGCCGGAAAAGGCGGGCCCTCATCCCCGCGTATCCGCCATCTCGCCTAGCCGGGAGCCGATTTCGCAAACGCATCGCCCGTCCTATACCTACGGTGTCCGGCGGTGCGTCCGTCCGGCCCACCTCAGGAGAAAGCCATGCGCATGCTCGTCAATGTGCGGATTCCGCACGAACCCTTTAACACCTACGTGCGCGACGGCTCCATCGCCGAGCTGATCCCGCGCGTGATGGCCGAGACCAAGCCCGAAGCCGTGTACTTCACCGAGCAGAACGGCCACCGTGGCGCAGTGCTGATCGTCAACGTGGAATCGGCCTCGCATATTCCCGCGCTGGCCGAGCCGTGGTTCCTGCTGTTCAACGCCGATTGCGAGTTCCGCATCGTGATGAGTGCGGAAGATCTGCAGAAGGCGGGGTTGGGGGAGATTGGGGGAAAGTGGAAGTAGGCTGGCCAACGCAGCCTACAACCCCAACGCCTTCGCCAAAAACGCTTTCACATCCGCTTCCGCGCGTTGGGCCTGCGCCAGGTTCGCGCCGGTGGATACGCCACGGGCCATGCAGTGCGTGTATTCGGCCTGCATGGCCTGAAGGCTGGTGTATTTTTCGCCCGTTTGCAGGCGGTAGTACGCATCGTGCTGCACGTCGAGCATGGTCTGCGGGCAGTTACGCACCGTGGTCGCACCCGGGGCGTACTTGAAGTACGCACGCGTGTTGTCGAAGTCGTGGTATGCGCCGGGGTAGACGTGCGCCTCGACGGCTTGCCCGTCGCGCCGCATGGTGTCCGCCGCGTTGAGGCAGAGCTGTGCCGGCGTGTAGTCGTCTTTCTCGCCCAGTGCGAGCATCAGCGGGGCGCCTGTCAGCGGGGGCGGCGGCACCTCCCACCAGAGTTGCGCGCACGACGGGTAAAAGCCGATCAGTGCCGCGAACCGCGTGTCGTCATCAATGACGCCTTTGCGGAACGCGTCGAGCGTCATGTCCAACGCCACGCCGCCACCCCGCGAGAACCCGATCTGCCCGATGCGCTTCGGGTCGATGCGCGGGTCGGTGCTCAGCAGCTTCAGCGCGAACAGGGCATCGGCGTCGTTGGCGGCGGGGCTGAGCTGCGCCTGGTTGTCCATCGTGTTGCTGATGCCGCGCGGGCCGTAGGAGTCCACCACGAAGGCGGCAACGCCCATCTGGTTGAACAGGCGCACCCAGCGCTCGACATCTTTGGGCTGCGGCCCAGCCGAGCCGTGCGAGATAACCATGGCCGGTACGCGGCCCTGCATATTCTCGGGCAGATACAGCGTCCCCCAGATGGGCGTGGGCGTCTTGTCGTACTTGCGGTGCACCAGTTCCCATTTGCTCTTGGGGGTGACACTGTTGAAGTGGATGCGGCCAGTCGGTTTTGACGAGAGGTCGCTGACGATTTCCTCCGCAAACGCGGGCAGCGCCACCGCCAGAACAACCAAGCCAACCATCCAAGCCACGATCGGCATCCAAAGCCATGCTGGCATGCGCCAGAGATCTTTCCTGTCTCGGGAAAGGAAGCGGCTTCCTGATCGTTCTTCGATCGGCTTCGAATGGGCCATCGCTGGATCCTGTTTAAGTGAATAACACGCCCTAGAAAAACCACGTCACACCCGCCCGCAATGTACGCGGCTCGGCCGGATGGATGTGATGATCGTTGATGCCGGTGGCCACACCGTCGGCGTCCAGTGGAGACGCTTCGCCCTGGCGTTGCGCGGCGTAGTAGTAGCGCGAGATGCGCCCCGCGTTGATCGCGCTGCGGCACCTGATCGGTCGCGACCCAGGCCGAAGAGTGCTCCGATCGACCACGCGCCATATCCCCGCATACCGCCGTCCCCCTGACCCTGATGTTGCGTGTGAAGCCCTGGGCAACCTCATACCACATGCGGGTTCGCAGCAGAACGAGCGTCGGCGATTGTCGGCTAAGCAAGAGCCTTGCCACTTCCGATTGGGAGCCCATTGCTAAAACAAGCGCGTATGGCTTGGTTTTTTTAATAAACCAAAACAAATCCCGATGCGAGGAATACACGCATTCTCAATTCTCGATGAGATTTACATTCTTTTTAAATCAGATGTCGATCGCTTTCCTAGAATCACGCCGTTCGCACCGGTTTGCATGCCTCGGCATCCAGCGGCGCGGATTGGGCGGATGCTCGCATTGACGGGTCAATCCGGCTTGTTCTTCGCCAACCCATTGGCGCAATTCGATCAAGCCGCTGCGAGCCATTCGCTCATCGGGGAAGTTGAACTCACACCATTGAAAAGAAAAAGGGGGAGTTCGCGCCATTCGCGCTACGTCCGTCCGGGAGGATGGACGTAGCGGCTTCTATCGCGGTGCGCGCGAACGAAAACGTATGTCTACGCCATTGTTCCAGCGCCGCCGTGGGCGGCTTCAATTCATCTCCATCGCACTGGTCGCTTCGCCTCTGGCACTGTTTGGGGCGCTTGCGCACGCAGCGTGTACCACCACCGGGCAGACCACGGTCTGCGACACGGCGGCACCCAACCCCACCAGCTCCACCGTCGGCACCGGCAATGTGGCGGCGGAAGACAACCGCGTGGTGACGGTGCAGAACGGCAGCACGCTGGCGGTGGGGGATACCAGCGCCATTGCCGTGCGCGACAACGCCAACATCACGGTGCAGGCGGGTGGCACGGTCAGCGCAAACGCAGTGTCGACCCCCGGCTTTTACGGTACGGGCGGCAACGCGATCGACTTCCGCAACAACAGCACACTGACGGTGGAGCAAGGCGCCCAGGTGCTGGCCAACGGCACACAGCTCAGCGGGGAGGCAGTCAATCCGGAAGGCACGGGCAACACCATCATCAACGACGGCCTGATCAAATCGGCGCATGGCGCGGCGATCTGGTTCCAGAACGTTTCGGGTGGCAACACCGTGGTCAACAACGCCACGGGCGTCATTCAGACCGACGTGGTTGGCGGCAATGTGCTGGGCGCCTCGGGCAATGGGTCGGTGGATTTCACCAACCGTGGGCAGGTGATCGGCAACCTGATTTTTGCTGGCGGCAATGACGCGCTGCACCTGTTCACGGGGTCATCGGTGTCCGGCAGCATCAACGGCGGCGGCGGGGCCAACGTCATCACGCTGAACGGCACCGGCAGCGCGACGCTTGGCACCATCACGAACTTCCAGACCCTGCAGAAGCAGGACAGCGGCACGTGGACGCTGTCCAAGACGCTGGCCAGCATGGGCGTGACCAACGCCGAGGTGCAGCAGGGCACGCTGATCCTGCAGGGCAATAACGGCACGTACACCGGCACGATGCAGGTGGATGCCGACGGCACGCTGCAAGGCGACGCGCTGAGCATGACGAAGGCCGTGACCAACAATGGCCTGGTGCGCTTCCAGCAGGATGTGGATGGCAACTATGCCGGCCAGATCGTGGGTGCAGGTGCACTGGAAAAAACCGGCACCGGCACGCTCACGCTGGGTGCGGGCAATACCTACACCGGCGGCACGACCATCACGCAGGGCACGCTGGCCATCGGCGCGGACAGCGCCTTGGGCGGCACCTCGGGTGCACTCACATTCAACGGCGGCACGCTGCAACTGACGGGCAACGTAGATGTGGCGGCCACGCGCGCCATCAGCATCACCGCAGCCAACGGCACCATCGATACGCAGGGCTTTACGTCCACTGTCAGCCAGGGCGTGACGGGCGCAGGCGGGCTTACCAAGGCGGGCAGCGGCACGCTGGTGCTGACGGCTGACAACACGTACCAGGGTGGCACCACGATCTCCGCCGGCACGCTGCAGTTGGGCAACGGCGGTACGTCGGGCAGCGTGACGGGTAACGTCGCCAACAACGGCACGCTGGTGTTCAACCGTGCGGACGTGTTCACCTTTGGCGGCACCATCTCCGGCACGGGTGGCGTCACGCAGGCCGGCACGGGCACTACGGTGCTGACGGCCAACAACACGTTCCAGGGCGATACGGTGATCAGCAGCGGCGCGCTGGCGGTGGGCGACGCGGCGCACACGGGTGCGACACTCTATGGCGGGTCCGGGTCAAGTGCACCGCAAAGCCTGCGCACGATGGCAACGGGCAGCGGCACGGTGCAGGTTGCCGCCAATGCCACGCTGGGCGGCTACGGCACGGTCGGGGGCGCCGTCACCAACAACGGTACGGTGGCAGTGGCCGATGCGTTGTCGGCGTTTGCCAACGCGGGCGGTGGCAGCCTGACGATCAACGGGTCCCTCACCAACGCCGGTACGGTACAGATTGGCGGTGCGGGCGTGGGCAACAAGCTGGTGGTCAACGGCAACTACGTCGGCAATGGCGGCGTACTGGCCATCAACACCAAGCTGGGCACCGACAACTCGCCGACCGACAAGCTCGTCATCTCGGGCGGCACGGCCAGCGGCAATACGTCGGTGCGCGTCACCAACGTTGGCGGTGCAGGTGCGAAGACCACGGGCGATGGCATCGAAGTCGTCAGCGCTATCAACGGCGCGACCACGCAAGCGAGCGCCTTTGCCCTGGCCAACCGCGTGGTCGCCGGCCCGTATGAGTACACGCTGCAACGCGGTGGTTCGGCCAGTACAGACAGCTGGTATCTGCGCACCGTGCAGACCGCGACGCAAGGCACCAACGGTGGCACCGCCGACGCAGGCACCACACAGCCGGCGCTGCGTCCAGAAGTCTCGCTCTACACCGCCATTCCGCAACTGACGCTGCTGTACGGCCGCGCGCTGCTCGACACGCTGCACGAACGCGTGGGTGAAGAGAGTAACCAGGCTGCCGCACCCGCAGGAGCATCGCCCGTGCTGCGCACTGGCTGGGCACGCGTCATCGCGCAGAAGGGCAGCCGCATGTCAGATGGCAACGGTGTCTACGGCAACCAGGGCCCGGCGTTCAGCTACGACTTTGGCGGCGTGCAGGTCGGCGCGGATGTGTACCAGCGCCAGCGCGAAGATGGCAGCCACGACCATGCCGGCGGTTACTTCGCCACCGGCCGCATCGCCGCAGACGTCACGCACGCTGACGGTGCAGACGCTGGCCGCGACAGCGTCAACGCCAACACGGTCGGCCTGTACTGGACGCACTTCGGTCCGTCGGGCTGGTATCTGGATGGCGTGGTGCAGGGCACCCGCTACGACGCCGATGCCACGCCGCATGGTGTGAACGGCCTCAAGACGCACGCGCTGGGCTATGCCGCATCGCTGGAAGCCGGCTACCCGGTCGCGCTGTCCGACCAATGGCGTGTCGAACCGCAAGCGCAGCTCGTGTATCAGCGTTCCGCGTTTGCCGATGCAAACGATGGCGCCGCCGAAGTGCGTTTCAACTCGGTGAACTCGACGCTGGGCCGCCTGGGCGTGCGCGTGAGCAAACGCTGGGGCGAAACCCCGGAGCGCCAGCACACCGCGTGGGTGCGCGCCAACGTGTGGCATGAGTTCCGCGGCCAGACGGGCACGCAGATGTCGTCGCCGGACGGTGGGTTCGTGCCGTTCACCTCGGAGTTGCCGCGTACGACGCTGGAACTGACCGGCGGGCTGACTGCACAAGTGGCCAAGAACGGTGTGTTCTATGCCAGCGTGGGGTACCAGGTCAGCGCGGACCGCCGCCTACATGGCGTGAACGGCAAGGCCGGGGTGCGCTGGGGGTGGTGATGAGGCATCGCTGGTCCAGCGAGTGAACAAAAAAGAGCCGCTTGATGCGGCTCTTTTTTTGCTAGAAGAACGTCTTCCAATCGGCGTCACTCATTGGTGGTCCTGCGTTTGATTTCTCGAAAGTCGTTCTCTCGCCGCCTCAAGCGCATCCTGCGCATCATCCACGCCGTCAGCAGCCGCCTGCTCGATCAACAGCAGGCCCTTCGCCTCATCTTGCTCGACGTCGTTAGCACCATAGAACAAAGCGGTGCCGTGGATTAATTTCGCCCTCGGGTGGCCCGCATCCGCCGCTGCTTTGAAGAGCGCATCCGCCTTGGCAACGTCTCGGATAACCATTGCGTCCCCAATGTCGTAGCGCACGGCAAGCGCGTACATGGCGGGCGGGTAGCCGGCATCTGACGCCATTCTCAGCAAGCGGACGCTGCGCGCCTCAAATTCGTCGGTTGATTCTTCGTTGGCGAAACTGAACGAGGAATAGAGAAACTGCGCGGCAGGATCGCCCTCCGCAAGCAATGGCATCAGGAGCCGATAAGCCTCTCGCAAGTCACCGGAGTCGATCTGCTGCCAAGCCTGCTCAATCGGGTCCGTGGGTTCGTTCTTTGTCATGGGCAGTTCGAGCCGTTCCAATATCCAAATTGTCACGCTGCCTCATTGCCTGACCTCGCGTCACACCAGGGCATACGCGATGACCCGCAGCGCCCAGCGCTTCATCTTCGATTTGAATTGGAGTCGCTGAGATAGGGGCTAGTTTTTGTGAGCAATCCCCATCCGTCGTTCTTGTTCGGCCAGCAAGGCGGCCTGCCGTTTGACGTTTAACTCTCGCTGAGTCAACTCTGCTTCGTAGCGCTTCATCATGGCAGCCATCTGATCGCTCTGGGCAGCGCTCGCCTTCAACTGGCGTTCGCGTTCAGCCATTTCCTTGTCATAAGCGGCGCGCTCAGCGGCCAGCTGCGCCTTGCGCTCTTCGCGAGCGGCAGATTGTTGGCCTGCCTTGCAGGCGCGCTCGGCTTCGTCGCGCTCTTGGCCGATCTTGACGACAGCCCATGACGCACCGCCCGCGACAGCACAGAACACCAGGGAAAATACGACTGATTTAGCTAGGAAACCTAGTGCGTTTTTGATCTGCATGACGAGTCGCTCCTCATCCGGAGTCTGCGTATAAAGAAGCGACTGTAGTAGGCCCCACCAACCGGCAGGTTAAGACAAGCTTGCGAACAACAGCGAGGGTGTTGACAGCCAATCAGGCTCCGGCTGGTCCGTCCCCACCGTCTTGCGCCTCACGCTCTTCGCGTTCTTCCCGCTCCTCGCGCGGCAGGGTCAGCATGCCGGTGTTGTAGACGTACTCGTACACCTCGCCGTAACGGCCCCATTCGATGCCGATCTTGAGCACGCGTTCGGCTTCTTCCGGCTTGAGGTAGGCCTCCAACTCGCGCAGCACGTGTTCTTCGCGGATCTCGCCGTCTTCACTGGCCTCCAGTTCCGCGCGGATGTGCGCGGCCAGGGCCACGCGCTCCAGCAGCTTCTGGCCGAACAGCACCTTGCGCTCGGGCGGTTCGGTTTCCATGTAGGTCTTGCCGAACGGGGTGACGATGATGTCGCCGCGCTCGATGGTGGCCAACTGCAGCAAGCTCAGCGCTTCGCAGGCGGGCAGCAGATCGTCGTCGGTTACGCCGGCTTCTTCGGCCAGGTGCGGCAAGTCGGCGCGGCCATTGAAGGGCGCTTCGACCAGCAGGTCGAGAATGGCTTCCATCTGGCCAATCTCGGCGTCGGGCAGACGATACGCAAGCTGCTCCGCGGCCGGCTCCACGCCCACGTGCACGCCCACGCGCTCCGGCGAGGTCATCAGCCCATACACCTCGTCGATGAGGTTGCGCACGGCGGCGGAATCGCGGTTGCGCGGGCGCGGGAAGGGCACCCGCACCTCGGCGCGGATACGCCCCGGGTCGCTGGAGAGGATGACGATGCGGTCCGCCATCATCACCGCCTCTTCAATGTTGTGCGAGACGATCAGGATGCTCTTGATGTTCGTGCGTCGGTCTTCCCACAGGTCGAGCATTTCGTCGCGCAGGTTCTCGCCGGTCAGCACGTCGAGTGCGGAGAACGCTTCGTCCATCAGCAGCAGGTCGGGCTCGGTCACCAGTGCGCGCGCAATGCCCACGCGCTGGCGCATGCCGCCCGACAGTTCGCGCGGCAGGGCGCTGTTGAAGCCCGATAGGCCGATCAGGTCGATGGCCTTTTCGGCGCGCTCTTCGCGCTCGGCCTTGGGCACGCCTTGCGCTTCCAGGCCGAGCTCCACGTTCTGCTGCACGGTCAGCCACGGGAACAGCGCGAACGACTGGAACACCATCGCAATGCCCTGCACCGGGCCGGTGTACTCGCGGCCGCGGAACAGCACCTGGCCGCGGTCAGCACGCACCAGGCCCGCCATGATGCGCAGCAAGGTCGATTTGCCCGACCCCGATTTGCCCAGCATGGCGACGATCTCGCCCTGGCGCAGGTTGATGTCCACGCCCTCGAGCACGGCGCGGTCGGTGTGGTCTGCGGTGCGGAAGATCTTCGAGACGCCGCGCAGCTCGATGACAGATTCGCCAGTGGTAGCCATGTTGATGCTCTCTGCTAAATAAGGTCGCGTTCGTCTTAGAGGCGGGTGCGCTCTTGCGCTATGTCGTACAGGCGGTTCCACAGCAAGCGGTTGAAGCCAACCACGAACAGGCTCATCACCACAATGCCCAGCGCAATGCGCGGGAAATCACCCTTGGCTGTCATCTCGGCGATGTAGCTGCCCAGGCCCGTGGCCACCAGCGTGCGGTCGCCCCACGTGACGTATTCGGAGACGATGCTGGCGTTCCACGAACCGCCGGCGGCCGTCACCAGGCCCGTGAGCAGGTTGGGGAACACGGCGGGGATCAGGAAGCGCTTCCACATCAGCCAGCCGCGCAGGCCGAAGTTGCGCGCGGCCAGCTTCAACTCGGTCGGGATGCCCGTCGCGCCGGCAATCACGTTGAACAGGATGTACCACTGCGTGCCGAAAATCATCAGCGGGCTCAACCAGATCTCGGGGTTGAGCGCAAAGCGCGCGATGAGCATCACCGCCAGCGGGAACATCAGGTTGGCCGGGAACGCCGCCAGGAACTGCGCCACCGGCTGGGCGATGCGCGCCACGTTCGGGTTCAGGCCGATGCGGATGCCGATCGGCACCCACACCAGCGCAGCCAGCGCAATCAGCAGGATCACGCGCACCATGGTCAGGAAACCGAGCCACAGCACGTGGCCCACTTCGGCCCAACCTACCTCGGAGCGCACGAACTGCAGCACGTGTGCCATGGCGGCCAGCGCGGCCACGATGATGATCACGTCGGCCACGCGGTGCGACCATGGGAAGCGCGGGAGGAACCCGTTGCCGCCGGCAGCCGTGGGTCGCGTGCGTTCGGCACCCCAGGAGAGCGTGCGCTCGGCCAGCGCAGCGGTGCGCTCGAGCAGCGCCTTGACCCACTCGGAGCGGCGCAGCAGGTCCAGCAGCCACGATTGCGGCTCGCGCTCAGAGGACATCGCATCGAAGCGGAAGCGGTCTGCCCAGGCAATCAGCGGGCGGAACAGCAACTGGTCGTACAGCAGAATGCCGATCAGCATGGCCAGGATGGCCCAGCCGATAGCCGGCAGGTTCTGCTGCTGAATCGCCAGCGAGATGTACGAACCGATGCCAGGCAGCTTGATGTCGTGGCCCGACACGGAAATCGCCTCCGACGCCACCACGAAGAACCAGCCGCCCGACATCGACATCATCATGTTCCACAGCAGCCCGGGCATGGCAAACGGCACTTCCAGGCGCCAGAAGCGCTGCCATTTGGACAGGCGAAACACCGTGGCCGCCTCTTCCAGGTCGGTCGGGATGGTGCGAAACGACTGGTACAGCGAGAACGCCATGTTCCACGCCTGCGACGTGAAGATGGCGAAAATAGCCGCGCACTCCACGCCCACCAGATTGCCCGGGAACAGCGCAATAAAGCCCGTGACGGTAATCGACAGGAAACCCAGCACCGGAATCGATTGCAGGATGTCCAGCGCCGGCACCATCACCTTCTCGGCCGTGCGGTTCTTCGATGCAATGGCCGCAAACGCAAACGAGAACGCCAGCGACGCGCCGAGCGCCAGCAGCATGCGGATGCTGGTGCGCAGCAGGTAGTAGGGCAGTTGCGCCACGTCCAGGCTGACGTCCAGTTGCGTCTCGCCGGGCGTGTAGGGCACGTTCATCTGCTTGGCGGCATAGGCCACGAGCACGATGGCGGCCAGGATGATCGGCAGCAGCGCCAGGTCAAACCGGTTGGGCGGCGCCGTCAGCAGATTGCTGAAGTTGACGCTCAGGTTGGTTCCAAAGCGGCCCCGGATGGTGGTTTCGTTGTCGTTCTGCTGCATTGTGGATACCGGGACTGAAGACCGAGCCCAAAGGCGCGGGATGGAAATCGCGGAGTCAAATCGCGCGGGTCGGGCGTGGCGCGGTACGTGGCGTCATTGGCAGGGCAGCATGCTTTTGCAAACGCTGCTTGGCACCCGGCGGCAAGCCGCCTAGTTTACCTTGCGTAACATCCAATGCCGCCGCACTGTGACAAGTCTGACAACGTCACATTCCAGAAATGTGACAGAGATACGACAAAGCGGGCTTGTCATGTTTTGCCCAACACATCGCCAGCCATTTGGCCGGGGAGGTTGCCATGTCCGCCATTGCGCAAGTGATCGTCACCGTACAGGGCCGAGTGCAGGGCGTGGGCTACCGCGCGGCCTGTGTCGACCGTGCCCGCCTGCTCGGCCTGCGTGGCTGGGTGCGCAACCGCAGCGACGGGGCCGTCGAAGCCTATTTGGCGGGGCCCGAAGTAAACGTGCTGCGCATGCGCGAATGGATGTGGGAGGGGCCGGACAGTGCGCAGGTCGCGCACCTGGTGGTCGCCCCGGGCGAACAAGAAGCCGTGCCGCCGGGCTTCGAGATTCGGGCAACGGTGTAATTTCCAACCATCAACGGACACGGTTTCGACACGAAACCGTCTTCTCGCGCCGATCAGTACAGGTTCGGGACGATCATCTCGGGTGGCACCGGGTGACGGATGTACTCCGCGTGATGCACACGCTCGGGCAGCACCACCGCCGGACGCGGCACGGATTGGTAGGGCACCTGCGCCAGCAGATGGTGGATGCAGTTCAAGCGCGCACGCTTCTTGTCGTCGGCCTGCACCACCCACCATGGAGACTCGGGGATATGCGAGCGCTCCAGCATCGCCTCCTTGGCGCGTGTGTAGTCTTCCCAACGGCGGCGGCTTTCCAGATCCATCGGGCTGAGCTTCCACTGTTTGAGCGGATCGTCAATGCGGCTCTGGAATCGCACTTCCTGCTCTTCATCCGTCACCGAGAACCAGTACTTGAGGATTTGGATGCCCGAGCGCACGAGCATCTTTTCGAACTCGGGCACAGAGCGGAAGAACTCCTCGTATTCCTCGTCGGTGCAGAAGCCCATGACGCGTTCCACGCCAGCGCGGTTGTACCAGCTGCGGTCGAACAGCACAATCTCGCCGGCGGCCGGCAGGTGCGCCACGTAGCGCTGGAAATACCACTGCGTGCGTTCACGGCTGGTGGGCGCAGGCAGGGCGGCCACGCGGCAAGCGCGCGGGTTCAGCCGCTGCGTGATGCGTTTGATGGCGCCACCCTTGCCGGCGGCATCGCGCCCCTCAAAGATGACGACGAGCCGGTGGCCAGTCTCGATCACCCAGTCCTGCAGCTTGACGAGTTCGCCCTGCAGGCGGAACAGCTCGCGGAAGTACATGCGCCGCGTGTCGCGGGCCTCCTGGCTCATGCCGGCCTCACCGTCGAGCAGGCGATCGTCGATCTCCATTTCCAGCTCCTCATCCAGCGTATCGAGGAGGTCTTCGTGCAGGCGTGCCTGCCGCGCTGCGTCGCGTTCGCTCATGGTGTGTTGCTCCTGCCAATGCTGTCGATCGAGGGCGCCGCGCATGGGCGGCGCAACCGTAGTCTAGGCCCGACTAGGTAGCACAGGCATGTGGCAGGGGAGTGACATGGTGCCGCTTCGCCCGTCGCACCACGACTTCGCGCGGCGGGATTCATTGCGTGCCAGCACGGCGTAGGCTGCTTACGCGCCTGCGTGTCAGGCGTTCACTGGAGCCGCTCATGCCTTCATCGCTGCGATCGATACTCAGCTGCTTCAGCCCAACGCTGCCGGCAGAAGACGCCGCTTCCAGCTCAACCGGCCATGCCATCGAACCAAGGGCACATGCGCCGCGCCGTGCTTCCGTGTCGTTGCCTATCCGCTGGCTTCGCACCCCGCGCAGAGTGCGCCCGACGGTGTTTAGGGACACAGCACGGCTGACGTCAGATGAACGTCTCAGCTCGAACCGCCGGCATTGAGCCGCCTGCAAAGACCAAAAAACATTAGGTGATATTGAAAGGAGCCAATATGGGCATTTGTTTTACAAAACCTACGACGATCAATCATTCGCAGCCATACACGCCGTCCTCCGAGACCGCGCCCCCGCCCTCGCGACAGCCGCGCCCATCGCTGCCGCGGCGCAATCTGGATGAAGGCGTCCTTTCCGGCCTGCCACGGCGAGGGGCACAAGCCAGCCCGTCGCCTCACGTTCGCAGTGGCACATCCAGGAACGTGGTTGGCTTCTCGGCTGGGCAAGTCAAGCAACAGACCATTCACGAGCGTGGCGAGTCGGTGCGCACGTCCGCGCTTGACGTATGCACGGGTGTAGCGCTCGGCGGTGTATTCCGTCACAGCGACGGCAGTGTTGCGGAGTCCTCCGTATCCGTTTTCCATGTCTTACCGGACGTCCGGATGCCTGGCGTGCCAATTGCGAAGCAACTCAGGTCGCTGCGCGAAGCGGGCTTTGAAGTGAATGCGTTCGTGGCGGGCGGAGACGGTACTGCTGAAGCAGGGCGGCAGCAACGAGCAGCCTTGGTGGCAATGCTCCAGGACTTGGACGTTCCGCTGAAAGTGGGTCCACTTTCCGACGGTCACGGATCCCAATTTCTCTCCGCGAGCATTGAGCGAAACGGAGAAATCCAATACCAGACCTACCGTGGCCACGGGGCGTGAGCTCCCGGTCCACGTTCGCCGTTTTCCGAAAACGCCGGGCTGGCGGCACACGGCTAAAACAGTGACGAGCCCAGCCGTTTGCGCATCGGGGCGGTAACAAACACGCCCTGATGTCGTGGCGCTGCTTTGCACGACGACGTTTGCTGTCGAAACAGAGTTACACCGTCAACAGCAATATGTGTGCACGGATCGAACAGCACAGGGCCACACATTTCGGCGACATGGCTTAGCTCGATTCACCTTCCAGCATGAACTTGGCGCCGTCGTCCTGGCCGAGCAGGCGCACGAGCGTGGGCATGGCTTCCTGCAGTTGCGCCTTCAACGTCCACGGCGGGTTGACGATGAACATGCCGCTGCCGTGCAGCCCAAGCCCGCCTTCCACCGGGTGCTTGACGGTGAGCGTGACGTGCAGCCAATCCGTCAGCCGCAACTGCTTCAGTCGCGCAGGAAATTGCGCAGCCTCGCGCCGCTGCACCAGCGGATACCAGATCGCATACATGCCGGTGGCAAAGCGCTGCAGGCTGTCCTGCAGGGTCTGCACGGTGCGCGCGTAGTCGTGCTTGTCTTCGAACGACGGGTCGATCAGCACCAGCGCGCGGCGCGGCGGCGGCGGCAGGATCGCCTTGATGCCGGCAAAGCCATCGCCGTCGTACAGCATGACCTTGCGGCCCGCACCACGGAAATTGTTCGACAGCACCTTGATTTCACTGCTGTGCAACTCGAACAGACGCAGGCGATCCGCATCGCGCAGCATCTGCCACGCCAGCCACGGCGAGCCAGGGTAGTGCTTGAGTTCGCCATTCGGGTTGAGTTCGCGCACCTGGTCGAGATACGCATCGAGCAGCGGGGGCAGCGTCTCGCCGGCTTCTGTCGCGCGCCACAGCGGGCCGATACCGGTCTCGAACTCGGCTTTCTTCTGCGACCACTCATGATCGAGCGCGTAGAGCCCCGCGCCGGCATGCGTGTCGATGTACCAGAATGGCTTGTCCTTCTGCGTCAGGTAGTCGAGCAACTGCACCACGATGGCGTGTTTGAGGACATCGGCGTGGTTGCCGGCGTGAAAGGCGTGGCGATAGCTGAGCATGGACGTGCCATGTGCGCCTGAAAGCTCAGGCGCCTGGGCGGCAAAAACAGGGATAAGGCGCGAATGCTACCACCGCGCAGGGTGCGTCCCCAACGGCACGCTGGGCAGCGTCCAGTGCGGCGGCGTGTCGGAGAGCCGCCCGGCATGGCGCAACGCCGTCAGCAAGCCAAACCCCGAGGGTGACGTTTCGAGGTAGGTGCCGATGTCTTCATAACGCGGGTCGGCCGCATCGAAACCGCTGGCCAAGCGGCCGAAGCCGCGCAGCCAGTGCGCCGTCTGCGCGAGCGATACGCGCACGTGCCAACTGCCGCCTTCCGTCATGCGGCGTGCGAGGGCGGTCATCGCACCGACGGCCATCAGGTAGCCCGCGCCGTGGTCAAGTGCCTGCGCTGGCAGCGGGTGCGGCTTGGCGTCGCCGGCCGCTTCCGCTTCGGCCCAGTTGAAACCGCTGGCGGTCTGCACGAGCGAATCGAAGCCGCGCCGGTTGGCCCACGGTCCCTCATAGCCGTACGCACACAGGCTCACGTAGACGATGCCGGGGCGCAGCGCGGCCATCAGCTCGGGGCTGAACTGAAGCGCAGCCAAGCCGCCCGGCCGATAGCCCTGTACGAAGATGTCGGCATCGCGCACTAGCGCGCGCAGTTGCTCGGCACTGGCCGCGTCACGCAGATCCAGTTGCGCCGAGCGCTTGCCGCGTCCGGTGTCGATCACCAGTGGCGCAATCGCGGGCAGGTGCGGCGCGGTAATGAGCAGCACGTCCGCACCATGCGCAGCCAGCGTCCGGCCGCAGACGGGGCCGGCAATCACGCGCGTGAGATCGAGCACGCGCACGCCCGAAAGCGGTCGGCCATCGGCATGCGCGGGCAGCGGTTGCGGTGGTGCATCGCCCACATCACCAATCGGTTCGATCGTCATCAACGGCTGACCGGCCACGGCCATGCCTTGGGGGTGGTGGTCCCATTCGTCAAACGTGCGTGCCGCGGTGACGACCATGCCCGCCTGCGCGGCAGCATCTTCAAACGCTTCCGCTTTCCACTGGCTCAGCGCAGCAGCCACGGACGCGCGGTCATACGCGCAGCCGAGCAGGTTGAGCACGCCCTCACGGTGATGCGGAAAGTTGGTGTGCAAACGTACCCAGCGGCCATCGCCGCAGCGGTACAGGCCGGCGATCTTGTCCCACGGCTCGGGTGGCAGTTGGCCGTCGACCCGGAAATAGCGCTCGGAGCGAAATTCCAGCGCGGCGTGGTGCATGTCGACCGACACCGTCTGCTCGCGGCCGGTGCGCAGCGTGTCGACCTGCGCCGCTGCCAGTGCAGCTGCCGCGATGGTGCTCTGCGCGAGCGTGCCCACCGCAAACGATGAGGGTAGCGCGGGTTCAGCACCTGTGAGGTTGACCCGCGACAGCGCTTGCGCCGGCTGACCGAGCACTCCCCACAGGTGGGCAAGTGCTTCGGCGGCGGTCACGGTTTGCACGGCGGTGAAGGATCAGGCCTGCGGAATCTCGATCTTCACCTCCAGCACTTCCAGGTTGTCCTGGCGCTCGAGGTTGACCTTGATGTCGTCGTTGCCGATCTTCACGTACTTCGAGATCACAGCCACCAGCTCGCGCTGCAGCGCGGGCAGGTAGTCGGCGGGGGCACCGCTGGCGGTGCGCTCATGGGCGAGGATGATCTGCAGGCGTTCCTTGGCGACGCTTGCAGTCTTCTTCTTCTCACCCAGCAGGAAAGACAGAATCGACATGGGGTTGCGTCTCCTTTATTTTCCGCCGCCGAACAGGCGTTGCAGGAAGCCCGGCTTGTTGTACTCGACGTAGCGCAGCTCCTTTTCCTTGCCCAGGAAGCGGTCGATCACGTCGTGGTAGGCGTTGGCCACGTCCGAGCCTTCCAGGTGGATGGCGGGCAGGCCCTGGTTGGACGCCTGCAGCACGGCTTCCGATTCCGGAATCACGCCGATCAGCTTGATGCGCAGGATTTCCTGGATATCCGTCAGCGACAGCATCTCGCCTTCGGACACGCGCTTCGGGTTGTAGCGCGTGAGCAGCAGGTGTTCCTTGATCGGCTCCTCGCTTCGCTCCGCACGGCGCGACTTGGACGACAGAATGCCCAGGATGCGGTCGGAATCGCGCACGGACGACACTTCCGGGTTCGTCACCACGATAGCCTCGTCGGCAAAGTACATCGCCATCAGCGCGCCCGATTCGATACCGGCGGGCGAGTCGCAGACGATGTATTCGAAGCCCATTTCCTTCAGGCCTTCGATCACCTTCTCGACGCCGTCACGCGTGAGTGCATCTTTGTCGCGCGTTTGCGAGGCGGGGAGGATGAAGAGGTTTTCGCACTTCTTGTCCTTAATGAGGGCCTGGTTCAGGTTGGCCTCACCGTGGATCACGTTGATCAGGTCATACACCACGCGGCGCTCGCAACCCATGATGAGGTCGAGGTTGCGCAGGCCAACGTCGAAGTCGATAACGGCGGTCTTGTGGCCGCGCAGCGCAAGGCCGGCGGAAAACGCCGCACTGGTGGTCGTCTTGCCGACGCCGCCCTTGCCGGAGGTGACTACGATGATCTTGGTCATGGCTCGTATCAGTAAATTAAATCGCTCGGCGCACGGGGTGCGTTACTTCATCCGCAACGGTTCGAAAACCAGCGTGTTGTCCGCGAGCCGGACCTGCGCAGGCTTGCTGGCGTAGGCGTCGGGCCACGGGGTTTCGCCGGTGCGGTAGATGCCGGCGATGGAAATCAGTTGAGGCTCCAGGCACGTGCAGAAGATGCGCGCATCCAGGTTGCCCTTCACACCCGCCAGCGCGCGGCCGCGCAGCGAGGCATACACGTAGATGTTGCCCTCGGCGATGACCTCGGCGCCATCACTCACGATGTCGAGCACGACCAGGTCGCCGCGCGCGTAAATGCGCTGGCCGGAACGCAGGGGGCGATCAATGATCATCGTGCCGGGCTGCATGGCCACTGAATCGACGGAAGGCGCAGCGGGAGGAACGACGGGGGCGGGGGCTTCGGCGGCTTGAGCGTGCTCGGGCGCATCCTGCGCGTCCTTGCCATCTTTCTCGCCACGCGGGCGGCGACCGTGGCTCCCATGACTATCCAGCAGCGGCAGGCCAAAGGCTTGCGCCCACTCGGCCTGCTCGGGACTGGCGACCACGCCGATCGCGCGGGCACGCAGCGCGGTCAGGGTCTCCACCAAACGGTCGATGGGCAGGCGCTCATCGTCGGCCAGGCGGCGCACGTCGATGGCGATCACGTCGTTGGAGAAGAACTCCGGCGTGTCGGCAAAGCGTCGCGTGAGTTCGGCAGCCAGCGCGTCCATGTCGGCGGTGCGCGGCGACAGCAGCAGGGCATCGACGGTGCCGCTGCGAATCTCGAACAACGGCGCTTTCTTCTGAGACATAGAACGGCTACGCGGAAAAATGGGCTCATTCTAACGTTGTTGACGAAACGCCTTGAATTTTTTGGCCCCGCCGATCCGCCGGTCGATGGAGATGCGCTTCGGGCGCGCATCTTGCGGCGCAGACGGCGGTGCATGCGCGCTACGCAAGGCGGTCTGCATGCGATTCAACACTGTCCTGCACCGCAAGCAGATCGGCATGCGGCTGCAGGACATCGGGCAAGGGCGGAGACGTCATGAAAACGGCGTGGTGGATCGTGGTAGGCGCGGCGTTGGTTGCCGGCATTGCCGTATATACGGCGAAAGCTGACCGGGCCGCACAAGCCGCACCGGCAGTAGTTGCGCAGACACCATCGACAGCCTTCTCGCATCGGCCAACGGGATTGCCAAGCGATACGGCGCAGCCTCAGCCAGGCGTGATGCGCGACAGCCGCGCTGATCCGGCAGCAGCCGCCTATGAGCGCTTTCGCACCGAACTGACCAGCTACACCACCACGCGCGACACACTGCCCAACCCCGAGCGTGAACGCCGCGCCCGTGCGCTGCTGCAAGCGCTGCCCGCGCGCTTGCACGATGACCAGATCCTGCCTGCAGAAGCCCTGGTCCTCACCGCCCTGCTGGCGCAAGACGCCAGCGCCAACACCGCCACACGCGAAGCCCTCGTCGCTGGTATGCGCGCGCAGGTCGAGCAATACGCGGCGCAGCGTGTCGGGCCCTCTCCAGCAGATGACCCACGCCACACACGCTATGCACAGGAAAGCGCGCGGATTGCCACGGAAGTCGAACAGCGTGTACCGGCACCACAGCGCCAAGCGGTGTTGAGCACGCGCCTGCAGCAGCTGCGCTCGCAGCTGTACGACGGTGCACCGGCCGAGCCTTGAAGCGCCCGACCGCTTGCGTTCCCTATTTCGTTCAATTTGTTCAAGCAGATACGGAGACGATCATGCAATGGCACATGAATCTGCGGCTGGCGCTCTTGTGGACGGCGACCATGCTGGTCAGCAGCGTAGCGACGGCGGCCGCTTACCGATGGGAAGAAATCACGCTGCCTGCGGCGTCGGGCGCGACCTGCGGTAACGGCACGCCCTATCGGTTCTATGTCAACCGTGCACCTGCACCCAACGACCGGAACCTGCTCATCGCCTATGAGTTTGGCGGTGCGTGTACGGATTACGGCAGCTGCACGGGCGAGGGTGGTGCCATCAGCGCAAAGAACCCGGACGGCATCCCCGCAGGTTATCTGTGGTCCATTCCAGCGCAGGGGTGGGTCAACCAGATTGCCTCGCCGGTCATGAGCGCCATCACGGGCAACATTCCATGGCTGGCCGGCTCCAGCGATGGCAAGCTGCCGCCCACCGCCAACTGGACCAAGGTCTTCCTGCCGTATTGCACAGGCGACGTCCACGCCGGCAGCGCGATCCGCAGCTACGTTTCAGCCGACGGTGCCCACACATTGCTGCAGCACTTCGCGGGGCTGGCCAACACGCGTGCCGCTCTGGCCTGGATGCACAGCAACGGCCTGGGCAAGCCCGACAGGATGCTGGCCTGGGGCCTGAGCGCAGGCGGCTATGGCGCCATGGCGAATTACGCCTTCCTGCGCAGCACGCTGCAGCCCCGGCAGAGCGCACTGCTGGATGATGGCGGGCCGTTGTTCCCGGTGAACCTGGACGGCGACGGCAGCGACAGCTACGCGTACCGAATGTATTCCGTCGCTTTCCGGGACTGGGGCATGCTGGAGTCCGACGGCCTGTTGGACCGTCTGCGGCGCGACACGCCCGTCGGTGGATTGAGCACCAATCTGCGTGCGCTTGGTCAGCTGTATGGCGCGATGGCGCGTGCGTTCCCGCAGGACCGACTCGGCCTGTCCGACACATTGCATGACGCCACCATTGCGCGTTTCAGCTACGCCGGCCGTTATCCCGAGGTGGACGCGCTGCCGACCGCGCAACGCGATGCGACGCGCATGACCATGTTCGAACACGACAGCCAAGCGCTCATCACGACCCTGCGAGGACAGTCAGCCAACCTGGGCTACTTCTTCCCGTGGGACCACTACGGCATCGCCAGCAACCACACGGCCACCGCGGTGACTTTTCTCGGCACCGACATCGACAACACCGGCATCAACGTCGGTGCGTTCGTGACCGATCTGGTATCGGGTGACGATCCGGCGCAACGGCCTGTCATGCAGATGTCCGCGACACGGCCACCACCGCCCTCGCTGGCGGCGGCCATTGCCGAGCAGATCCAGGCCATCGTTCAGACCGTGCGGCAGTTCGTCGGCGCGGGCGCGTAGCGGCTGCGGAGGCAACGCACGGCAAGCACGTCACCCCAGCGCTCGCGCAACTGTCATCCGATCGTCACAGCGTCGTCACGCACGCTTTTGATACTTCTCGGCTTCTGAGTCCCCCGGCCCAGTCCGCAGTTCTCTCGCGTTGCGCAAACGGTTACCCACGTGTTCACGCACGCATGCGCACACGCGCCTCGGCAGTTCGTTGTCTGCAGTCAGCAGTTCGCATACCAAAAAGATCTTCAGGGAGAAGTCCATGCGAGTCCGACCGTTGTGTTCGGCGGCGTTGCCGCTTGCCGTGTTCTTGTCGATGTCATTGACTGCCTGCGGCGGCGGTGACGATTCCCCCGCCACCGGTTCGACCGGTAACACGACCCCCGCAGCTGCCACACCGACCGGCACCAAAGCCACGCTAGCCGTCCTGGAGACGACCGACCTGCACACCAACGTGCTGTCGTACGACTACTTCAAGCTCGCGGCCGACAACTCGCTTGGCTTCGAACGCGTGGCGACGCTCATCAACCAGGCGCGCACGCAATTCCCGAACACGCTGTTGCTGGATAACGGCGACACCATCCAGGGCACCGCGCTGTCGGATTACCAGGCGATGGTGAGCCCCGTCCCCTGCAATCAAACGCTGGCGATCTACAAGGTGATGAACGCGGCCAAGTACGACGGCGGCGGCATCGGCAACCACGAGTTCAACTACGGCTTGCCTTACCTGTCGCAAGTCACGGGCAACACGTTCAACGTGACGGGCATGCCGGATCCGTCTGCGCAAACCAAATGCGCCGGGCCGAACTTCCCGCAGGTGCTGGCCAACGTGATGAGCGCGAAGACCAATGCGCCGCTGTTCCAGCCCTACACGATCATCACCAAGACGGTGACGGCCACCGCACCGGACGGCAGCACCATCAGCGCACCGGTCAAGGTCGGCATCATCAGCTTTACACCGCCGACTATCACGAGCTGGGACAAGCGTTGGCTCGACGGCAAGGTCTACACCGTCGGCATCAAAGAAACGGCAGCCAAGTACATCCCCGAGATGCGTGCGAAGGGTGCGGACCTGATCGTTGCCATTTCGCACGGCGGGCTCGACAACTCGACGTATTCGCCGACGATGGAGAACGGCAGCTGGTGGCTCTCCACCGTGCCGGGTATCGATGCGATGCTGATCGGCCACTCGCATCAACTCTTCCCGGATGCGAAGAGCACCGTCAGCCAGTTCAACCTGCCCGGCGTGGATAAGGTGGCCGGCACCGTAAACGGCGTGCCGACCGTGATGGCCAACTACTGGGGCAAGCACCTCGGCGTGATCAAGTTGGGGCTCACGTTCAACGGCACAAACTGGGCCGTCGACAAGACGCAGACCACGGTGGAAGCGCGCTCGATCCAGAACGCCGACAAGACGTACGTGGCGGCTGACCCGACCGTCTCCGCCGCCATCGCCACCGAGCACCAGGCGACCATCAACTACGTGAAGACGCCGGTGGGCAGCACCGACTTCAACATGAGCACGTACTTTGCCGACGTGGGCGATCCGGGCGCCATCGAGATCGTCAACCAGGCGCAGGCCGATTACGTGTCGGCCTACATCCAGGCGAACCTGCCGCAATATGCATCGCTGCCGGTGCTGTCGGTCAGCGCACCGTTCAAGAGCGGCTTTGGTGGCGGCACGGACTTCACCGATGTGGCAGCCGGCCCGCTGGCCATCAACAACGCAGCCGACCTGTACCTGTATCCGAACACGGTCTACGCCGTGAAGGTAGCGGGCGCCGACATCAAGAACTGGCTGGAAACCGCGGCCAAACGCTTCAACACCATCGACCCGACCAGCGCGACGGTGCAGAAGCTGGTGAGCACGTTCCCGGGCTACAACTTCGACATGTTCACCACGCCGGACCTCACGTATGAGATCGACGTCACACAACCGGTCGGCAGCCGCATCAAGAACCTGCAGTACAAGGGCGCGGCGATTGACCCGGCAGGCCAGTTCATCGTGGCCACCAACAACTACCGTGCAAGCGGCGGCGGCAACTTCCCCGGCCTGGACGGCAGCAAGACGATCTATGCCTCGCCGGATGCCAACCGCGATGTGCTGATCAGCTATATCAAGAAGCTCGGTACGGTGACGCGTACCACCAATGGCTCGCAACGTAGCTGGCGCTTCACGAAGCTGGCGAGCTCGGTCGCGCAGGTGCAGTTCACCTCCGCGCCCAACAAGCTGGCCAGCGCCACGGCAGCCGGCATCACCAACGTCACGCAAGTGGCTGCGGATGACGGCTCGGGCAAGGGCCTGGCGGTGTACCAGATCGACCTGACGCAATAAGCCGGAGCCGACGATGCCCTCTCTTCGTTCCGCATGGGCCGCCTTGCCTAATACGCCGACCTTTGAATCACCGCGCCAGTCGGTGCCGATGCTCACGGTGGCGGCTGCGTTGGCCATCGCTGTGACAGTCGGCGGTTGGCTCTCGCACGCACGCCGGGCACCCACTGTGGATGCCACGCAGCTGGAATCTTGGCGCGCGATGGTCGTGCAGGCGATGGCGCCCGAGGCGCTGCAGCAACTGCGCCAGCTCGCACGCAGCGGTTCGGTGCCGGCGCAGTCGGCGTTGGGCGAAGCACTGCTCAGCGCGCACGACGGCGCACTGCGTAACGAAGGAATGCGTTGGCTGGAGACCGCTGCACCGAGCGATGCTCGTGCGGAGTTGTCGCTCGGCAAGGCGTTGCTCCTCGGTACCGGTGGCGTGGACCGCGACTACCCGCGGGCACTGCGTCTTCTGCGTCAGTCGGCCGACAAGGGCGATGCGGCGGCCGCGTACTACCTCGGCTTGATGTACCGCAGCGGTTACGGTACGGCCATCGACACGGTACAGGCTGCACACTGGTTCGATCGCGCCGTTCGCCATGACATTCCTGCTGCAATGTTCATGCTGGCCAATGCGTACCGTGAAGGCGATGGTGTGCCGCGCGACGAAGCCCGTGCGCTGGCGTTGTACCAGGATGCTGCCGAGCACGAACTACCCGAAGCCGTGCAAGCCCTGGCGATGGCGTATCAGAACGGTGAACTCGGCCTCAAGCGCGACGATGCCGCATATCGCCAGCAGTGGATCGAAACGGCGCACGCGCTGAAGCATCCGGCGCTTGCGCCGTAGTCGTGCTGTTCCAGTTGGTCTTTCAGTAAAGCCCTCGGGTCTGGGCGTGCAAGCGCACCAGACCCAGCAGGGCATCGATCTGCGGTGTCGGCACGCCGACATGCTGACCAATCTCGCGCACGGATGCCACCAGCGCGTCGATCTCCAGCGGGCCGCGCCCGGCTTCGGCATCCTGCAGCATCGAGGTCTTGAACGCGCCGAGTTGGCGTGTCACCGCGCTGCGCTCTTCACCGCTCTGTTCGATCGGGCAACCGATGCGCGCGCCGATCGTCTTGGCTTCTTCCATGATGGCCAGGCAGAACGCCGACACCTGTGGATCATCGAGGATGCGGTCACACGTCGCACCGGTCAGCACCGACACCGGATTCATGGTCATGTTGCCCCACAGCTTGAACCAGATGTCGCGCTGAATGGCTTCGCTGCGTTCGATCTGCAGGCCGGCACGTTCGAAGAGGGCGCTGACTCCATCTAAACGCGGTGAGGCGCCCCCTGCCGGCTCACCGAGAATCAATCGCTTGCCAAACCCATGCACAACGTGTCCGGGTGCGCGCGTCGAGCATGTCAGGTGCACCACACAGCCGAGCACGTTCCGGGTCGGAATCGCCTGCGCGATACGGCCATGGGGATCGACGGATTGCAAACGCAACCCTTCCAGCGGACCAGGTCGATCGAAGAACCACCATGGCACGCCGTTCATCGCCACCACGACGCACGTCTCGGGCCCGATGAGGGGAGCAATGCTTTGCGCAACGCTTTCCATGGCCGGCGCCTTGACGGCCACGATCACCACATCCTGTACACCGAGGGCGCGCGCATCATCGCTTGTGTGTACCGGTACGGATTGCGTGGCGCCGTCTTCGGTCAGCTGTAGCCCTGCCGTCTGCAGTGCTTCCAGCGTGGCGCCACGTGCCAGCACGTTGATCGGCGAATGGGCTTGCGCCAGCTTCGCCCCCAGGTAACCGCCGACGGCGCCGGCGCCAACGATGCAGAGTCGTGTCATCACACTAAGGCAGTTGGTTGCGTAGGATCACCAGCCACTGCATGACCGAGTTGGTGTACGGATCGATCTGGTTGGCGTCGTTCAGCTCGATAAGACTCATCGAGGCGGATTGCTGCACGTTACCGCCGATCGCCTTGGCCTCGTGGCGCACGGTATCCACTTCGACCACCAGGTCACAGTGCATCGGCGTCATGCCGGAGCGGATCTCCGCCGGGTCAGACATGAAGCGATCAGCGCCGCGTGCGGTGCAGATAAGGTCGCCGGGGCGGGGCACGGCGGGGGTGCGCTCAAGCACAAAGGCCGGATGCTTGAGCAGGTGGTCGCGCGCATCGGTGACGTATTCGGCGTGCGTGGCGCCGGTGAGGAACTGGTCGTTCTGCAAACCGGCCTTGCGCATCACCCACGAAATGAACACTGCCGACCACGCCCAGCCGCCGGTGGTCAATTGCTGACAGGTCGGCGTCTTGCCGACGATGCCCCAGTAGCGCTTGGCCAGCCTGCAGCCGCGCGCGGTGGCTTCGCCGCCGGTGCCATCGGGATAACGCAGGCACGGTGCGGCTGGTTGTGCCGGTGGCGTGGCTTTGGACTGAGGGGCTGACATGTCGCTGCCGGCCTCTTCATCGGACGGCACGGGCATCGGATCATCGGCCATCAACCAGCGGCCTTGCGGTTGATCCGGAAAACCGCCGCCGGCCACGCAATACGTATCGTCACGCCCCACCCGCACGGTCTGGCGCCCCCAACGATCCCATTCTGTCAGCGCGATCTCGATCATCTTCTGGCGCGCTGTGGCACCGGGCGTGGTCTGTACGACTTCGTTGTCGGGCAGCGGCTCGGCCTGCGGACGCGCAGGGGGCGTTGTACAGCCGGCAAACCAGAAGGCCGGCGCAATCAGAACAATTGGGAGAACCGTGCGCAGAACGCGCTGGAAGGGGCGGGACATGGAGGAAGAGGGGCAGGATGGCCTGACGGGGAGACAGGCCTTCCGACGTGGTACGCCAGCACAGCGGGCTGGTCACGCATGCAATGGCATGCCACGTCGTTGGCGTGGGCCGGGCAAACCGGTCACGCCAGGGTCGTCATCACCTTAGGCGTTGACAGCGTCCTTGAACTTCTGGCCGGCCTTGAACTTGACCGTCTTGGCCGCTTCAACCTTGATTTCTTCGCCGGTGCGCGGGTTGCGGGCCATGCGCTCGGCACGCTCGCCTTGGCTGAAGGTACCAAAGCCGATGAGGCTGACCGCATCGCCCTTGCCAACGGATTCCATGATGGCTTGCAGCGTCACGTTCAGTGCCTGCTCGGCCTTGGCCTTGGTCAGACCGTCTACGCCGCTGGCGATGGCGTCGATCAGTTCGGTTTTCGTCATTGCTTGACTCCCTTCTAGAGTAGATAAAACAGACAACAGAGCGTCCGGGGGATGGCTCCAAGGGCGACATGATACCGGCATGCGAACAGCGCCGGCATGTGAGCTTTGTAACCGCGCATAGCGTGCGGGTTCCGCAAAGCCGCATGCAGCCTAGGTTGCGCGATGGTCGCGTCACATCAGTACGGTATTCCGGCAGGCTGGTTTGGATATGGCTGGTTCGCTCGTCGATAGGAACGACGCAAGTCGATCGATGGGTTTACCTTTTTCTTTATGTATACAGATAGTAGTAGTAGATAACGGTGGATATCTTCTGTGGATAACCACAAAAAGCGCTTTGAATTCAATGGTTTGTCGAAAGCAAAACCGATAGCACAGTGTGTGTCCTGGCGTGGATAGCTTGCCGGTTCCGTTCCATCGCCTGTCGCTCCTCACCACACTTGTGCCCACACCGTCGACAGGGCAGCCACAGACAGCCAACAGGCTTTGCCGGGGGTTATCCACAGCGGCAAGCCGAGTTATCCACAGCAGCTATCCACAAGGGCTATCCACAGGCAGGGCAGAGGGCGTGCCGCACGTGTCGATATGCCATGCTTTTGGTGTAGGCTCTCGGCTTCGCTGATCGACGTTCCTGTTTTGTTGCCGCCGCCCATGACACGCTTGCCTTCCGACGCCCAACCCGTTCAGGCCGACCTGTCGCCAACAGAACAGCAGGGGCTGGCCAAACTGCGCCGCCGTGATCGCATTGAGGTGCGCGAGTCCGGCGTGCATGGGCGCGGCGTATATGCCGTGGCGCCCATTGCCAAGGGCAAGAAGATCATCGAATACAAGGGCGAGCACATCTCGTGGAAAGAAGCGCTGCGTCGCCATCCGCACGATCCGTCCGACCCGAACCACACGTTCTACTTCAGCCTGGAAGATGGCAGCGTGATTGACGCCAAGTTTGGCGGCAACCGCGCCCGCTGGATTAACCACGCCTGCAAACCGAACTGCGAAGCGCGCGAAGCCGATGGGCGCGTGTTCATCCACGCGCTGCGCGACATCGAACCGGGTGAAGAGCTGTTCTACGACTACGGCCTCGTTATCGAAGGCCGCCAGACCAAGGCGCTGAAGGAACAGTTTGCATGCCGCTGCGGCGCCAAGAAGTGCCGCGGCACGATGCTGGCGCCGCCGGAAAAGACGGCCAAGAAGAAGTAAGTCCGCCTGAGCCCCGCTTAGGCGATGGCGTCTGCCAGCGGCAGACGCAGCACGAAGCGCATCACGCGGCTGCCCTCTCTGGCAACCGCGTCGTCAATGGCGACGGTACCGCCATGCAAGCGCACGATGTCGTGCACGATGGCCAGGCCCAGACCGCTGCCCTGTGGTTGGCCAGGCCGATGATCCGCATCCCCACGGAAGAAGCGCTCGAACACCTCGGCGCGCCGCTCGGCAGGAATACCGGGGCCATTGTCTTCCACACTCACCACGCCCCACCAGCGCGCAGCACTGTCGGCTTCCATGCCGGCACGCAACGTCACGCGCCCACCGGGGGGGACGTACTTGATGGCGTTGTCGAGCAGGTTGTTGATGGCCTCGCGCAGCAGCAGCGCGTTCGCCAGCACGGGGGCTTGCAAGGAGCCCGGTGAGGTGCCTTCTTGCGGCCAGGCCTCGAACCCCAGATCCAGCCCACGTGCCAGGGCGCGCGGCACCCACTCCGCGCCGGTATCGAACGCCAGCGTAACGAGATCCACCCGCATCGGCGGCCCGAGTTGATCGAGCGTCATGCCCGGCTCGGCACGTGCGAGCGTCAGCAATTGGTTGGACAGGCGCACGGCACGGTTGGCGCCAGACTGCAACTCCAGCAGCGCGGGTCGGGCATCTTCCAGGGTGTTGGCTTCGACGGCGCGATCGGCATGCAGCTTCAGTGCCGTGAGCGGCGTACGCAGTTGATGGGCCGCGTCGGCAATGAAGGTGCGCTGTGCTTCCAGTGCATCGCGCAGGCGGGCCAGCAACGCATTCATCGCGTTGATGAGCGGTTGCAACTCCGCCGGCACACGCTGTGCGGATTCAGCCGGCAGCGGCGTCACAGATTGCGCGCTCTGCTTGTTGAGCGTGTCGGCCAGCGTTTGCAGCGGCTGCAGTTCTTCCTTGAGCACCAGCGAGAGAATCAAGCCGCCCACGGCCAGCAGCACGATCAACGGAATCGATACCGACAGCAGCACTTCCTTGGCGGCCAAGTCACGGCGATCGAGCAGCTCAGCCACTTCCACGACGAGGCCGTCTTCGGGCGGCACGGCATCGGGCAACGTCAGGGGGTTGGCGGCAGGCGCGGTCTGCGCTTGCGTGGGGGCGAGGGCAGGGCGTGTGGCATCGCCCTTGGGGGCGGGCACGGACTCCGACAATACCGGCTGGCGCGGCGATTGCGGCTTCGGTACCTCGGCACGCATGCCCGGCAGCAGCAGATGCACGGCGCGCACCTGCTTGCCGTCGATCCAGCTATAGAACACGCGCGCCTCGCCAATGCGCACTTGGCCTGAGCCATAACCCAGCGGCGTGTCGCGCCCGACCAGCGTGCCGGTGGGGCCCGCGATGCGCCAATAGATGCGGTCTTCGCCGCTGTTCTGCACCAGCGTCTGCGCAGTGAGGGCAATGTCGTACAGCTTGGCTGCCGGCACCTGCGGACCGGCCAGGCGCAATTGCTCGGCCAGCGTATTGGCCACACCCACCAGTGCACGGTCGAAGACCTGTGCGGTGTAGTGCGCCGCCAGCCAATACGACAGCGCACCCGTCCCCAAGATCAGGCCGAATAGTGGCGTGGCCAACGCGCGCAGCAGATGCAGGCGCAGACTGACCGCACCATTGGCGGGCGCGGAGGTGGCGGGCCGGTGGCGCTTGAACATGGGGTGAGGCGGCCAGGGTGTGGAGGCTATGTCGCGGCACGCGCCTGCAGCAGATAACCAAAGCCGCGCACGGTGACGATCTCGGCGTCTGACTGCTCAATCTTGCGGCGCACGCGGTGTACGTAGACCTCGATGGCCGTGTCGCCGACCACATCGTGGCTGGCTTCGCCGATGGCGTGGCCGAAGCTGGCAAGGTGATCCTGCAACTGCACCTTGCTGACCACGCGGCCTTGTCGCAGCATCAGCAGTTCCAGCACGGCAAATTCGCGTGGTGACAATTCCAGCGGCGCGGCATCCACGAAGATGCGGCGCTCGACGCCACTCATGCGCAGCCGGCCAACGAGGACGTCGGGGCGCGCAGCCGGTTCTGCCGAGTCACTGCGTCGGCGCAGCAGGGCACCCACACGTGCGACCAGTTCCAGCATCTCGAACGGCTTGAGCAGGTAGTCATCGGCGCCGGCGTTCAGGCCGTTCACTTTGTCGAGCAGGCCATCGCGCGCGGTCAAGATCAACACGGGGGTGGCGCGGTCGCGTGCGCGGAACTGCGACAGCAGCGTCATGCCATCGATGCCGGGCAAGCCCAGATCCAGAATCACCAAGTCATGCGTTTGCCGCGCCAACTGCTCGGCCGCGAAGACCCCGTCGTGCACGACATGCACGCGGTGTCCGGCCTGGGTGAGTCCGGCGTGGATGCCACTGGCGATAGCGCGGTCGTCTTCAATCAGCAGGATGCGCATGCGATGCGGTCCGGAATGCGGAGCAGAAAAGGAGGATCGGTGCAGTTTGGCAGCGCTACAATGCGCCGATGACCGATGCCCTGCTCACCATCACCGACCTGGAGGCCGCCATCAATTACTGGCGCGCCCGTTCGCCTTCGGAAGGCGAAGAGTTGCGGCTGTGTGCCGAGGCGTCGGCGCTCGCCAAGCCGTATGCGCTGATGATTGTACAAGGCGCCACCCGCATCGCTCCGGAGCAATTGAGCGACACGGCGCGGGCGGCGTATGAGGCATGGCGCGCCACGAGGGGTGCGTAGGGCGCGTAGCTCCGGTTACTTGGCGCCGGTTGTCTTCGCTGCCTGCTCGATGAAGCGCGCGAGATCGGCATCCCGGTGCGTGAGGCCGTTCGCGTCATGCGTGGACAAGGTGATGTCCACGCGATTCCACACGTTGAACCACTCCGGGTGGTGATTCATCTGCTCGGCTTTGATCGCCACGCGCGTCATGAAGCCGAACGCGGCATTGAAATCGGCAAAGGTAAATGTCTTCTGGATGGCATCGCGGTCGCTCTGCAGCGTCCAGCCGTGCACTTCGGCAAACAGGGACTTGCGTTGGTCTTCGTTCAGGGTCGGCATCATGATGTCAGGCGGCGTTTGGGTGTGAATGCGCGCAGTATAGTCAGCGCTTGAATATCTGCTGTCAGATGTCCGCCGTATCTGCCCAACCCTCACGGTTGCCAACGTTCAGGACCAGATCCCCGTCCACCACATCACCGGCACCGAACGTCGGCAGCGCGGCAAGTTCTTCATACAGCGGCGCGAAATCCGGACGCGTGGCATCGAACAGCTGCTCGAAGCTGTCGATCGTGAAGTAAGTCTTCTGGAACGTGTCGATGCGGTAGCGCGTGCGCATGATGCGGCGCACATCAAAGCCGATGCGGTTCGGGCTCGCCGAATCCAACGCGTACACCGATTCGCTCTTGCTCGACACGATGCCCGCGCCATAGATGCGTAGGCCGGCCGGCGTACGGATCAGGCCGAACTCCACCGTGTACCAGTACAGGCGCGCGAGCATGTCGAGTTGTCCCAGGCGGGCTGCCTTCAGGCCGCCCTTGCCATAGGCTTCCATGTAGTCGGCAAAGATCGGGTTAATCAGCAGCGGCACGTGGCCGAAGATGTCGTGAAAGCAGTCCGGCTCTTGCAGGTAATCGAGCTGATCCGGGCGGCGCATCCACCAGCTGGCGGGAAAGCGTCGATTGGCGAGATGATCGAAGAACACCTCATCCGGCACCAGGCCCGGCACGGCAACGATCTGCCAACCGGTGGCGCGCATCAGCGTCTCGTTAAGCTGGTCGAAGGACGGCACACCCTCGCGGCGCATGCCCAGCGTCGACAGGCCTTGCATGAATTCATCGCACACGCGGCCCGGCAGCAGGGCTTCCTGGCGGTCGTACAGCGTGCGCCACGTTGCGTGGTCGGCCGCGGTGTAGCGGTGTACCGGCTGCTCAATGGTGAAATCCGGGCGCAGCGTCTGGCCGTCCAGGCCTGCTGCGAATTGCTCGCGCAGTTTGTCCGTCAGGGTGCCGGTAAAGCCGGCGGGCGCGGCGTTTGTGGTGGCAGCGGGGGCGTTGGTTGCGATGGCCATGGTCAGGTTGGGCTCGAGTGCAATCAGAATCCGCCTAGTTTATGGATGCACTCCTGCGGATTGGCCGCAAAACGGTGGTCCATTCCGCCTGGTGTGCGGAATTCATGCACAATAGCGACGATCAACGCAGGAGTTTTGCATGATTTCCCTGGATGCCTTCGATCTGGCCTTATTGGAGGCGCTACAGCGCGATGGTCGCGCCACGCATCAACAGCTCTCGGAGCAGGTACACCTGTCGGCCAGCCAGGTTGGCCGGCGCTTGGCCCGACTGGAAACGGAAGGCGTGATCGAGGGCTACCGGGTGGTGCTCTCGCCGACAGGGCTGGGGCTGGGTGTGACGGTGTTCGCCAGCGTCAAGCTCGCCCACCATGGCGATGCCATCGTCGAGCGCTTTCGCGAAGAGATCTTGCTGCTGGACGCGGTGCAGGAGTGTTTTTCCGTGGCAGGCGATGCCGACTACATGCTGCGCGTGGTGGTGCCGGATCTGCCGGCGCTGTCTGAATTCGTCATGCGTAAGCTGATGCGCGTGCCAGGTGTGGACAATGTGCGCTCCAATATCGTGCTCACCGCGTTGAAGCGAGACGGCGCGCTGCCGCTATCCCACCTGGGTGGGTAACCACGCGCCTTGCGCCAGGGTGCGCGGCGTGTCACGCTGCACACCGATATGACTTTGTTGCACAGACGCTCGACCCCTATTGAGCGGGAGACCACCATGGTTGAAGGACACCCCACGCATCCGGTGCACGCGCCGGCGCATCGTACTGGCGGCTACGGCATGCCGGCACGGGTTCGCGCGTGGTGGGTGGCCGCTGCGGTGGCCGGTGTCACCTACGGTGGCATGCTGACCATGGTGGCCGTGGATGTGCCGCCGGGCACGCCGCTGGCGGGGCGCATCGTCGCGCAGCCGCTATGGAAGATGCTGATGGCGTTGTTGTTGGCGCGCGCTGCATCCCTGCACGAGGTGCAACGCGAACGCCGCTGGCTGATCGGCGCCATGGTGTTCTCCGCGCTGGGCGATCTGTGGCTGGCGCTGCCGTGGCTGTGGTTCTCGTTCATTGCCGGCCTGGGCTGCTTTCTGCTCGCCCACGTGTGCTACCTGCGGGTGCTGGTGAGCCTGCGTGGGGCGTCCTCGCCCATCCGCATGCTTGGGGTGGGGGCGATGATGGGGGTGTCGATCGGCATGTTGATCTGGTATTGGCCGGGCCTCGGCGAGTTGAAGGGACCGGTCATCGCCTACATGGTCGTGCTGTCGTCGATGGTGTGCGCGGCCTTCATGGCACGCCTGCCCGGGCCGCTGACCGCCTGGGGTGCGCTGGCATTTGCCGCTTCCGACGCGATGATCGGCATCAGCGTGTTTGTGTTTCCCTTTACCGATCACGAGCTGGCCATCTGGTGGAGTTACGCCGCAGCCCAGCTTCTTATCAGTGCAGGGCTGCTGACGCGCCGCGTCGCGCCGCCACCGCGTCGCATCGTTTCGGCGGCATAACCGGCTTCCGTCTCCCTTCGCTGCAGGAGCCCCCATGCTGCAGACTCTCGACGCCGCCAGCACGGCGGCCCGCCTGCCATACGCCGCGCTGGCCGATGCCATAGCCCAGGTGCTGCGTGATGCCCGTGCGGGGCGCGCGCAGGCGCCGGCCCGTCTGGTCATGCCTGTGCCGGGCGGGGGCAGCTTGCTGCTGATGCCGGCCTCCAATGCCGACATCGCCATCACCAAGATGATTACGGTGCATCCGCACAATCCGGGTCGTGGCCTGCCCGCCATTCACGGTGAGGTGGTGGTGATGGACGCGCACACTGGCGTGCGCCGTTTGTTGCTCGATGGCCCGACCGTGACGGCGCACCGTACTGCGGCGGTCTCGCTGTTGGCCGCGCGGTTGCTGGCACCGGAGCCGGCCGGTGATTTGCTGCTGATCGGAGCCGGCGCGCAGGCAAGGGCGCATCTGGAGGCCTTTCGCGCTGGGCTTGGCACGCGGCGCGTGACCATCATCGCGCGCACTGCTGCTAGTGCCGAAGGGCTTGCTGCTCACGCCCGCGCGCTGGGCATGGACGCCATCGCGCTGGCCGGCGGGGATGCGGCTGGCGTGGCGCAAGCTGCCCGCGCAGTCCTGCCGCACGCCTCCCTGGTCATTACCGCAACGCCCTCGTCGCAACCGGTGCTGCCGGATCAGGCCGAGCCGGGCCACCCTGCCGCGGAAGCCTGGCGCCCACATCACTTCATCGCCGCGGTGGGCGCCTTCCGGCCTGACATGGCTGAACTGCCGCCACGCCTGTGTGTGCATGCCGCCACAATGGATCGGCTCTATGCCGATACCTTGGTCGACCTGGAGGCCGAGGCTGGTGATCTGCTCCAAGCGGGTATTCCGTGGTCACGTGTGCGGCCGTTGCAACAGTGCGTCGATGCGGCGCCAGACATGCTCACGCAGGCGCCGCCGGCCTCGCCCGTGGTATTCAAGAGTGTCGGCAGCGCGTTGTGGGATCTGGCTGCGTGCGCACTGGCCCTGTCGAAGCGCCCCGGCGTTTAAAAAGCCGCACCGTGCTGAAAACGCGTCTGGTAGGCGCGTTTGCACTGTCGCTTGTAACAGGAAACCTCTAGAAAAGGGGTACTAGCCACAGCAATCACACGGGATAATGGCCATCCCTTCCGCCTGGGAGGAGACTGAGAACGCACCGCAAACGATCCAATTGCGTTTGTCTCGGATGCGTCTGACACAGGAGCACATACAGAAATGGCCTATAAGAAAGCACTGGCGGCTGCCGCCGGGATGATCCTCGCCACCGCCGCGCACGCACAGGCAGCCGGCAGCAACGTTGTCAGCCTCGGCTGGTTCCGCGTGATGCCGAACAGCTCGAGCGATCCGCTGTTCGTTAAGAGCGTTGGTGGCGCGCCCGTCAATCAAGCGGTGCCGAACACCGGCGCGAAGATCCAGGAAGCCGACACCGTTGGTCTGGCCTTCATGCACTTCTTCACCGACAACATTGCCGTGGAGTTGGTCGGTGGTATTCCGCCGCGCCACAAGATTGAAGGCACGGGTTCGTTCTCGAGCTACGGCGAGATTGGTTCCGCCAAGCAATGGAGCCCGGCTCTGCTGGCCAAGTGGTACTTCTTCAGCGCTGACACCAAGTTCCGTCCGTATGTGGGTGCCGGTCTGAACTACACTTGGTTCTCCGACGAGAAGATCACCAACAGTGCGTTCCAGAACCAGGTGCTGGGCCGTGGCACGCCGGGCAGCACCAGCACCGTCTCGACTGACAGCTCGCTCAACCCGGTGCTGAACGTGGGCGCGACCTATGCCATCACCAAGGACTGGTTCCTTGGCCTGTCGGTGTCGTATCTGCCGCTGAAGACCACCGCCAAGATCGACACCACGCTGATCAACGGCGTGCATATCCAGAGCGAAGCGAAGATCAAGATCAACCCGATCGTGACCTACTTGAACATCGGCTATCGTTTCTAAGCCACGTTTGCGCAAAAAAAGGCGTGCCACTGCGGCACGCCTTTTTTCTTTGGTGCGGTGGGCGCCTTACGCGACTGCCTTGACCGGGTAGCCGGCCTGTTCGATGGCGGCCTTCACGGCATCGGTGGGAGCGCCAGTCGTGACAGCCACGGTCTGCTTGGACAGATCCACCTGCACATTGGCAGTGGCGTCGATTTGCTGCACGGCGCGCGTGACAGCCGATACGCAATGGCCGCAGCTCATGCCTTCAACGGAAAACGTCGTCATGGTGTGCTCCTGAGAAGAGGGAAGAGAGAATCGCCGTAGCAGTATGAACCTTCCCACCATGGGAAGCGCAAGCGTAAGATCAATGCTTGACCTTACTAATATGGGAAGGTCTAGGCTGAGTCATCTTCTCCGGAATGGATGCTTTCATGACTGCCGCATCACTTGATCTCGAAATCAGCGGAATGACGTGTGCGGCCTGTGCCGGCCGTGTTGAACGTGCCCTGCGGGCCGTACCCGGCGTGACGGAGGCCAGCGTCAACCTAGCCACGGAGCGCGCGCGCGTGCAGGGCGCGGCAACGGGTGAAGCACTGATCACTGCCGTGACGGCGGCAGGCTATGACGCGCATGTCGCTTTCGATGACACCGTTACGCCCCCTGCCGCAGTCCCCGATTTCTGGGAAGGCCCCGGCCCGGTGTGGATTGCTGCGGCGTTGTCCGTGCCGCTGGTGCTGCCGATGATCGCCGGTTGGTTTGGTGCCGAATGGATGCTGCCCGCGTGGGTCCAGTGGCTGCTGGCGACGCCGGTGCAGTTCGTGATCGGGGCGCGTTTCTACAAGGCGGGATGGAAGGCACTGCGCGCGGGCGCCGGCAACATGGATCTGCTGGTCGCGTTGGGTACGTCAGCAGCGTATGGCCTGTCGTTGTGGCTGTGGTGGCGCGCGGGGGTAGCCGGGATGCACCATGCGCCGCATCTGTACTTCGAGAGCGCGGCTGTGGTCATCACGCTCGTGCGCCTGGGCAAGTGGCTGGAGGTGCGCGCCAAGCGCCAGACCGCCCAGGCCATCCGTGCGCTGCAGGCGTTGCGCCCCGATACTGCCCGCGTGCGTACGGCCGATGGCATGCCGCGCGATACGCCCATCGCCCGCGTGCGGGTTGGCGATGTGGTGTCCGTGCATGCTGGCGAACGCATCCCCGTGGACGCGCTCGTGTTGGAAGGCGCCAGTCACGTCGATGAATCCATGCTCACCGGCGAAAGCCTGCCCGTGCCCAAGCGCGAAGGTGACCGCGTAACGGCCGGCGCCATCGCTACCGATGGTGTGCTGCTGGTGCGCACCACGGCGATCGGCGCGGACACGATGCTCTCGCGCATCATCCGGCTCGTGGAAGACGCTCAGGCCGCCAAGCCGCCTATCCAGCAACTGGTTGATCGGGTGAGTGCGATCTTCGTGCCGGCGGTGCTGGTGGCGGCACTGCTGACGCTCGTCGGCTGGACGATCGCTGGAGCGGGATGGCAGGGGTGGGAAAGGGCCATCGTCAACGCGGTGGCCGTGCTGGTGATCGCGTGTCCGTGTGCACTGGGGCTGGCAACGCCGTCGGCGATTATGGCCGGCACGGGTGCAGGCGCGCGGCGCGGCATCTTGATTGCCGATGCGCAGGCGCTGGAGCGCGCGCAGCTGGTGGATTTTGTCGTCTTCGACAAGACCGGCACGCTCACCGTGGGGCAGCCGCGCGTGACGGCAGTGGAAGTCGCGCCCGGTGTCGATGCCAACGCGCTGCTCGATCAACTCGCCGCGCTGCAGGCCGAGAACACGCACCCGCTGGCGCACGCCACGCGCGAATACGCGGCTGCCCAGGGGTGCACCATCACACCCGCGCAATCTCCGGAGGTGCTGGCTGGACGCGGCACGCGCGGCATCGTGAACGGCGTATCGCTGCAACTCGGCAACGCGCGCTGGATGGACGAACTGGGGCTTGATCGCAGTGCATTGCTGGCACGAGCGCAGGCGTTGGAAGCGCAGGGCAACACGGTCTCGTGGCTCGCGCAGAGTGGGGTGGGCGGCACGCAATTGCGTGGGCTGATCGCCTTTGGTGATGCGCTCAAGCCAGGCGCGAAGGACGCTGTGGCCGAGCTGCGTCGGCGTGGCATCCGCACCGCGCTGGTAACGGGCGACAACGCGGGTGCGGCGCGCAGCGTGGCCCAAGCACTCGGCATTGATGAAGTGGCCGCGCAGGTGTTGCCGCAAGACAAGGCGGCACGCGTGACGGCATGGCAGCAAAGCGGCCATGTAGTGGCGATGGTGGGCGATGGCATCAACGATGCGCCTGCGCTGGCCGCCGCCGACGTGGGCATCGCCATGGCGACCGGCACGGACGTCGCCATGCAGGCCGCCGGCATCACGCTCATGCGCGGCGAGCCGCGCCTGGTGAGCGACGCGCTCGACCTCTCGCGCCGCACTGTCGCCAAGATCCGGCAGAACCTGTTCTGGGCGTTTATCTACAACGTGGTGGGCATTCCGCTGGCGGCCTTTGGTTTGCTGAGCCCTACCTTTGCCGGCGCGGCAATGGCGTTCTCCAGCGTGAGCGTTGTTACCAATGCATTGATGCTGCGCCGCTGGCGCGCTTCCGGAGAGCAAGCATGACGCAAGGCCCGGTCAACATCGGCGAGGCCGCGAAGGCCAGTGGTGTATCGGCCAAGATGATTCGCTATTACGAAAGCATTGGCCTGCTGCCGCCGAGCCCGCGCACCGAGGGCAACTACCGCATGTATGACGCGCGTGCGGTGCACGTGCTGCGCTTTATTCACCGGTCGCGCTCGCTCGGGTTCGCGCTGGAAGAGATTCGCACGCTGCTGTCGCTCTGGCACGACCGCGAACGCGCCAGCGCCGACGTGAAGGCCATCACGCTGCGCCACGTGGCTGATCTCGATGCGCGCATCCGTGAGTTGCAAGGCATGCGCGATACGCTGATGACGCTGGCCAACGCCTGTCATGGCGATGACCGGCCCGATTGTCCGATCCTCGAGGGCGTGGCTGGTGAGGGTGACGACAAGGGCGCCTGCTGCCACGGATAGCCAGCGCTACTGCCATCCATTGCATCAGGCGGCGTCTATGCCACAATCTTTGGCAATTCAAGGAGGAGACGCCGATGACGCAAGCCCCCGCCCAGGCTGTACCCATTCAAGCACTGGAAACCCGCCAGCGCGTGAAGGACGGCACGGAATTGCTGGTCCGCACGTGGTTGCCCGCGCCCGATGCTAGCGAGCCACGCGGCAGCGTCATCCTGGTGCATGGCATGGCCGAGCACAGCGGGCGTTACCACCATGTCGCCAAGGTGCTCACGGACTTGGGCTTGCGCGTACGCGCCTTCGACCTGCGCGGCCACGGCAAGAGCGGCGGCCCCCGCATGGCGCTCGATGCGCCAGACAACTACCTTACTGATCTCGCAGAAATGGTCGATGCCGCCGTCGCCGACTGGCGGGAGATGCCGTTCGTGCTGGGGCACAGCATGGGCGGATTGATCGTCGCGCGTTTTACGACCGCACGTATTCGGCCCGTGCGCGGCGTGCTGCTGTCATCGCCTGCGCTGCGCGTGAAGCTGCCACCGGGGGCGGGGATCGTGCGAGGCATTCTGTCTGCCGTTGCACCGCGCTTGCCGGTGCCGAATCCTGTTGATCCTTCCAAGCTGTCGCATGACCCGAGCGTTGCGGCTGCGTATCGCGCGGATGCGCTCGTGCAGAGCACGATCAGTGCGTCGGTGCTGGAATTCATGCTCAACGCGATTACGCAGGCGCAGCAGGATGCGCCGCGCCTGGAGGCGCCCATGCTGCTGATGGCGGGTGGGGCGGATGCCATTGTCGATCCTTCGGGCAGCCGGGATTTTTATGCGAATACGCCGGAGGATTTGCGTACGCTGGCCTGGTTTGAGTCTGGCTATCACGAGATCTTCAATGAGGCTGAGCCGATGCGCGGTGAGGTGTTTGGGAAGATGACGGAGTGGCTTGCTTCCCGGATTTGAAGGGCGGGGATGGTCCAGGGTGCCGTCTCCAGCAGGGGATGGACCAGCAGCAAAAAACTAGAACCAGCAACACAAAAAAAGCACGGAGACATGGAAACCTTCGACTACATCATCATCGGCGCGGGCTCCGCAGGCTGTGTCCTCGCCAACCGCCTGACGCAAGACCCTGACGTCTCCGTGCTGCTGCTGGAGGCCGGCGGCAAAGACGACTACCACTGGATCCACATCCCCGTCGGCTATCTGTATTGCATTGGCAACCCGCGCACCGACTGGCTCTACCGCACCGGCGAAGAACCGGGCCTCAATGGCCGCTCGCTCGGTTACCCGCGCGGTCGTGTGCTGGGTGGCTGCTCGTCGATCAACGGGATGATCTACATGCGCGGCCAGCGCGAAGACTACGACGGCTGGGCCGCCATCACCGGGGATGACTCGTGGAGGTGGGATGCCGTGCTGCCGCTCTTCAAAGCCAGCGAAAACCACCACGGCGGCGCGAACGAGTGGCACGGCGCAAACGGAGAGTGGCGTGTCGAGCCACAGCGCCTGCACTGGCAAGTGCTGGAGACCTTCATCGAAGCGGCGGTGCAGGCCGGCATTCCGCGCACGAGCGATTTCAACCGTGGGGACAACTTCGGCGTCGGCTACTTCGAGGTCAACCAGAAACGCGGCATTCGCTGGAACACGGCCAAGGGCTTTCTGCGCCCCGCATCGCAGCGGCCGAATCTGACCATCATCACCGGCGCGCAGGTGCGTGCGCTGACGTTCGACAGCAAGCGCTGCACGGGCGTGACGTATCGCGGCGCGGGGCAGGATCACACGGTGGCCGCGCGTGAGGAGGTGATCCTCTCGGCGGGCGCCATCAACTCGCCGCAGTTGCTGGAGCTGGCAGGCATCGGCCAGCCGGAGCGGCTGCAGGCACTGGGCATTCCGGTGCGCCAGGCGTTGCCGGGCGTGGGCGAGAACCTGCAGGACCATCTGCAGTTACGCAGCGTGGTCAAGGTGAACGGTGTGCCGACGCTCAACACGCGCGCCGCGAACTGGTGGGGCAAGGCGCTGATCGGCATGCAGTACGCATTCAACCAGAGCGGGCCGATGAGCATGGCGCCGTCGCAGCTGGGCGTGTTCGCGCGCTCGAATCCGCAAGTGTCGCGCCCCGATGTGGAGTACCACGTGCAGCCGCTGTCGCTCGACAAGTTTGGCGACCCGCTGCACGCGTTTAATGCGTTTACCGCGAGCGTGTGTAACCTGCGACCGACCTCACGCGGCACGGTGCATGTCACCTCGGCCGATCCGTTTGCCGCGCCGACCATCGCGCCGAACTACTTGTCCACAGATGAAGACCGCAAGGTTGCGGCTGATTCACTGCGCCTAACGCGCCGCATCGTCGCGCAACCCGCGCTGGCCAAGTACAAGCCAGAGGAATACCTGCCCGGTGCCACGTTCCAAACCGACGAAGACCTCGCCCGCGCGGCCGGTGAAATCGGCACGACCATATTCCACCCGGTCGGCACGTGCCGCATGGGGCGGGCCGATGACGTAAATGCCGTGGTCGACGCACAGTTGCGCGTGCGCGGCATCCAGGGCCTGCGTGTGGTGGATGCGTCTGTGATGCCGACGATCACCTCCGGCAATACCAACTCGCCGACGATCATGATTGCGGAGAAGGCGAGCGAGATGATTCGAGCGGCACGCAAGGTGCGGGGGCGGGGCGAGGGGTGGTGGCCTGAGGCCGCAGAAGCGCCGATGACACGGGCCTGACACCCCCCGTGTCATATCGATACGCAATCCGCATCGCCCCCATACGTAACTCTACGTAACCCCTTCCTGGTGCGCTGAAAAACCAATACCGGTGCGGGTTTCCGGGCGGTAAGGGCGGTGTAATCCTCTCGGTAAAAACCCCGATGTTTTGCAACGCAACAGCCGTTGACAATCATCCGCACCATAAAAAGGGCGGGAGACCAGAGGGAATCATGGCGCAGGACATCATTCTCGAAACGCGCGGACTGACCAAGGCCTTCAAGGGCTTTACCGCCGTGTCCGACGTCAACCTGCGCGTGCAGCGCGGGTCGATCCACGCGCTCATTGGCCCGAACGGTGCCGGCAAGACGACCTGCTTCAACCTGCTGACCAAATTCCTGGTGCCTACGCGCGGCACGATTCTGTTCAACGGCCTCGATATCACCGCGGAAAAGCCGGCGCAGATTGCGCGGCGCGGCGTGATCCGCTCGTTCCAGATCTCCGCCGTGTTTCCGCATCTGACGGTGATGGAAAACGTTCGCGTGGGGCTGCAGCGCCAACTGGGGACGGCGTATGCGTTCTGGCGCAGCGAGCAATCGCTCAACACGTTGAATGCGCGTGCGATGGAGCTGCTCGAACAGGTGGGGCTGACGCAGTTTGCGCACACCGTGACGGTGGAGCTGCCCTACGGCCGCAAGCGCGCACTGGAAATTGCCACCACGCTGGCGATGGAGCCCGAGCTGATGCTGCTCGACGAGCCCACGCAGGGCATGGGCCACGAAGATGTGGACCGCGTGACGGAGCTGATCAAGCGCGTCGCGCAGGGCCGCACGATCCTGATGGTGGAACACAACATGAACGTGGTCTCGTCCATCGCCGACAAGATCACGGTGCTGCAGCGCGGCCAGATCCTGGCTGAAGGCCCGTACGAAGAAGTCTCGAAGAACCCGCAGGTGATGGAAGCCTATATGGGCACCGCCGATGCGGCGCTGGAAGGCCACTGAGCCCATCAAGGCTGTTGAAGCAGTCGGCCGGCGCGGACCGGCCAGCGATGTAGCCGTTTGCTGCATCACCGAACGCTAGACCCGAACACACGAGAACACTGCATGAGCACGCCCGCGCTCCAGATCAAGGACCTGCACGCCTGGTACGGTGAATCGCACATCCTGCATGGTGTCGACCTGACCGTGAACCGCGGCGAGGTCGTCACGCTGCTCGGCCGCAACGGCGCGGGCCGCACCACCACGCTGCGCGCCATCATGGGCCTGGTGGGCTCGCGCAAGGGCTCGATCGTCGTGCACGATGCGGGCGGCCAGGGCATCGAGACCATCGACCTGCCGACGCACAAGATTGCCCACTGCGGCATCGGCTATTGCCCGGAAGAGCGGGGCATCTTCTCCAGCCTGTCGTGCGAAGAGAACCTGATGCTGCCGCCGGTGCTGAAGGGGCAGGTGGCTAAGTCCGGCAATACCGGCATGAGCATCGACGAGATTTACGAGATGTTCCCCAACCTGAAGGAGCGCCGCCAGAGCCAGGGCACGCGCCTCTCAGGTGGCGAGCAGCAGATGCTGGCGGTCGGGCGCATCCTGCGCACGGGCGCGAACCTGCTGCTGTTGGACGAGATTTCCGAGGGCTTGGCCCCGGTGATCGTGCAGGCGCTGGCCCGCATGATCCTGATGCTCAAGAAGCGTGGCTACACGGTGGTGATGGTGGAGCAGAACTTCCGCTTTGCCGCGCCGCTGGCCGACCGCTTCTATGTGATGGAACACGGCCGCATCGTCGAGCGTTTCGAGGCGGCGCAGTTGCAGGACAAGATGCCGGTGCTGCACGAACTGCTCGGCGTTTAAGACGATTTCCCCATCGATTTGCAAGACCCATGCGCCAGCGCGATCCGCGGCGCGCACGACACAGGAGACACGACCATGACACTCAAGAAGCTGGCTGGTGCATTGATGGCGGTAGGACTTGGCGCAGTGGCATTCGGTGCGCACGCGCAGGTATCGGGCGACAAGGTGAAGATCGGCTACATCACCGATCTTTCAGGCCTGTATGCCGATATCGATGGGCAGGGTGGCGTCGAGGCCGTGAAGATGGCCATCGAAGACGCGGGTGGCAAGGTGCTCGGCAAGCCGATTGAACTGGTGACGGCCGATCACCAGAACAAGGCGGACATCGCGGCTTCCAAGGCGCGCGAGTGGATGGACCAGCAAGGCATCGACATGCTGCTGGGCGGTACCAACTCCGCCACGTCGCTGGCGATGAGCAAGGTGGCGGCCGAGAAGAAGAAGGTGTTCATCGGCATCGGTGCCGGTACGGCACGCCTGACCAACGAGGAATGCACGCCGTACACGATTCACTACGCGTATGACACGGTGGCCCTGGCCAAGGGCACCGGCAGCGCGGTGGTGAAGCAGGGCGGCAAATCGTGGTTCTTCCTGACCGCCGACTATGCGTTCGGCCACTCGCTGGAGAACGACACCGCGGCCGTGGTCAAGGCCAACGGCGGCACGGTGGTGGGCTCGGTCAAGCACCCACTGTCAGCATCGGACTTCTCGTCGTACCTCCTGCAGGCGCAGTCGTCCAAGGCGCAGATCCTGGGCCTGGCCAACGCCGGTGGTGACACGATCAACTCGATCAAGGCGGCCAAGGAATTCGGCATCACCAAGACGATGAAGATCGCCGGCCTGCTGATGTTCATCAACGACGTGCACAGCCTGGGCCTACAAACGGCCGAAGGCCTGCTGATGACCGACAGCTGGTACTGGGACATGAACGACGCGACGCGCAAGTTCGCCAACCGCTACTTCATGAAGATGAAGAAGATGCCGAGCAGCTTGCAGGCCGCCGACTACTCGGCGGTGTCGAACTACATCAAAGCGGTGGCTGCGGCTGGTACGGATGACCCGGACAAGGTGATCGCGCAGCTCAAGAAGACCAAGATCGACGACTTCTACACCAAGGGCTACATCCGCCAGGACGGCCGTGGCATCCACGACATGTATCTGCTGCAGGTGAAGACCCCGGCCGAATCGAAGAAGCCGTGGGATTACCTGAAGGTGGTCGCGACGATTCCGGGTGAACAAGCCTTCGCCACGCAGGCGGAATCGAAGTGCGCGCTGTGGAAGAAGTAAGCGTGTAAGAACCGGCGCCGCTGTCCAATGGAAGGCGGCGCCGTCAATCTTGTTGGTGTGGTGTTCTCTTCCTGACCGCAATGGAAATCTTCGGCGTTCCGCTACCGGCCATGCTCAGCCAGCTCCTGCTGGGCCTGGTCAACGGTTCCTTCTATGCGATGTTGAGCCTGGGCCTTGCGGTCATCTTCGGGCTGCTCAACGTCATCAATTTCGCGCACGGGGCGCTGTTCATGCTGGGCGCGGTGCTCACGTGGATGGGCTTCTCGTACCTGGGCCTGCCGTACTGGCTGATGCTGGTGCTCTCGCCGCTGGTGATCGGCCTGCTGGGCGTGGTGATCGAGCGCACCATGCTGCGCTTCATCTACAAGCTCGATCACCTCTACGGCCTGCTGTTGACGCTGGGCGTGACGCTCGTCATCGAGGGCGTGTTCCGTGCCATCTACGGTGTGTCGGGCCTGCCGTACAACACGCCGGAGCTGTTGCAGGGCGCGACCGACCTCGGTTTCATGGTGCTGCCCAACTACCGCGCGTGGGTGGTGGTGGCGTCGCTGGCGGTGTGTTTCGCCACCTGGTTCATGATCGAAAAGACCAAGCTGGGTGCGTATCTGCGTGCCGGTACCGAGAACCCGAAGCTGGTCGAAGCCTTTGGCGTGAACGTGCCGTTGATGGTCACGCTCACCTACGGCTTTGGCGTGGCGCTGGCGGCGTTTGCGGGTGTGCTGGCGGCCCCCGTGATCCAGATCTCGCCGCTGATGGGGCAGAGCATGATCATCACCGTGTTTGCGGTGGTGGTGATCGGCGGCATGGGGTCGATTCTTGGCTCGATCGTCACCGGGCTGGGCTTGGGCGTCATTGAAGGGTTGACCAAGGTGTTTTATCCACAGGCGTCATCCACAGTGGTGTTCGTGATCATGGTGCTGGTGCTGCTGGTGCGTCCGGCGGGCCTGTTCGGTAAAGAGAAATAAGCGAAGCGGCACTATGCAAAACACCTCTTCCTCTTCCCTCAAATACGCTCTGTACGGCCTGCTGCTGGTGGCGCTGGTTGCCGCGCCGCTGGTGGGCGCGTACCCGGTGTTCGTCGCCAAGCTACTGTGCTTTGTGCTGTTTGCTTCGGCCTTCAACTTGCTGCTTGGCTATACCGGGCTGCTGTCGTTCGGGCATGCGGCGTTCTTTGGTGGCGCGGGCTACGTGGCCGGCTACATGATGCGCGACCTGCATGTCACGCCGGAGCTCGGCCTGCTGGCTGGCACGGCAGCTGGCGCGTTCATCGGCCTGGTCGTCGGCCTGCTCGCTATCCGCCGGCAGGGCATCTACTTTGCGATGATCACGCTGGCGCTGGCGCAGATGCTGTACTTCTTCTGTCTGCAGGTGCCGTTCACCGGCGGTGAAGACGGCCTGCAAGGCGTGCCGCGCGGCAAGCTGTTCGGCGTGCTCGATCTGTCGTCGGACCTGACGCTGTACTACGTGGTGCTGGCGATCGTGGCACTGGCCTTCCTGCTGATCGTGCGCACGATCCACTCGCCGTTCGGGCAGATCCTCAAGGCGATCAAGGAGAACGAGCCGCGCGCCATCTCCCTCGGCTACGACACCGACCGCTTCAAGCTGCTGGCCTTCGTGCTGTCGGCCGCGCTGACCGGCCTGGCCGGCTCGCTCAAGACGCTGGTGCTCGGCTTCGAGACGCTGACGGATGTGCACTGGTCGATGTCCGGCTCGGTCATCCTGATGACGTTGGTGGGCGGCCTGGGGATCCTGTCGGGCCCGTTGCTGGGTGCGGCGCTGGTGATCGCGCTGGAAAACAAGCTTGGCGATATCGGCGCCTTCCTGGCTGGCGCCACGGGCGTCGACGGCTTCAACGTGCTGGGCGAATCGGTGACAACCGTCACGGGTGCGATCTTTGTGATCTGCGTGCTGACCTTCCGACGCGGCATCATGGGCGAGATTGCCGCGCGGGTGCCGTGGTTGCGGCGTTGACGCCACAATGGCCGAAGATGCCGGCAAGTTTCCGCCGAACGTCTGATCTTGGTGCTTAATGCACCGTAAGGGTTTGCTCTAGTTGCTGCATTGCGGTGCATCTTTTACAGTCTCGTTACGGTTTTCGCACGAGATAAATGAGGCGGGAGCGAGGAGACGACAGCACACACCGCACGAAACGGTGGAGATGCTAAATAGAACAGAGGCCCTGCTGGGTGATCCCCGGCAGGGCCTTTTTGTTTGTGGCGTTCGCCAGCGCAGTTAGGCGCCGGCCGCCAGCAGGGCTCGGCCCCGGGCGCTGACGGTGACCAAACGCAGCTCTGGTGGAGAACCGGGCGCGCAGTCCACCAGCCCATCAATGCACGCATCTTCCCAGATCGACAAGCGTGGACACGACGTCCGCCACGTCTCCAAGACCTCCGCATAGGGCCTGGGTCGCTCGGCCAGTGACTGCAGCAATTGCAGTGTGAGGGCACGGGTGGGGTCGGTCATGGTGGGCTCCGTTTTCGGGTTATCCACATATCCACAGTCTCGTCGGCGCTGGCGTACAAGAGAAATGCATTCGGAGTCGACGTCTATGCGCGCACTGCATGACAATGGCGCCTTCGCTTCGAGCCGCCCATGACCCTGTCTACCCGCCTTGCCACGCCCGACGACCGGCCGCGCCTGTTGGCTGCGATCGCATCAAGTGCTTCGCCGCTGCAATTGGCGCACGCCGTCGATACGCTGTTGGCTCAGCCGAGTGTGCATCCGTGTTTTCTCGTCGAGGAGGATGGGGCATTGCGTGGCGTCACGCCGATCACGCTGGTGCCGCACTTGGCGCTCGGTGGATTGGTGGCGTGGCTGCCAGTCGGCGTGATGCTGTTTTCCGATGACGTAGCCACGCGTGATGCCGCCTTGGCCGCCGTCAATGAGTACGCCCGCGCACATGGCATACTCCACGTCCTGCTGCCGCCCGCGGCGCTTGCAGCTTATGACGCCACCGCGCTCGGCTTTGCGCCGGATGCATCCGGCTGCTGGCGGCGCAGCGCACGGCCGTCGCCCAAATCGCTGGGCTGAATCTCTCCTGACCCGCCTGTTTCTGTTTCCCTGATGGAATTCGCTTTGCTTGCCGTGGCCGGCTTTCTGGCTGGCCTGATCGATGCCGTAGCCGGCGGTGGTGGCCTGGTGCAGATTCCCGCGCTGTTCTCGGCGTACCCGAACATCGCGCCCGCCACGCTGATCGGCACCAACAAGGTCGCATCGATGTCGGGCACGGCCACCGCGGCGGTGCGCTATGGCCGCACAGTGCGCATCTACTGGGGCGCGACGGCACCGGCGGTGGTCACGGCGTTTGCTTTCTCGCTGCTCGGCGCGTGGGCGCTCACGCATATCCCGGCCGAACCGCTGCGCCGTGCGTTGCCGTTTGTGCTGGCTGTGCTGCTGATCTACACGGTGGCCAAGAAGAACCTTGGCGCAGATCACGCCCCCAGCCTCACCGGTTGGCGCGAGCGTGCAGCGGCGCTGCTGGCTGGCGCCACCATCGGTTTCTACGACGGCGTGTTCGGCCCGGGTACCGGCAGCTTCCTGATGATCGTGTTCGTGCGCGTGTTCGGCTACGACTTCCTGCATGCCTCCGCGTCGACCAAGATCGTCAACCTGGCGACCAACGTGGCAGCCTTGCTGCTGCTGGCCGCCAAGGGCCATGTGTGGTGGCAGCTCGGCCTGGTGATGGCGGTGGCCAACGTGGCCGGCAACCAGGTCGGCAGCCACCTTGCGCTGCGGCACGGCAGCCGCTTCGTGCGCAAGGTGTTCATCGTGGTGGTGCTGGCGTTGATTTTGAAGACGGCTTACGACGCGTTCATCCGTTGAGGCTTACCCACCCAGCTGCGTGTCGAGCGCCACGGTGCGCTCGGTAATCACATCGCCCGTGTGCTGCGTGGTGACGGTCTCGATCAACATGATTCCGCACTCATCCTCCGCGATGGGGAAGTGCCGCACGCCGCGCGGCACCACGCAGAATTCGCCGGGGCCCAGGTGTACATCGGCACGGTCTTCGAAGGCGATCTTCAAGCGGCCGTAGACCACGAAGAACAGTTCGTCTTCATTCGGGTGATCGTGCCAGACGAATTCGCCTTTGAGCCTGGCGACCTTGATGTACTGGTCATTGACCTGGCCGACGATGCGCGGGGACCAGTAGTCCGTTACCTGTTCGAGCGCCTGCGCGACCTGTACGGCGTGTCCTGCGAGCATGATGCACTCCGATGGTGGGGAGGCCCTGAAGATAAGGGCATGCACCGCGCCTTCCCAACCAAACTTTCTAATCGGGCCGATCACGCAGGCTAATGCGCGAGGCGTTGTCACTGGTTTGACGTACTGCGGGCCTACGCTGCAAGGTTTCGCTTTCCCTTTTGCAGCCCATGGCCCTAAGCCTCGACGACATCCGCACGCTATTCGAGCGCCACGGCGATATTGCCTACAGCGGTGAGCCCGTCACCCAACGCGAGCATGCGCTGCAGACAGCGGCGCTGGCGGAGGCGGCCGGGGCATCGGATGCGCTCATCACCGCAGCGCTGCTGCACGACCTTGGCCACCTGCTGAACCTGCAAGGCGATACGCCAACCGCACACGGCATTGACGATCAGCACCAGTACTTTGCGCTGCCGTTCCTGCGCGCCGTGTTTCCTGATGCGGTGCTCGAGCCGATCCGCCTGCACGTGGATGCCAAGCGCTGCCTCTGCGCCATGGACGCGCATTACTACGCGCGCCTGTCGGCCGATTCCGTGCGCAGTCTGGCGTTGCAGGGCGGGGTGTTTTCGGCGGAAGAGGCCGAGGCCTTCATGCAGGGCCCCTACGCGGCCGACGCGCTGCAACTGCGTCGTTGGGATGACCTCGCCAAAGTGGCCGGCCAGTCAACGCCTGATCTTGCGCACTTCCTCGCGGCAGCCGCGCGGGTGTCAGTGGCAGCCTAGGCTACGCAGCGTCGCGCCCACGGCTTCGTCCCAGGGCGTATGGGGTTCGGCGCCAAGCGTCTGCACGAGTTTGGCGTTGTCCATGCGCACCGGTTGCTGCCACAGGTAACGCATCTCGCGCATCTCACGCAGCATCTCGGAAAACGGCGACAGCATCGGCAGCGCCCACCACGGGAATGCGCGCGTCTTGACGGGCCGGCCCACGGCGCGCCCGATCGACGCCGCCATCTGCGTGCCGTCGGCGTCCCAGTGGCCGCGCATGTGATACACAGCAAAGTCCGGTAGGCGGTCGCCTTGTTCGATCAGGCGCAGCATCGTCTCGGCCACGTCGGGCAGATAGGCCCATTGGTGTCCGACGCCTGCTGCGCCCGGATGCGTGACGGTGCGGACGGGCTTGCCCGGCTTGACCAGCGCACCGGCAAACCAGGTGTTGCGCGTTTGTGGCCCGAAGAAATCGCCCGCCCGCACGATCAGGCTGCGCACGCCGTCAGCGCTGGCGGCCTGCATGCGGCGCTCGAGTTCCACGCGGATTTTGCCCTTGCGCGTGAGCGGTGCCTGCGCCGCCGTTTCGCGCAGCACGGGAAACGTGTCCGGCCCGAAGTTGTACACCGTGCCCGGCAGCACGATGCGGGCACCCGAAGCCCGGGCAGCGGCGATGGTGTTGTCGATCATCGGCAGCACTTGGCCAGCCCAGTTCTTGTAGCCGGGCGGGTTGACGGCGTGGACGATCAGCTCCGCGCCCTGCGCCGCGCTGACCACGTCTTCGCGCACCATTGCGTTGCCGCGCATCCAGTCGAATGCGGTGTTCCGATGCATGAGGGCGTCGGGATTGCGCTGCAACGCCCGCACGTGCCAGCCGCGTGCGACCAGTCGACGAGCCACTTCGCCGCCGATGCCGCCCGTGGCACCCAGTACCAATGCGATGCGCTTTGCCTGTTCCATGACCGTGCTCCTAGGTGAGTGAGCGTTGCGATGGAAGCCATTCTGGCGGCGACTGTGCTTCAATGGAATTGTTGATAATGAGCGTATTGCTATACAAATTTGTATGACAAAACCAGAGCCAGGCTGGGAGCTGTATCGGACCTTTCTTGCCGTGGTGCGAGAGGGCTCGCTGTCGGGTGCGGCGCGAGCATTGGGACTCACGCAGCCCACGGTCGGGCGCCATGTTGACGCGCTGGAGCAAGCGCTGGGCATGTCGCTGTTCATCCGTACCCAGCAGGGGTTGAGCCCGACCGAGGCGGCGTTGTCGCTTCGGCCGTTCGCGGAGTCGCTGGAAGCCACCAGTGCCGCCTTGCTGCGCGCTGCCTCCAGCCAGGGCGAGGGCGTGCGCGGCACCGTGCGCATTACCGCCAGCGAGGTGGTGGCGGTGGAAGTGCTGCCGCCCATCCTCGCTGATCTGCACGCCGCGTATCCGGAGCTGACGCTCGAGCTGGTGCCGTCGAATCGCATGGAAGATTTGCTGCGCCGCGAGGCCGATATCGCCGTGCGCATGCAGCCACCGACGCAGGGCGTGCTGGTTGCGCGGCATATCGGCGGTATCGAGCTGGGGGTGTTTGCGCACAAGCGCTATCTGGCGCAACGGGGTATGCCTTCCACGCTGGAGGATCTCGCCGCCCACACGTTGATCGGCTACGACAAGGAGAACGCCTTCCTGCGCAGCATGCGCGTGCAGTTGCCGTGGATTCAGCGCAGCCGGTTTGCGTTGCGCACCGACAGCGACCTGGCCGCGATCGCCGCGCTGCGTGCGGGCTTCGGTGTGGGCTTCTGCCAGGTCGGCATAGCACGGCACAACCCCGATCTCGTGCGCCTGTTTGCTGACGAGGTTTCGATCGTGCTCGACACGTGGCTCGCCATGCATGAAGACCTGCGCGATAGCCCGCGATGCCGCGTCGTGTTTGATGCGCTGGCCACAGGGCTGCTGCGCTACATCAACGGCGAGTGATCGATCGGCCTGGGCCGGCGTCCCCTGTCGTCCACTCCATGGTCGGCGTTGCGGCGGGTTGGGATAGTGGTTGCACATCGGCAGATGCCGGTGCATCTCGTTTCAGGAGAACGCATCATGACCCGAACCCAACCCGCCGTGCTGCATGCCCAACAGCCACTGAGCGACATCTGCTGGGCAACCTGCGTGAAGATGGTGCTCGAAGTGCGACGCGGCAAGGTGAACCCGGATATCACCGCCGACAGCATCAGCCGCCGCGTGCTGTACGCCCCGAAGGGTGGAGAAAACACGGCGCTGCCCGATCACGTTATCAAAGCCGCGCTCGAAGCCTATGGGTGCCCGTACACCCTGCTCAATCGCCAGCTTACCTGGGATGAGGTGACGGCCCAGATCGGCAAGAACCGCCCGGTCGTGCTCGGTATCGGCTGGCGTGGCACGAAGAGCGGGCACGCCATTGTGGTGGGCGGTTATGAAGTTGATGCAGCCAACAAGCGCTGGCTGCTGATCAACGACCCGGGTCTGGCGGCAGAAAGCCGCGTGGCCTTCGATGACGTGGTGGCAGGCCGATATGGCGCGCATGCCAATGGGGATTGGCAAACCTCTTTGATCGAGCCCTGATCGACGTACCGCATGCCGGAGGCACGTGCTATGCGTCCGGCGTGTCAGCCCTTGCGCAGCGGGTCGAGCAGGCCCTTCAGGCCGTTGTGATCCAGCTCCTGCATCAGCGCCAGCAAGCGGCCGATCTGCCCCGGCGGAAAGCCCTCACGTGCGAACCAGTTCAGGTAGTGGCCCGGCAGGTCGGCAATGACCCGCCCCTTGTATTTGCCGAAGGGCATTTGCGTGGTGACGAGGCGTTGGAGGTCTTCGGGTTGCATGGGCGCTATTGTGCCGTGTCAGCGTGAGGCGGCGGCGACAATCAACACCGCCAGCACCACGCACAACGGCGAATACACCCACGTGTCCCGCTGCGCAAACACACTGCCGCGCACCCGCTTGAAGAAGCCGGCATAGCGGAAATCCCCCACCGCACGCAGCGCAAGGATGGCGGCGAGCACGAAGGCGCCAATGCGCAGCACGCCGTGCGGAACCGGCGTTGCCAGATTGCCGGATGCGGCAGCCACCCAGGCCGCCATGGCGAGCAGGATCACCGCGACCAACGCCGTGCCAATCGCGCTCGGCTGGAACACCGGCGCACCCCCCAACGATGGCAGCGCTGCCTGCTTGCCGGCAGTGCCGCCTGCCGCCCAGTACAGATGGGTCAAACCGAGGAAGGCGAGTACTGCGCAAGCAATACGACCAGCAACGAGGGCGAGGAACATGATGATGGCTCGGGGGAAGGTGACCCGAGTGTAGTCGGCCATGTCGGTTGCCGCGATGGCCACGGTGTCGCACCTAAGCCGGCACACGCGCACTGACACGCTCCAGCAAATGCGCCACAAAACTGGAGAGCTTCGGCAACGGACGGCGATCCTGCCGATACACGATATGAATCGGCCGAGGCTCGGGCGCATAGGCTTGCAGCACGCGCACGAGCCGGCCATTCGCCAGGTCTTCCGCCACGAGCACTTCCGGTTGCAGCAGCAGGCCAGCCCCCGCAATCGCCGCCATGCGCAGCCCGTGTCCATCGTTGCACGTGAAGGCCGGATCGTCGCGCCACGGCGTGCCGCCATCCCAACCCGCAAGCTGCCAGGCATTGCGGTTGTTCCACACCATGTGCGAGAGACAGCGATGCTGCGGCAGGTCTGCCGGTGTCTCGGGGCGGCCGTGCCGCGTGAGGTAATCCGGCGATGCGCAGATGACCATCCGATACACGCACAACGGCTTGGCGACCAGATCCGCATCGCCCAGCGGCCCGATGCGGATGGCAAGGTCGAACCCCTCGTCGACCAGGTCGACCATGCTGTTGCTCAGATTCAGCTCCACGCGCACTTGCGGATGGGCTTGCTGGAACGTCGCCGCCAGCGGCGCGACGACGCACGCGCCAAAGGTGGTTGGTGCGCTCACCTTGAGCGTGCCCGATGGCGACGCGCGTAACCGTTCGACGGATGTCTCCGCCCAGCGGACTTGTTCGAGCACGCGCTTGGCATCTTCGTAGAACACGCGGCCGGCGTCCGTCAGGCTCTGGCGACGTGTGCTGCGCTGGAGCAGGCGCGCGCCAAGTTGCGCCTCCAGCGCGTTCACGTACTTGCCGACCATCACTGCCGACATCTCCAGCCGTGCTGCTGCCTCGGTGAAGTTGCCGCCTTCCACCACGGCGACGAAAGTTTCCATGCTGCGCAGCTTATCCATATTCCGAACCACTGATTAGGAATGCGCGAATCTATCACGTCTTTATCGCACAGCAGGTTCGGCGAAGAATGCACGTCATTCCAACCGAATCAGCAAGGAGTTCAGCATGAAGATCGTCGTGATTGGCGCCAGCGGTACGCTCGGCCGCGCCGTGGTGGCGGAACTGGAGCAGGGTGGGGCACACGAAATCATTCGCGTCGGGCGCACGCAGGGTCAGCATCAGGTCGACATCACCAACGCGGACAGCGTGGCCGCGTTGTTCGACAAGCTTGGCCGTGTGGACGCGATCGTCTCCACCACGGGCAACCTGTTCTTCGGCAAGCTGACCGAGATGACCGCCGCAGACTTCAACATCGGCCTGCAAGACAAGCTGCTGGGGCAGGTGCGCCTCGCGCTGGTCGGCCAGCACTATCTGAACGATGGCGGCTCGATCACGCTCACCACCGGCATCGTCGGCCAGGAACCGATCGCGCAGGGTGCCAACGCTACGGCGGTGAACGCCGGGGTGGAGGGCTTCGTGCGGGCTGCCGCATGCGAGTTGCCGCGCGGCATTCGCATCAACGCCGTGAGCCCGACGGTGCTGACCGAATCGATGGATGTGTTTGGGCCGTTCTTCCCCGGTTTTGAGCCCGTGCCGGCGGCGCGTGCGGCGCTGGCGTATCGGCGCAGTGTGGAAGGGGTGCAGAGCGGCCGGGTGTATCGGGTGGGTTGAGCCACGCGCAGATTCCGCGCAGGGGAGGGTTCGGGGAATCTCCCCCTTGCCCGTGCCGCGTGACTCCTTCTAGACTCCTTCATCCCCGACTTGGCGGTCGGTCAATCTCAGACGCAGGGCGGGCGCAGACCCGCTGCACACTCCAGGAGACGGCATGAAGGTTTCGCACGCATCCCCGATCGCAAAAGCGGCACTCGCTGCGACGGCGCTGTTGGCACTGTCCGCAGGTGGGGCGTTTGCCCAGGTGAAGGTCGGCATTACGGTGTCGGCGACGGGGCCGGCAGCATCGCTGGGGATTCCCGAAAAGAACACCGTGGCGCTGCTGCCCAAAGAGATCGCGGGCAAGAAGATCGAGTACATCGTGCTCGACGATGCGACGGACTCCACCACCGCCGTCAAGAACACGCGCAAGCTCATCACCGAAGACAAGGTCGATCTGGTGATCGGCTCCACCGTCACCCCCAACTCGCTGGCGATGGTGGACGTGGCGGCCGAGAACGAGACGCCGATGATTGCGCTGGCGGCCTCCGCGCGCATTGTCGAACCGGTGGATGCCAAGCGCACGTGGGTCTTCAAGACGCCGCAGAACGATTCGCACATGGCCACCGCCATTGCCGAACACATGGCCAACCACGGTGTGAAGACCGTCGCGCTGATCGGCTTTGCCGATGCCTATGGCGATTCGTGGGCGCAGGAGTTCGACAAGGTGGCGACGCTGCGCAAGCTGAAGATCGTCGCCAATGAGCGCTTTGCGCGTACCGATACGTCGGTGACGGGGCAGGTGCTGAAGATCATGTCGGCCAATCCGGATGCGGTGCTGATCGCCGGCTCGGGTACGCCCGCTGCGCTGCCGGAGCGGGCGCTGAAGGAGCGGGGCTACAAGGGCAAGCTGTATCAGACGCACGGCGTAGCGAATGCCGATTTCCTGCGCGTGTGCGGCAAGGATTGCGAAGGCACGCTCCTGCCGGCCGGCCCCATCCTCGTGGCCGAGCAATTACCGGACAGCAATCCGGTGAAGAAGCCTGCGCTGGCGTACAAGACCGCATATGAGAAGGCGTATGGCGGCCAGGTTTCCACCTTTGGCGGCCACATGTGGGATGCAGGTCTGTTGCTCGCCAACGCGATGCCCGCCGCGCTGAAGAAAGGGCAGCCGGGAACGCCGGCCTTCCGCAAGGGCCTGCGGGACGCGCTGGAAGCGACGACCAATCTGGCGATTTCGCACGGCGTGATGAACATGAATCCGAAGGATCACCTCGGCCTGGACCAACGCTCACGCGTGATGGTCGAGATCAAAGACGGCAAGTGGAAGCTGCAGAACTGATAGCACTGCGCCTTTATCGCCCCACGCAAAACGCACGGTCCGCGCCGTGCGTTTTATTTTTTGGGGCTCAGGCTTCGACCGCGCTTTGCGGTACCGGCGCCGCGTTGCCTTCGGGCAGGGCGGCTTGAATCTCGGCGAGATCCGCGTCGCCCAGCTTCAGGTCTGCCGCCCCGAGCAGGCCGTCGAGCTGATCCGGCCGACGGACACCGACGATGGCGCCCGTGACCACCGGCTTGCGCAGCGTCCACGCGATGGCGACTTCCGCCGGCGTCTTGCCATACCGTGCGCCCACACCACGCAGCACTTCCACCAGCGCCAGGTTGCGTGTCAGGTTGGGCTCTTGGAACTCGGGGCTGCGCTGTGCGCGCCAGTCATTGGCCGGCAGCGCGGCAATGCGCTCGCGCGTCATGCGCCCGGACAGCAACCCTGATTGCAGGGGCGAATACACGATGCTGCCGATGCCATGGGCCGCCGTATACGGCAGGATCGACGCTTCAATGCCGCGCATCAACAGCGAGTAGGGTGGCTGCAGGGACGCAATCGGCGCCACCGAGCGCGCGCGTTCCAGCTGCGCCGCATCAAAGTTCGATACCCCGATGTGGCGGATCTTGCCCGCCTTGCGCGCTGCATCCAGCGCGGCGATGGCGGCTTCGATCGACTGCGCCGGCGCGCCGGGCGGGAAGGCCGGCCAGTGGATCTGGTACAGGTCGATCGCGTCGATCTGCAGGCGGCGCAGGCTCTCGTCGATTTCACGTGAAAGCGATGCGGGATCGAGCGAGTGCGAGATCCGTCCCTGCTCGTCCCATACCAGCGAACCCTTGGTGAACACGTACGGACGCAGCGCCGCAGGCAGTTCGCGCAGCGCGCGCCCGACCACTGTTTCCGCGTGGCCCAGCCCATAGGCGGCGGCCGTGTCGATCCAGTTGATGCCGGCGTGCGCGGCCGCTGCGATGGCGCGGATGGTGTCGCTGTCATCCTGGGCGCCCCAGCCGTATTCCCAGTTGCCGCCGCCCGAGGCCCATGTGCCGAAACCCAGGGGGGAGATGTGCAGATCCGATTGGCCAAGTTGTCGTATTTGCATGGCGATGTCCTTGTGAGGTGAGGAGTCGCCAGTCTAGGCAGCGTCACCGTGCAGATTAAGTGGATAGAATCGGATGCACTATGAAGAGCACATTCACAATCGATCCGGACCTGTTGCCAGCGCTCGATGCGCTGCGGCGCGTGGCCGAGGCCGGCAGCTTTACGCATGCCGCGGCAGCGTTGGACGTGTCGACATCGGCGTTGTCGCAGACGATCCGGCGGTTGGAGTCGGCGCTGGGAGCGCAGCTGCTTGCGCGGACCACACGACAGGTGAGCGTGACAGAGGCGGGGGAAGCGCTGCTTGCGGTGGCGCGGCCGAGTCTCGACACGCTGTACGGCGCCATGGCGGAAGTGAGCGAACGCGCCACCGAGCCGCGCGGCATCTTGCGCGTGACGGCGTCGCGGGTGGCGTACCAAGCCGTGCTCGAACCGGCGCTGGCGGCGTTTTTGTCACGTTATCCGCGCATTGAGCTCGAGGTGTCGGTCGAGGATGGGCTGTCGGCCATCGTTGCAGACCGCTTCGATGTCGGCGTCCGCTTTGGTGAGCGCGTGGAGCGCGACATGGTCAGCGTGCCGATCGGGCCGGCTCGGCGCATCGCGGTGGTCGGCAGCCCGGCGTATCTGCAGTCGCACGGCACGCCCGATACACCGGATGCGCTGCGTGAGCATCGCTGCATCCGGTACCGCTTTCCGAGCAGCGGCGCGCTATACGCGTGGGAATTTGGCGAGCCCGGGCCGGGCGGGGCGATCCAGGCCGTGGATGTGGCGGGCGGCCTCGTGACCAACGACGTGCTGGCGATGGTCGGAGCGGCGCGGCAGGGCATCGGCCTGGCGCATGTGCTGGAAGACCTTGTCGCCGAGGATCTGGCGACCGGGCGCCTCATCCGTGTGCTCGAAGCGTGGTGCCCGGCCATGTACCGTTTCCATCTCTATTTCCCCCGTACCCCGCAAATGCCGGGCAAGCTGCGCGCCTTCATCGATTTCCTTCGCACCCGCTCGGGCGATCCGCCATCGCTCTGATGTGTTTCACGTGAAACACAAACAGTGCGGAACAAGCGCTGCATGTTTCACGTGAAACACGAAATGCGGCTGAATTTCGCCTGGATTGCCGCATGGTCGAACTGCGGTGTAGCTGTGCGACTTATAATTCCGCTTCTCCAAATTTTCGATGCCTCCATGCGAGGAGGAAGCCATGCTGTATCCAATTGAATTCGATGTGATCGTGGTGGGCGGCGGACATGCCGGCACCGAGGCCGCTTTGGCGGCGGCGCGCATGGGTTGCCAGACCCTGCTGCTGACGCACAACATCGAGACGCTGGGGCAGATGAGCTGTAACCCGTCCATCGGGGGCATTGGCAAGGGCCATCTGGTCAAAGAGGTCGATGCGCTGGGTGGTGCCATGGCCATTGCCACGGACGAGGGCGGTATCCAGTTCCGTATCCTCAACTCCAGCAAGGGGCCGGCTGTCCGCGCGACCCGTGCCCAAGCCGACCGTGTGCTGTACAAGGCCGCGATCCGCCATCGCCTGGAAAACCAGCCGAACCTGATGCTGTTCCAGCAGGCCGTCGAAGACCTGCTGGTGGAGGGCGACCGCGTGGTCGGCGCGGTGACGCAGGTGGGCGTGCAGTTTCGTGCACGTGCGGTGGTGCTGACGGCGGGAACGTTCCTCGACGGCAAGATCCACGTGGGCCTGAATAACTACACCGGTGGCCGCGCGGGCGACCCGGCGGCGGTGTCGTTGTCGGCGCGCCTGAAGGAATTGAAGCTGCCGCAAGGGCGCTTGAAGACCGGTACGCCGCCTCGGATTGACGGCCGATCCATCAATTTCTCGGTGCTCGAAGAGCAGCCGGGGGACCTTGACCCGGTGCCCGTGTTCTCCTTCATGGGGCGCGCGGATATGCATCCGCGCCAGGTGCCGTGCTGGGTCACGCACACCAACGAGCGCACGCACGATATTATCCGCGCCGGGCTGGACCGCTCGCCGATGTACACCGGCGTGATCGAAGGGGTAGGGCCGCGCTACTGCCCGAGCATCGAAGACAAGATCCACCGCTTTGCCAGCAAGGACAGCCACCAGATTTTCCTGGAGCCGGAAGGGCTGACGACGAACGAGTTCTACCCGAACGGCGTGTCGACCAGCCTGCCGTTTGACGTGCAGTTGGACCTGATCCACTCGATGCGCGGCCTGGAGAATGCACACATCCTGCGCCCAGGCTACGCCATCGAATACGACTACTTCGACCCGCGGGCGCTAAAGGCCTCGCTGGAGTCGAAGGCGATTTCCGGGTTGTTCTTCGCCGGCCAGATCAACGGCACGACCGGCTATGAAGAGGCTGCGGCCCAAGGCCTGCTCGCCGGCATCAACGCCGGCCTGCAAGTGCAGGGCAAGGATGCCTGGACGCCGCGCCGCGACCAGGCCTATCTGGGTGTGCTCGTCGACGACCTCATCACCCGCGGCGTGACCGAGCCATACCGCATGTTCACCAGCCGCGCCGAATTCCGCCTGAGCCTGCGCGAAGACAACGCCGACATGCGTCTGACCGAGGTCGGCCGCACGCTGGGTGTGGTCGACGATGCCCGCTGGGACGCGTTCAACCGCAAGCGCGACGCTGTTTCACGTGAAACAGAGCGCCTGAAATCGACGTGGGTGAACCCGGCGATTCTTCCGTTGGAAGACGCCGAGCCCGTGCTGGGGAAGGGCATTGAGCGCGAATACTCACTGGCCGATCTGCTGCGCCGCCCCAACGTAACGTACGAGTCGCTGATGGGCATGCAGGGCGGCAAATACGCGCCCGAAAGCCCATTTGCAGAAGATCCGCTGCTGGCCGAGCAGATTCGCGAGCAAGTCGAGATCGGCATCAAGTACCACGGCTACATCGCCCGCCAGGCCGATGAAGTCGAGCGCCTGGGTGCGAATGAGAACACCCGTCTGCCGGCCGATTTCGACTACTCGCAGGTGCGTGGCCTGTCGATCGAAGTGCAGCAGAAGCTGGCCAAGCACAAGCCTGAGACCATCGGGCAGGCATCGCGTATCTCCGGCATCACGCCGGCGGCGGTGTCGCTGCTGCTGGTGCATCTGAAGAAGGGCGTATTGCGGGGGCAGGTCGGCCCGCGCTCGAATGCGGAAGGCGAGGCGGCTTGATGGCGAATGTGACCGACGCCCGATCGGAATTGGACGCCGGCGCACGTGCGCTCGGCCTGTCGCTCGACACTGCGCAACTGGATCGCCTGCTCGCGTACCAGGGGCTGCTCGCCAAGTGGAATCGCGTCTACAACCTGACCGCCATCCGCGATGCGGGCGACATGCTCACGCATCATTTGCTGGATTCACTCTCGGCCGTGCCGCGCATTGCTGAGTTGGCGCGCCGCGCGCAGCCTGATGCGCCGCGTGTGCTGGATGTCGGCTCCGGCGGCGGCTTGCCTGGCATTCCGCTGGCGATCAGCTACCCGGATGTCAGCGTCACGATGGTCGACATCGTGCAGAAGAAGACCGCGTTCCTGACGCAATGCCGCGCCGAGCTGGGCCTGACCAATGCCCAGTCACATTGGGGCCACGTGGAGAAGCTGGCCGATGCGACTGGCTACGGCGTGATCACGTCGCGCGCATTTGCCGAGCTGGTCGATTTCGTCAACCTGGCCGGCCATCTGCTGGCGCCAGGTGGCCGCATGGTTGCAATGAAGGGCGTGCGTCCGGATGCCGAAATTGAGCGCCTGCCGTCCGGCTGGACTGTTGAAGCCATCGAACGCCTGACCGTGCCGGGGCTATCGGCCGAGCGTCACCTAGTCATCCTCGCGCCGTCGGCGTGAGTGAACGTTGTAGCGAGTCATTCACCGCAGAGGAGTCATGTCGAATATTTTCGTGATCGCCAACCAGAAGGGTGGGGTCGGCAAGACCACCACCACGGTGAACCTCGCGGCCGGGCTGGCTGCGCAAGGGCAGCGCGTGCTGCTGGTCGACCTCGACCCGCAGGGCAACGCCTCGATGGGCTCCGGCATCGACAAGCACACGCTCGAATTCAGCGTGTATCAGGTACTCGTCGGCCTGGCGACGATCCCGCAGGCGCGTCAACGCTCGGAGGCCGGCCGCTACGATGTACTGCCGGCTAATCGCGACCTGGCCGGCGCCGAGGTTGAACTGGTCGATCTGGAGCATCGTGAAAACCGCCTCAAGCTCGCGTTGGCCGAGGTGGATGCCGAATACGACTTCGTCCTCATCGATTGCCCGCCGTCGCTGTCGCTGCTGACGCTGAATGGCCTGTGCGCGGCGCACGGCGTGGTCGTGCCGATGCAGTGCGAGTACTTCGCGCTCGAGGGGTTGTCCGATCTCGTCAACACCATCAAGCAGGTGCACGCCAACCTGAACCGCGACCTCAAGGTCATTGGTCTGCTGCGTGTGATGTTCGACCCGCGTGTGACGCTGCAGCAGCAGGTGTCGGCGCAGCTGGAGTCGCACTTCGGTGACAAGGTCTTCAAGACGATGATCCCGCGCAACGTGCGCCTGGCCGAGGCGCCGTCGTACGGCATGCCGGGCGTGGCGTTCGACCCTGCATCGAAGGGCGCCAAGGCCTACCTGGATTTCGGAGCCGAGATGATCGCCCGCGTGCGGCACATGGCCGAGCTGCCAGCCTGAGCGCAAGAGGAACAACATGAGCACGATGAAGAAAAAGGGATTGGGCCGCGGCCTCGAAGCGCTGCTGGGCAGTCCCGCCGAGATTGTCGAAACCGCCAAGCAAGAGGGCACACCGACCGTGCTGAAGCTCGAGCAGATGCAGCCGGGCAAGTACCAGCCGCGCACGCGTATGGACGAGGGCGCGTTGCAGGAGCTGGCCGCGAGCATCCGCGCACAGGGCCTCATGCAGCCGATCCTGGTGCGCAAGGTCGAGTCCGACGACCCGAAGCCCAAGTACGAGATCATCGCCGGTGAGCGCCGCTTCCGCGCTTCGCGCCTGGCCGGCCTGACGGAAGTGCCCGTGCTGGTGAAGGACGTGCCGGACGAGTCGGCTGCTGCCATGGCGCTGATCGAAAACATCCAGCGTGAAGACCTCAACCCGCTGGAAGAAGCACAGGGCATCGCGCGTCTGGTGCGTGAATTTCAGTTCACGCATGAGCAGGCCGCGGAATCGGTGGGCCGCTCGCGCAGTGCGGTGTCGAATCTGCTGCGGCTGCTCAACCTTGCCCAGCCCGTGCAAACCATGCTGATGGCCGGCGACATCGACATGGGGCACGCCCGTGCGCTGCTTGCCGTGGATAGCGCGACGCAAATCCTGTTGGCCAACCAGATCGTCAACAAGCGCCTGTCGGTGCGCGAAACGGAAAAACTTGTCGCCTTGACGCTCAAGCCGTTCGAGCTGAAATCGCTCAAGCAGAAGGGTGGCCACCAGGCTGGCCGCGATGTTGCCCGCTTGGAAGAAGAGTTGGCAGACACGCTGGGCTTGGGTGTGCAGATCAAGCTGGCGGCCAAAGGGCGCGGCCAATTGACTGTGCAGTTCGCCAGCCTCGATGAGTTTGATGGCCTGCTCGCGCGTTTGCGCCCGGACGGCGACGACGAAGCGGCAGCTTGAACGGGGCACTTACTGCGACAGTTTGCCGCAGGCGCGCTGACCCACGGTGGTGGGTCATTTTCAGGCGCTTGCGCGCACCGACTTGGTGCGATTACCTCCCGCGTCATCGACGTCGTGCCCCGTCGACGCCATCATGAAATCGACGGGGTACCGCTGTAATCAGGCGGATTCGGTGCCCCGCCAGCAGCACGTCATTGCAGGCGAAGCGTGGAACGCAACTGTTGGAAGTGCTGTCGAAGGCGCCCGCACGACCGTTCGCTTGCGCGTTGACTGGCGAACATCATGTCCCGTAAAATCGTGCGGTTTTAAATCCGCCTGACCCAAAGCGGTGCGGCATGATGAAAGACCATTCTTCCATGCAGCCAGCCACGCCGGCAGTCAACCATCGGCGGCCCGATTCTTCCGCTTCGTTGGAAGCCGCCCGGCCTCAGTCGGCGCAGGCTCCGAGGCCAGCTGATTGGGACGACGACGCAGAGAAGGCGGAACCGTCGGCGCATGTGCTTTCGCATGACGAAGCGGTTGCCCTGTTCGGCGAACAGGCTCTGCGGGCTTCGCGTATCACGCCGCTTTCCATCGTGCTCGGCCAACTGGCCATCACACTGCTGTGTGCGCTCGGATGGTATGTCGGCAGTTGGTTCGCAGGCACGGGCGCTGCGTCAGCCGGCGAGGCTGCGCTCTCGGCCCTGCTGGGCGGCGGCGTGTGTGTGGTGCCTTCGGCATGGTTCGCGATGCGATTGTCGACGGCCAAGGGATTCGAGTCCATCGCCCGCCTGGTGGTGGGCGAAGCGATCAAGGTGCTCGGCACGGTCGCGTTGCTGGTGATTGTGGTGGTGATGTTCAAGGGACTGCATTGGCCGCCCTTGCTGATCACCCTGATCCTGGCGCTCAAGATGTACTGGGTTGGTCTCGCATTGCGCTGACGGCGTGATGATGGGACCCCAAGCCTGCTGCCATGCAGCAGGCGCAAGGGAGGTGTCGGAAGACGGCAAGACCGTGCGGCAGGAGAGGCCCCGGTTCATTGCGCTGACACTCCGCAAGAATAAGGTGGCATGTTCAGGCCGCGTGCAGTCCGCGATCTCCGGGGCAACCTGTGGAGCATCGGGCGCGAGTCGGAACAGGGCACGAAGAATGTTTCGCAATATTGGACTGAATCATCATGGCAACTGAAGTCGCAGAAGCCGCCGGCCACGCCGCCGAGCACGCTCTCACGCCTTCCGCGTATATCGCGGAGCATTTGCAGAATTTCAATAGCGTCGGCGGCAAGCAGATGTCGGTCGTCGACTTCTCCGTCATCAACTGGGACACGATGTTCTGGTCCGTATTGATGGGCGCCATCGGCATCATCTTCCTCGGCATGGCTGCGCGCCGTGTCACCTCCGGCGTTCCGGGCCGTTTCCAAGCGTTTGTTGAACTGGTTGTCGAGATGGTCGACGACCAAGCCAAGGGCATCATCCACGGCGATCGCTCCTGGATCGCTCCGCTGGCCCTGATGGTCTTCGTGTGGGTCACGCTGATGAACGCGGTGGACTTGATCCCGGTGGACTGGGTCACGGGCGTTAACCATCTGCTGGGTTCCTTCGGCCTGCACGTGCCGCACCATCGCGCAGTGGCCACGGCTGACCTGAACGGCACCTTCGGCATGTCGTTCGCTGTGTTGATCCTGATGATCTACTACAGCTTCAAGATCAAGGGCGCGGGCGGCTTCGCACACGAGCTGCTCTCCGCCCCGTTCGGCGCCAAGTGGTACCTCGCGCCGTTCAACCTGATCCTCAACATCATTGAATTCCTCGCCAAGGCAGTGTCGCTGGGCATGCGGTTGTTCGGCAACATGTACGCGGGCGAGCTGGTGTTCCTGCTGATCGCGCTGCTTGGCTCGATCTGGACGTTCGGTGCTGATTTCTCGGCACTGGGTTTCGTAGGTCACGTGGTGGCCGGTGCAGTCTGGGCGATCTTCCACATCCTGATCGTTCTGCTGCAGGCGTTCATTTTCATGATGCTGACGCTGGTGTACATCGGCCAGGCACATGATCACCACTAAGTAGCGGTTCAGGTTCTCCGGTTCCGTTTGGTTTTTTCAAGTTCTCAAGTTCTTAGTCTTTCACGTAAAAGGGAGTCATCATGCAAGCATTTCTCGCCAACATCCAAGGTCTGACCGCCATCGGTATCGGCATCATCATCGGCCTGGGTGCCATCGGCGCCTGCCTCGGCATCGCACTGATGGGCGGCAAGTACATCGAAGCCTGCGCACGTCAGCCTGAGCTGATGAACCCGCTGCAAACCAAGATGTTCCTGCTGGCTGGCCTGATCGACGCGGCATTCCTGATCGGCGTTGGTGTGGCCATGCTGTTCGCGTTCGCCAACCCGCTGCTGTCGGTCATCAAGTAATTCTTTTCGGTCTGCATGATGCCGGAGGCGGCCTGGGACAGCGCAACGCCTGACCCTCGCCGCTTCGTGCATTGATCCGTAGTCTCAATACCGAAAGGAACACACCATGAACCTGAACGCCACACTCGTCGCGCAGATGGTCGTGTTCTTCATCCTGTGGTGGGTTGTTGCCAAGTTCATTTGGCCGCCCCTGGTGAAGGCGCTCGACGAACGCGCGAAGAAAATTGCCGATGGCCTGGCCGCTGCCGATAAGGGCAAGGCCGAGCTGGAGCTGGCCAACAAGCGGGTCGAGCAGGCACTGACCGAAGCGCGCAATGAAGGCGCGCAGCGCATCGCGGACGCTGAAAAGCGTGCCCAGATGAGCGCCGACGAGATCAAGCAAAACGCCCAAGCCGAAGCCGCGCGCATCATCGCGCAAGCCAAGGCCGAAGCCGAGCAGCAAACCGTGCGTGCGCGTGAATCGCTGCGCGACCAGGTTGCTACGCTGGCCGTCAAGGGTGCCGAGCAGATCCTCAAGCGTGAAGTCAATGCGCAGGTCCACTCTGATCTGCTCAATCAACTCAAGGCTGAGCTGTAATCATGGCAGAACTCGCAACCGTTGCCCGTCCGTACGCAGAGGCGCTGTTTCGCGTAGCGAAGGCCGGCAATCTGGGTGCATGGTCTGAGCTCGTGTCGGAAATGGGGCAAGTCGCCGCCGTACCCGACATGAAGGCAGTCGCCGATGATCCGAAGCTCTCCAAAGCCGATGTGGCGGGGATCTTCCTGTCGGCGTTGAAATCTCCGGTGTCGCATGAGGCGAAGGAACTGGTTGGCCTGCTGGTGGCCAACAAGCGCCTGTCGCTGCTGCCGGAAATTGCCGCGCAATTCCATGTGCTGCGGAATGCCAGCGAAGGCGCCGCCGACGTCGAGATCACCAGTGCGTTCCCGCTTGAGGGCGCGCCCCTGACCGAACTGGTCGCCACGCTCGAACGCAAGTTCGGCAAGAAACTGCAGGCTCACGTGAGCGTCGATCCTTCGTTGATCGGCGGCGTTCGTGTGCAGATTGGCGACGAAGTGCTCGACACCTCGGTGCGCGCGCGCCTGACGCAGATGCAGTCTGCGCTGACCGCCGCGTAATGCTGTTCGTCGCGGCGCTGGAAAGCAGCCCGCGAACAGATTGAAGAATTAGGAGCATTCGATGCAACTGAACCCCTCCGAGATCAGCGACCTGATCAAGACCCGTATCGAGGGCTTGAAGGCTGGCGCTGACGCAAAGAACACCGGCACGGTCATCTCCGTGACGGACGGTATCTGCCGCATTCATGGCCTGTCGGGCGTGATGCAAGGCGAAATGCTGGAATTCCCAGGCAACACGTTCGGCCTCGCGCTGAACCTCGAGCGCGACTCCGTCGGCGCCGTGATCCTGGGTGACTACGAGCACATTTCCGAAGGCCAGGAAGTCAAGTGCACGGGCCGCATTCTGGAAGTGCCGGTTGGTCCGGAACTGCTGGGCCGCGTGGTCAACGCGCTGGGCCAGCCGATCGACGGCAAGGGCCCGATCAACGCCAAGAAGACGGACGTGATCGAGAAGGTCGCTCCGGGCGTGATCGCACGTCAGTCGGTGAGCCAGCCGGTGCAGACCGGCCTGAAGTCGATCGACGCGATGGTGCCGATCGGCCGTGGCCAGCGTGAGCTGATCATTGGCGACCGCCAGACCGGCAAGACCGCCGTGGCCGTCGACGCCATCATCAACCAGAAGGGCAAGGGCATCTTCTGCGTGTACGTGGCAATCGGCCAGAAGGCTTCGACGATCGCCAACGTGGTGCGCAAGCTCGAAGAGCACGGCGCGCTGGAATACACGATCGTGGTGGCTGCTGCTGCTTCCGACTCGGCTGCCATGCAGTACCTGTCGGCCTACGCCGGCTGCACGATGGGTGAGTACTTCCGCGACCGCGGTGAAGACGCCCTGATCGTGTATGACGATCTGACCAAGCAAGCTTGGGCGTACCGTCAGGTTTCGCTGCTGCTGCGCCGTCCGCCGGGCCGTGAAGCCTACCCGGGCGACGTGTTCTACCTGCACTCGCGCCTGCTGGAGCGTGCTGCCCGTGTGAACGCTGACCACATTGAAAAGATCACCAACGGTGAAGTCAAGGGCAAGACCGGTTCGCTGACTGCACTGCCCGTGATCGAAACGCAGGCTGGCGACGTGTCCGCGTTCGTGCCGACCAACGTGATCTCGATTACCGACGGCCAGATCTTCCTGGAAACCGACCTGTTCAACGCTGGTGTTCGCCCCGCTATTAACGCCGGTATCTCGGTGTCGCGTGTGGGTGGTGCTGCGCAGACCAAGATCATCAAGAAGCTGTCCGGTGGTATTCGTACCGACTTGGCCCAGTACCGTGAACTGGCTGCGTTCGCGCAGTTCGCTTCCGACCTGGACGAAGCGACCCGCAAGCAGCTCGAGCGCGGCCGCCGCGTGACCGAACTGCTCAAGCAGCCGCAATACCAGCCGCTGCAAGTGTGGCAGCTGGCCGCGTCGCTGTACGCAGCCAACAACGGCTTCCTCGACAACGTGGACGTGAAGGACATCCTGGCTTTCGAAAAGGGCCTGCACGACACGCTGAAGACGAAGTACGCCGATCTCATCAACCGCATCGAAGATACGAAGGATCTGTCGAAGGATGATGAGGCCGCCCTGCGTGCCGCGATCGAGGATTTCAAGAAGTCCGCCGCGTTCTAACCGCGTCATTCCTGGAGCTGACCACGCTTAGCCTGCGTGGTCAGGTCTGAACGGAGAGAGTGAAATGGCCGGAACAAAAGAAATCCGCACCAAGATCAAGAGCGTGCAAAACACGCGCAAGATCACCAAGGCGATGGAAATGGTCGCCGCATCCAAGATGCGCAAGGCGCAGGAACGGATGCGCGCTGCCCGCCCGTACGCCGAGAAGATCCGCAACGTGGCCGCGCACATGGCGCAGGCCAATCCGGAGTACAAGCACCCGTTCATGGTGGAGCGCGAAGTCAAGCGTGCCGGCCTGATCGTGGTGACGACGGACAAGGGCCTGTGTGGTGGCTTGAACACCAACGTGCTGCGTGCCGTCACCAACCAGTTGCGCGACCTGCAGAACAAGGGCGTTGAGACGCAAGCTACCGCCATCGGTACCAAGGGTACGCAGTTCCTGGGCCGCATCGGCGCAAAGGTTGTGTCCAATGTCATGCATCTGGGCGACACGCCGCATCTGGAAAAGCTGATCGGCGCGATCAAGGTCCAGCTCGACGCGTTCAACGCGGGCGAGATCGACGCTGTGTATCTCGCATACACCCGCTTCATCAACACGATGAAGCAGGAGCCTGTGGTCGAGCAACTGCTGCCGCTGACCGCTGACAAGCTGACGCAGAGCGACGCCGAAAAGCAAGCCTACTCGTGGGACTACATCTACGAGCCGGACGCGCAGACGGTGGTCGACGAGCTGCTGATCCGCTATGTCGAGGCGCTGGTGTACCAGGCGGTGGCCGAGAACATGGCCTCCGAGCAATCGGCCCGGATGGTGGCGATGAAGGCGGCTTCGGACAACGCGAAGAACGTGATCGGCGAACTGCAACTGGTCTACAACAAGACCCGTCAGGCAGCGATCACGAAGGAACTGTCCGAAATCGTCAGCGGCGCAGCGGCAGTCTGATAGCCACGGCAAAGAATCAAGTTATTGGAGATACAAATGAGTATCGCAAACGGAAATATCGTGCAGTGCATCGGCGCCGTGGTGGACATTCAGTTCCCGCGTGACGCGATGCCGAAGGTTTACGACGCTCTGGTGCTGGATGACAGCAACGACGCATCGTTCGCCGAGAAGGGCCTGACCTTCGAAGTGCAACAACAGCTGGGCGACGGCGTGGTGCGTACCATTGCGCTGGGTTCGTCCGACGGTCTGCGCCGCGGCATGCGCGTGGCCACCACCGGCGCGCCGATCTCGGTGCCGGTCGGTCACGGCACGCTGGGCCGCATCATGGACGTGCTGGGTCGTCCGATTGACGAAGCCGGCCCGATCGCCTGCGACGAAAAGCGCGCAATTCACCAGAAGGCCCCGAAGTTCGACGAACTGTCGCCGTCGGTGGACCTGCTGGAAACCGGCATCAAGGTGATCGACCTGGTCTGCCCGTTCGCCAAGGGCGGTAAGGTGGGTCTGTTCGGTGGCGCCGGCGTCGGCAAGACCGTGAACATGATGGAGCTGATCAACAACATCGCCAAGCAGCACTCGGGCTTGTCGGTGTTTGCTGGCGTGGGCGAGCGTACCCGTGAGGGCAACGACTTCTACCACGAAATGAAGGACTCCAACGTGCTCGACAAGGTGGCCATGGTGTTCGGTCAGATGAACGAGCCGCCGGGCAACCGTCTGCGCGTGGCGCTGACCGGCCTGACGATGGCCGAGCGTTTCCGTGACGAAGGCCGTGACATCCTGTTCTTCGTCGACAACATCTACCGCTACACGCTGGCCGGTACCGAAGTGTCGGCACTGCTGGGCCGTATGCCTTCCGCCGTGGGCTATCAGCCGACGCTGGCTGAAGAAATGGGCAAGCTGCAAGAGCGTATTACGTCGACCAAGACTGGCTCGATTACGTCGATTCAGGCCGTGTATGTGCCTGCGGATGACTTGACCGACCCGTCGCCGGCAACGACCTTCCTGCACTTGGACTCGACCGTCGTGCTGTCGCGTGACATCGCTGCGCTGGGTATCTACCCCGCCGTTGATCCGCTCGACTCGACTTCGCGCCAGCTCGACCCGCAAGTGGTCGGCCAGGAGCACTACGAAGTCGCCGACCGCGTGAAGAAGACGCTGCAGCGCTACAAGGAACTGCGCGACATCATCGCGATTCTGGGCATGGACGAACTGTCGCCGGAAGACAAGCTGGCTGTGGGCCGCGCCCGTAAGATCCAGCGTTTCCTGTCGCAGCCGTTCCACGTGGCAGAAGTGTTCACGGGTTCGCCGGGCAAGTACGTGCCGCTGAAGGAAACCATCCGCGGCTTCAAGATGCTGGTGGACGGCGAGTGCGATCACCTGCCGGAACAGGCGTTCTACATGGTCGGCTCGATCGACGAAGCCTTCGAGAAGGCCAAGAAGCTCCAGTAAGAGCAACGTCTGGCCCTGTGCGTAAGCCGGGGCCAGTACTGGCTTTCTGACATTCTCCGAAAGCCGCTTTTCTGAGCAAAGGAATCGAGATGGCAACCATTCATGTAGACGTCGTCAGCGCTGAGCACGAGATCTTTTCGGGCAATGCCAAGTTCGTGGCACTGCCGGGCGAGGCTGGTGAGCTGGGCATTCTGCCTGGTCACACGCCGCTGATCACGCGCATCAAGCCGGGCGCCGTGCGCATCGAGAAGGAAGACGGCGGCGAAGAGTTCGTGTTCGTTGCCGGTGGCATTCTCGAAGTGCAGCCGAAGAAGGTGACCGTGCTGGCCGATACCGCAATCCGCGGTCACGACCTGGACGAAGCCAAGGCGAACGAAGCCAAGCGTGCGGCCGAAGAGGCGCTGCAGAACCAAAGCAGCGACATCGATCTGGCCCGTGCACAAGGTGAACTGGCGGTCGCCGCTGCGCAGTTGGCAGCAATCGCCCGCCTGCGTCGCAAGCGCTAAGGCAGTGTGTACCGGTTGGAGTCATCGACCGGTCCAGACGAAAAAGCAGCCCCGAAAGGGCTGCTTTTTTTTCGCCCGTCCACGGTAACGGGCGGGCGTCAACGGTGCTCGCCTTCGTGTTTTTCGTCACCGCGGTTGCCATTCTGCGGATGCTGCTGGCCCTCATGGTGTTCCTGCCGCGGCGGTTGCGCCTGGGGTTGCGGTTGAGGCGGTCGGGCTTCTGGCGGACGCTGTTGAGGCTGTGGCTGCGGCGGGTGGAATTCCGGCGCGCGCGGCTGGGGTTGTGGTTGCGATGGGCGCATCTCCACAACGTGTGGTTGCGGCGTCGGACGCGGGGCTTCCGTGCGTGGCACAGGCGGACGCTGCTCGGGCTCGGGGCGTGCGTGCATCTGCGGCGGCTCGTTGTGCGGGCGCTCTTGCATCGTCGGGGCCGGATTGCCGGTGAAGCGATTCGGCTCTTGGCCTCCGCGCTGCGGTTGAGGTTGAGGTGCCGGCGTGGCGGCGTGCGGTGCTTGCGGGCGCGGCTCGAAGGCGCGGCGTTCGTCACGCGGTGTACCCGGTGCGCCCTCGTGTTGTGGTGGGCGCGTCGTCATCCCGGCCGGGCCTTGCGGTGCCTGTCCGGCTTGCGGTTGCCCCGGGCGCTCCTGCGGTGCGGCTGCGCCGGGCAGCGGGCGCGGGCGATTGATCGCGCCGGGCGCCATCAGCGCCTGCGGAGCGGTGCTCGGCTGAGCGCCGTGCGGTGCCTGTGCACCTTGAGGGTTCGGCGAACCCATCAGTCCCTGCGGACTATTCGGACCACTCGGACCGCGCTGTTCCTGTGGACGACCCGGTTCGTTGCCGGTGCGTGCAGGCCCATTGGACGCGGCGCGAGTTAAACGTAGACCCGCTGCCTGCGCAGCTGCTGGCACGGGCGGCATTGCCGCGTTGGGCTGGCCGCGCACCGGTGCAACGCGCGCGCCCGCGCTACCCCCGGTCCATGCGGGGCCGGCGCCGGGCAGTGTGCCGCCTTGCGAGTGGAAACGCTCGGCCAACGCGTCATGCCCGCCAGCGGGCACCTGCGGCGCCCGTACGGCAATGGCTTGACGCGAGAACACTTGGGCCGGCGGCAACGGATGTGTGCCATTGGCTGCGGCCGCGCCCACCAGGCTTGCCTTCACCGGTGCCAGCGCAGGGGTCGATACGATTTGCGCGTGCGCAAGCTGCGCTCGCATCTGCTCAGGGCGCAGCGTCGTCATCGCGGGGCCGACCGGCTGACCGTTCACGAACGTCTTGGCGGGTACGGCCGTCAGCGCAGCTGGGTTGTTGGCGTTGACGTACGTGACCCGGTTCACGTTGGTCACGTTGTTGTGGATGATGGTCTTGTTGACCGTGATGTTGTTCACCACCACCGTTTTGTTGATGTTGGTGACGTAGGTGGGGCTGGCGGCATACACGGGGCGATACGCCTCGCCCGGCGCCAGCGGGAACCACGCGACGCCTGGGGAGCCGATCGAGATGTTGATCCCCCAGCTGACACCGCCGCCCCCGCCTCCGCCCACAAAGCCGACCAGCGCTGGTGCATACACCGGGCGCGGTACCACCGGCCCGGGGACCCAGCACCACGTCGCGCCGACATAGGCCCAGCGGCCATAGTGGAACGGCGCGAAACCCCACGGCTGATCGTCGACCCAGGTCCAGCCCCACGGCGCAACCCACGCCCAGTGGCCCGTGCGGTAGGGCGCCCAGCCGGCTGGTATCGCGCTCGGCACCCATACGGCGCCGTAGCCGTCTTCCTCGCGCCATGAGCCGTAGCCGTCCAGAGCTTCATAGCCGGTCATTTCGCGGCCGACGTAGCGGGCCGAGATGGAGGCATCTTCGCGAGCGTCGCGCGATTCCGCCCAGCGGTCGAAGCCGTCGCGGCCGGGGTTGTCCACACCGCCGGCCTCGGCCAAGTCCGTGCCACCAAAGCGGATCTGCTGACCCGCGCCCAGCGGGGTCGAGCGGTCGTCGCCGTAGGCCGTGCCCTGACCGTGCCAGACGGTCACGGTGGTGCTGGAGCCGTCGGGGGCCACGTCGAGGCGGTACTCGCCCGGCGCCTGCGGTCTGAACGCGAGGTTGGGCGTATCGATCTCGATGGTCTGGTCAGGCGGCAATGCCCGCACCCGTACCGACAACGCGCCTTGCGTCAGCTTGACTTGCGTGTTGCGATCATCCAGGTCGACCAGCGTGGCGCCGGTGTTTTGCCCCAGGCGCAGGGCGGTGGAGCCAACGTGCAGCTCGCTGCGGCTGCCCTGATCGGACCACAGGCGGTCGCCGGTCGTGAAGGGGCGGTTGAGTGTGGCGCCGGCCCAGTCGTCGGAACCGGCAGGCGCGAAGCTGACCGCGCCAGAGAAATCGGACAGCCGCGCCACACGCGAGGCAGGATCGGCTGCCAGCGCAGCTTGTGAGCCGCACACCAGCAACACTGCAGCAACACCAACGGCACGCAGGACATGCGGCAATCGCAGGCCGGCCAGACGTACAGCACGACGGGAAGGAGCGGACATAATGAGCCCTCGTTTTTATGGCGGCATGTGCCGCGTGGATGTCTCCATTAAACGCGGCGGCGGCCGACATGCCGACTTGGCTTTGTAAGAGCGTGTTTCGCGAAGGGCGTCAGAAAGCGCTCCGGACAGAACGTCGGGCGCGTAAATTGCGCAGGCAAAAAAAAGCGCGCGGGCCGGGGAGCGCCGCGCGGACGGGAAATCCCTTCGAGGGGTCAATTCGAAAGGAGGGGTAACTTGGCATTGCCGTGGTGCCCGTGCGCGGATGTCGGGTGGGATGCCCGTCTAGCGCACAACAATTGGACACAACTGCAAGGTGCGAAGGGCATTGTGGGCGACGAGGTAGGCCTCGGACGTAACAAAGTGTGTCGGATTGCAATCGAATGCAAGCGTTGCAAACGATGCCGTGGCGTGATGCCAGAGGCGCTTAAAGAGGCGTTTGCGGGAACGTCTGCTGCACCTGCTCAGTCCCACCACTTTGTCTCGATGGCCGGCAAACCGCATGGAGCGCGGGCCTTCAAGGCGTGGCTAAGGCTAGGGTGCCGGTTTCAAGGAGGGAGGCATGCAGCAGCATGCGGCGGGTCGGGCAGCGCTGGCGTCGGTGGGCGCTGGCGTTTTTGTTACCTTGATGGGGGCAGTTGGCGGGGCGGGCGCTGCACATGCGGCCACGGAAGCGCCTTCGACAGCGCCTCAGGCGCCAGCAAGTGCGCCTGCCGCCTCCACACCTGTTGCGTCTGCGCCAACGGCGGCGCTTGCCAAATCCAGGATGCCGCGCGAACGCCACGCCGGCACGTTTTGGCAAGGCGCGGTCGGCAATGGTGCCGAAAGCCCGGGCTGGAATGTCTGGCTGAACGTGTATGAACCCGCGCCCGCCGACCAAGACAAGGATAAGGACCCCATCGCCGACACGCTCACTGGCGAGGCCTACGACGACCGCCCTCAAGGGCGCACGCTGTGGACCATCGAAGGCCGCAATGCGCCAGAGCGCCGCTTCATTTGGCGCGAACGCGCCGAGGCCACGGACGGCAGCGGCCGACCGATCGCACGCGAGGGCGGTACGCTCTCCGGTGCTTTCTCGGCGGACGGCAGCAGCGCCACTGGTACGTGGAGCGACGGCGGCCGCAGCCAGCCCTTCACGCTCAAGCGCATGGCGCGCTATCGCGAAGTCACCGGCACGGCAGGCCAGGCCACCCTCACCGAGCGTTATCCGGTGATGGGCGATGCGGCCATCGACACGCTGGTGCAATCGTTACGCGTCAACCGCTGCGATCAATACGACACCGAATGCGTTGTCCGCATCAGCGCCATCAGCGTGGGCGACACCGTAAGCCTGTTGCGCATGGTGTGGGCCTATAGCGGCGGCGCACACGGCAACTACGGCTTCACCGCCGGCAACTGGCGGCGCGGTGCGCAGGGCTTCCAACCCATCACCCTGGCCGACTTGCTGAACCCGACGCCGGCGTGCCTGCAAAGCTTCAACGCGCAGATCGTCGATGCGCTCAAGCGCGAAGGCGCACCCGACGCCGCACGCGGCGCGCTCAAGGAGAAGGACCTGCGCAACGCCACGTTTCCGTTTACGCTGCAAGGCAACCGCATCGTCGTGCACTACGGGCCGTATGAGGTGGGCCCATATGCATCGGGCGCATTTCGTGCGGCGGTGCGTGTGGATGATCTCGGGGCCGTGTGTAAGCGGCCCACTACCTGAATCGACTGCTGACCATGTCTGCCAATCCTTCCTACCTCGACGAACAAGCCACCATGCGCCGGCTGCTGTCGGGCAAGACCATTGCCGTGGTCGGGCTGTCGCCACGCTCCACGCGGCCCAGCTATGACGTGGCGCGCTACCTGCAACAGGCCGGCTATCGCATCGTGCCCGTCAACCCGCAACACGCCGGGGAAGATGTACTCGGTGAGCCCTGCTACGCCACGCTCGCTGAGGCGGCGACCACACTGGCGGCTGCCGGCCAGCGCATCGATCTTGTCGATATCTTCCGCCGCACCGAACACGTGCTGCCCGTCGTGCAGGAAGCGATTGCTGTGGGCGTGGGCGGCATCTGGGTGCAGCTTGGAATCGTCAACGATGAAGCGATGGCGTTGGCGCGTGCCGCTGGCATTCCGGCCGTGCAGGACCGCTGTACCAAGATCGAGCACTGGCGGCTCGACATCGGGCAGCGCAACTAGCCTCGCCCGTCACGACTGTTGACGGTCGGCAGCAGGCGTTGCTCCTAGGCTTTTGGCTCCCCCACTGTTACAGGAGCCCTCATGTTTTTTCGACATCGGATCTTGGCCGGAGCATTGGCGGCCGCGTCATCATTGGCCATGGCGGAAGGCCGCTTGAGCGTGCACGTGCTGGATCAGCAGACGGGCACGCCCGCAGCCGCGGTGCGCGTCACGCTGGAAGCGCGCACAGACGGCGCTTGGCGCATCATCGGCAGCGGCACGACGGATGCAGATGGACGCATCAAAGCGCTGGAGTCGACCGGCCAACCCTTTGCCGCCGGTGACTACCGCGTGACCTTCCACACCGGCGATTACTACAGCGCGCGCCACACGCCCACGTTTTTCCCCGAAGTGCCGGTGGTCTTTCAGGTGCAGGATGCCGCGCAGCACTATCACATTCCGCTGCTGCTGAGCCCCTTCGGGTTCTCGACGTATCGCGGCAGCTGACGCGCTACACTTCGGCGGTCATTGAACCTCGCACGCATCTCCGCATCATGGCCGTCGATCCGCACATCCTGCAGTTCTATCAACGTATTGCCGAGCGCTTTGGCGCCTTGCCACTGCCGGAAGATCCGCCGGCGCAGCGTGCGCGTTTCGAGGCGATTGCAGCGCTGTCGAACCATCCTGATCCCGAGGGTGTGGAGGTCTCCGACCTGAGCTTGCCGTTGCCGGGTCGCACGCTCGATGCGATCGTCTTCCGGCCCAAGCACGTGGTCAAGCCGCGCCTGCTGGTGTGGTTTCACGGGGGAGGGTGGGTGGTCGGCGCACCGCGTACCACGCATCGTCTGCTGGCTGCATTGCTTGCGCAGGACACGGGTTGCGCTGTCGTCAGCGTGGATTACCGCCTGGCGCCGGAGCACCCGTTCCCCATTCCGGCCGACGATGCACGCGATGCGCTGGCCTATCTCGCAGCGCAGCGCGAGCAGTTCGGTTTCGATCCCGCATTCCTCGCAGTAGGTGGTGACAGCGCGGGCGGTCACCTTGCAGCACAGGCCACGCAGGTGGTGCGCCCGGGGCTCGTCAGTGCGCAGTTGCTCGTGTATCCCGTCACCACGCCGGCATTCGGCAGCGAAAGCTATAACGCCTTCGCGCAAGGTCCGGGTCTCACGCGTGACGAAATGCGTTGGTATTGGACGCAGTTCATCGGCGCCGAAGCGCTGGCCAAACTGCCGTCTGAGCACGATCCGCGCGTCGACCTGATGGCGCAGCCGCCGGCGCACACGCCGCCCGATACGGTCGTCATCGTGGCCGCGCACGACGTGCTGCGGGATGACGGTCTGCGCTACGCCGATTACCTCGTCGAGCACGGCGCCCAGGTCGTTACCATCGAGGCGTCCGGCATGACGCACGGCTTTGCGCGCATGCAGTTCGAGGCCGAACGCGCACGCGAATGGATGCGCCGTGCGGCGCACGCCTTCGTGGGGATGATCAGCGAGGAATAAGCGAGCGCGGCAAGAAGTACGCCGAGGATCAGCGCGGCGGTGTGCGGCGCGGGCGGAACGCCGCCATCACGCGCCGCGTGACGAACAGCGAGAGGTAATCCTGCACGCGGGCATCGGCGGCCAGCATGCGTAGCGTTTCCTGATATTGAGCACGGACGAGATCGGCAGGTGCGCCGGTGTCGTGTGCGATTTTGTCGATCTGCTCGTCCTGGTCTGCGATGGCGGTGCCCATGGTTGCTTCCCGTCGTGGCGTTGGCAGTGGCGCGCGCGCCTGACTGGCGCGGCGAGTGACCACTATAGGTAACGGGTCGGAACAATCCAGCCTTGTTGCAAAGCTTTCAGCCGGCCGCTTGCCTCGCGTCAAAACCGGTGCGACTGCCTATGCAGAGACTGCACCGGCAAGCCTCATTTGCCCCAGTTTGCGGGCATGCTCTGCAGGCCGATGGCGGCACCGGATGTATCCGTCACGCGCGCCAGTTCACGATACGCAATGGCCTGCACGCGCTCGGGCAACGGCACAAACTTCGCACGCGCGGCGAGTTCGTCACCGTGGAAATAGCCCCACGTCAGAAACTTCAACGCGGCCAGCGTGCGCGGGCCTGAAGGGCTCACGGCCGGCACCACGATGAAGGTGCCCATGGTGATGGGCCACGTATCTGCGCCGGGCAGGTTGACTAGCGGTGCGGTGAAGTCGCCCTTGCGGTTCCACGCGCTCTGCACCACGGCTTCGCGGAAGCCGCTCACCTGCGCGCTGACGAAGCGGCCTGCAGCGTTGCGCAACTGCACGGCGTTGAGGTCGTTGTCGAGCACGTAGTTGTAGTCGACATAGCCGATGGCGCCGGGCGTAGCCTGCACAGTCTTGACGACGTCGCCACTGCCCTTGGCGGCAAGCGTATCCGCCGGCCAGGCGATGGTCGATTTGGTGCCGTAGGCGGTCTTCCACTCGGGGCTGACGGCGCTCAGATAATCGGTGAAGTGGTACGTGGTGCCCGAACCGTCCGCGCGCACCACGGGGCGGATCTTCAGCTTGGGCAGCGTCACGCCGGGGTTGAGCGCGCGCACTTCGGGCGCGTCCCAGCTTTCCACCTTGCCGAGGAAGATGTGCGCGAGCACTTCACCCGTCAGCTTGAGTTGCCCGCGCGCCACGCCCGGCACGTTGATGAACGGCACCGCGCCCGTCACCACAGACGGCACGCACACCAGGCCAGCCTTGGCGGCATCGGCGCTCGACAGCGGCACGTCAGACGCGCCGAAATCCACCGACCCCGCACGAATACGTTTGAGCCCCTCGCCTGAGCCCACCGCGTCATAACTGAGCGTGACACCCGACGACGCGGCATACCCCGCTGACCAGACGCGATACACCGGCGCGGCGGCGGTCGACCCCGCCCCGCGCACTTGCGCGTGGGCGAGAACGGGCAGGCCAGCAGTGACAACCGCCAGGGCAACAACAACGTGCTTGAACATGGAAAGACGGGCGAACAGCGGTGGGAACGAAGCTGGCGATTGTAGCGATGCCTGCGTGACAACCCCGGGTGTCGGGCCTATGTGGGACTTCTATTGCAGGAGCGGGCGTTGTAATTCGTTCCGCAAACGTTGGGCAGATTGGAGTCGTCAGATATTTCCAATATAGTGGAAATATGGAAGAAGCCGACGTCATCCGTGCCCTTGCGGCACTCGCACACAACCTACGCTTGCGCGTGTTCCGCATGCTCGTCGTCGCCGGCCCTGCGGGGCTGACGCCTGGGGTGATGGCCGAGCAGCTCGACGTGCCCGGTGCGACGCTCTCGTTCCACCTGAAGGAGCTGATGCACGCGCAGCTCGTGACGCAGGAGCGCGACGGCCGCAATCTCATCTACCGCGCCGCGTTCGATCACATGCAGGGCGTGCTGACTTTCCTGACCGAAAACTGTTGCCAGGGCGAGCCGTGCGGCGTAGACGGCGCCGCCTGCCAGTGCTGACGGTGCACCCATGACCACCAACGTTCTGATCCTCTGCACCCACAACTCCGCGCGCAGCGTGCTAGCCGAAGGCATGCTGACCCACTTGGCGCAGCAGTTAGGCAGAGACGTGCGCGCCTATAGCGCCGGCAGTGCACCCAGCGGCCGGTTGAACCCGTTTGCGCTGGACGCGCTCGCCAATGCCGGCGTCGACACCACGGGCTATCACAGCAAAAGCTGGGACGCGTTCGCGGCCGAGGGCGCGCCGCCGATGCACATCGTCATCACCGTGTGCGACAGCGCCGCCGCTGAAGCCTGCCCGTACTGGCCCGGCAGTCCGGTGAAGGTGCATTGGGGCTACCCCGATCCGTCCAACGCATTGGGTGGCGATGCGGGTAAGCGCCAGGCCTTTGAGCTGACGCGTCAGGCCATCGGCTATCGGATGCTGCAACTGCTGATGCTGCCACTCGACACGCTGAACCACGCCGAGCTCCAGACCCATCTCGAACGCATTGCGCGCAGCTGAACACCATGGCGGATTGGCGCAACCGATGGCTTGCCGAAACGCTGGGTACGACCTTGCTGCTCGCAGTCGTCATCGGCTCGGGGATCATGGCTGAGCGGTTGGCGGGCGGAAACGCCGGGCTGGCGCTGCTGGCCAACACGGCGGCCACGGTGTGCGGACTCTATGTGCTGATCGAAGTGTTCGGGCCCGTGAGCGGGGCGCATTTCAACCCGGTGGTGTCCGCAGTGATGGCAGTGCGGGGCGAGCTGCCGGGCGGCGTGCTTGTGCTCTACATCACGGCACAGTTGGTAGGCGCGGTGCTGGGTGCTTGGCTGGCGCACGCCATGTTCGACATGACGCTGCTGCAGTTTTCCGCCAAGGTGCGCAGCGGCCTCGGCCAGTGGATTGCCGAAGCCGTGGCGACCGCTGGCCTGGTGCTGGTGATCGTGCGTGCGCCGAACGGGCGTGCCGCCTCGCTGGTGGCCGCGTATATCGGCGCGGCGTACTGGTTCACGGCTTCTACGTCGTTTGCCAACCCGGCGGCGGCGTTCGGGCGCATGTTCAGCGATAGCTTTGCCGGCATCGCCCCGGCGAGCGTGCCGGGCTTCATCGTCGCCGAGTGTGTTGGCGCAGCCATCGGGCTGGGCGTGCACGTTGCGCTGCAGCCGCGCAATGGCGGTAGCGCCCAGCCCAACATCATCGAACGTTCAGGCGACTGAACTGGTGGCGTCTTCCTTCACCAAGCCTTCCGCGCGCAACGCGGCCTGCACGGCCGGGCGCGCCGCCACGCGCTCCATATAAGCCAGCACGTTCGGGTACGCCGTCATGGGCAGCGACAGGACGTTCGCCCAGTTCAGCACGGTGAAAGCGTAGGCATCCGCCACGCTGTAGTCGCCGGCCAGATAGGGCTGCTTGGCGAGGCGCGCGTCGAGCTCCGCAAAGCGCTTGGCGAGCTTGTCCTTGGCGCCCTGGCGGGTGGCCTCGGGCGTGTCCTTGTACCAGAGCGGCCCAAAACCCTTGTGCAGCTCGGTGCTGACAAAGGTCAGCCATTCGATCACCGACATACGGTGCGTGCTGCCGGCCCGGCCGATCAGCGCTTGTGCGGGGTCGAGGTCAGCCACGTATTGCAGCAGTGCGGCACCTTCGGTATGGCGCGAACCATCGTCCAGCTCCAGCAGCGGCACATAGCCGCGCGGCGAGATCGTGTAGTAATCCGTGCCGTCAGCAGTGCGGTGCTGGGCCAGGTTGACGGCGGTCAGGTCAAACTGCGCGCCCACTTCACGCAGGGCGATGTGCACGGCCAGCGAGCATGCGCCGGCAGAGTAGTAGAGCTTCATAGTCGTTTGATCTCCAGGTTGGAACAGCCACTGCGCACGCGGGCAGCAGCGGCATTGGCGACACTGTAGGATTGCGTCCACGCCAATGGAATAAGCATCAAGGAAAGTCATGCTTGCACAAACGCAATACCGCCTGAGCGCGGCCGACCTGGAGGTGGTGCTGGCGATGGCGCGTACCGGCACGCTGGCGGCAGCGGGGGAACGGCTGGGCGTGGATGCGTCCACGGTGTTCCGCGCGGTGCAACGCATCGAGCGCGGGCTCGGGCAACGGCTGTTCGCACGCTCGCGCACGGGGTATCTCGCCAACGAGCTGGCGCTGTCGCTGGCCGAGCGCGCGGAGCAAGTGGAGGCCGCGTTAGAGTCGGCACGGTCGGTGGTCAATGCGGCGCCCGATCAGGTTTCGGGCACGGTGCGCATCACCACCACCGACACCATCCTGGTGGGCTTGGTCGCCCCCGCGCTACAGGCTCTGCACGCCGTGCACCCGAACCTCGCCTATGACTTGCGCGCCAGCAATGAACTGGCCAGCCTCACGCGCCGCGACGCCGATATCGCCGTACGTGCCACGCGGCGCCCGCCACAGCATCTGGTCGGCAAGCACCTGGGCTCCATTCGCGTGGGGCTGTATGCGGGGCAGGGGAGTGGCATGACCCTCGCCGATGTGGAAGCGGGCCGCACGCCGTGGCTGGCCATTGACGACGCAATTCCCGATCACCCCTCCGTGGCTTGGCGCAAGCGGCATTTCCCCAAGGCCATGCCCACGTATTTTTTGAACAGCCTGCAGATCGTGGCCGAGATGGTGGCGATGGGCATGGGGGTCGGCATCCTGCCCTTGCTGATGGGCCGGGCGTGCCCCGACCTGATGTTGTTGCGCGATTTGCACGATGCCAACCAGTCGGAACTGTGGCTGCTGACCCATCCGGAGTCCCGCCACCTGCGGCGGGTGGCGGTGGTGTACGGGCATCTGGCGCAGACGCTGCGCCTGCCGTGATCGCAACCCAGCGACCCGGCTGGCGGCCGCTGGCTTACTTGATGAAGAAGACCGTTTCGACGACGTCGTTAATCAGTACGAAGTCGGTCGTCGTAATGTCGTCGAAGTAATACGTGTAGGTGGTCTTGGTGCCGAACGTTCCGGTCTTAACGGGGTTGCCCAGCATTTTGGTGAGCGTGACGACGTCATCGCCGATATGGACGCCACCCACACTGCCTTTGAACGGCGCATCGACACGGTAGGTGGTGACGCGGTCTTTCTCGAAGAACACCCAGATGCCCTTGGTCTTGAGGCGCAGTTGCTTCTTCTTGGGCAAGTTCGGAATGGATTGATCCATCTGTTCGGGGTCCAGCGCCGTGCCAAGCGCGCGCTTGACGTCCTCGACGGAGTCGCCCAGCTTGATGGGCAGATCGGTCACCGTGGGCGCAGCGAATACCGTGCCGTGGCAGGTGAAGAGCAGGGCGGCTACTGTGGCGGCACAGCGCAATGAGCGTCGGATAGACATCAGCATGGTGTGGGCGGGTATGAGAACGCGTGGATCGTGAAAGCAACGGTCGAGGCTAGCAGAAAGCCGTAGAGCTGCCTCGTGCCCCGAAGAGGGGGTGTCACGAAGACGCAACGGCGCGTTCGCCCGCATCGGGTGACGCGCTTTCGGGCGCGCCGGTGGCCAGCGCAGCGCGGCGGCGCAGGTCTTCCGTTGTCTCGCCATTGCCGTCGGGCCGCCAGCCCGGCGGGCGCAGCAGATAGCCGAACACTTCACCCGCCGAGCGCGCCGTCTTCAGGTCCTGCCAGAGCGCGCGCCAGTGCGCGAACTCGATGGTCAGCAGGTTGTACGTACGCATCGGGCGGACAAGGCCGTAGCGGCACGGCACGTCGTTGCGTTCGGGGATGTAGGTGCCGAACAGCCGGTCGAAGAGGATGAGCACGCCGCCGTAGTTGCCATCGAGGTATTCGAGGTTGGCAGCGTGGTGGACGCGGTGCGCCGACGGCGTGTTCAGGACCCACTCCAGCGGCCCGAGGCGTGGAATCCAGGTGGCGTGAATCCAGAACTGGTACAGCAGGTTCAGCGACAGCAGCATCAGCACGATGCGCGGCGGCATGCCTAGCAGCGGCGCCAGCGCGAAGAAGGCGAGGGTGCCAGTCAGCTTGCCCGTCCACCCGAAGCGGTAGGCGGCGGACAGGTTCAGATCATTCGGCGAGTGGTGGATGGCGTGCGTGCACCAGAACCAGCGTACGCGGTGCGCGGCGCGGTGGTACCAGTAGTAGCAGAACTCTTGGCCGAGAAAGCAGGCAGCCCAGCCGGTCCAGTGGTCCATCGGCAGCGTCCACAGGCGGTGCTGGTAGATCCATTCCAGGCCCTGCGTCCAGAACGCCAGCGGCAGCAGCCAGCGCAGTGGGTACTCGCGTACGAGGAAATCGACCGCCGATATGCCGGCGGCCTTCCAATCGTAGCCGGCCCCGCCGTTTCTCAATGAGAGCACGATCGCCTCGGCCAGCGATGACACCAGCACGATGACAACGGCGATCTTGAGGATGGTCAGCAGCACGGCCATGGCGCTGGGCTCCGGTGAGGGATGCCGGCGACGGTACTGCAAACGGTGCCAAGGCGGCAATTGGGAGCAATGCCGGTGTGCGTTACAGCGTATTCACCGCGCCCAGGCGTTGTTCCGGTTGTGCAGAAAGACATGCACACCGCCACTCTTGTCTTGCGCCACGCCCGCGCTGCCCCATGGGTAGTTCGTCAGCCCGCCGGGGTCCTGGCCCAGCTTGCGGGTAATCCAGCGGCGGTGCCGTTGTTCCACCACGTCGATGTCGTCGTATGAAGCGGCCTGCTCCAGTTGAAAGAACACGCCGACGAGCGCGCCGCATTCGAACCGCAGGCTAACGGTTACGGGTGCGGCGGCGTCCAGCGCGGTCATGGTGGCGAACTGGCAAGGCACCTCCTTGCCGCAGACGCTTACCAGTCGGACAGGCCCAACGGCAAAGCGGTTCGGAAGTGCCTCGGCACGTGTTTCGGGGGTGATGCGCAAATCGGCGAGTCCGACTTCGCCGTTGGTCGGGTCAATGTGGAGGGCGTCGTGCATGAGCGTGGTTTGGCAAAAGCGAAGGGCCTAGCCATCAGCGGGCAGGTTCTTGTTATAGCAGCCCCCCTCGGAAGGGCGGGTTTCACCGGCTCAAGTTCGCCCAGCCGATGCCGTAGCAGCTTGAGTGGCCCCGACAGCCGGTAACCAATCTGGAGGGCGCTACGGTCATACCCGTACGCAGACTGATTCACGCAGGACGTTCACCTAAGAAGAATCATGATTTCCTCGCTCCGCACCCGCATCCTCCTGATCTCATCGGCCACCGTGGTTGGCGCCCTGGCCCTGTCCGGCGCCGCCACGTATTCCATTGTGCGCAGCAACACGATGGAATCGATTGACCAGAACCTTGCCGCCATCGCCAGCGGCAACACCCTCGCCATCGACAAATGGGTGGCTGCCAAGGCCCAGGCCGTCAAGGCCACCGCCGAGGTGATCGAACACGGCGACCCGCAAGGCTTCGGCAAACACATGGGGAATGCCAACGGCTTTCCCATCATCACGGTCGGGTGGACGGACAAGTCGTTCATCTCCACCAGCGCCACCACACCCAAGGACTACGACCCGACCGCCCGCCCCTGGTACAAGCAGGCCATTGCCGCGGGCAAGCTGCTTGTCACCAAGCCGTATGGCGACGTGTCGACGGGGGTGCCGTACGTGTCGTTTGCCGCGCCGCTCATGAAGGGCGGCGAGGCCGCCGGCGCGCTGTCGGGCGCCGTGCCGCTCGATGGCGTGCGCGAGGTGGTGTCCGCCGTGCACCCCACGCCGTCGAGTCTGGCCTTCGTGGTCGCCAAAGACGGCCAGGTGATCGCCCACCCCGACGCCAAACTGATGCTCAAGCCGGCCACCGACGTGGCGGCCGCGCTCAACGCCGATGCGCTCGCCAAGCTGGCCACTGCCACCGCACCGCTTGAGCTTGAACTCGCGGGTGCGTCCAAGCTGCTCAAGGCCCAGGCTGTGCAGGGCACCGACTGGTATCTGGTGATTGCGCTCGACAAGGCCGAAGCCACCGCCGGTTTGCGCAACGTCGTCAAGGCGCTGGCCGTGGCCATGGTGCTGCTGACGCTGGCCGCCGTGGGCATTGCCGCGTTCTTCACGTCGCAATCGTTTCGCCGCCTGTCGCAGGTGCGCGATGCGATGGACACCATCGGCGCCGGCGGCGGTGATCTCACGCATCGCCTGCCCGTGGTCGGCAACGACGAGGTGGCGCAGATCAGCGCCTCGTTCAACACCTTCATCGACAAGATCGGCGAGGTGCTGCTGGAAGTGCGCGCCAGTGTGGACAGCATGAAGTCGGCCACCGGCGAGATCGAGATGGGCAACCGTGACCTGTCCAACCGCACCGAAGTCTCGGCGAGCAACTTGCAGGAAACCTCCGCCGCGCTCACCGAGCTGACCACCAGCGTCAAGAACTCCGCCGACGCGGCCGTGCAAGCCACGCGCTTGGCCAGTGCGGCCAGCGAGGCCGCCACGCGCGGCGGCGAGGTGGTCTCCAGCGCCGTGAGCACGATGGATGAGATCGGCAAGTCCTCCGCGCGCATCACCGAGATCATCGGCGTGATCGACAGCATCGCGTTCCAGACCAACATCCTCGCGCTGAACGCTGCGGTGGAAGCCGCCCGCGCCGGCGAGAACGGTCGCGGCTTTGCCGTGGTGGCCGGCGAGGTGCGCACGCTGGCCCAACGCAGCGCCACTGCCGCACGCGAGATCAAGGACCTGATCCAGGCCTCGGAAGCCAGCGTGCAGACCGGCGCGCAGCGCGTGCAGGCTGCCGGCGCGACGATGCAGGAAATCGTGCAGGGCATCGAGCGCGTCGCGCGCATCATCGGTGAGATCGACGGTGCGATGCACGAGCAGAGCGCCGGCATCAGCCAGATCGACCGCAGCGTCGCCGAGATGGACCAGGCCACGCAGCAGAACGCCGCGCTGGTGGAGCAGTCGACCGCCGCATCGGCGATGCTCAATGAGCAGGCGCAGGGTCTGGCGCGCACGGTGGGCTTGTTCAAGCTGCGCGCGAACTAAAACCGCTAGCGCAGTACCCCTCTTCATCGCGCCCGGGCCGGGTGCTCCTTTGCCTAGAATGGAGCCCCGGCAACGTTCCCCGCGCCTCTTCCTTTCGGCGGACGTTGCCTGACCTCAACGCTCCGCCCGTATGCCCAATGTGCTGATCCTCGGTGGACGCGCGCCTGTAGCGCTCGACCACGCCCGCCGTTTTGCCCACCAGGGGTGGACGGTCTGCATTGCCGACAGCATTCCGTGCCAGATCAGCGGGGCGTCCAAGGCGGTGACGGCGACGTTGCGCCTGGCTCCGCCGCGCTATGCGCCAGCGCAATTTGTGGCGGACCTTGCGCGCATCGTGCGTGAGCACTGCATCGATCTGGTGGTGCCGACGTGCGAGGAAGTCTTCTACGTGTCGCGCTACCGGCATCACTTGCCGGCGCACGCGCGCGTGCTGGCCGAAGATTTCGACAAGCTGCGCGCGGTGCACAGCAAATGGCAGTTCCTTGAACTTGCGCAGGATTGCGGCGCCGATGTGCCAGTCTCCGCGCGCGTGCAGTCGCTGGACGAAGCGCGCGCCTGGGCAGCCGGTCGGCCTGTGGTGCTCAAGCCGGAGTTCTCACGCTTTGGCGTGCATGTGCGCCTGTATCGCAACGGCATCCCCGACGATGCGCCGCCGCTGCCTGATCTGGGCGCGTGGGTGGTGCAAACGCTGGTCACGGGGCAGGAGTTCTGCTCGTACAGCGTGGCCGATCGCGGCCGGCTGGTGGCGCATGCGCTGTATCGCCCGGATTGGCGGATGTCGACCAGTGCCAGCTTCTACTTCGCGCCCGCCCGCATCGATGCCGTGCGCCACTTCGTCGCCAACTTTGCGCGCAAGCTCGAGTTCACGGGGCAGCTTTCGTTCGACTGGATCCAGCAGGCCGATGGCCGCGTGAGCCCGCTGGAATGCAACCCGCGCGCAACCAGCGGTAGCCATTTGTTTGGCCCGGACGATGCGTTGCCTGCCGCGCTGGCCGGCACGCTGGAGGGCTGCATCGAGCCCTCGCCCGGCGCGCCGCGCATGGCGGCTGCGGTCATGGCGTCGGTGGGGCTGTTTGAGGCACTACGCCGCGGCAAGCTGAACCAATGGCGCCACGACTGGCATGCCGCCACCGACGTCCTCGGCACGCCGGGCGACCGCGGTCCGCTGTGGGGCGGCGTGCGCAATCTCGCTGCGTATGCGCGCTTGGCCATCGCCCAGGGCTGCAACATGCGCGAAGCTGCCACGCAGGACATCGAATGGGACGGCCAGGAGCTGCCCGAGGTATGAACGCGCCCGGCGCCGTGCCGCATGCGTGTTTTGCCGACAAGGCGGGCGCGTTCTTGCACGTGCATCGCGGGCAGGCGTCGCGGCCGTTCGTTGCCAATCTCGTCACACAGGTCGATGTGGTGGAAGCGGGTGGCTTGCCGTTGCCAGTGACCATCAATGGCACCGATGACCGCCCCGGTCATGACGATAGCGCCTGGATCTGCTCGCCCATCACCACGTACGGCCGCTATGCGGTGGAAGAATCCGAGCGCCTGATGCCACGCATGTTCCGGCCGCTCGTGCGTGGTGCGATTGGCTTGGCCGATGTGTGGATGCGGCATGCGCAGTTGGATCGCGCCGTTGCCGTCAACAACTGGCTGGTGAGCACGAACCTGTATCCATCGGCGGCAGCGTTTGACCTCGAAGCGCTGGTGCGCACATGCCAAGCGCGCTGGCCGGATCGCGCGATCTGGCTGCGCTCGCTCAACACGTTGCAGCATGCCGACTGGCTGCGTGCTACCGCTGCTGCGGGCTTCAACCTGATCCCCACGCGGCAGGTCTACGTGTTCCGCGATCTGCGCGACACACGCCAGCATCAGAACCTGCGGCGCGACCTGCGCTGGCTCGACAAGACGCCGCTGACCTTCGTGCCGCACGACGCCTTTACCGACGCCGATTTCGTGCAAGCCGAGCGGCTGTATGCGCAGCTGTATCTCGACAAATATTCCGCGTTGAACCCGCGCTACACAGCGGCGTTCCTGCGGGCCTGGCATGCAGCGGGGCTGCTCGACTGCGCGGGCTTTCGAGATGCGCAGGGCGTGCTGCGCGCGGTGGTCGGCGTGTTCGGGCAGGGGTCGCTGCTGACCGCGCCCATCGTCGGTTACGACACGACGTGGCCGCAGTCTGCCGGCCTGTATCGCTTGCTGATGGCACACGTGCTGCGCCTGACGACGACGCGTCACGCCGAGTTGAACCTCAGCGCCGGCGCTGCCCACTTCAAGCGCCTGCGCGGTGGCGTGCCGGCCATCGAGATGAGTGCCGTCTACACGCAGCACTTGCCGTCTGCCACGCGCCGCGCGATCGGCGTGTTGCGTAGCCTCACCACCCGGATCGGGGTACCGATCATGCAACGCTTTCAGCTATGACTGCTGCTGTTTGGAACCCCACGCTGCTGCGCGGTTGGTATCCCGCGGCCGAGGCGCACCGCCTGCGTGACACGCCGATGCGTGTGATGCTGTTTGGCCGAGCTGTGGTGCTGGCCCGTTTGCCATCCGGCAAGTTGCTCGCGCTGGACGATCGCTGCCCACATCGGCAGGTGCCGTTGTCGGATGGCGCGCTTGTGGGCGAGACGCTGCAATGCAAGTACCACGGCTGGACGTTCGGAGCCGACGGCCGGTGCACCGCCATACCCGGTCTGTGCCCGAGCGCCGCTGTACCCGCCGTGCAGGTCAATGCATGGCACGTTTTTGAGCACGACGGGCTGATCTGGTTGAGTGCGCGGCCACCCGGCGAAGCCGGCTCTGCTGCGCTTCCCCCGTTCCTGAGTCGCCTGCCAACCGGCAGCCGGCGCTTTCTGTGGAGCACGCTCTGGCTGGCACGCCCGGCAGATGCGTTGGAAAATTTTCTCGACCCGCTGCACACACATCTCGTGCATCCGGGCCTGGTGCGCAGCCACGGCGCGCGCCAGCCGGTGACGGTTGCCATCACGCAATCCGCCGACGGCCTGCAGGTGGACTACACCGGCCAGCCGCAGCAAAGCGGGTTGCTGTACCGGTTGTTCGAATCGCCACGCACGGTGGAACGCGCACACTTCGGCATCGCCACCCCCGCGACGGCCCAGATCGAGTACCGCTATGCCAACGGCAGCGCGCTGGTTTTCACGCTGCATTTCACGCCCGAAGACGAGATGCGCACGCGCGTGTTCGCCACGCTGCATGTAGAGAACCGCTGGGCGCCAGCCTGGGCGGTGCGCTGGTTCGTGTGGCCGTTTCTCTATCGCGTGGCAGAGCAGGACCGCCGCATCGTCGAAGCCCAGGCCGCGAACAGCGTGCGCTTTGGGCGGCAGGATGGCATCTCCACCGAACTGGACCTGGTGCGGCCGATGCTCGATGCGGTGTGGATGCCGAATGGCGAGCCGGTGAGGGAAGGGCAGCGGGTCGTGCAGATGTGGCTGTAGCGCCGGAACTGGCTTACCTCGACCGCCCGTCGAAGTGCGTCACGGGCACGCTGTCCAGATCGATGTCTTCCAGGCAGCGCACGTTCACTGCAATCATCGGCGTGCCATCGGGCATGGCACCTTCGGCATACGGATGGATGCCGCAAGTCGGGCAGAAGCGGTGGTTGATCACGTGCTTGTGGAAAACGTAGGTGCTGGCGTTGCCCTCGGGTGTGAGTAGCCTTACCTTGTCGCGCGGCACGAACCACAGTAGCGACCCCTTGCGCTGGCAGATCGAGCAGTTGCACGCCATGGCGCTGTCCGGATGGCCCTCGACCTCGAAGGCGATGTGTCCGCAGTGGCAGCTTCCCTTGTGTGTCATGCCGGTCTCCTGTTCGGGCGGGGATGGGTGCCATCCACTATAGGCAAGCCACAGGGCGACGGACGACGCGCTCTTGGGAGTCGCCCTAGTCTCCGCGCCCGCGCACCGATGCGACAATCGCCGCCATTGCGCCACACCGGAGGAGATGCCATGCGCCACCATCGTTCTGTTGCTGTCTTGCGGGCGGTTTGCTTTGCCGCCGGCTTCTGGGGATGTGTCGGTGCGTTTGCGCAAGCGTCAGCCCCGGTAGCTGTGCCCGCCACACCGGCCGCACCGCCTCTTGCAGCGCAGCTCATCAACATGGGCAGCATGACGCCGGACGAAATCGGCCCCGTCATCGCCGAGATGGGCACGCTGCGCACCAAGACGCTGGTGAGCACTGCCAACGGTACGGTGGGCATCCAGCTGGGCACAGTCGCCAAGCACACGCATACCTATTCGGACGAGATCCAGTACGTTATGTCCGGCACGGCCACTGTCTGGCTGGACAACGGCCCGCGCGAGGTCAGGGCGGGCGATCTGCTGGTCATTCCGCATGGCGTGGTGCACGGCACCCTGACCACCAGCACGGACTTCAAGGCCATGGCGATCAAGCTGCCGCCGCAGCGTGCAGGCGATACGCACAAGGTGCCGTGACACGCGGGCGCTTGGTCTGGATCAGGGCGGGGTGAAAACGCCTTCCCTTACAATGGCGCCCTCATCCAGAGTCCTCCGCCATGTCCGCACCGCTCGCCAACGACACCTTCCTGCGCGCTCTGCGCCGCCAGCCGACCGACTACACACCGCTGTGGCTGATGCGCCAGGCGGGCCGTTACCTGCCCGAGTACAACGCCACGCGCGCGCGCGCCGGCAGCTTCCTCGGCCTGGCCAAGTCGCCGGCGTATGCAACGGAAGTGACGCTGCAGCCGCTGGACCGCTATCCGCTGGATGCCGCCATCCTGTTCTCCGACATCCTGACCGTGCCCGACGCCATGGGCCTGGGCCTGTCGTTCGCGCAGGGCGAGGGCCCTCGCTTTGCCAAGCCGGTCCGTACCGAGGCTGACGTGGCGGCGCTGTCGGTGCCGGACATGTCGCAATTGCAATACGTGTTTGATGCGGTGGCCGAAATCCGCCGCGCACTGGTGCAGGACGGCCGCCAGCGCGTGCCGCTGATAGGCTTTTCGGGCAGCCCGTGGACGCTGGCCTGCTACATGGTCGAAGGCGCCGGCTCGGACGACTTCCGCACCGTCAAGTCGATGCTGTACGCGCGTCCCGACCTGATGCACCGCATCCTGGAGATCAACGCCCAGGCCGTGATCGATTACCTGAACGCGCAAATCGATGCCGGCGCGCAGGCCGTGATGGTGTTTGACACCTGGGGCGGCGCGCTGGCCGATGGTATCTATCACCAGTTCTCGCTGGCCTACATGCAGCGTGTGGTGCAAGGCATCCGCGCCGGGGCCGACGGCCAGCGCGTTCCGGTCGTCCTGTTTACCAAGGGCGGCGGCCTCTGGCTCGAAGCCATGGCCGAAACCGGCGCCGATGCGCTGGGCGTGGACTGGACCGTCAACCTGCAGTTGGCGCGCCAGCGCACGGGTGGCCGCGTTGCCCTGCAGGGCAACCTGGACCCGACCGTGCTGTTCGCCGAGCCCGAAGCGATCCGTACCCAGGTGCGCCGTGTGCTGGATGACTACGCTGCCGGCGGCGGCAGCGACGGCCACATCTTCAACCTCGGCCACGGCATTTCGCAGTTCACGCCGCCCGAAGCGGTGACGGTGCTGGTGGACGAGGTGCACAACTACAGCCGCGCGTTGCGGACCAACGCCAAGTCACAGATCAATGCTGCAGTGCGATAGCGTTTGAATCGACCCGCTACGGTGCGTGCAGCCGACGGCACGAGTGGAATCGTCGCCGCTTTGGTGCAGTTAGGGTGAGTGGCCACTCGCGTGCGGGTGGCCCAAGCTGGCCCAGAACCCCTGTCAAGCGATTTATTTCGCACGTTTTTGTGCAGACTTAAGCTGTCAAGACTTGACTTATGCACAAAGCTGTCCCGGCTGGTTTTTTTCGCGGCGCAGCAGCAGATGCTTCGCGCACACATCGCATAAGTGTTTGATTTTTTTGAGATAAAGGCGAACGCGCGGAAATCGTGCAAGCCAGAAAACCGCTGTGTTGACGGCCTTCCACGAGCAGAATCGGCGACTTTTCAACAAAGTTATCCACAGCCTGTGTGGACAGATCAAAAATGCGCCATCGATCAGGGCGCCAAGACGCAAACCTCAAGTAATACTTGAGCATTGGCGGCCCGCCAGAGTCACTGCGCTGGCAAGGGGCGACGGGCCAGCCGCTTTTTTCAGGTGCACGATAGATCGCCGCAACGCAACAAACTCTTTGCAATTCAACCGTTTGCGCTCCGCATGACCACCACCCACGTCGACGCCGCGTTCTCCGATGCCAAAGCGTCGGCCGCCATCGCGCGCGTGGTGATCGATACACCGCTCGATGCCGTGTTCGACTACCGGTGCGGCCCGACCTTGCCGCTGGCTGTGCCCGGACAACTCGTCGTCGTGCCGTTCGGCAATCGCCGCGTGGTGGCGCTGGTCGTGGAAACCGCGGCCACCACGGAGGTGCCGCAAGACAAACTGCGTGATATCGAACGCGTGCTCGATTGGGTGCCGCCGCTCGGTGCCGAATGGCGCGCGCTGGGCGAATTCGCCGCGGGCTACTACCACCGGGCGCTTGGCGAAGTGACCTTGCCGGCGCTGCCGCCGCTGTGGCGCACGCCCGGCAGCTGGGACAACCTCGCCCGGCAGGCCACCGAAACCGTCTACGTGATGGTTGAAACGGCGCGGGCGGCGTTGCTGGACAGCGTTCCGAAGCGGGCCACTGGCGCTATGCGCTTGGCCGAAGCGCTGACTGGCGACGGTGAGTTGTCCACCAGCGCTGCCGTCGCCCTGCACGGGCAGGCGGTGGCCAAGCTGCGCGACTGGGCCGCCGTCGGTTGGCTACGCGCCGAACTGCGGCCGAAGGTGCTCCTGCCGCAGCCGCTTGAATTGCCCGAACCGTCCGTCGCGCCCGCCCTGAATGCCGAGCAGGCCACCGCCGTCGCGGCCATCGCGCAGGGTGGGGCGAGCGGCACGTTCAGCCCATTCCTGCTTTACGGCGTGACCGGCAGCGGCAAGACTGAGGTCTATCTGCACGCCATCGCCGATGCCCTGGCCCGTAACCCGGATGCCCAAGTGCTGATGCTGGTGCCCGAGATCAACCTCACGCCGCAGCTCGAAGCGCGCATCGCCGCGCGTTTTCCGGGCGTACCCATGGCTGCGCTGCACAGCGGCCTGGCTGAGCAACCGCGTGCGCTGAACTGGCTGGCCGCCCATCGGGGCGAGGCGCGCATTGTGCTCGGCACACGGCTGGCGATGCTGGCGTCCTTGCCCAACCTCGCGCTCATCCTCGTCGACGAGGAGCACGACACCTCCTACAAGCAGCAGGAGGGGCTGCGCTATTCGGCGCGGGACCTGGCGTTGTGGCGGGCCAAGCAGCGCAATATCCCGGTTGTGCTGGGCTCGGCGACACCCTCGCTGGAAACGTGGTGGCGGGCGGAACAGAACGTCACCGTGCGCCTGACGCTATCCCAACGCGCGCAGGCCGAGGCGGTGCTACCGCGCGTGTCGCTCATCGACCTGAACCTGGAGCGCCGCGCCGGGCGTGAGATCCGCGATGGGCTGTCCAAACCGCTGGTCGATGCGATTGCCGACCGCCTCGCGCGCGGCGAACAGAGCCTGCTGTTCCTGAACCGCCGGGGCTATGCGCCGGTGCTGTCATGCGATGCATGCGGGTGGCTGTCGGGTTGCCCGCGGTGCTCGGCGTATCTGGTGCTGCACAAGCCCGAACACCGTCTGCGTTGCCACCACTGCGGTTACGAATCGCGCATCCCGCATCACTGTCCCGACTGCGGCAACGTCGACATCGCCCCGCTCGGGCGCGGCACGCAGCGGATTGAAGAGACGCTGGGGGCATTGTTTCCCGAGGCGCGCGTCGCCCGCATCGACGCCGATTCCACCCGCCGCAAGGGCAGTGCTGAAGCGCTGTTCGATACCGTGCACGAAGGCAGCGTCGACATCCTGATCGGCACGCAGATGGTCGCCAAGGGGCACGACTTCCAGCGCGTGACGCTGGTGGGCGTGGTGGCGCCGGACCCTTCGCTGTTCTCGCATGACTTTCGCGCTGGCGAGCACCTGTTTGCCTCGCTGATGCAGGTGGCGGGGCGCGCGGGCCGCGCCGGGCTGGCGGGAGAAGTGTTGATTCAGACGCGCTATCCGGACGCCCCCGCGTTGCAGGCGCTGGTGCGGCACGACTACGGCGGCTTTGCGCGGCAGCTTCTGCGTGAGCGCAAGCAGGCGGGGTTGCCGCCGTTTGCGTACCAGGCGCTGCTGACCACCGAGCACAAGGAAGTGGCCCGGGCGCTGGAATTTCTGGCGGCCGCGCGGGCGCTGGGCGAAACCTTGGTCGCAGAACTGGGGGCGCCGGTGTTCCTGCACGATCCGGTGCCGATGACCATGGTGCGATTGGCCAACCGCGAACGGGCGCAACTGCTGGTGGAATCGGCATCTCGCGCTGCGCTGCAGAAGCTGTTGTCCGCCTGGACCGAGCGGTTTGGTGAGATTACGAAAACAGTGAAAGGCGTGCGCTGGCAGTTGGAGATCGATCCGCTGCGGATCTGACGCCAACATGCACCACCAAAGGCCGCCAACCGCCCCAAAACCAAGCACGCATCACGTGCGGTTGCACCAAACTTACCCCTTTCGTAGCAAGGGGTTGTACTAGGTTGCACCTTTCAAACCGTCGGGCGTATGATCCGCTCCAATTTGCCGGCCACAAGCTTTGGCAATGGCAGCTTTGGATAGGAACCCACATGGCTACAACCACCCTCGGGGTCAAGCTGGACGATGCTTCGCGTGAACGCCTCAAGCGCGTTGCGCAGTCCATTGACCGCACGCCGCATTGGCTGATCAAGCAGGCGATCTTCACGTATCTGGATCAAGTGGAGCGGGGGCAGCTGCCAAATGAAAACGGCCCGGCGGCGGATGGCCTCCCGTCTGCCGCCGCAGCCGTCTCGGACGTGCACGATGGCGAAGATGCCGTGGTGCAACCGTTCCTCGAATTCGCGCAGAGCGTGCAACCGCAATCGGTGCTGCGCGCCGCCATCACGGCTGCCTATCGCCGGCCGGAAACCGAGGCCATTCCGATGCTGCTGGAGCAGGCCCGCCTGCCGGGCGCGCTCGCCTCGGAAGCCAAGCAGCTTGCACGTGATCTGGCCGGCAAGCTCCGCACGCAGAAGGTCGGCACCGGCCGTGAAGGACTGGTGCAGGGCCTGATTCAAGAATTCTCCCTGTCGAGCCAGGAAGGCGTGGCGCTGATGTGCCTGGCCGAGGCGCTGCTGCGCATTCCGGACAAGGCCACGCGCGATGCCCTCATCCGCGACAAGATCAGCAACGGCAACTGGCACTCGCACCTGGGCCAGAGCCCGTCGCTGTTCGTGAACGCGGCCACGTGGGGCCTGCTGCTCACAGGCAAGCTGGTCGCCACGCACAACGAAGCCGGGCTGTCGAAGGCGCTCACGCGCATCATCGGCAAGAGCGGCGAGCCGTTGATCCGCAAGGGCGTGGACATGGCGATGCGCCTGATGGGCGAGCAGTTCGTCACCGGCGAAACCATTTCCGAAGCGCTGGCCAACGCGCGCAAGTTCGAGGCCGAAGGCTTCCGCTATTCCTACGACATGCTCGGCGAGGCCGCCATGACGGAGGAAGACGCGCAGCGCTACCTCGCGTCGTACGAGCAGGCCATCCGCGCGATCGGGCAGGCCTCGGGCGGCCGCGGTATCTATGAAGGGCCAGGCATCTCGATCAAGCTGTCGGCGCTGCACCCGCGCTACAGCCGCGCGCAGTACGACCGCACGATCAACGAGCTGTACCCGCGCGTGAAGGCGCTGGCGATGCTGGCCCGCGAATACGACATCGGCATCAACATCGATGCGGAAGAGGCCGACCGCCTGGAGCTGTCGCTCGACCTGCTGGAGCGCCTGTGCTTCGCGCCCGAGCTGGCCGGCTGGAACGGCATCGGCTTTGTGGTGCAGGGCTATCAGAAGCGCTGCCCATTCGTGCTCGACTTCATCATCGATCTGGCCCGCCGCAGCAAGCACCGCCTGATGATCCGCCTGGTGAAGGGCGCGTATTGGGACAGCGAGATCAAGCGCGCCCAGGTCGACGGCCTGGAGGGCTACCCGGTCTACACGCGCAAGGTGTACACGGATGTGTCGTACCTGGCCTGCGCACGCAAGCTGCTGGCCGCGCCGGACGCGATCTTCCCGCAGTTCGCCACGCACAACGCGCACACGCTGGCCGCGATCTACCAGATGGCCGGCCAGAACTACTACCCCGGCCAATACGAATTCCAGTGCCTGCACGGCATGGGCGAGCCGCTGTACGAGCAGGTGGTCGGCAACAAGCCGGGCAAGCTGAACCGCCCGTGCCGCATCTACGCACCGGTCGGTACGCACGAAACGCTGCTGGCCTACCTCGTGCGCCGTCTGCTGGAAAACGGTGCTAACACCTCGTTCGTCAACCGCATTGCGGACGAGTCGATTCCGCTGGACGACCTCGTCGCCGATCCGGTGGCGGTGGTGGAGAAGATGCACGCCGATGAAGGGACGCTCGGCATGCCGCATCCGAAAATTCCGCTGCCGCGCCACCTCTACGGTGACGTTCGCGCAAACTCGTCGGGCATTGACCTGGCGAACGAGCAGCGCCTGGCGTCGTTGTCGTCCGCCCTTCTTGCCGGCACCAGCACCGTCTGGGCTGCCGAGCCGACCATCGGCGATGCGCCGTACAACGGCGGCACGCCGCAGCCGGTGCGCAATCCGTCGGACCTGCGCGATGTGGTCGGCCACGTGACCGAAGCCACCGAGGCCGATGTTGACGCCGCACTCGCAGCCGCTGCTGCCGCGGCGCCGATCTGGCAAGCCACGCCGCCCGAAGCGCGCGCCGCGCTGCTCGATCGCGCTGCCGATCTGATGGAAGGCGAGATGCAGCACCTGATGGGGCTGATCATCCGCGAGGCGGGCAAGACGCTGTCCAACGCCATCGCCGAAGTGCGTGAAGCCGTGGACTTCCTGCGCTACTACGCAGCGCAAGTCCGTGGTGGCTTCTCGAACGACACGCATCGCCCGCTGGGCCCGGTGGTCTGTATCAGCCCGTGGAACTTCCCGCTGGCGATCTTCACCGGCCAGGTGAGTGCGGCGCTGGCCGCCGGCAACCCGGTGCTGGCCAAGCCCGCTGAGCAGACCCCGCTGATTGCCGCCCAGGCCGTGCGCATCCTGCGCGAAGCCGGCGTGCCGGCCGGTGCCGTGCAACTGCTGCCGGGCCGCGGCGAGACCGTCGGCGCCGCGCTGGTGAAAGACACGCGCACCAAGGGCGTGATGTTCACCGGCTCGACCGAAGTGGCGCGCATTCTGCAGCGCACGCTGGCCGGTCGCCTCGATGCCAACGGCGCACCGATCCCGCTGATCGCCGAAACCGGTGGCCAGAACGCGATGATCGTGGACTCGTCCGCGCTGGCTGAGCAGGTGGTGGCGGACGTGCTGTCGTCCGCGTTTGACTCAGCAGGCCAGCGTTGCTCGGCACTGCGCGTGCTGTGCGTGCAGGACGACGTGGCCGACCGCGTACTCACGATGCTCAAGGGCGGCATGGCCGAACTGGCGATGGGCAACTCGGATCGCCTGTCCACCGACGTGGGCCCGGTGATCGATGCCGAAGCGCGCGACAACATCGTCGGCCATATCGAAGGCATGCGTGCCAAGGGCCGTCGCGTGCATCAGGCACCCGTGCCGGCTGCGTGCGCACACGGCACCTTCGTACCGCCGACCATCATCGAACTCGACAGCCTGTCGGACCTGACGCGCGAGATCTTCGGCCCGGTGCTGCATGTGGTGCGCTGGAAGCGCTCGGCAGACAATGCCGGCCTGACCAAGCTGATCGAGCAGATCAACGGTACGGGCTATGGCTTGACGCTGGGTATCCACACGCGCATCGACGAGACCATCGCGCACGTGGTGGACCGCGCGCATGTCGGCAACCTGTATGTGAACCGCAATATCGTGGGCGCCGTGGTGGGCGTGCAGCCGTTCGGCGGCGAAGGCCTCTCGGGCACCGGCCCCAAGGCGGGCGGCCCGCTGTATCTGCTGCGCCTGCTGTCGACGTGCCCGCAGGACGGCATGCGCACTGCGCTGCAGCTAACCGCAGGCACGGGTACGGAAGTCGATACCGATGCCCGTCGCGCACTGCTGGCGCCGTTCGATGCGCTGGTCGACTGGGCGCGCAAGCAATCGACTGCGCAGTCTGCCGATCTGGCGGCACTGTGCGAACGCCTGGCGGCGGCTTCGGCCACCGGTGCCACGGCCACGCTGCCGGGCCCCACCGGCGAGCGCAACACCTACACGTTGTTGCCGCGTGAAGCAGTGCTGTGCGTGGCGGCCGATCCGGCCGACTGGCTGCGCCAGTTGGCCGCCGTTCTGGCCGTCGGCAGCACGGCGGTTGTGCAGGAAAACCCTGCCATTGAAGCGGTACTGCGGGGCTTGCCGGCAGCAGTACAATCGCGCGTCCGCGTGGTCGGGTCGACCGACGAAGCGGCGTTTGATGCGGTGCTGCACCACGGCGATTCGGACCATCTGCGCGCCATCTGCGAAGGGCTGGCACGACGCACCGGCCCGATCGTAGGGGTGCAAGGCCTGCCGCATGGCGGGGAAGGGCTGGCGCTGGAGCGTCTGCTGATCGAGCGTTCGCTGTCGGTCAATACGGCCGCGGCGGGTGGTAACGCCAGCCTGATGACCATCGGCTGACGGGGAGCACGAGCAGGATTCGCGGTTTCATCCACACGACGGGTGCGGGTGGAATGCGAAGCGGGAGGAGGGCGATGGTGATCCCGTCGCGCTATTGATCCAAATTGCGTTTGAACTAGGAGACGCACAAATGAAATTGAAGCAACTGTGTCTGGCCGCCGCACTGTGCGCGCTGGGGGGTGCCGCATCGGCCCAGGAAGTCATCAAGCTGGGCTTTGCTGCCCCGATGTCGGGACCGCAAGCGCAATACGGCACGGACATGAAGAACGGTGCGACCCTGGCCGTTGAAGAGTTCAACGCCACGCACCCGAAGATCGCCGGCAAGGAAGTCAAGTTCCAGCTCCTGGCCGAAGACGACCAGGCTGACCCGAAGACGGGCACCGCCGTTGCACAGAAGCTGGTGGATAGCGGCATCAAGGGCATGCTCGGCCACTTCAACTCGGGCACCAGCATCCCGGCGTCGCGCGTGTACAACCAGGCCGGCATCGCGCAGATCGCCATGGCGACGGCCCCGGAATACACCAAGCAAGGCTACAAGACGACCTTCCGTATGATGACTTCCGACACCCAGCAGGGCTCGGTGGTCGGCTCGTTCGCCGTCAAGAAGCTGGGCTACAAGAACATCGCCATCGTTGACGACCGCACCGCCTACGGCCAAGGTCTGGCTGACGAGTTCGAGAAGGCTGCCAAGGCTGCCGGCGCGAACATCGTGCGTCGTGAGTACACCAACGACAAGGCCAGCGACTTCAAGGCCATCCTGACGCAGATCAAGAGCAAGAACCCGGACGCCGTGTTCTACGGCGGCGCCGAAGGCCAATCCGCGCCGCTGCTCAAGCAGATGCGCGAACTGGGCATCAAGTCCACGCTGATGTCGGGCGAAATGTCCAAGACCGACGAATTCATCAAGCTGGCCGGCCCGCAAGCGGCCGAAGGCATGGTGGCATCGCTGGCTGGCCTGCCGCTGGAGCAGATGCCGGGCGGCGCGGGCTACAAGCAGCGCTATGAGAAGCGCTTCGGCACGCCGGTGCAGACGTACTCGCCGTACGCCTACGACGGTGCGATGGCCCTGATGAAGGCCATGGTGGCTGCCGGCTCGTCGGATCCGGCCAAGTACCTGCCGATCCTGGCGGCTACCAACGCGCAAGGCGTGACCGCCAAGCACTATGCCTACGACGACAAGGGCGACCTGAAGGACGGCGGCATCACCGTCTACAAGGTCACCGGTGGCAAGTGGGCACCGCTGGAAAGCGTCGGCGGCAAGTAAGCCGATCGGTTTCCTCCATTCGCAGTATGAAAACCGCCCTCCGGGGCGGTTTTTCTTTGGCGGCGACGATCCCTCCAAACACAGAGTTGCAGGCATCTGCATCGAAAATCTTCGATCTATTATTAAATATCGTGTAACGCGATCTTATCGCGTGTCAGTGCTTGGCTGACTTTTCCGAATGGGGGCTTCGGGTACCATGTCGGCCATGACAGGACTTCACGATCTCTTCCCTTCGTGGCCTCCCGCTCCGGGCGGCCTGTTCTGGATCGGGCTGGCGCTGGTGGGTGCGGCGCTGTGCGGCGAATTCGCGCGGGCGGCGCTCAAGCTGCCACGCATCGTGGGCTACGCGGCAGCGGGCCTGGCGGCGGGCGTGCTTGGGCGTCCGCTGATCGACGCCGACATGCTCGACCAGACCCACATCCTGATTGAGATGGCGCTGGCGCTGGCGCTGTTCGAGTTGGGGCACCGGCTCTCATTCGAGTGGCTGCGTGCCAATCGTTGGCTGCTGCTGACCAGTGGTTTCGAGAGCCTGCTGACATGGGGTCTCGTCACCTGGGTGCTGCAGACGTTTGGCGTGGCGACGCCGGTGGCTGTGGCGGCGGGTGCCATTGCGGTGGCGACATCCCCAACGGTGCTGCTGCAGCTCAAGAACGAACTGCGCGCCGAAGGCCAGGTGACAGAGCGGCTGCTTTCGCTGGGCGCGCTCAACAGCATCTACGCGAGCGTGCTGGTGCCGCTCACCGCTGGGTGGCTCCACAGCGAGTATGGGCATTGGGGGGCGGCGCTGCTGCATCCGCTATACCTGCTTGTGGGGTCGGTGGCGCTGGCCTGGGTGGTCGGCAAGGTGGGCCACGCGCTGTATCACCGCATGGCGGGCGATGACCACTATGCCTTCCTGGTACTGGTCGGCCTCGTGCTGTTTGCCTTGGCGCTGGCCAAGTTACTGAAGCTCTCGGTGCCGCTCACGCTGCTGCTGGCAGGCGTGGTCTTCAAGCACCAGGACGACCACCCGCGCGTGTGGCCGTCGCATTTCGGCAGTGCGGGCAGCATTTTGATCGTGGTGATGATCGTGTCGCTCGGCCTGCCGCTGAAGGCGTCGGATTGGGCGATCGGCGGTGTGGCAGCCGTGGCGCTGGTGCTGGCGCGCTTTGTCGCCAAGCTGGCCGGCGCCACCGCGCTGGGCTCGTTCTCGGGCCTGTCGATGCGCCAGAGTGTGGCGCTGGGCCTGGCGCTTGGGCCGATGTCGGGATTGTCATGGTTGCTGATGCACGATACGGCGGCGCTGTACCCGCAAACCGGTGGTCCGCTGGCGGCCATCATCCTGTGCACGCTGGCGATCCAGCAAATCGTCGCTCCCATCCTGACCGCGCGTTCGCTGCGCTGGGCGGGTGAGGTGCGACAAGACGAAGGGAGGCGTTGAGCCCCATGTCCCTCGAACCGTTCTCGAAATCCGAAGCCCTGACGTTTGGCGTTGAGCTGGAACTGCAACTCGTCAATCGCCACGACTATGACCTGGCCTCGGCGTCGCCGGACCTCCTGCGCATGCTCAAGGGCAAGGAGCACCCTGGTGACATCAAGCCGGAGATCACCGATTCGATGATCGAGATCTCCACCGGTATCTGCCACAGCCACGACGAGGCGCTGTGGCAACTGCGCGAAATGCGCGACCGCATGGCGGAAGCGGCGACGGCGCTGAACATTGGCATCTGCGGGGGCGGCACGCATCCGTTCCAGCAGTGGAGCCAGCGCCAGATTTCGCAGTCGCCGCGCTATCAGTACATCTCAGATCTGTACGGCTATCTGGCCAAGCAGTTCACCGTGTTCGGGCAGCACGTGCACATTGGCTGCCCGAACCCCGACGACGCGCTGTACCTGCTGCACGCCATGTCGCGCTACGTGCCGCACTTCATTGCGCTGGCCGCGTCGTCGCCGTTCGTGCAGGGCGTGGATACGGGGTTTGCTTCGGCGCGCATGAATTCGGTCAGCGCCTTCCCAATGTCGGGCCGCGCGCCGTTCGTGCTGACGTGGGACGCCTTCATCGCGTACTTCGACAAGATGCACGCCACCGGCGTGATCGAGAGCATGAAGGACTTCTACTGGGACATCCGGCCCAAGCCCGAATTCGGCACCATCGAAGTGCGCGTGATGGACACCCCGCTCACCGTTGAGCGCGCCGCCGCCATCGCCGCCTACATCCAGGCGCTGGGCCGCTGGCTGCTGTTGGATCGCCCGTTCACGCCGGTGGAGGATGACTACCTGGTCTACACCTTCAACCGCTTTCAGGCGTGCCGCTTCGGGCTGGCTGGAGAATACGTCGACCCGGCCACGGGCAATCGCGGCGCGTTGGCCGATCACATCCTCGAGACGAGCAAGGTGCTGTCGCATCACGCCGAGGCGCTGTCGTCCGAAGGTGCGCTCGACATGGTGCGCGAGGTGGTGGAGGCGCGCGATACGGATGCCGAGTGGATCCGCCGCGCCCAAAACGAAACCCGCAACCTGCACGAGACCGTGCGACGTGGTTGCGGGCGTTGGACGCAGGCCTTGGTGCAACCCGCGTAGTTGCCGATCCGTTAGAACCTGCTCACGACCCTACTGCGCGGCCCCGGGTGGGGCACATTCGGGGGCGCATGCGCTGCTCGGAATCCTCATGGACTTGAGTCCATTCCGGTTCCTGCGCTGCTCTTCACCCCGCTGAGGGCCGCTCGCTACGGATCGTGAACAGGTTCTTAGTGCGTGGGGCGCACCGCCAGCACGCGGCGCGCAAACGCCCAGCACACCAGCGCAAACACGATCAGCCCCAGCCACTGCGCCGGGCCTTCAAACGACGCGCCGACAATCGCCAGCGGCGCATCCTTGCCCGTGCCGCCGATGACCGCCGCCATCAGCACCCCGACCAGGCTTTCGCCCACGATCAGGCCCGAAGCCAGCAGCACGCCGTGGCGGTTCGGCACTTCGGCATAGCGCTCGTAGGGCACGCCGGCCGCCTGCGCGCGCTTGGCCAGAATCTTCTCAATGATCCAGGCCAGTACCGCGCCCGTGACGAGGACCGTGCTGATCGTCGGCGGCAGGTAGATGCCGATGCCCACTGCCAGTACGGGCAGACGGGCGACGCCACCCCGTTGCTTGAGCGCCCAGTCGATAGCGATCAGGATGACGCCGATGACGATGCCGGCAATCACCATGTTCCATTCGAGCTGGTGCGTGAAGATGCCGGTGGCAATGGCCGTCATGAGCGTGGCCTGCGGCGCGGACAGCGCCTGTGCCGCGTCCATACCGGCACGCGGTAGCGCACCCGGGAAACCGTACGCGTTGTAGAGCAGCTCCAGCACCGGCGAGATGACCGCCGCACCCGCCACGCAGCCGATCAGCAGGGCCACCTGCTGGCGCCACGGCGTGGCCCCAACCAGCCAGCCAGTTTTCAGATCCTGCAGGTTGTCGTTGGAGATGGTCGCCACGGCCACCACGGCGGATGTCGTAAAGATCGCCAGCGCAATGCCGAGCTTGCTGGCCTCCGGTGAACCCATCAGCCCGTTGTCTGCGCCAATGGCCAACAACAGCAGCGACACCAAGGTGATGGCGATGATGCCGATGCCTGAAATCGGGCTCGACGACGAACCGATCAGCCCGGCCATGTAGCCGCACGCCGCCGCCACCAGAAAGCCGAACACCACAGCGAAGATCACTGCACAGGTAATCAGCGTCCAGCGCGAACCGGGCGACAGCATGGTCGGCGCCAGGAACGCTGCAAAGGTGATCACCAGCACCACCACCATCGCCAGCGAGACCAGCAGAATCCAGCGCGGCGCCATGTCTTGCTCGGTGCGCTGTTTGGCGTCGCCTTGCGGGCGCAGGCTGCCGAAAGAACGCTTCACGCCCTGCACCACGGGGCCGATCAGCGTGGCCAACGTCCACACGGCCGCCACCGCAATTACGCCTGCCCCGATGAAGCGCACCTGCGTACGCCAGATGTCCGTACCGAACGCAGAGAGCGCCTTGCCGGCCGGCATTGGCGTGATGGACGTCAGGTACGGCACGGCGATGCCCCAGGCAATCACCAGGCCCACTAGCATCGCCAGCCCGGCGACGAGGCCGATCAGGTAACCCGCGCCCAGCAGTGCCGTCGAAAAACCGAGCGGCAAGCGCACGATCGCGGCACCTGCGGCGAACCACCAGCTCGCGCCTTCGCCGAGTAGCCGCAGGCCACTGGTCGCAAACGCGACGATGGCCGCAACGATGCCACCCGCCGCCAGATCGCGCATGCCCGTGGCGGCCGGCACGGCATCGTCGTCGGCCGCATCCGCGCCTTCTGCCGACTGGCCACTGCCCACACGCAGGATTTCCGCCGCCGCCACGCCTTCGGGGTAGGGCAGATCACTTTGCACCACCATCGCGTGGCGCAGCGGGATCGTGAACACCACACCCAGCATGCCGCCGGCCATGCAGACTCCAAACGTTTGCCAGAACGGGAAGCCTTGCCAGTGCCCGATCATCACCAGACCGGGCAGGATGAAGATGATGGAAGACAGCGTGCCGGCCGCAGACGCCTGCGTCTGCACCATGTTGTTCTCAAGGATGTTGGTGCCGCCGAGCATGCGCAGCACCGCCATCGAGATCACCGCCGCGGGAATCGCTGAAGAAAACGTCAGGCCGACTTTCAGGCCGAGGTACACATTGGACGCGGTGAAGATCACGGTGATAAGCGCGCCGAGGATCATGCCGCGCAGCGTCAGCTCTGGCAGCGCTGCCGCCGAAATGTGTTTGGGGGGATGGAGGGATTGCATCCTGCGGGTCTCCAAAGAGGGGGCTTGTGGCGCGGATTATAGGAGCGGGGCGAGGCGGTGGCTTGTTGGTTTTTGTTTGGTGTTTCCTCTAATTTTTTTGTTTGTGGGGCATCCCTTGTTTCGTCCTCTGCCGAGGCGGGTCTTGGTGGTCCACTCCCCTTTCGTTCCCTTCCGGGACCGACTCACTTTCTTTGGTCTTGCCCAAAGAAAGTAAGCAAAGAAATGCGCGCCCGAGATGGCGACCCATCCCTTGAATTTCCGTAACCGGACGGAGATGGGGAAAACTCGCTTCGCTCAGACAGGCCTCCTTCCTTTATCCGCTCGCCCCCAGAAATTCAAGGCGCCATCAAGGGCAGAACGTCAAAAGACAAAGGCCAACCCATCGTGAGGTTGGCCTTGTCGTTTGGGCTGGTGCCCAGAGGGTTTGGCATTTGTCCTTTGACTTTCCCTGCCCTATGCGGCGCCTTGAATTTCTGTTGCAAGGAGGAAAAAGAGGGGAGGCTTGTCTGAGCGAAGCGAGTTTGCCTCCCCTCCCTCCTTGCGACATAAATTCAAGGCGTCTTTCGCCGCATCGGGCGCGCCTTTCTTTGCTTACTTTCTTTGGCAAGACAAAGAAAGTGAGTCAGCCCCGGCAGGGGATGAAACAAGGGATGGACCACAAACACAAAACCAGAAGCTCAGCACTCCACGATATTGACAGCCAACCCGCCCCGCGCCGTCTCCTTGTACTTCGTCTTCATATCCGCCCCCGTCTCCCGCATCGTCTTGATGACGGAGTCGAGCGACACATAATGCGTGCCATCCCCCCGCAACGCCATGCGCGCAGCATTCACAGCCTTCACAGAGGCCATCGCATTCCGCTCAATACACGGAATCTGCACCAGCCCGCCGACCGGGTCGCACGTCAGGCCGAGGTTGTGCTCCATGCCAATCTCTGCCGCGTTTTCCACCTGCGCAGGCGTGCCGCCCAGCACCGCAGCCAGCGCCCCAGCAGCCATTGAACACGCCACACCCACTTCACCCTGGCAGCCGACTTCCGCGCCGGAGATGGACGCGTTCATCTTGTAAAGCATGCCGATTGCCCCAGCGGTGAGGAGGAAATCCACGATGCCGTTGTCATTCGCGCCGGGCACGAAGCGGTCGTAGTAATGCAGCACAGCCGGGATGATGCCCGCCGCACCGTTGGTCGGCGCCGTCACCACGCGCCCACCCGCAGCGTTCTCTTCGTTGACGGCGATGGCGTAGAGGTTCACCCAGTCGATGACGGAGAGCGGGTCAGACAGCGTGCGTTCCGCCTGCCCCGTGAGCCGTGAATACAACTCAGCCGCGCGGCGGCGCACATGGAACGGGCCGGGCAATTCGCCCTCGGTGCGGCAGCCGCGCGTCACACAGGCCTGCATCACGTGCCAGATGTTGAGCAGGCCGCTGTGCACTTCGGCCTCGGTGCGCCACGTCAGTTCGTTTTCCAGCATCAGGCGCGCGATCGATTTGCCTGTCGATGCGCACATCGCCAGCAGTTCCTTGCCGCTGCGGAAGGGATGCGGCAATTGGTCGTGCGCGGCCAGCACTTGCGTATTCGGCGCGCCGGCCGTGACGACAAAGCCGCCGCCCACCGACAGATAGCGTGCCTCGCGCAGCCGCTCGCCGGCCGCATCGAAGGCGTGGAACTTCATGCCGTTCGGGTGCTCGGCCATCGCCTCGCGGCGATAGAAGGCGATGTGCTCCTTCTCGGTAAAGCGCACCGCATGACGGCCCAGCAACGACAGCGACTGCGAGGTGCGCAGCGCCACGAGCTTGTCTTCGATGGTATCGGGATCGATGGTATCCGGCGCCTCGCCCATCAGGCCGAGGATGACGCCGCGATCGGTGCCGTGGCCCTTGCCGGTGGCGCCGAGCGAGCCATACAGCTCCACGCGCACGCTGGCGACTTGCGGCATCAGCCCATCGGCTTCGAGCGCCGTGGCGAACATCAGCGCAGCGCGCATTGGCCCAACGGTGTGCGAGCTGGACGGGCCAATACCGATCTTGAAGAGGTCGAAAACGGAAACAGCCATGGGGTAGGGCTCCGGGGGTGTTTTGCAAAAGGGGCGGGCGGCTTGTGGCCACCACGCACGGGGTATTCAGATGCAAACGGCCGCCCCGTGGTGCGAGGCGGCCGCCTGTGGCGTAGCGCGATCATGAGCGCGCCCGAATTGCCGGCTTAGTCTTGCGCGTACTCGCTCATCGGCACGCAGGCGCAGAACAGGTTGCGATCGCCGTAGACGTTGTCCGCACGGCCGACGGGCGGCCAGTACTTGCGCGCGCGCAGCGATGCCACGGGGTAGGCCGCCTGCTCGCGCGTGTACTTGTGCGACCAGTCATCGGCCATCACCACGTTGGCGGTGTGCGGCGCGTGCTTGAGCGGGTTGTCTTCGCGGTCGAATTCGCCCGAGATCACCTTGTCGACTTCGCCACGGATGGCGATCATCGCGTCGATGAAGCGGTCGAGTTCCACCTTGGGCTCGCTCTCAGTCGGCTCGATCATCAGCGTGCCCGGCACCGGGAAGCTCATCGTCGGTGCGTGGAAGCCGAAGTCCATCAGGCGCTTGGCGATGTCTTCGTTGCTGATGCCCGATTCCTTCTGCAGCGGGCGGATGTCGAGAATGCACTCGTGCGCGACCAGACCGTGCGCGCCCGTGTACAGCACCGGGTAGTACGGCGACAGGCGCTTGGCCACGTAGTTGGCCGACAGGATGGCCGTCTCGGTCGCAGCGGTCAGGCCGGCGGCGCCCATCATGGCGATGTACATCCACGAGATCGGCAGGATCGACGCCGAACCGAACGCAGCGGCCGACACGTTGCCGATGTTCTGGCTGGCATCTTCACCCGAAGCCGCACGCCCCGGCAGGAACGGTGCCAAGTGCGCACCCACGGCCACCGGACCGACGCCCGGGCCGCCACCGCCGTGCGGAATGCAGAACGTTTTGTGCAAGTTCAGGTGCGAAACGTCGCCACCGAAGTGACCCGGTGCAGCGGTACCGACCATGGCGTTCATGTTGGCGCCATCCACATAAACTTGGCCGCCGTGGCTGTGCACGATCTCGCACACGCGCTTCACGCCTTCCTCGAACACGCCGTGCGTGGACGGGTACGTGATCATGATCGCGGCGAGGTTCTTGCTGTGCTCGGCGGCCTTCTTTTCCAGATCAGCCAGATCGACGTTGCCGCGCTCATCGCATGCCACAACGACGACTTGCATGCCGGCCATCTGCGCCGATGCCGGGTTCGTACCGTGCGCCGACGACGGGATCAGGCACACGTTGCGGTGGCCCTCGCCGCGGCTGGCGTGGTAGGCGTGGATGATCAGCAGGCCGGCGTATTCGCCTTGCGAGCCGGCGTTCGGCTGCAAGCTGATCGCGGCGTAGCCAGTGGCGGCGCACAGCATCTGCTCGAGCTGGTCGATCATCTCGCGGTAGCCCACGGTCTGGTCGGCTGGCGCGAACGGGTGAATGTTCGAGAACTCGGGCCACGTCACCGGCAGCATCTCAGCGGTGGCGTTGAGCTTCATCGTGCACGAACCCAGCGGGATCATCGTGCGGTCGAGCGCCAGGTCCTTGTCGGCCAGGCTGCGCAGGTAGCGCAGCATTTCGTGCTCGGAGTGGTGCGCGTTGAAGACCGGGTGCGTCAGGTACGCGCTCTGGCGGACGAGCGTTGCTGGGTACGCATCGGCGACGCCCGCTTCGGTCTTGTCGAAATCCGGCGCGGTGGCGTGGGCCGCGTGCGCGAAGATGTCCCACAGCGCAATCACATCGGCGCGTGTGACCGTCTCGTCCAGCGAGATGCCCAGGCGCGCATCGTCAATCTGGCGCAGGTTGATACCGTGCGCCTGCGCGGCGATGTGCAGGTTGGCCGTGCGCGGGCCGGTGGCGACCGTCAGCGTGTCGAAGAAGGCGTCGGATTCCAGCGTGTAGCCGATCGCGCGCAGGCCGGCGGCCAACGTGGCGGTCAGGCGGTGCACGCGCTGGCCGATGCGCTTCAAGCCTTGCGGGCCGTGGTAGACGGCGTACATCGATGCCATCACGCCCAGCAGCACCTGTGCGGTACAGATGTTCGAGGTGGCTTTCTCGCGGCGGATGTGTTGCTCGCGCGTCTGCAGCGCGAGGCGGTAGGCGGAGTTGCCTTGCGCATCCACCGTCACGCCAACGAGGCGACCGGGCATCGAGCGCTTGAACGCATCGCGCACAGCCATGTAACCGGCGTGCGGGCCGCCAAAGCCGAACGGCACGCCAAAGCGCTGCGTGTTGCCGATGACCACATCGGCACCCCATTCGCCCGGGGCCGCCAGCAGCGTGAGCGCCAGCAGGTCAGCGGCTGCAACCACCAGACCACCGGCAGCATGCACGGCGTCGGTCAGCGCTTGGTACGTCGACAGATCACCCAGCAGCGCACCGTTGGCGCCCGGGTATTGCAGCAGCACGCCAAAGGCGTCGTGCTTGGCAGCGTCAGCGGCGGGGCCGGTCACCACTTGCACGCCGATCGGCTCGGCGCGCGTGCGTACGACTTCCAGCGTTTGCGGCAGCACGTCGTCGGCCACGAAGAACACGGTCGACTTCGACTTGCCAATGCGTTGCAGCAGCGTCATCGCTTCCGCCGCGGCAGTGGCTTCGTCCAGCATCGACGCGTTGGCGATATCCATCGCCGTCAGGTCGATCACCATCTGCTGGAAGTTCAGCATCGCTTCCAGGCGGCCCTGCGAGATTTCCGGCTGATACGGCGTGTAGGCCGTGTACCAGGCCGGGTTCTCGAGGATGTTGCGCAGGATCACGCCCGGCGTGTGCGTGCCGTAATAGCCCTGGCCGATCAGGCTCTTGACCACGCGGTTCTGCCCGGCAATGCCGCGCAGCTTGGCCAGCGCCGCTTCTTCGGTCAGCGGCTGCGTGAATTCGCCCAGCGGCATCACGTCTTGGCGGCGGATGGCGGCGGGGATCACGGCGTCGATCAGCGCGGCGCGGCTGGCGTAGCCGAGCGCGGCAAGCATCTGCGCTTGCTCGTCGGCAGACGGGCCGATGTGGCGATGTGCGAAGGCGTCGCGCGCCTCCAGGTCAGCCAGGGTGGGGCGTTCGGCAGCAAGCGCCGAGGAAGCGGGGTGCGGAGCGTTCATGGCAAGGGCTCGAAATTCAGGCAAAAGCCGATGCGCGGCGCAGGTCAGAGCGCGCGCATCGGCCGGAGGACCGGCTTAGCCGATCTTGGCTTCGTACTGCTCGGCCGACATCAGGGCGTTCACGTCGTCGGCGTTGGTCGGCTTGATCTTGAACAACCATGCCTCGTAGGCGCCGGCGTTGACCGACTCGGGCGCGCCAGCGGCGTCAGCGTTGTTGGCGATGATCTCGCCCGACACCGGGGCGTAGATGTCGGAAGCGGCCTTGACCGATTCCACCACGGCAATCGCCTCGTCCTTGGCGACGGTGCGGCCGGCTTCCGGCAGATCCAGGTAGACGATGTCGCCCAGCGCGTCCTGCGCGAAGTCGGTAATGCCGATGGTCAGCGTGCCGTCGGCTTCAACGCGGATCCACTCGTCGTGTTCGGTGTACTTCAGATCGGCGGGGATGTTGCTCATGAAAGGTTTCTCCGGAAGATTGGAATGATGGGAATTCGGGTTCAGCTGACCAGCGCCTTGCCATTGCGCACGAACGGCAGTTTAACCACAGTCGCGGTCAACTTGCGGTCGCGGATCTCGACCTGCACGTCGGTGCCGATGGCGACATCCTTGGGCAAGCGCGCCAACGCGATGGAGAGCGACAGGCTCGGGCTGAAGGTGCCGCTGGTGATCTCGCCGTCACCGGCGGGGGTGATGACTTTCTGGTGGGCGCGCAGCACGCCGCCCTTGTCACGCAGGATCAGGCCGACGAACTGCTCACGTTGGCCGCCGGCTTGCAGCGCGGCCTTGCCGGTGAAGTCGCGTTCGCTTTGCAGGTCGACCGTCCAGGCGAGGCCGGCGTCGAGCGGCGAGACGTGCTCGTCCATGTCCTGCCCGTAGAGGTTCATGCCGGCTTCCAGACGCAGCGTGTCGCGTGCGCCCAGGCCGGCCGGGCGCACGCCGGCCTGCAGCAGGCGCTCCCACACGCCGGCGATCTGCGCGGCGGGCACGACCAGCTCAAAGCCGTCTTCACCGGTGTAGCCGGTGCGCGCGACCATGATTTCGCCCACGTTTTCCACGGTGACAAAGCCCGCGTTGAATGGCTTGAGCGCCTCGCCCACGGCCTGCGTGCCAGGCAGCGCGGCATACGTCTTGGCGCGCGCGTTCGGGCCCTGCACGGCGAGGATGCCCAGGGGTTCGGCGCCGGCGTTGTTATCAGAGCGGCGCGGGGTGATGGTCACGCCGGTGCCGGCAGCTTCGTTCTGCGCGACGATCCACTCCAGATCCGTCGGCGCCGTGCCGGCGTTGACCACCAGGCGGAACCAGTCTTCGCGGAAGAAGTAGACGATCAGATCGTCGATCACGCCGCCCTTGGGGTTGAGCATGCAGCTGTAGAGCGCCTTGCCCGGGGTTTGCAGCTTGTCGACGTTGTTGGCGAGCAGCCCACGCAGGAAGTCGCGCACGCGCGCGCCGGTGAGGTCGACCACGCACATGTGCGAGACGTCGAAGACGCCGGCGTCTTGCCGCACAGCATGGTGTTCTTCGATCTGGGAGCCATAGTTGACGGGCATGTCCCAGCCGCCAAAGTCGACCATGCGGGCGCCCAGCGAGCGGTGGATGGCATTGAGCGGCGTGTGTTGGAGCGTCATGGAATCTCTCGGCTTGGGCCCCGCCGGTGGCCTCGGCGTGGCGCGTTATTCGGGACCAGAAAAGCAAAAAGGCCACCTGCGCAGCCTGATGCCTCATGGTGACGCCATGAAGATGCAAGCCGCGCAGATGGCCCCTCTGTCCTTGGTACCTGAGAGATTGCGAAGCGCGGTACGCATAGCGGTGCGCGCCGGTTCGTGAGCCCCTTCGGTGGGCGCCTGCAGTGGTCGTGCAGCGCCAGCTCTCCAGAGTGCGGTCAGACGCATGTCTGGCCGATCCACCCGGTCCTGGATGCCTGAGAGTTTTCGGGTGCTACCCCTTCGGCGGCGACAGACCTGATGTGGCTGGCGCGCTCTCCCGGATGGATGCGCGGAATGTACGGAAGGGGGCTGGGATTGTCAATCAGGACAAATCGGCGGCGTTTTTTGGCGGTCACGCTGTCCAAAAAACTGGCCGCACCTCGCGCGGCGTGTCGATATCGCCCAGCCCGAGGTGCGGCCGATCGCGGGTCGTCGGAAACGCGGCTCAGTTGCCGCTCACTTGCCGATCTGGCGGCTCACCTGGTTTTCCTGCTGGTTCAGCGTGCGTTGTTCCTGCTTGGTGATGTGGCCCCCGTTCTGGGCGGCCATGTCGCGCTCTTCCTGGCGGATCTGGCGGTCTTCCTTGTGCAGTGCCTTGGCCTGGCTCTTGGTGATCTCGCCTTCCTTTACCTCGTTATGGATGCGCTTGTTCTGGTTGGCCAAGCGGTGGTTGACCTCGGCGCGGCGCGGGTGATCTTTCTGCCATTGCGTTTGTGCGAAGGCGCCAGTGGTGGCGGACAGGGCGACTGCAGTGACAGCCAGGACTTTGACGATGCGGTTCATGGTTTTCCTCCGGTGGGCGGCTGACCGATTCAGCCGCTGTCCTGTCTATAACGAAGCGTTCGGCGCAAAGCTGACTGCGGTCGTGTAACCGCGCGTAAGCCGTGTAACGCCAACGGAGAAAGCGAGGGGCACAAACGATTGCGTGCGACGTGCAAGTCGGCGCGCAAACAAAAACGGACGCGCCCGTGAGGTACGCGTCCGCCAACTTCAAACAATCAACGCCGTTGGGTTACCAGCCGAAACCAGCGCCCACGCCCACGTTGTACTCCTTGCCGCCAGCGGTGGAGCCGCCGATCGTCACCGTGGCGCGCGAGCCGATCTTGCGCTGGTAGCCGATCGCCAGTGCCGTTTCACCGCGATACAGACCCGTGCCGATCGCCATGCGGTTGTCGGTCTGCAGACCGGCCGCGCTGGCTACCATGGTCGACATTGCAGCGTTCATGGCGCCCACGCGGTTGACCTTGCCGTCGATCTGGTTGACCTGGCTCTGCAAATTGCCCACGGCTTGTTGGGTGGCGTCAGCTTGCGCCTTGACGTCCTTGAACTGGCCGTAGTTGACTGCATCGGTATCGTTCACGCCGGCCTTCACATTGGTGATGATGCGTTCGTTACCGACGGAACCCACGGACACGGTGTTGTCGCGGTCTGCGACCGAGTTGGCGCCCAGGGCGACGCTGTTCGCCGCCGACGCTACCGCGTTGGCGCCTGCAGCCGTGCTGTTGTTGCCGGTGGCCGCGGCGGTTTCTTTGCTCGTGGCGCTTGCTCCGCGGCTGGCGAACATGGGGTTGCTCTGGCCGTTGTCACCGCCATTACCACCGCCGCTACCGCCACCCCCGCTGCCGCCTTCATTGCCATCCCGGTTCTGCTCGAGGTTGTAGACGCGCCCGTCCAGATTGGCAAACGCCTCGCCAATGTTGTAGGACTTCCGGTCCAGGAACGTGTAGCTCGGCCCCGTCCAGACCCCATTGTTGAACGAGGCGCCACCGCCCAGCGCACCCGCCAGGGTGTCGTAGGCCTCGTTGAGTTGGCTACCGTTGATCGCGTCCGTGCTATTTGCCGACACGGCGCCCGCTGCCACGTTGGTCAGGAGGGTGCCATTGGCGCCGCCAAGTTTGACGGTGTCCTTGCTGGCGTCGGTATAGGTCACCACATTGGCCAGCGTGCCATCGTCGCCCACCACGCCGGCATCCTTGAGCTGACGCACGTTCACGGCGTCGGTGTCTTCCGTGCCCGCCGCCACGTTCTTGATCTGGACGGCCTTGCCGCTGCCGTTGTTCAGGGTGACGGTGTCACCGGTAGCGTCGTATTTGACAGCGCCGGCGGCGTCCCTTGCCGCCTGGTCGGCGATGGCCTTCACGTCACCGAGCTGGCCGAAGTTGACCGCATCCTTCTTGTCCACGCCATCGGCGACGTTCTTGACTTGAACCGCCGTGCCGTCGTTGCCCAGCTTGACGGCAGTCTTGGTTGCGTCGGTGTACGTCACGGCGTTGGCCAACGTGCCGTCATCGCCCACGAGACCAGCGTCCTTGAGTTGGCGAACGTTCACAGCGTCGGTGTCGTCCGTGCCTGCGTCCACGTGGGTCAGCTTGCGGTCAATCAGCTTGCCTTCGGCATCCTTGCCGGCAAAGCTGACTTCGGTGCCATCGGTGTCCTTGCCCACGGTGATGATGCGGCTCGTCTTGTCCTGTTGCACCAGACCGATCGAGCCTTCAATAATCTTCGTGCCCAGGTCGTCGATGGCCACGGCATTGCTGACGATGTTGTTGTTCAGGCTGTCCAGCGCATCGCCAACGTTGTCAAACGCGTCTTTGCCGGAAATCGGGTCAGGGCTCAGAACGTAGGTGGGCTTCGTGACCTTGCCGTTTGCGTCCACCTTGGCGTTACCGCCCAGCGCATCGGCCACCGATTGGGCCGTGGCGCCCAATTGGCTGAAGTTGACGGCGTCCGTGGCGGCCGTGCCGTTGGCGACGTTCGTCAGCTTGACAGGGGTGACGGCTGGCGAGCCATCGTCTTTCAACCCGCCCAGGGTGATGCGGTCTTTTCCGTTGCTGTCGTACGTCACGGCGTTGGCCAACGTGCCGTCATTGCCCACCAGGCCAGCGTCCTTGAGTTGGCGAATGTTCACGGCGTCGGTGTCATCCGCACCGTTAGCGACGTTGGTCAGCTTGCGAGCCTCGCCGTTACTGTTGGCGAAGTTGATGGACGTGCCGCCCGTGCCCTTGCCGACGGTGACGTCGGAGGTGGCATCCGCTTGCTGGACCAAGCCGATCTTGCCTTCAGTGATATTGGTGGTCAGGTTGGTGATGCTTCCGGCGTTGGTTTTGATGCGGTCATCGAGGTTCAGCAGCCCACCTTCGACCGTCCTAAATACCGTTTGGCCTTTGGAGTCGGCTCCCAGCGTGTAAGTCGGAGCCGTGACCGAGCCCAGCGCCGTGTTGACGGAGGCGCCGCCACCCAGCGCCCGCGCGATACCCGCATTGGTTGCCGAGACTTGGCCATAGTTGACGGCATCCCCTGTTTCCTGCCCTGCCAAGAGCCCGGTCAAACGCCGGCTCCCATCAGGAAGGCTTGAAATATCGACAACGCGCCCTGTGGCGCTGCGGCCAATATTGATCGCCCCCGTATCGGGGTCTTGCTCCACCAAGTCGTCAGCGAGTGCACCAGGCGCGAACATGGTCGCTGCCCCGCCGATCAGCACAGAACCCACCGCCTTGACAGCAGCGCGTCCCTTACCCTGCCCACGCGCAACTTCAGAAACTGCCGTCCATACCCCTGTCGCCTTGTTGAAAATAACGCGATACGCCTTGTTCATGTCAATCACCCCTGCGGAAATTGAAATCGGAATTCCGAGCTGATGCAGAAATTGATCAGCGGCCGCAGAGTCTGTAGAAAGCGACGGGTTGGTTCCGTCTACTTTTGTCTCACTTGTAAAGAGTGATGCAATTTATGAGATCAGAATATTCTTACGCAACGAGGCGACACCATTTCCGTAATGGCGACGTCGGCTTGTTTTTGCAAACAAAAAAGAAGGCATTGGCCTCAACAATAAATATTACCCATCGGAATATTCTTATCTTTTTATTTGACATCGATCAATAAATCGAGGTCGATTTTAAAAATACCAAAGCCATGCACGCAGGCGGCGCATTGACCGACCCAACTCCCGCTGTGTTCGGTCGGAAATGGCAAAGAAAAGGCGGCTCCGTCGCCGGCGTTCAGGCAGGGCACCCGACGCCCGGCCTGGGCGGCAAGGCTCCGACCCCTGCGTGCTACCATCGCTCTCCGCTGTACGTTCCCGCCTGATTTCCTCCCGCCTGCTCCATGTCTTCCGGTCTCGCCCACGGGCTCAATGCTGCCCAATCCGAAGGTGTGCACTACCTCGATGGCCCATGCCTGGTGCTGGCCGGGGCGGGCTCGGGCAAGACACGCGTGATCACGCAGAAGATCGCGCACCTGATCCTGGACAAGGGGTTCGAGCCGCGTCACATCGCTGCCGTCACGTTTACGAACAAGGCGGCCAAGGAAATGCAGGAGCGCGTGGCCAAGCTGATGGAGGGCCAGACGCGCGCCGACGGCAAGCGCATCCCCATCAAGCAGTTGACGGTGTGTACGTTCCACTCGCTGGGCGTGCAGATCCTGCGTGCGGAAGCCGAGCATGTGGGCCTGAAGCCGCGCTTCTCGATCATGGATTCGGACGACTGCTTCGGCATGATCCAGGAGCAGTTGGCGACGACCGACAAGCAACTGATCCGCCGCGTGCAGAGCACGATCTCCTTGTGGAAGAACGGTCTCGTCGATCCGGAAGCCGCGATTGCGGAGGCGCTCGCCAACAACAATGTGGACGATCACCAGGCTGCGCTGGTCTACCGCAATTACGTCGCCACGCTGCATGCGTATCAGGCGGTGGACTTTGACGACCTGATCCGCATTCCAGCCGAACTGTTCGCGCGCAATGAAGAGGTGCGCCTGAAGTGGCAGAACCGCCTGCGCTACTTCCTCGTCGATGAATATCAAGACACGAATGCCTGCCAGTACCAGCTCCTGAAGCTGCTGGCGGGCGGCTCACACCTGCGTGCGCCGGCCTTCACAGCGGTGGGCGACGATGACCAGGCCATCTACGGCTGGCGCGGTGCCACGCTCGACAACCTCAAGCTGCTGCAGACGGATTTCCCGAACCTGAAGGTCATCAAGCTGGAGCAGAACTACCGCTCCACGGTGCGCATCCTGAATGCCGCGAACGCGGTGATTGCGCAGAACCCGAAGCTGTTCGAGAAGACGCTGTGGAGCGAGCACGGCATGGGCGATGCCATCAACGTGACGAGCGCCAACGACGAGGAGCACGAGGCCGAGAGCGTGGTCTTCAAACTCTCCGCGCACAAGTTCGAGCGCCGCGCGCAGTTTCGGGATTACGCGATCCTGTATCGCGGCAATTTCCAGGCGCGGCTGTTCGAGCAGATCCTGCGGCGTGAGCGCATTCCGTATGTGCTCTCGGGCGGGCAGAGCTTCTTCGACAAGGCCGAGATCAAGGACTTGTGTGCGTACCTGCGGCTGATTGCCAATGCGGATGACGACCCTGCGTTTATCCGCGCGATTACCACGCCCAAGCGCGGCGTGGGCAATGCGACGCTGGAAGTGCTGGGTTCGTTCGCGGGGCAGGCCAAGGTGTCGCTGTTCGAGGCGGCGATGATGGGTGGCATTGAAGCGCAACTCGCGCCGCGCCAGTTGGAACCGCTGCGCGTGTTCTGCGAGTTCATCGTGCGGCTGTCAGACCGCGCCGCGAAAGAACCCGCCGCCACGCTGCTCGACGAGATGATGGAAGGCATCCACTACGAGGCCTACCTGTACGACACGTACGACGAGCGCCAGGCCCAGAACAAGTGGACCAACGTGCTGGAGTTCCTCGACTGGCTCAAGCGCAAAGGCACCAAGCCCGAGAAAGAAAGCGACGAAGGTGACGACAATGCGGCCACCGGTTTCGACAACGCCGATGGTCTGATGGATACCGGCAAGAACCTGCTGGAACTCACGCAGACCATCGCGCTGATCAGCATGCTCGAAGGCAGGGAAGAGGATCCGGATGCGGTGCGCCTATCCACACTGCACGCCAGCAAGGGGCTGGAGTATCCGCACGTGTTCCTGGTGGGCGTGGAGGAGGGGATCCTGCCGCATTGCCGCGAAGACGACGACCTGACCGACGAGAAGATCGAGGAAGAGCGCCGGCTGATGTATGTGGGCATCACGCGCGCGCAGCGCAGCCTGCATATCAGTTGGTGCAAGAAGCGCAAGCGCGCGCGCGAAACGGTGGTGTGCGAGCCGTCGCGTTATATCGCGGAGATGAAGCTGGACGACGATGCCGGCCCGACGCCCGAAGACACCATGCCCGCCATGTCCCCCAAGGACCGGCTCGGTGCGCTGAAGGGGCTGCTGGCCGCCAAGAAGCCGGTGGCGACGTAGCAGCGCAGATGGCGCACCCGCTAGCGCGTTGACCAACGTTGACGCATATCAACGTGGCGCCCAAGGCGGCGTTTTACGATGAAACATCGCCCCCATACTCTTCGCGCCCATGTTTCCGTTTGCCAAGCCGGCCGACGCTCCGTCCGCCGCAAACGACGCGGCTTTCTGCTGGTCTGCGCCGCAAGTGCGCGACCTTGCCCAGCGCTTTGATACGCACGGCCCGCGCTACACCTCGTACCCAACAGCAGACCGGTTTCACAACGGCTTTGACAACGCCGACTACCTCGACGCGTTGCACCGCCGTGCGGCGATCGCGCCCGCGCTGCACGCGCCGCTGTCGCTGTACATGCATCTGCCGTTCTGCCAGAACCTTTGCTACTACTGCGGGTGCAACAAGGTCATCACGAAAGACCGCTCGCGCAGCGCTCGCTACGTGCAGACGCTGGCGCGCGAGATGGCGCTGGTGGCCGGGCACATCGGCCCGCTGCGGCGAGTCAAGCAACTGCACTGGGGTGGCGGCACGCCCACCTTCCTCGCCCATGATGAAATGCGCGCCGTCATGGCCGCCACGCGCCGGCATTTCGACGTGGCAAGCGACGGCGAGATTTCCGTCGAACTCGACCCGCGCCAAGCAGATGACACCACGCTCGCCGTGCTGGCCGAAATCGGCTTCAATCGCGCGAGTCTCGGCATCCAAGACTTTGACCCCGAGGTGCAACGTGCCATCCACCGTATCCAGACCGTGGAAGAAACGCGCCGTGTGGTCAACACGGCCCGCCGCCTGGGTTTTGAATCGATCAGCTTCGACCTGATCTACGGCCTGCCGCATCAGCGCACCGAGACCTTCAACGCCACGCTGGACCGCGTTCTGGAGATGGCGCCCGATCGCCTGTCTGTCTACAGCTATGCGCACCTGCCGCATCTCTTCAAGCCGCAGCGCCGCATCGATCTGCTCGCGCTGCCCTGCACCGACGAAAAGCTCGACTTGCTCGCGATGACGGTGGAGCGCCTCGTCGCCGAGGGCTATGTGTACATCGGCATGGACCACTTTGCGCGGCCCGACGACGCACTCGCTATTGCGCAGCGCGAAGGCCGGCTACAACGCAATTTCCAGGGCTACTCCACACACGCCGATTGCGACATGCTGGCCTTCGGCGTGTCCGCTATCAGTCGCGTGGGCGATGTGTATGCGCAAAACGAGAAGAACCTCGACGCGTATTACGCGCGCATCGATGCAGGAGAGCTGGCGGTGCTGCGTGGGATGGCACTCACACCCGACGACCACGTGCGCCGTGCGCTGATTGGCGAGCTGATGTGCGGGTGCGAGCTGGACATGCACGCGTTCGGCGCCCGCCACGGCTTGGATTTCAAGCACACCTTCGCCGATGAGTTGAAGGCGCTCGCACCGTTGGAAGCTGCCGGGCTTGTGAAGGTGGGTGATGAGCGCATCGTCATCTCGCCGCAGGGACGATTGCTGGTGCGACGCATCGCCATGGTGTTCGATGCGCACCTGCAAACAACCGGCACCGAGCGCGTTGCCGAGGCCGAGGGCAAGCCCGTGGCCGTCGTCCCGCGCTACTCCAAGGTGGTCTGACCTGCGTCAGACCGTTGCCGGTTCGCGCTGCTGCGTCATGGTTTCTGTTTGCGCGGTGGCGAGCGTCTGCGGCCAGATTTCCGCCAGGCGCAGCAGGTTGGTTGAGCCCGCTTGACCGAATGGCATACCCGCCGTGATGGCGATCTGATCGCCCGACACGGCAAAGCCTTCGCGCGCAGCGGCGCGACACGCCGCATCCACCATCTCATCCACGCTCGTCACATCCGCGCTGACCGTGCTGTGCACGCCCCACGCGATCGCCAAACGGCGTGCCGTGTCCAGGCGCGGCGTGATGCTGACGATGGGCGCCAGCGGACGCTCGCGTGCAGCGCGCAGGCTCGTCTTGCCGCTCGACGTATAGGTGACGGTGGCCACAGCCCCCAGGATGTGTGTGACGTCGCGCAGTGCGGCGCAGATCGCGTCCTGGCGCGTGGGCAGCGGGGCCTGGTGTTGTGCGTCGATGAGGTTGCGGTACAGCGGGTCCCGCTCGGTCTCGGCAATGATGCGGTTCATGATGCTGACAGCCGCCACCGGATGCTTGCCGCTGGCCGATTCGGCTGACAGCATCACCGCATCGGTGCCGTCGTACACGGCGCTGGCCACGTCGGATGCTTCCGCGCGCGTCGGCACCGGCGCCTCGATCATCGATTCGAGCATCTGCGTGGCCACGACCACAGGCTTGCCGTGCTGGCGCGCCATGCGCAGAATGCGCTTCTGCACGCCGGGCACGCGCTCGGGCGGCAGTTCCACGCCCAGGTCGCCACGCGCCACCATCAGCGCATCGGAGGCCTGCACGATGTCTTCCAGGTGCAGGAGTGCTGCAGGCTTCTCGATCTTGGAGAGCAGGCCGGCGCGGTCGCCAATGATCTCGCGCGCGGCGATCACATCCTCAGCGCGCTGCACGAACGACAGTGCAATCCAGTCCACCCCCAGCGACAGCGCGAAGTCCAGGTCGCGCAGGTCTTTCTCGGTGAGTGCGGGGATGGGGATGACGGCATCCGGCACGTTCACGCCCTTGCGATCCGACAGCGGGCCGCCGTCGACCACGCGGGTGACGATGGCCGTTGGGTCCGCGGCCTCCACGGCCAGGCGGATCTTGCCGTCGTCGAGCAGCAGCGATTGGCCGGGCGCGGCTGCTGCGTACAACTCGGGGTGTGACAGGTGTACGCGGGTGACATCGCCCGGCGTCGGGTCACGGTCGAGGACAAAGCGATCGCCGTTCTTGAGCACGACGCGGCTATCGGCAAACGTGCCGATGCGCAGCTTCGGGCCTTGCATGTCGGCGAGGATGCCGATGGGGCGGCCGGTCTCGGCTTCCACCGCGCGCACGGTGTCGTAGCGCTTGCGGTGGTCTTCGTGCGATCCATGGCTGAAGTTCAGGCGGAAGACGTCCGCGCCGGCGTCGAAGAGGGCGCGGATGGTGTCTTTGTCGCTGCTGGCGGGGCCGAGGGTGGCGAGGATTTTGGTGTTGCGGAAGCGGCGCATTTTGGGTTGCTCCGGTGGGTGGTTTGTTTGGACCTTGGTGGTCCACTCCCTTTCACCCCCTGCCGGGGGCGACTCACTTTCTTTGTCTTGCCAAAGAAAGTAAGCAAAGAAAGGCGCCATCTAGGGTGGCACGGTCACACAATCTGTATGCCGCCCGTGGCGCTGTGTTCACCGTCGTCCCCGCGTAGGCGGGGACCCAGTGTCGTTGGTGTTCATGCTTCGTTTAAAACGCCGCTGGGTTCCCGCCTTCGCGGGAACGACAAAATCGCGACGGTTTGGCCGTTTGAGCCCTTGATGGCGCCTTGAATTTCTGTTGCAAGGAGGAAAAAGGAAGGGGAACTGTTTGAGCGAAGCGAGTTTTCCCCTTCCCCTCCTTGCGACATAAATTCAAGGGGAAGTCGCCATCTCGGGCGCGCCTTTCTTTTGCTTACTTTTCTTTGGCAAGACAAAGAAAAGTGAGTCAGCCCCGGCAGGGGATGAAACAAGGGATG